>Ga0208410_1000230_pt1 | contig 34614 bp, 23 predicted proteins | sample ETN02SmetaG_3_FD_185787 | JGI IMG/M metagenome (GOLD analysis project Ga0208410, IMG submission 185787) | Marine microbial and viral communities from oxygen minimum zone, Eastern Pacific Ocean - ETNP2014F10-02SV257 (SPAdes) (version 2) | ecosystem: Environmental > Aquatic > Marine > Oceanic ... | reverse complement strand
AGAGAATAGACGTGTAAATCATACTGTTTACCCATACGTAGATGTATCTTGAGTCATGAACGGTCATCGAAACCCCACTCTTCATGGTGTGAACGAGTAAAATCCCACCGCCCCCTCGAGTCCCCCGCCGCGACGAGTCCGCACTCGCCCGCGCGCGCATTCACTCATTCACTTCATTCCATTCGCCCATGGCGTCGCGCGTGCTGGCGAATCTGCTCGTCGCCGGTGGGTCCGCGCTCGTGCGCGCGGCGTCGCGGGCGTACAGACAGGCGCTGGTGAACGCCCAGCGCACGGGGGTGGCGAACGAGGCGTCGAAAGGAGGGGCGTCGGCGTCGACGGGGATGTTCGGTGGTGGGCGCGTCATGCAACTCGGGGAAGCGCGCGAGGTCCTGGGGGTGACGGAGACGGCGACGTACGAGGAGGTACACGCGAGGTTCGAGCGATTGTTCGAGAGCAACGAAAAGAACGGGGGGTCGTTTTATCTGCAGAGTAAGATTTACCGAGCGAGGGAACGTTTGGATGGGGAGTACGACGAGGAGGCGGTGAGGGCGACGCTGGAGGCGGCGGAGGCGAGACGAGAGGCGAGACGCGCGGAGGCGGAGGCGGAGGCGAAGGCGGAGGCGAAGGTGGAGGTGGAGGCGGAGGCGGAGGCGACGACGCGACGCGTGAAAGAGGGCGAGGGGGAGGCGTGAGACGCGTGTCGCGCATTCTTTTGTGTTTTTTTTTCGCGGTAGCGTAGAAGTGTTGTAGCTAGCGTCGACGACGATCGCTAATCCTCGTCTCTCACTCACGCCCCGCGGGTGGGCGATAACGCATCGGTGATGGATTCGCGGAGCGCGCGCGCGACGTCCGTGAACGATGCCGAGACGACGTGTTCGTCCGCGTCTCCCCACCACGCGCGCGCGCGGGTCTCTAACTCGTCAAAGTCGACGCGTTCGACTTTTTTCGCGCACGCATCGGCGAGTCGCGTCGCCGTCGACGAAACGTCGACACTCCCATCTTCGACTTTCGTCGCGACGCCGACCGCGCGTATGATCTCGGCGTACGCGCGCGCCTGCGCTATGGACGCGACGCGTCCTCGCGCGAAAATATCGGTGAGACCGTTCGATTCCAGCGCGCGGAGAGGCGCTTCGCAGAGATTCTCGTACGCCCGCTTCACGTCGGCTCGGCTCGCGGCGTCCATACCGACGACGGCGGCGATGAGCGCGTGATCCATCGCGTGCGTCAACTCGGCGTGTGACGTCGCGCGCGGCGACGCCGCGCGCTTCATAGACGTCTTCAACTCTTCGAAACGAGCGGTGAAGATGTCTGCGGTGCGCGCCATGTCGAAGTCGAGCGCCTCCTTCACCTTTTGAACCTCCACCGAGTCTTCATTCGAGTTCTCTATCGATCGCAATCGCAAGCCGTTGATGAACAACATGCGTCGTCGAAGCGCGTTTCGCGCACCCCTGAAGTACCACTCGCTCGACTCGCTCGACGGCACCGAGATCGGGTTGGACCACCACTCCCCGGTGGCGTTGGCGGGATCGTCGGCGCACGGCTTCAGCCACATTGGATTTGAGTTGAAATCGTCAAGGTACGTGAATTCATCCATATTTTCGTCGTCCACGTCCCAACGCGAGTTTGAGACGGCGTTCTTCGCCGTGATATCGATGCTTGTGCCGTCAAAGAACACCTCCAGAGCCGAGACCAGAGTTTCTGGCGAGTCAAATGCGGACGTCGACGTCGACGTCCACGCCGCCAACGTCTCGCCCTCCGCGATGGCGCGCGCGCGGCGAAGCGTGCGATAGAAGTCCGCAAATTCGAGCACCTTCGTATACCTGCCTCGCAACCCCGCACCGACGGCGCTCTGCGCGATCTGTGCGAATTGTACCTGGAGTTCTCTGAGGAGTCCCGTCGGCGCCAAGAACTTCTCGCCGAGCGCGCGTTTCGCGCCTCCCGCGATAGCCGGCGTCGCGTGGTGCAAAAGAGTAGCCATTTGCACGTTCTTCATGTCAACCTGCCTCAAGACATCCAACGATTTCGTCGGCGCGCCAACAAGCCTGTAGATCGCGGTGAGCGAAAATATCAACGAGGCGTTGTGCGGCGAGTGCGTCAGCGCGACGGTCAACGCAGCGGCGGCGGCGAGGAGCGCGAAGACGGCGTTCTCGTCGTCACCCTTCTCTTTGTACACCTCTGCTTCACCGACTAACGCTAAAGAAGCGAGGTGTGCGTATACGTCAATGGGCGTCTGATCGCGAGGATCACCGCCGTCTACCAATGGTTTGTACTTGCTATAGTCCGCCATGAAACGCTTCGCCGCCTCGCGACCTCCACTCGGCATCGGCGTCTCGTCACCGTTCGTGTGCCATGAGCTACAAAACTCGTTCAGATCCGCACAAATCATCAACGCCGACGTCTTTTTGCGTATCTCCGCCAACAGTTCCTTCTTGGCGTCATCGGTCAGATCGTCCATCATCGGAACGTCCGCGTCTCCGCGCGCGCGCAGCGTCTTGATCAACCATCGTCGCGCGTCGACGCTTCGCTTGACGGCTCTGGCGTACATTCGCATGTCTTGCGCACAACTGTTCCACGTCCCGAATCTATCGTGATACTCCGCGATCGCCTCCGCGAGGGCGCGCTCTCGCGTCGCCCTGTCGCCCTGTCGAAGCACCCTATTCGCGAGCTCCACCTTTAAGAGGTAGGCACCGCGGCCGACGGCGCGCTCTCCGCCGTTTGCGTCCGCCGTGGCCACCAAAGCTTGAACGAACTCGCTCGCCTTCTCGACGTTGATTTTTGGAAACTCGGTGCGCACGCGCGGAACATATGTGTGCCTGTGCTTCTGCGACGACACGGACACCTCCAAACCATTGAGCTCTTCGCTCAAATACTCTTCACGTAAATCGTCGCAGCACAAGTTGAGCACGGCGTTCATCGAGTCCCAATCGTCCGGGGCGAGATGTAAAACCTTCTCGTGATGCGCGCGAGCGACGTCGAATTGCCCACTGGCCAAGGCACATGACGCTCGAAATCTCTCCAACTCGATCGGCATCGGCACGCACTTCTCCGCGACGGCGGAGGAGGCGACAGCGTATGCCTCGTCGCCTCGTCGCAACAGCAACAACGTCTTCGCGTACATCATGAACGAATCATACGACTCGATGCCCCCCTTTTGATACAACTTGGCGAGCATCCCGTTCGCTAATTTCAACAGCGGCTCCGGTCCCATCGATCCCGCGTCGGCGTCCGAGTTCTCCATACCCGTGGAGTGTCCGCACACGATTTCGTCTCTTCGCGCCAACATCGCCGCGACGGCTCTCAGTAATTCCTTCTCGTCCCCGGTCGCCTTGTACGCCCGCATCGCCGCGCTCCGCTGTTTCTCAAACTCCCAGCACATGCCGTACTCGACGTACAGTTCGCGAAACGTCTGCACGTTCGTGGCATCGAGGCGCGCGATGCTCTCGAGCAAGTCGAGTTTTCGCGAGACGTCCGCCGTCTCTTCGAACAGCAAGAGCAGCACGTGCGCGACGTTCTCGGTGACGTCGCCCCGTTGCGTCTCGGCGCAAATGCTGTCCGCCATCTCGAGCGCCGTCGCGCGGTTCGCCGACGGGTCGATGCGACACACGGCGAGCGCTTCGAGCGCGCGCGCGAGGTGTAATCTCGGAAACTGTGCGCGCGCCTTTTTTAGGTGCTTGAGCGCGCGCTCGGGCTCGTCATTGTCCAGAGCATCGTACGCGGGACCGAGCAATCGCGTGAGGGCGCTCGGCGGGAGCTGCACGGCGTCTCTGGGGTGCGACGCGAACATCGCGCGGTGAGCGAGACGCTCTGTGGAGTCGCCTCGGGACGCCTGCAAACGTCGCGGGCGGCGAAGAGAGACGAAACGGTACTTTATACATATTATCAAAACGCGACGATCAGTCGCCGCCGAAGAATTCATCGAAACTCGACGAGATCTTGTCGCCGATGCCGGAGAGATCTAGGATGGGTTCCTTGGGAATGGGTCTTCTAGATGCGCGGTCCGTCTTGCGACGGTCGGCGATGGTGCGCTCGACGGTGTCGACGCCGTAACTCGCCAAGGTTTCCGTCGCTACCATGCCTAAATTTTTCTTCGCCCTCTCCAAATCCTCTGGATTGCCGTCCTCTTCGAACTCGCGCAACTGTGCCTCCGTGAAACCGCCATCCTTGCGCGTGCCGCTGCGCACGACGCGGAAAAGTAACCACTTGCCTAAACTCTTGCCGGGAGTGTCCTCGCTCGCGTCTTCGTCCGGCAGAGGGAACAACGTTTCGGCGAGAGACAATAATGGGCTCTTGCCCTGCACGAAACTGGACACGCGCGCGAACATCGCGGCGGGGCGTTCTCTAGCAGTCGTGGCCATGAGCCCCTTGACCAACCGCCAGCCCGCCCTGTCGTCCAAGTCGAGAACCTCGAAGCCCTCCTTCACCTCAGCCCTCTTCATGGTGCGCGCTGGGATGCTATTTCTCCAGGCGATGAGATCGTTTCCGTTGATCTCGAGCGCTTCTCTGAACTTGATCAGATTGTTGTCGTTTCTCAAACTCGGTATGCACATCTGAAGCAACACGATACCCATGCTGTACATGTCGAAACGATCCGGGAGGTTGAGCTGCCACAATACGGGCGACAAAGCTAACGCCACGGGAAGAACAGGCGCTTCTGGCGTTTGCTTGCTCATGATGTACTCCTCTGGCGCCTTGAAACGGGGATCGAAAATGAAATCCTTCGGCGAATAGTTGACGCCGGAGCGGAGATCAGCCGCAGCGCCGAGATCAATCAATCGAAACTTGCCTGCCGTTTCGTCGAATAAAATATTCTCGGGCTTAATGTCACGGTGTACGATGCCCGTACCGTGCACGCGAGAGAGCGAATCTAAGATCTGATCCAAGATTTTGCCGATGATGATGGATTTCCTTCGCGGACCCTCCCGTAACCCTCCCGGAGCCTGGCCGCCCGCGAAGAGGAACGGTTCGACATTGTACGGGAAATTCTTCTCCTTCATGAGGTCGAAGAGGGTCCTCTCACCCTCGTACGACCATACGAGCCAGAGAGACGGCTCGTCGTCCCCCCTCCTCGCGGGGGGTCCCTCGAAGCAACAGACAAAGTTGGCGCACGCCCCCGGACACGCGATTTGCAACCTCGAGTTCATCCAATACTCAGCCTCACCGTAATCCGTCGCTCGCTTCAACACGTACTTCTTCCCATCCTTGATGCACTTCGCCTCGAACACGACCCCGAATCCACCCTCCCCGAGCTTTTTCCCGAGCTCAAAATCATCCAACGAGTATCGCTTGCGCATCACCCCAACGAGCGGACGCGCGACGTAAAAATCCATCAAACCCGGAATCACCCCCGGAGTCACCGTTCCGTACACGCCAAGCGTGCCCAATATCACCGCTGCGGCGGGTGTGAGCAACGGCGCGATCTCTCGACGCAATTCCGCGTCCAGCGTGCTTCGATAAATCTGGTCTCCGCAGTTTTGCACCGTGCACGGCAGACCCACCCCCACCGCCAAGTCTCCGACCGCGCGTCCGAGTTCACTGGGATCGAGCGCGCGCGTCACCGCGCGCGCGCGAGACACCATCGGTCTCGTCGCATCAGCCGCGCTTCCACCGCGCGAGACCGCGCTCGCGCGCGACGTCCCGTCCCGTCTCCCACCACCGGTCACCGCGCGAGGCCTCGTCGTCGACATCGCGACCACCATCGTCGTCGCCCTCGCCCCTTCGCGCGCCGCGCACCGCTCGACGCGCGCGAGGGTTCGCGTTCGACCTCTTCCTCGCGCGCGCGTCCGGGCGAAGCGTCGTCTGACGACGTCGCGCGCGACGAGTCGCATTATCCATCGCGTCCCCGGTCCGTCTCGCGGGGACGCGGCGACCGACCGGGAAAGGAATGCGTTCGCGCGCGAGAGAGAGACAGACGGCGACGCGCGCGGACGCGCGCGCATCGCGGGGGTGAACGCGATGTTTTACCGTCGATTCGTCGATGATTTGAGGCGCGGCGCGGGATCGGTGCGTGGCGAGCGACGATGGCGCGCGTTCGGTTGCGGGCGCCCCGCGCGCATTCGTCGGAATCACGCGACTGACGATGACGATGACGGCGCGAATAGATGGTGCGAATCGCGGTGGTGATCACGGCGGTGAAGACGCACGTCGCCGATCTCACCCTGTGCGTCGGACCGAGCATGATGCCGACGTTTAATCCGAAGGGCGACGTCGTGGTGGTGGCGAAACGCGAGCGCGCGTGGACGGGACGACAAACGCGACGAGGGGACGTCGTTCTCGCCACGTCGCCGACGAATCCGACGCAATTGGTGTTTAAACGCGTCGTCGGACTCGGTGGCGACGTCGTGGACGTCCCGCACTCGAACGGGAGGAACTTTAGGTTGACGACGAGACGCGTGCGCGTGCCTCCGGGTTCGGTGTGGTTACAGGGCGATAACGCGCGAAACAGTACGGACAGTCGAGATTATGGGCCGGTGCCGGAGGAAATGCTTCTCGGGCGCGCGATGGTTCGCGTGTGGCCGTTGACGGCGTTCGGGGTGGTGGAGAATTCCATGCAAGACGCCGTGCTCGTGCGCGACGGTTCGGCGGCGGCGGCGGCGTGAGCGCGCAGCACCTCGACGCGACACGCGGCGCGACCATCGATCTCGAGCGAACGTCGACATCTAGCGTTAGTCTGTAACATAGATAGATTGCATTCGTAGTCATTCGTACCGAACGTGCGCGCGTTTAGAGCGCGAACATCCGCTTTGTATGGGTTTCAGTGAGACGATGACAAATTTGGCGCGTTTTTTAAATTCAAAAGCGCGCCGCGCGACCGAAGTCCGACGCGTGCGACATGGAACGTCCGACGGGTGGCGCGCACGGAGACGTGCACGCGGCGCCGCCATCGTATCGCGGCGCCGGGAAATTCTCGACGCACGCGTCGCCGGCGACGTTTTTCGCGCCGTTCATCGCGCATGGGTGGCGGTTCATCGGAGAGGGCGCGCGGGCGGCGACGTACGGGGCGACGACGCTCGTGCCGCCGGGATGCGAGGCGACGCTGTTGGGTGAAAACGCCTCGTTCATGGTTCCAGGAGAGCACTGGACGCCTGAGACGACGGACGAAGGTGCGCGACTGGTGTTCAAGGCGTGCGGATTTTGTTTGAGAAGGGACTCGGCGGCGGTGGACAAGCCGCGGGCGAAGCGAGCGAAAGCTCCTCGCGTCGGGTTGAGAGATTTGGTCGCGACGCATCTGCGAGGCATGATGACGGCGTTGGTGGCGATGCGAGTGAGCGCAACGGTGTATAGACACAAGAGATGGTCGTTTGAATGTTTCAGAGAGATGTATCGAAATCACAGAGCATTGAAGCGACGCCTGCGCAACGCCAAGGTTAGTCAGTTGGGCATGGATGCGGTCGCGAAGCTGAAGAGTCTGTTAAATGCGTTCGATGAGATGTTTGTTCGGGTGTGCGATCCTCAAGGAACGATTCGCGCGGAAGTGTACGACGGCATCGTGGTGTGTCCCTGGGACGTCGATTACGAATGGCAAAAGAATCCATTCTTTCAGGATGATGAAATGTTCATGGTGCCCTACGCGAAACAAGACGACAGAGACTTGACACATTCGTACGAAGTGAAAGAAGGCGCCGAGGGCAAGGCGACGTCGTCGTCGGCGGCGACGACGACGACGCAGTCTGTGGGGTCGAATGATTCCGAGGGTACGAACGACGCTGGCATCGTGGGCGGCAAACGTAAGCTGTCCGAGGAGAGCACCAGCGCCGCGACGGCGTCGCATCGATGCCGGCTGAAACCTCGATTGCCTGAAATTTCGTGTTCCTCGGCATTAGAGATAGCGGCAGAACTCGATCGCGTCGCGGGGGCGGCTTGTCACTTCTTCACAAACTGTCCGTTGTGCCAGGAGGGACCAACGTTTCACGAGTACATGACCGTCGTGACCTCGGCGTATGATTATTCGTTCGGTAAAGAGATGCAGCATTATATCGAACACGATGTCATTCCGGAGATCTGCGATAAACACTTCCCGGACGATTCCAAGTTTTACTATACGATGCTTCAGCAAAATTACAGCTCATCGTGTTCTCGATCATTGTTGAAGGTCATTCAGAGCGATCAAAATCCTTTACTGCACATATCGTTGATGCAGAAAATTGAAGGCGCTCTCATTATGTCCAAGGATGGTCCCGAAGAGAAAGTCGATATCCGATTCAAGAAGCTGGTGCGCGAATTCTCCATTCGTGTTGCGAACACACACCACAAGCGCTCCTCCCTTGGGTCGTCGGCGGACGAAGATGCACTCAGCATGCGTCCCCGCGTCATAGCGAATTGGATGGACGCGTGTCAGACATCTTGTGCTAATTTATTCTCTTCGGCGGTGCCGGGCTTCAGAGCTATGCGCGAGCTGCGTGCTGCCAGCCCCGAAGGATGGCTCGAAGTCGGAATGAAAGGAACCGGCTACTGGACGTCGGTGTTATCCAAGCACGGTATTCCGGCACAGGCTGTCAACTTACAACTCGATATGAAACGTTACGGTCCAGATGATATGCGACGACCTCCTATGCCGTTACCGCCGGCTTCAGCGCCATTCGCGGATATTCACAATGATATTCCGGCAGTTTGCGCCGAATTTACTAAATTCGGTTTGCTCATAAATTGCGCTCCTCGAGACGGTGATTTGGCCATCGAGTGCCTACGTAGCTACACCGGCAATACGATCGCGGTGATAGGAGAGTGGCAAGGATCGACGGCTGGATCGCGGTTCGTGCGCCGTCTTTCGAAACGTTTCCAATTCGAAAAGACAATCGCGCTGCCCCAACTGAGCGATTCAGTTCACGAAGTGAGCATCTGGAAGCGAAGAGCAGAGAGACTATCGAAAAAGAAGAGACGGGACGATAACTTGGCGCCAGTCGACGTGTTTCCCATGGTGAAGAAGTGTCGGGTGCCGGAGTGCCAGGCGAAGTGCCAAACGCTGTTCTGCTGCCGTCTGTGCCGAAACGCGTTTGCGTGCGCCGAACACTTGCACACGCTGCATGACGAGTGGGATGCCGAACACACCGAGGAACACGCAGCCCGATTATTGCCCAAAGTTGAGCGTCTCAGATCGTACGAAATCCAACTCGACGTTCGCTCGGATGCACGATTGATGAGAAGTCAAAGCATCATGGCTTTTAATCCTTTCCGACAAGGCGCGCAATGTTGGGCGGTGGATTATCTTTCGGGATGGAATAACGCTTATCAAGACGTACGTTTGAGCGAATTGCGAGTCGATCCCGTCGAGGGATGGCGCTGAAACGTGCATCAATACCGTTCGTCTTATATTTTGTACAACTACGAGCTGGCGCCCTATTGGCGAAAGAATGCATAGACATGACTAGAGATTAACGTAACGAGCTTACCTTGCCTTCTTCTCCGGCACGTTGAGCAAGTCCTTGAGAATCTCGAAAGACACGAAACGGATAGAGTTCTGAGGGACTACCTTGAGCGTGTTCGCGGCCCAACCTCGAAAGAAACCTCGCATGCCTTCGGTGCGCGCGATCGTCGTCATGGCGTCCAACATACCGTTGTACGTCTTACCCTTCATTTGCATGCGGCGACGAATGGTATCGAGCGGATAGCACACCGTGGCGCTGAACGTACCCGACGCGCCCCCGACGACCAAGTTGGAGATTCGGTCTTCTTTACCATGCTCACCGTAATACATACGCTTCGCGATGTCGTAGGAGGCAAAGTTGATGGCGGCGTACGGCGCGATGCCGGCAAGCGTCGGCCCGAGTCCCTTGTACAGCGCGCCCACGCCCTCCATCCGGTACACGGTGCTGAAACAGTGCACCATGCCTTTATACCCATGATTCGGTAGGGCCAAACGAAGACGCACGGTGTCCAACGGGTGCGTCAACGCCGTTCCGGTCATGCCCGCCATGGCCCCCGCGAGCAATCGCTGCGGCACGCCGAGCTTGCCGTGTTCATCCGCCAAGAGCGTCTTGTAATAATCGTTCGACGACAACTGCGCCGCCGCGTACGGCGCGACTCGAATGACGTTCACCCCATTCCCTTTCCAAAAGCTCAGTATGCCCTCCTCGGAATAAATCTTATAAAACGCCTGTCCCACGCCCGTGTACGCCGTCGCCGACGTCCCGCTCGACGCCACCGCCTGCACTTGAAACAAGAGCTTGATTCGATCGAGCGGTGCGCTCGCCGTTCGCGCGATGATGCCGGCGCCGCCGCCCGCGGCGAACGACCTCGAGCCATCAAGCGTCGCGTACACTCGCTCCATCACCGAACTCGCGGCGAACGGCGTCGTCGCGCCGAGCGTCGCCGATCCCTCTCGCGCCGTCGGCGGCGGGGTCATCGCGTGGGCCCACGCCGGTGACGGTCGCATCGTGCGATCGTTCGCCGCCGTGCGCGAGGGGACGAACGGTGTGCGATGAGACCTCGCGCTCGTGCGGTGTCTCGCGGCGCGGTGGCGCGCGCGTCGTCGTATGGCGCGCGCCCGCGCGTCGTCCTATCCACTCACTTTTTGAGATGCGTCAAATCTCGACGACGTCGACGACCTCGCGCGATGACGCCGTCGTCTCGATGGCGCTCGTCGGCCGGATGGCTCGTCGCGCTCGTACTCGCGATCGGACACGTCGCGCGCGCGCCGGATGGACGCGGAGGCGTCGTGGACGTGGCGTCGAGGAAACGGAATGACAATGGGGCGTTCGTGTTGTACGTCGAACTGGAGTTTACGAACGCGCGCGCGGCGAAGGAGTTGGTGCGCGCGTGGCGCGAGTGCGCGGATTGGTGTCGCACGCGCGAGCGCGGGTTGTTGCACTACGAGATTTCGCAGAGCAACAAGGATGAGCTCACGTACTCAATCTTTGAGCGGTACGCGTCAGAGAGAGCGTACGCCGTGACGCACAAGGCGACGGAGGCGTACAAGACGTTTAGACCTAAGATGCAGAGGTTGCAAGATGCCGGAGAGTTAAAGGTGAGCGGGGCGTCGTTTTTCGAGCTCGGACACGGGTTCGTGTCGTGAACCGGATGACGCGAGAGACTAGCATTGTAAAATACAGCGGCATTAGCAAAACGGCAGACGCGTATTCGTTGAGCGTCTTACGATGGCGCGGGACATCGGAACGGCGTCGCACGCGATTCCCGGTGCGTCAAACGACACTGCGAACACGCTCTTACGTGAGTCTAAGAGCGGTGATTTATCCCACACATTATCCCACCAGGAGGGCTGCGAAATCTCGTTCGGGTCCGTGTTGAGATCCACCGGCAGCCCAAAAACGCGATATTGACTATTCAGAGCGCTCATATGCGCGGTGTTCTGGCTGTTGATGTTCTCGAACGTGACGAGATCTCCGGGAAAGAATGAGTGCGCGCCTTCGACCGTGATGACGGCTTGCTTTGAGTTTTCGCCAAAGCACGCAATTTGCGTCATCACGTGCCTCTGGTTACACTCCGTCGCGGGTTCGTCAGATTCGTACTTCCTGAGCGGGAACCCGTTTCGTGATTTACTCTTCCTGCGTCGCCTGTTATTCATGCTCGCGGCTCGCCAGTATCCTCCGACGCGGACGATTCGCACGTCCGCGTTCGCGGGCGCCGACGCCGAAACCTTGCTCTGCACGGATCCTGGCATATCATCCCACGTGAGCCATCGCACGTTCGACTGCGTAAAAGTCGCGAGCAACGTACGCGTGCGTCGCTTCCGCTGAACCGAATCGTTCTGATCTTCGGCCACGGGCTCCGGTTGCTCAGGCTCGGGAACGCTCTCGCGCGCGGGCTCTTCTCGCGACTCCTCTCGCGCCGCAACTTCGGGCTCCGTCTCCCTTTCTTCCTCCGTCGCCGTCTCTTCCTCCACGATCGCGGGCACGGGTTCAGTGTCTATGTCCACGCCCAATCCTAATAATAATTTCTTCCTCTGCTCGATCGCGCGTTCGTCTTCGCTGTCGTCCTCCTCGGCGTTGTATTCCACCGCGTGCAGCTCCGTCGACGGCTCGGCGTCGGCACCATCCTTCGTCCCGACGCCGCTCACCTCGACGTCATCACCCTCGTCGTCATCACCCTCCTCCTCCTCCTCCTCCTCGTCGTCGTCGTCAAAGTCTATGCCCAACTTGTTCGCCTCTTCGAACAAGTCTCGCATGAGCGCGCGCGACTCGACGCCGCCCAGTTGCACCAAATCATCCAACGTCGACCTCTCCACCGCCTCGTCGCGTCCCGACGCGCTCGCGCGCGCGCCGTCGTCGCGAGACACCATCACCTCATCATCATCGCCACCGCGCGCGTCGTCATCGTCGTCATCGTCGTCGTCGTCGTCATCGCGCGCCATCTCCTCGGACATCCGTCGGACCGTTTCTTCCCCGTCCTCATCCTCATCGCCGTCGTCCTCATCCTCCTCGTCCTCGTCCTCGTCGAACGCGTCGTCGTCGAACAACCCCTCGTCGAATAACCCCTCGTCCGCGCTCGCCGCCGCGCTCGCCGCGCGCGCGAACCCCGTCCACGCCGCGCGCGTCCCGCGCCACCCCGCGGCTCGCACCGACGTCCGCGCGCCCTCTCTCGACGCCGACGCGTCCGCGCGCGGATCGTCGACGACGGACGCGCTCAGCGCGAGCACCGCGCACGCCGCGCACGCCGCGACGGCGCGACGCCGGCCGCACCGCGCGCGCGCCATCGTCTCGCGACCGAACGCGCGCGCGCGCGCGCGCGACCGAACGCGCGACCGAACGCGCGAGCGCGCATCGTTTATCGGTGACGCTCGAGTCGTACAGAGGCATCTCGCACGCCCGTGTACTATCGAACACGCGTACTCGCGCGCGCACAGACACACGGTCTCACGGACGCCCACACTACGAGGTTTCGACACCACCGCACCGTCCGGTGTGTCCGACCGACCGCCCTCGCGCGCGACGCGCGCGCGCCCGCGCGCGTCACCGTTCGTCGCGCGCGACGCGTGCGACGCGTGCGACGCGTGCGAGCGTCGATCGCGCGCGGGAGGGCGCGGAGGAACGTCTCGTCGTCGGTTTCTGACATGGACCCGATCGGTGGCGCGGCGTTGGGGACGAATATCCCGTCGAGTCCGGGCGCGCGCGCGCGTAATCGCGCCTTTGAACAACCGATGACGACGTCGGGACGCGCGCCGCCGACGGCGAGCGCGACGTGTTCGAGCGCGGCGAGACCGAGCGTGGTTGCGAAGTCGTTGGGTGGTGGCGCGCGCGCGGAAGATGGTGGAGAGGTGCGCGCGCGAGGGGAGAATGTGCAGGCGCGCGCGCGGTTGCGAGGGCCGACGCCGCTCACGGTTGACGTGCAGTCGGCGGAGACGGAGACCGACGCGAGAGAGCGCGTGCGGTTTTATGAATTGTGCTCGCCGAGGATGTTGGGTGATTGGACGGATGATCGCACGTGCGTCGTGAACGTGACGGGCGGGATGGGTGCGTTGCAAGGGGCGGGCGAAGAGTTGATTTCGTATCTCCGAAATCGTCTCGGCGTCGTCATGGAAGTGGATACGAAGCGAGAGCGCGTGCGAGTGAATCACGAAATACCGAACGTCGTGATCGAAGCCGCGAGAATTTTGCATCTGCAGATTGAACAAGCGAAGATGGTGACGGAAGGTTCTGGTGGGGAAAACAACGCGCCGACGCCGACGCCCAAGTTTGGCTACGCCAAGTCGGTCGACGACGAAGCAGTCATGCACGAAATTTTGCGCGACATCAGCCAGGCCGAGATCGAAGAGTTGCGACGTCAGGTTGAGAGTAAACGTGCGACGAGACAACGGCTGATTGAGACGCTCGGTGAGCCTCGAGTGACGTGTCACTTGCAACCGATCGAACTCACGAGCACGCTCGTTCGTATTCGCCTGCCGCGAAAACACTCGTTCAGCGAGGAACGTCTGTATGCGGTCGGTATCGCCCTGCGCGCGGTCGCCTCGACCAACTCCGCGGGTAAACCGACGTGGATCTTCCAATGCGACATGGGAGAATCCAAGCTTCATGAGACTGATATCATGTACATTTCCAACGACGCGATCACCGTCCCCGAAGTCTGTCGCCTGCTCGCATCTCAGCGCCAATACGGCAACAAAGACAAGGGTCGACACGTGATGGACGAGTTTTATACGTTTTCTCCGGCGGCCTGATCGACCTCTTTTTCACTAACTTATACTTTTACCGTGTTGTACAGTCGTTGTAAAGCAAAATAAAACATCACCACTGTATTAAACTGGGGCGCGTTGGATGGACGCTGCGAGACGCGCTACGAATACTCAAGGCGAAACGTGGCTGAGTGGGGGCTGATTTAAATCTAATATGCGTAATTACACAACTTTCTTTCTCATAGTGACGCTACAGACGTTCGCGAGTGGCGGCCGTCGAAAAGTCACACGTGTAAATACACCGGCGAAGGTGTTCGTTCCATGTGAAAAATGTTATGAGCGTGACCGTTTACGGGTTGATGACGGCCTTGATTTCATCGTACATCACGAGCACCAACGCACCACCGACACCACGAAGGACGTTGGAGAAGGCACCCTTGAAGAAGGCACCGATGCCTTCTTGGGCGTAGATCTTCATGAACGCATCAGCGGTGCCGTTGTACAACTTCTTGCCCGCGCCAGACGTCATCATCAAACGACGACGAACAGTGTCGAACGGGTAGGAAAGAACACCGGCGGCGTTCGTTGCGACTTGCGCGACGATGAACTTGAAGATGAAAGAAGAATCCTTGGTGAGGAGCGCACCCTTACCGGTGTCATAGAGACCGAAGTAGGAGCCACGGTAGACGATGATACCTTGCACGGAGACGCCGAAACCTTGGTAGAGCGCCATCGGACCGGAGCGGCTGGCAATCTTCGTGAGGCAGTCAACCAAACCGGTGAATTCACGCGTCTTGTTGCTACCGACATCGGCGGCGAGACGGGTACGCGCGAAATCAAGCGGATAGACAATCAACAAAGAACCGGCACCGGCCAAACCACCGGACGCCATGTTGACGGCGAAGAACGGCCAGAAAGCCTCCTTCGGGTTGTAGGACGGGAACATGCCCTTGATGGTATCCTTGAACGCAAAGTTGAAGGCTTGCGTCGGGAAATAACGAACGATGTTCGCCGTGTTACCTCTCCAGAAGGAGCCGAAGCCTTGCTCGGCGCTCACACGCGTGAAGCAGTTGACGATACCCGTGTATCGCGGAACTTCGCCAGACATGATTCTCGGGTTCGCATCTTGCGTTTGAATCAAGAGCTTGACACGCTCGATCGGCGCGGTGGCCGTCTTCGCGATGGAGCCGGACACACCACCCTACGCGTTCGCGCGCACGAGATCGAAAACGCACTCGTCAGTCACATCGTTCGTCGTCGCTCGGACCACCCCTCGCGCGCCGCGCCGGCGAGCCCCTTCACCATATCCTCCATCGCGATCATTGGACACGTAAATAGTATATATCCCACAAAATACACCAAAACACGAACCACATGTCCGAACACAACACCCACGCGTGCGGACACGGTCATCGTGATCCGCCGCCGCGCCGCCCCGATCGATCGATCGCCGACGCCGACCGCCGACGCCGCCCCTCCGCCGACGTCCCCCTCCCCCGCGTTCGATCACACATTTTCCCTCCCTCGCGCGCGTGTCCTCACCCCCCCACACACACCCTCGCACCACCCCACATTCACCCCGACGCGATCGCCCTCGCCCACCCCCGCGCGGTCGCATCGCGCGCACGCACCGCCGCGAGATCCTTCAAAAAAGACGTCAGATCGAACTCCTTCTTCGCCGCCGCCGCGAACGACGTCTCGGACGATTTCGTCTCCGTCGCGACCGTTCGCCCGAGGGCCGATCGCGCGAAACACGCCGCGTAAAATTCACGATTCAGCGCCATCGCGCGCGTCCACCGCCGAGTGCGGCGAGTCGTCGCGCCGAGCGCCCGACCGCGCCCATCGAGCCATCGAGTCGTCCGTCTCGGGAGTATTTATGTATGCATTCGTGGCGCACATGGACGTTCGAGTGGTTCGAGTACGAGCGTCGATGGATGGTCGAGGCGTGGGTCGATGGGGCGTGCGTCGTGGGTCATGACTCGTGGGTCGATGGGGCATGCGTCATGGGTCATGGGTCATGACTCGTGACTCGTGATGCCCCGGTATCGACACGCGGGTCGGTCGTCCCGCGGTGCCGTAATTCTCCGGCGCGCGTCATCGCCGACGCGCGCGCGCGCCGCGGCGCGGTGGGCGGTGATGACGCGCGAGAGAGAGCGAGAGGACCGTTCTCGTACGCGCGGACCCGTCGTCGACGCGGTGGATGGATTGCGCGTGCGTCCGCGGGTGTCGTTCGCGACGTACGCGCGCGTGCGATGGATGCGCGCGCGCGGGGACGCGCCGACGGCGCGCGACGGCGCGGGACGCGTGAGTCGAGGACCGTACGCGACGAGACGGGAGGGTACGAACGCGTTGCGACGAGGGGCGTTCGAGGAGGGACGACGGATACGAAGCGATCGGACGAAGACGAGCGGGAGACGGGCGACGTTCGCGTGCGCGTCGCCGGCGTGTTCGTACGAGGCGACGCTCGCGAGGTGGAGCGCCAAGGGAGGGGATGGACAGTTTTACATCACGGGCATGCGGCCGCACGATTGTGAGAGATGCACGTCCGCGCGTGAGCTCACGCCGAGGGAGATTGTGTCTCATCCGTTGGCGCGGGCGATGATGGTGTGTCTGGGACGGGAGTGTTCGCGCGCCGACGTGGCGGACATCGCGCGAGAGGTGTACGGGGATGAGATCTCTGAATGGCTCGCGGAAAAGACGCTCGCGCGATTGCACCATGAAGCGTCCAAGGTTCGAACGCCGCGCGAGCCGTTAGAAGCGCCGCGCGAGCGCGTGCACAGGTTGTATTCGCCGCAGTCGAGGCGCGTCGTCAATTGCGTCGAGAGGTCGCGGCGTCCTCGCGCGAGGATAATTTCGCGCTGACGCGCCCGCGTCTCTCTCTCTGTGTTCGAGTCTATTTTTTGCACGTACACCATCCGAGTGTGGCGATTTGAGTCGTCTCGAATCGCGTTTCTTGTAACGCGAGGTATCCTTCGCCAGTCGCGTCGCGCGTCGTCTCCGCGTCTACAACCGTCCGCGTCAGAGCGTCGACCCTCACTCGCCGCCGCGCGCGCGGGGGGGGACGATGCGCGCCGGAGAGATGCTCGCGAAACGCGCCGCGGCGGCGTCGAGACGCGCGCGCGCGTCGGGAACCATCGGCGCGCACCATCATCACCGTCATCATCATCAACGGCGCGCGGGGACGTCGACGCGCGCGACGGACGCGACGCGCGAGGGCGAACGCGGAATCGGGGTGTGGGACGCGATTCGAGCGCGCGCGAGGGAGGCGCCGGACGCCGAGGCGGCGGCGACGACGGGAGGCGCGAGGGCGACGTACGGCGCGTTGATGGCGAGGGCGAACGCGCTCGCGCGCGCGTTGCGAGACGACGTCTCGAAGGGCACGCGCGTGGGACTCGCGGCGACGGCCGGACCGGAGTATTGCGCGGCGGCGTACGCGACGTGGGCGCGCGGAGGGGTTTTGGTGCCGATTGCGAGCTCACACTCGGATGAAGACGCGGCGTACGTCGTGCGGCACTCGGGGATGTCCGTCGTGCTCGTGCCGCCGGCGAGCGACGGGAGGGAGGATACGGAGACGTATGAGAAGTACGCGCGGTTGATCGAGCGGTCGAATGTATCGGTGGAGATTCGACACGTCGCTCGCGTGGACGAGGACAATGATTCGACGGTGTCTGGCGGCGAGGACGCGCGCGCGGACGACGTGTTCCCGGATGACGGCGCGCTCATCATTTACACCAGCGGAACGACCGGACGACCGAAGGGGGCGTTGCACACGCACAGATCTCTGTACGCGCAGTGCTCTGGTTTGATTGAGGCGTGGCGATGGGACTCGAGCGATAGAATCGTGCACACGCTGCCGCTGCACCACATTCACGGCATCGTCAACGCGTGGTTGTGCGCGCACGTCGCCGGCGCCGCGGTTGAATTTCAGCGTTCGTTCACCCCGCGCGGGGTCTGGACGCGCTTACGCGACGACGCACAACCGCCGGTGACGATTTTCATGGGCGTGCCGACGATGTACGTCATGCTCATGCGCACGCTGCAAGGAAACATGTCTCGAGACGTGCGCGCGGCGTCCGTCGAGGCGGCGGCGAGATTGCGACTCACCGTGAGCGGCTCCGCGGCGTGCCCGGTTCCAATCTTAGAAGAATGGCGACGACTGACGGGTCGAAGTTTACTCGAACGCTACGGTATGACGGAGATCGGCATGGCGTTGAGTAATCCGTACGACGAATCCAAGCACAAGCCGGGATTCGTCGGAGTGCCTTTGCCGGGCGTTCAAGTGAAACTCGCGCCGCTCGTGGGCGATGAAGACACGGGGACGAGTCCATCGGACGAGTACGCGCGAGGGCCCGGCGAACTTCTCGTCAAGGGTGACAATTTATTCGCCGAGTATTTTGACAACGAAAAGGCGACGGCGGAGAGTTTCGATGCCGACGGATTCTTTAAAACCGGGGACGTAGCAGCGATGACCGAGGATGGATTCTGGCGCATTCTCGGAAGAGCGTCGGTGGACGTTCTCAAGGTGGGCGGTTTTAAAGTGAGCGCTCTCGAGATTGAAGCGAGACTGCTCGAAAACCCTTCCATCGCCGAGGTCGCCGTCTTGGGCATCCCGGACGAGGCGTACGGCCAACGCGCGGTGGCGCTCATCGTGCCGGCGGTGGACACGGAGACGGCTGAAAAGGTAAACTTGACGGAAAATGACATCATACACTGGGTGCGCCAACATTTAGCGTCTAAAATGCACCTTCGTGTCGTCAAGTTTGCAGACAAGATGCCGCGCAACGCCATGGGGAAGATTAACAAAAAGGAGTTGCAAACGACGCACTTCGGAGAGTATTTCGCAGACGCGCCATAGATTGTACAGTAGTTGATATAACAGCGTAAAGCATTCGCACTTCAATTGACAAGATCTACGTAGTAGTACACGCATCGCAAACAGTCATCTCGCAGATTTCGTGGTAGGATCGGGTAAAGGAAACGACGACATGAGCTCGATGTCCGAGGGAGTCACCGGAGGCGCGTCGCCGCGCAGGAAAGTCTCCAAGCTCGGCGGGGCGACCACGCGGTCGAGATACGTTTGCAACTCGTCGCCTTGAATCTTTTCCTTTTCCGCGAGTGCAGCCGTCAACTCTGTCATGACGTCCGGGTTGGAACGAATGATGTCGCACGCGACGAGGAGAGACGACGTTAACGTGTGCTTGACCTCCGACTCCACTACGGCGTCGGCGCCGCTTGATCTGTCTGAACCTATGAGAAAGTCATCGTTGCCACCGGTTGAAAGCGTCGACACGCTCATCGGTCCCACACCAGCGCTGAATCCGAGCTCGGCGATGCTCTTGTACACGAGATTCGTCGCCCGTTGAATGTCATCGCTCGCGCCAGAGCTGATTCTCTTACACACGAGCATCTCGGCCGCTCGGCCGCCCATGAACGTCGTGACTTTACCTAAGAGCTCATCTTTGTACATGAGCCATCGGTCCTCCGCGGGTGGCGTGTACGTGAATCCTAAAGCGCCACCACTGCGACTGACTATGCTGAGCGTCTCCGGACGCTCCGTGTCTGGAATCAATCGACCGACGGCGGCGGCGACGAGCGCGTGACCAACCTCGTGCGCGGAAACTGTCTCCTTCTCGCGCGCCGACAGCAAACTGCGTTTCTTTTCTATACCGGCGATCGTTCGAAGCACGGCTGCCTCAAAGTCGCCGTAACTCACGGTGCTCTTTCCCTTGCGTCCTGCGAGCAAGGCGGCTTCGTTGACCAAGTTTTCTAAATCGGCGCCGGTGAAACCGGCAGTCATCTGCGCGATAACGTCGAGACCCGCATCTTCGGCGAGCGGTAGCGCTCGACGCGTCGTGTGTACGGCGAGAATTTCTCGACGCCCTTGTTTGTCCGGTCGATCGACCGAAATCGTGCGATCGAAGCGTCCCGGCCGCCGCAAAGCGGAATCGAGCGTGTCTGCGCGGTTCGTCGCCGCTATGCAAATCACCATTGACTCCGTTTCGAATCCATCAAGTTCGGTGAGAAGTTGATTGAGCGTCTGTTCGCGTTCATCATTGCCCATGCCACGCATCTTTCCGTCGCCTCGACTCTTTGCGACAGCGTCGATCTCGTCGATGAAGACGATGGATGGCGACTGCGCCTTTGCGCGCGCGAAGACTTCGCGAACGCGCGCCGCGCCCATACCGACATAGAGCTCGACGAATTCAGAGGCTGAGATAGAGATGAACGGCACACCCGCTTCACCGGCCACGGCACGCGCGAGAAGAGTCTTCCCTGTGCCTGGTGCGCCCACGAGCATGACGCCGCTCGGTGGACGCGCGCCAAGACGAGCGTACTTTTCCGGCTGTTTCAGAATGTCGACGATCTCTTGAAGCTCCTCCTTGGCCTCGTCCACTCCCGCGACGTCCTTGAAAGTCGTCAACGGCGGCGCGATCGCGTCTCGCGCGGCGCCGCCTCGTTGAACGCCCGGCATAGAAATTCCACCGGGCGATCCCATCCCTCGCAAACCCGGGCCGCCGAAATTTCCTTGCCCTTGGTTGCGGAAAATGTTCACCAGTAAAACAAAGATGATGAACACGATCCACGGCGCAAAATTCGGCTCGTTTCGCGGATCTGGCGCGCTCATATCTACTCTATTCTTCATCAACGCCTCGTAAGGCATCGGTGCGTCCTTCGGTCTCGACGTGTGATACACGACGTCCACCTCTATCGGACGATCGAACGGCGTCCCGCTCGACTCGGGCGTCCCGCTCACCGTCGTCTTCGATCGAGGCACCCACGTCAACTGATTTCCATCGATGTGCACCGCTCGCACGTCGTTCCGACTCGCGCTCTCCACGAACAAATCGAACCTCCTCGGCACGGGATGCGATTTGACCGTCGTCCTCGAGCTCAACACGAGCGCCGTAGCGCTAAACGCCGCGTAAAACAGAAACCCTTTCCCGATCAATTTCATCAACTCCAGCGGCTGCAACACGTTCGCGATCCACCACGCCATCCCTCGTCTCCCATCGCTTCCACTCCCGCGCTCGCTCGCGCTCTCGTCCCCGCTCGTCGCGTTCGCCAGTCCTCCCTCGGCGTTTCTCGCGCCCTCCTCGTTCGGTCGCTCCTCGCGCTCATCCTCGGCACCGTTCGACGACGACGTCTCCTTCGACGATCCCGATCCCGCGGACGCGCGCGTGAACGTCGGACCGATCGCACATCTTCCCCGCATCGCGCGTCTCGACGCCATCGACGCCACGAACGCGGAATCACCCTCGACGACGCGACGCCTCGCCCTGGGCACCGTCCGTCGTCTCGTCGCGCCGTTTTCATCGTCTCGTCGCCGTCCCACGCGCGTCACGCGCGTCGAAAACGTCGACGCGTTCGCTCGTATCGCCATCGCGCGCGCGAAGAACGTGGACACGATCGCGCGCGCGCGCGAACGACGCGTCGCGGACTGCGTCGGATGTCGACGATTGCATCGATGCCGACGCGATCTCGCGTCACAGCGCGTCGACGCCGTCGATCGATCGCCCGTCGATCGGTGAAAGAGATACGACATGGCGCCCGCGCGCGCGGCGTGCGCGTGGCGATCGAAAACGCGCGACGACGGCGCCGCGAACGCCGCGCCGCACGTGCGCGAGTACATTCATCTGCGGAAAGTGTTGAGCGCCGAGCTCAACGTCGCGGCGAGCAAGAAGCAATCGCACGCGATGACCGTCAGAGCGATGCGACGAAGCGTTCCGGAGGGTGCGCTCACGCGCGCGCTGGACGAGGAGGACTTGGACGCGGCGCCCGAGGAGTTTTACGCGGTGACGTTTACCAACCCGGAGCGACGGGCGGTGGTGGCGAGAGGGCGCGGGGTGGAAGACGTCGCGTCTGGGGACGAAAGCGCGCGAGCGCGCGTGTGTAGAGAGGTATCGACGATGACGAGCGATGCGGGGGAGGTGGAGGCGTTTTTAAACGCATCGGCGACGCGGTTTCATCGCGCCGCGCAGACGTACGCGGTGGCGGGCGACGCGTTCGACGCGGGCGACTTCAACGTTAAGATTTGTCGCGTCGAGACGAGCTCGGGACGATACATCGGTACGATTCTAGATTTGACGTATTACGCGACGAATGACGCGTCCACCGCGGAGACGGCGCTTCGAGAGTACGCCGCGCACGCCTCCGCCGCGGCGAACGCGGCGGCCGAGTCGGAGGACGACGTCGGCGCCTTCGTCCTCGCCGACCTTCGCGCGAGTTGTCCCGCGGACGTCTACGCCGCACCCGCGGGTGATTTACAGTGCGCCATATCATACGTCGACGCTTTACACGCCCTTAGACGGTAGTTTTCGCCATTCTCACGCGTGTAACGTCGACGTTCAGACGCGCGTCCCGCCTCTCGCGCGCTCGGGGACAGCCGACCGTTACGCCATTCGACGACGACGATGCCCCTTTCGAAGGCGCCCGCGTGGCCCGAACTCGCGGTCGAGCGCGACGACGTCGTCGAGGACGCGTTCGAGCGCGCGTTCGACCCTTCGTTCGATCCGCTTCGCGCGCGCGCGCGCGTCCTCGACGACGCGATGGGACGCGACGCGATGCGCTCGGGACGCGCGCGAGACGACGACGACGCGCGAGACGACGACGATGACGATGGGGACGACGACGCGTGGATCGCGTTCGCGGAGGACCTCGCCGCGCCCGCGCGAGACGACGAAGAGGCGGCGGTGCGAGACGTCGCGTTCGAGGAGGCGTTGGCGAGAGTGCGCGCGGGACGACGCGCGTTGGCGAGACGCGCGGCGGAACGCGCGACGAGACGCGGGGATTTCTTCGAGGAGGAGTTGAAATTAGCGCGCGAGGAGGCGGGAGAGGGTGAGACATTTGTGGAGGAGGAGGGAGAGGGGAGGGAGAGGGAGGAGGAGGCGGGGACGTCGCCCGCGGGATGGCGAGGAGAGTTTTCGTCGTTCGACGGCGACCCCGCGCCGGCGCCTAAGGCGTTGCCGCACGCGTGGACGATGCCGATTATGGATGTCGATGTCGCGAGCGGGCCGTCGGACGAGGTGCGGCGCGATATCGCGGCGCGAGCGATGCGCGCGAGCGTCGCGGCGGAGGAGGCGAGACGAGAGTCGGACGCCGTCGCCGAGATGTCGCAACAGATTCGGCGATTGAACGCGGCGTTGAGCGCGTGCGAGCGGCGGGAGAGCGCGGCAGAGTTAGCGGCGACGTCGGAGGCCGAGCGCGCCGCCGCGTTGGAGCATCAGAGTTTGGAGATCAAGGCGAGATTAAAAGCGCGAGACGCGGATATTAGCGAACTGAATAAAGTGATGTTCGTGCTCAAGAAACGCGCGGACGATCTGACGGACGCCTTGGACGAGGCGCGACGAGACGGGGAGAAGTATCGGATGGAGATCGCTGAGCTCAAAGTGAACGACTCGGAACTGCGACGGACGGTGGAGAAGAGGGCGATCAGCGAGAGGATGGCGTACAACTCAAACGAGCAGACGCGCCGCGACATCATAGCGCTGCAGAGTAAATGCCGCACGTTGGAGGAAGAGAACGAACGTTTGAGCGAGAGATTGACGCAGAGCGAAGAGAATTGTTTCGAATCGAGCAAATCGGCGCAGAGGTTCCATCAGTTGGCGGAAGCGTCTGCGAGGGAGACTGAAATTCTTCAACGCGCAAACGACGTCGCCGCGAACGAAAACAAAGAGTTGCGACGAGAGTTGAACGAGTTACACAAGGAGGTACGGGAGATTCGCGCGCAGACGAATGAAACGCGAACAACGGTCGCACCGGTGACGACGACGGCGCCGCCCGTCGCGCCCGTCGCGTCCGACGCGCCTCGCTCCGTCCTGACGCCGCTCAACGTAGAACCGGTCGCGCCCGTCGCGCGTCCGACGTCCAAGGAACGATCGACTTCGCGCGAGAACGCACCCGAAACTGTCGTCGCCGCTCCATCGAGACCGACGCAACACTTCGACGATTCCGAGTACAAACGACGCATGCGCGCCGGAAGCGGATTCTTTTACGACATGTGCGGCGTCGATCCTCCGAAACCGAAATCCAAGCCGAGACCCGCGCCTGCCGCGCGTCCACTTCCCGGCGACCGGTACGTCCCTCCGGTCGCACACGCGCGTCCGACCGCGAGCTACGACGAATGGATCGCCTCCATCGCCGCCTTGGAGAGGGAGCACATGCAACTCGCCCTCGAGAGAGACGCGCTCGAGGCGCGACTTCGCGCGCTTCCGACCGGCGCCGGTCGAACCATGCTCGAGCGCGAGCGCAAGACGAGCGCGCTCGAGCGTCTCGACTCCGTGCACGAAGCGCTCAGGAAGAATCGCATCGCACTCAGCGCCGTCAAGGAGTCGAGGTGAGCGCGAGACGTTCGCGCCGAGAGTCGTCGACGATCGGCGTCGCGCGTCCAATGTGAGCTGAGCTGCATGATTTAATTTAATCTAATCTTCAGTTCGTCCCTCGTCGCACCTCTCGAGACGTCCTCGATCGTGCGTGCGTGAGGCGAGCGTGAGATCGCGCGGGGCGTGTCGCGAGAGAGCCACGCGCGCGCCCGCGCGACGCGCGCGCCCGCGCCCGCGCGTCCCGTCCCGTCCCGTGACCGACGCGCGTCATGCTCGCCTTGCCCAAGTACGTCGCCCTGAGCGTCGGCGCGATCACATGCGTCGTCGCGCACGCGCTGTACACGCGAGAGCAGTACTTTCCGGCGATGATGTACCTGAGCACGAGCAAGTTCGCGCTCGTGACGTTCGGAAACTTTGCGTTTTCGATGATGCTGGTGTTGGGACACGTGGTCAAGGCGACTTTTCTCGGGACGCTGCGAGAGGCGGAGGTCGAGCGGCTGTACGAGCGCACGAGGGATGCGGTGATGGAGACGTGTCTGGCGATGACGATATTTCGCGAGGAGTTCAACGCGAGGTTCGTGGCGCTGTTCATGAGTTTGTTGTTCATCAAGGCGTTTCACTGGTTGTATCAGGACAGAGTGCAATACGCGGAGACGGCGCCGACGCTCAGTCGCACGACGCACCTGCGACTGGCGGCGTTCATGGGGACGCTCTTGATGCTGGACCTGAGCATGTTGAATTACATCGTCGCGTCCACGATCGAAAAGGGTCCGAGCGTTCTGTTGCTGTTTGGATTTGAGTACGTGATTCTCGCCACAAAGCTCTTCGTAGGCTTCGCCAAGTACCTCATCATCAACGCCGATCGCATGTTGGAGGGTCAGTGGCAAGGGAAAGGGACGTGTATCTTTTACCTGGAACTCGTGACGGATCTTTTGCAACTATTTGTGTACTTTGTGTTCTTTTTGATCATATTCGCGTACTACGGGATGCCGGTGCACTTGATGCGAGATCTGTACTTCACATATCGGAACTTTAGGAAACGGGTCGAAGAATTCATTCGATATCGTCGCGTGACGGCGAACTTGAACGATAGGTTCCCAGACTCCACCGCGGATGACTTGTCCACGGGCGACGACGTCTGTATCATCTGTAGAGAAAACATGGAGGCGGACGCGCAAGGGGGTAACAAACCGAAGAAGCTGCCGTGCGGTCATTCATTCCATTTACATTGCTTGCGTTCATGGTTAGAGCGACAGCAATCGTGTCCGACGTGTCGACAATCCGTGCTTCCTGAGCGCGAGCGTCGCGCGAACGCGCAGAGACAAGCGGCCGAAGAGGCGCAGTGGCAACAGTTGCCTCCCGAGTTGCAAGCGGGTTACATCCCGCCGGAGGTTGCTGCTCGATTAGATCGAGAGGCGCAGGAGAGACGCGAACAGAGAGCGGCGGCAGGGGCGCCTCCCACGGACGTCACGAGAAGCAGAACGCCTCGTCAAGCGACGACTCTGGCGCAGACGCCGCCGGGAGTTCCCGACAACGGACGAGACTTCGCACAGACGCCGACACAAACGCCGACGCAGAGCGCGCCGACGAGCACCGATTTCACGACGACGCCCGTCGAGCGAACGAATCAAGCGCACCCGTTTACTGGATCCCGCGCATGGACTTCCCCCAACGCGTTCGCCTCGCCCGGTGGGTTAGGAATCACTAGAGATCCCGCCACGGGACTCACTTCCATGGATGACGAAGCGGCGCACAGAGTAGCCACTGCCGTTGCCTCCGCGGTCGCCGCGGCGAGTTCACAAGCGCAACTGGCGTTCGCTAGCATCGCTCCGTTCGGCATTCCTGGATTAGTCGAAGAAGCGACCGCACGTGCCGCACACATGGCAGCGCCCACCCCCGCCCCGTCTCCGGCGCAACCGGCGCGAACGCCGACGTTTTCGCCGATGCCGCACGACGCGTCCCCGGCTGTCAGAGCCGCCATCGAGGCGGAGCGCCAAGCGATGCTCGACGCCATGCAAGCTCAAGTGCGACTTTTACAGGCGCAGATGGCGACGTTTCAGGAACAAGCCAGCGATGAAAGTCATTCGCAACTGTCCCGCGGCGCTCGCGGAAAAGAGCCGCTTTCGGATACGGAGGACGCACCCGAGAGCGCGGCGCCTCCGCCCAGTCAACCGCCCCGACGAGAGGACGATCTCGACGAGCCCGACACTCACGTTCGTCGTCGTCGATTACAACACTTTAGCTAGACGCCCGAAAAATTGAATACTACAAAATCTACACGTCCCGCGTGTAAAAAGTGTAAAACGTTAACCACGCGTTTACTGCGCGACTCGCATCGACGAGTCTCATGGGTCAAAAACGCTACGAGCGAACACTCAAGCAAGACGCTCGTCGCAAGGAACTCGAGGAGTCCGCCAAGCGTCCGCGTCCGCCGAGCATTCGGCAAAAAGTCGCCGCCTACAACGCCGAGCTCATCGAGAAGGCGGACCTGTCGGCGATTCGGGGCTGGAGCGAAGTGGCGCCGGACGAAAAACCATCGACGAGCGGCGCGCGCGCGTTTCCAGACTTTCCCGACGCCGTGCGCGTCGTGTTCGGTAACCTTCCCGTCGATTTGGCGCCGGACGTCCTGGCGGCTGCGCTGCAGTCGCTCGTGACAAAAATGTGCGCGAGCGTCGACGTGTCGGCGCTCGACGCCGTCGAGGTGGCCACGTTCGGACCGTGTCGACCGAAGACGCGTCGAGATCGCGACAGAGAAAATCGTGGATTCGCCGTGTGCACGTTCAGGGATACGCGCGAGGCGGAAGAGGTGATACGAGTCGTCACGGGATGCACTTTGGCTTCGTCGAGCGCCCGATGGCCAGAGCGCCCGGTGAACGTTAGGTTGGATGATACGAACGAGTGCGATCTTGAATTCGTGCGTGGGTTGAGAGGAAAGGCACCGATCATCGAGAAGAAGCCGAAAAAGGAACCTCGCAAGCGATGGAAGATGAATGAGTTAGAGACTCTGCCCATGCGTCAAAAGTGTTTGAGCACGCACACGCGTTTCAGCGACTTGAACGGGAAGCTTCGCGTGCGACTGTTGGAGTACTTTAGCACAGCGGTGGCAGCCATGCCTGAATTGGCGTGCGTCATTCTAGAGATGGAGAAGACCGCCCCTCACTTTTTGCGGCTCAAAGAACTCATCGAGAGCATTGAATCGTTCAATCTGGTAATCGCGCATCTAAACTCTGCGGAATCGACTTCCGAGGCAGCAACCTCAAAAGTTTACGATAAATTCTTCGATCTCGCGTGTGGCCACGGCTTGGTGGGTATCATGATTGCGTACGCGCTTCCCAAACGCACGGTTTACGCATTCGATCACACACACAGACCAGCGTTTTACGCGTACTGTCGCGCTTTCGCGAAAATACGAGACGCGGATGCACCATGGAGTGAAGGCACCATCGATTGGGACGCGGAAGAGGCATTCGTCGCCACGAATCGTCTCGAAGCGGAACAAGACGTTAGCGAAATCCCGGCATCGGATGAGCCTGTGGAGTCTCCCGCACTATCGAACATTGTGTTCACGCTGGGCGACATCGAAAAGGCGAGACCTCTGGTGAACAACGCGAGCGTCGTCATCGCACTCCACGGGTGTAATGAGGCAAACAAGGTGGCGGTCGAGATGGCGCGTGATGCAAACGCGATCTGGTGCGCTATGCCGTGCTGTATAAAGGCGTCGCTGTACTTGCCCGAAACCGTCTTGAGCAGACTCGACGACTCAGCCAGATACAACTTTTTATGCGGCGTCATGTGTCACGAGTACGGCGCGCAACTCGTACGTGCGATCGATTCTCGCATCACCAACCGTCCTACCATGCTCTGCGGTGGCATCGTCGGATACAGGAAGCACTGCTTCGTCATCGGCAACAACTCTAAGATTCAACGCGAGAGAGCCAAGAGCGAGACGCGAGAGCACCGGGGTAAGGGGTAACGCCGCCGAGCCCCAGTGCGAGACGCCTGTGCCGCGCGCCGAGCGCGAATGGTCGACCGCCGCTCGCGTGAATCGAGAGCATAGGACGCTCGCGCCTCGCGCGACATGTCCAGCTCGACATCTCGATCGTCGACGAGCGCGACGAGCGACGATGACGCGACTGGCCGAAAAAGCGAATCGGCGGCGGCGGCGACGGAAAACGGCGCGCGGACGCCGCGCGCGGACGCCTCCGAGCGCGCGACTCGTCTCATCGCGAGCGGATTACTCCCCATACGTCGAGACGCCCTCGCGAAGGACGACGCGATCGTGGACGCGCCTACAAGCGCGGCGAAGACGTATGAAGGCGCGTCTCGGGGACAGGACCGGGACAGACTGGGCGAAAGTTTGCGCGCCATCAAACGTCGAAAAGCGGAGAGTCGCGCGAAAGATCTGTGTCGATACACGGTACAAGGCGTCACGTGTCGATTGGGCAAGCGCTGTGGGTACACGCACGACATCGACGCGTATCGAAAGTCAAAGCCGAGCGATATCAAGGGCTCGCCGTGCGTCTTCGTCAACGCGTCGAGTAAGAAGTGCCCGTTCGGCGTGCGATGTAGGTTCGAATCGAGCCACGCGAAGCTTACGAAGATGAAGAGCGAACATCAAGTGGAATTTGCGGTCAACCTGCTCGACGATTCGATGCAGAAGCGGTTGCGGAAGAATGAATACCCGTTTCCTCGTTCGGATTCAGAGCTCCGTGCCGCAAACTTGGAATTGAAGTGCCTCTCGTTTGCGCAGAAAGCAAAGGTTGATCGACGTCAGGGATACCTCGGTGCTTCTGAACCCGGGGGCGCGCACAAGCGCGAGCACGGAACCAGGTTGAGCTTCAAACACAAGATTTACGTAGCACCCTTGACGACTGTCGGCAACTTGCCGTTTCGGCGCATTTGCACGGATCTCGGAGCCGACATCACCGTTTCAGAGATGGCCATGGCAAGTAACCTGCTCAAGGGCGATCGTAAAGAATGGGCGCTTCTTCGACGGCATCCGAGTGAGAAGTGTTTTGGCATTCAAGTGTGCGGTGGCTATCCAGATCTCATGTCGAGATGCGCCGAGTTGATTGACAACGAGATTTCTTGTGACTTCATCGACGTAAACATGGGGTGTCCGATCGACGGCGTGTGTGCGAAAGGAGCCGGAAGTAGCTTGATGCGAGACACGGATAGGTTGAAAAACGTCGTTCGCACCATGACGGGCGTGTCTTCAACACCGGTCACGATCAAATTGCGCATGGGATATTTTGACGATCCCTCTCGATACGTTGCGCATGACATCATTCCGCGAGCCAAGAAATGGGGTGCGTTTGCGGCGACTTTACACGGTCGCACGAGAGAACAACGGTACTCTCGGCTTGCTGACTGGTCGTACATTCACAGATGCGCAGACGTCGCCGTCGCGAACGATCTGCCGCTCATCGGCAACGGAGACGTGTACACGTACGAGGATTACAACGCCCAGGTGGCCGACAGCAAGCTCGCGACGTGCATGATCGGAAGAGGCGCGATAATAAAACCTTGGCTCATGACTGAAATCAAAGAACAACGACACTGGGACATCAGCGCAAGCGAGCGCTTGGAGTTTTTCAAGACATTTTGTCGTTACGGCTTGGAGCACTGGGGATCGGATTCGATGGGCGTCGAGAAGACGCGACGGTACCTCTTGGAGTGGATGAGTTACACGCATCGATACGTCCCGATCGGTCTTCTCGAGCGAAACGTAGTTTCGAAATTGCATTTGAGACCGATGCGATACATCGGGCGATCCGATCTCGAAACGAAATTAGCTAGCGATAAACTCGAAGACTGGCTCGATTTGAGCGAGATTTGTGGACTGGGGAAACCGGATTCGTCTTTCAAGTTTGTTCCGAAGCACGCGTCAAACAGTTACACGAAGGAAAGCGCGGACGCAGCCGCAACGTGGGCGGACGAAGGTGAAGAAAACGGATGAATTTTTGCGGGTTTCCGTATGTATATCAACAATGACTTGTAGCTTAGCAGGTACGATTAGCGCGGCGACGCGATTCTTTCTTTTGACCTTTGGCAGTCTTCATCCATCGAGGTTCGCGGTGATGATCACACCTTTACAAAGCTGGAATTACCAACTGAGGCTAGAATGATTTGGGGCGATGGAGCCCGGCCCTCTAACGCAATGCAGAGCATAGGCATCTGAGCGATTCCGAGACGGACGAAGACTCCGACGCGCGAGCGCGCGCCCGCTCGACGAGCACGGCGCATCGACTGACCATTCGTTTCTATCGCTCGCGCATCGACCCACAGTTTATTCAATTAGACACGTAAACATTAGTCTACGTCCGCGCCGTCTCGGCCTGATGACACATTGCCAGAAACGTCGACTCGTCCCAGCGCTCGTCGCGAAAAAAGATTACACGCGGTTACGTTATCTACACTTCCCGACGCGCGCGCGGCCGCACTTAGCTCGACACCGCGGCGTCGATCGCAATCATGTTCACCGCATCCACCATCGCGCGTCCGAGCGCGATCGCGTCTCTTGCGTCCACGGCAGCGACGACGAAGAGCGACAGATCGTCATCGTCGGGACACATCGGCGTTCGCGCGGCGATGGACGCGTCGAGCCTGCGTCCGTCCTCCGCCGCGTCTCGTGGAGTGAACGAGGTCGCGTGTATCGCCGCCAAGGCCGCGCCCGCGCCGGAGCTGAACAAGTTTCAAGAGTTTGGCCGACAGTACTGGCCGGCGTTCGCCGCACTCGAGGGAGTCGCGCTCGTCGGCGCCACCGTCAACGGCATCTTATCCAGGAAGCGACGAGAAGAGATAGAGAGATTAAACATTCAGATGCGAAGTATCATGGCAAAGTTAGACGAGCGCGGACAGGAGCCGCTCGCGAGCGAGGATGGAGATTCAGAGGCGAGCGCCGCGCTCGGTGCGGCGAAGAACGCGTTGGCCTCTGACCACAACGACCGCGCTGCGCAGCTCTTCCTCAACGCCATCGAAATCTCTGTGCGAGTCAAGGACATCCCCGCTGAACTCAGCGCGCGCAAGGGCTACGCCATGGCCCTCGCCGCGCAGCGTCAATTCGCCGACGCCGCGACGGCGCTGGAGGAATATCTCGCCCGCTCCTCCGCGTCGGGCCAAACGGACAGCGATTCCGTCGTCTACGGTCTCCTCGGCGACATTTACACCGATCTCGGCTCTTTCGACAAGGCTGGCGAGGCGTACGACAAGTGCATTCAGGTGATGGATTAGCCGTGACGTCCAGAGTCAACGCCGACGCTAGCGATTTTTGTGGGCGGAAAACCGCAACGGTCGACAATCACCCCCCAAAATGCAACGCGCACCGCGCTAAGCAGCCACCACCCGCGACGATCGCGCGCACGTTGACGTCACCGTCTCACTGCGACCGCCTCTCGACGCCGAGCGCGACGCCACCGTGCGTACTCGCGTCGGCGGCGTCTTGCTGCAGATAGTTTTGTGATATTTAAACCTTATCTTTGATGCCATCTGTCCGAGCGCGACGAGTTTATTCGTACATTGACCTTTTTAGGTCTATTTATAAATGTAACACGTATCCGTTTTCGTGGAACGTTGGATTAGATTATTTATCGTTGGCTCGGTGCCTCCCGCGCGGGATCGCACCGACCGCGTCAGACCGTGAGGGTGCATCGTCGGGAGGTTTCGACGTCGCGCGCATCGTTCGTCGTCTCGACGTGCGCGCGCGAGCGACGAGCGCGGCGACCATGGCGACGGCGATGCGCGCGACGTTGGCGATGCCGCATCCGGAACGTTTGACGACGTCCCGCGCGAGCGGGCGGGCGATGCGCGCGATGCGCGCGGCGGCGCGAGGCGAGCGCGTCGTGGACGTCGATCGTGAACGTTTGTCGCGCGCGCGAGGCGCGAGGCGCGGACGCGAGGCGGTGATGCGCGCGAGAAGAGGGGAAGGCGCGGCGAGTAGGAGCGACGAAGGAGGCGAGCGGGAAGGAGACGACGCGGAGCACGAGTCGACGATGCCGGAGATTGAGAAGAGACGTTCGGTGAAAAAGAATGATACTCGCGAGGCGGTGTCGGCGCAGGCGGCGAACGATCGCGTCGAGGGAAAGAAGAAGAAGAAGACGCTCGCCGCGGAGGCGCCCACGCCGGAAACGAGCGAGGAGGACGCCGAGGGTGATTTCATCGAGTCGGTCGTCATGGACGCGCGCGAAGAGGAGTTTGCGCTGAAGAAGAAGAGGATGGAACTCATTATCGAGGAGAAGGAGTGGGATTTGGAGTCGCCGACGTCGAGTGAGGATGAAAAGATGATTAAACTCGTCGAGTACGTCAACGCCGTGGAAGCCTTTAAAGAATTGTGCTCGAGTGAGGTTCCGAACACAGTGAGCGATTTACTCGGCCAATACGTCACCGTTTATCACTTAGATTGCGAGGCGGAGGGATACGAAGAAGCCATAACGTTCCTCGGTATCGATCCAGACGAGGAAGATGACATGGACGCTTGGCATTTGGCGAGCGCGAGTTTCGACAGCGAAGACATCGACGATGAGGACGACGATGAGGACGACGATGAGGACGACGACGACATGGGTGAATACACGATCGAGATTTCTTATAGCCGTGGAGACGATTACGAACCGATCAAGGGTCTCCATTGCGCCCAAGACATTGAGGGAAATTGGAGATGGCTCGAAGACGATCTCGGTCGTCCGCTCTCCACTAAGCCGTTCGGTGCCTTCGTGCCGAAACTCATGTCGGTGGAGCACATGCTCAAGGTTGGTTTGAACGTGAACTCGCTCCACGAGGAAGTCGATCCTATCGAACTTCTCGACTTTTCTGGCTGCAAAACGTGGGAAGACGCCTTCCGGGTGAGTAAAGACGCCTCGGCGGCGCTTCGGCACATGCAGGACGACGGGTGGAAAGTCGACACGAGAAGTTGGTGTAACGAGCAGGAACATCTCATCGTCGTGAAGGAGCTGGTGCCTCTGCGAACTTTGAGCTTCGCAGAAGGCCAACTTAACGATGAGGATGTTCCCGAGGACGACACCGAGGCGTAATATGCAAGCGGTAGAACTTGCCACTGTTTCTATTACAAGCTCACCGAGCACGCGACACGCACGCAAGCACGCACCACATTACCACTGTTGTAACGTACAAAGCGCTCATCTAATCAATACATGGCATCGCGCTGAGAGATTTTCAAGAGAATGAATGCGAGGGTCAAGTACGCCGTCATTATTCCGAGAAGGATCGTGACGTCGTACATCATCACCTCATGCGTCGTACCAAAACTGAAAAAGTTCAGCACCTCTTTTCCACTAACTGGCACCCTGAGAGGATCGGAAGAATCCGTGGGCTGTGCACTCGGCTTGGAGTCCGTGAGCTTCGGAGTGAAATAAAACGTTCCGGCGTCGAGGAATTCATTGATCAAGAGCGCTTCGAAGGCGTAGTTGACAAATGATAAATTTTCCAACCAAGTCACGGCGACTGAGCCACCGGAATGCGGGTCCTCTTTATTCAGTAAGAACCCACCACACAAGATGGACATGAGAAGTGCGAGGAGACCCACGACGTTTGCGGACGCGTTACTTGGACTCACAATGCCGACGCACATGCAAAGCGCTGACGCGGCAATGTTCGTCATAATTAGTATCGCAGCGCAGAACATCGCACTGGTCATACTCGCGTGCAGACCCACCATCCAGTACGTGACACATGCAAAGAACAACGGTGGTATGACTCTCAGAATGACGACATCGAACAGGACGACCGCGGAGAAGTATGCATTTGTTCCGTAAACACCGCTCGCCCGCTCGCGTCGAAACAAGATTTGATCCTCCTTCCATATCGGTAAAGACGATAAAGACATGAGCGTGAGATACAAAATGATGAAGAAGAGCACACCCATCCGATTTTGTATGCCGCCCGTGTCGTGTCCACTGTTCCAAAAAATGAACCCGAGAGCGACCGACGCGCCCGCCGTTGACAGAAAGTGCAGTGTCAACAAGAACGGATGACGGAACGTCAAACGGCTGAGTCTTTGCCATAGCAAAAACACTTGCTTCACGTAAGGACTCACGTACTTCGGTACTATGATCGGTGCTTCATCCGAGTCCTCGTACTGGATCGTCAAAGTATCTGCAACAAGTAACGCATTCTCCGCGATTTCGCTCTCCGCGAACGCCCGCACCATGCGCTTGACGTCGGAGCGAGAGCTCTTCAACACGACGTCGAGCATGTAGTCTGCAATGTGCAAATCGG
>Ga0208410_1000229_pt1 | contig 34676 bp, 26 predicted proteins | sample ETN02SmetaG_3_FD_185787 | JGI IMG/M metagenome (GOLD analysis project Ga0208410, IMG submission 185787) | Marine microbial and viral communities from oxygen minimum zone, Eastern Pacific Ocean - ETNP2014F10-02SV257 (SPAdes) (version 2) | ecosystem: Environmental > Aquatic > Marine > Oceanic ... | reverse complement strand
GCCCGGATGTGCCCGCACCGGTACCGTCTTCGCCGCGTCCGGATGTACCCGCACCGGTACCGTCTTCGCCGCGTCCAGATGCTCCGCATCGAGGCCCTTCACGAGAGTCAGCACAAGCGCGACGGGACCGCCATCGTAACGACCGCGCGCGTCGAAGACAAAGCATTAGAAGGCTTCAAAGAAAAATCGCTAGAAGATTTTCTGTCTCACAGGAAGACTTGAGAAATGCGACAACATTGAGCTCGATTGTTGAGCTTGCGCAGGCTGAGGTGCAAGAAGCCCAACGCTCTGTATCAACACTACAGACGAAATATGTGTCGGCGAAGGCTACTGCTACAAATAAAGCGGCGCGCCGCCGGGCAAAAATAAATTTGCGCAACGGGAGAAAGCAACTGAGGCGCGCGAACAATAAGCTTGAATTACTTGAAGAACTCAGCAGGGCACTCACCACACCGGAACAAGGTGGCGCTTTTGCCCTTGGTATGGGTAACCCACGCGGACGAGAAAATTCGATGCTCTTCGTCGCTGTCGCGATGGGCGCGTGCGCCATGGCTTTTATCGCCGTGCGATCTCACCGCAGAGCGAACAAACGACTTTACGTGGATGAATCCACAGCACTCTTGAGTAGGCGTGGGCACGTTTAACTTTTCCTGTAATTTTGAAATTTTGTCAATTTTGTCACCTACGAAATGCGGACCGACGCCTCCGGTCGCCTCCGGCCGGTCGGTCGCCATCGGTCGAACCGTCACCCATCGGGCACCCGGGGACTGGTGATGAGTCACGACCCCTCATTTTCCGAAACGTCGCGAACGGGCCTTTCGGCGTTCGGAGGGAACGCCCGTCGGTCCGTGCGACATCACCGCGCGCGCGAGGGAACGGACGCGGCGCGACGGACGCGAACGCCGCGTTCGTCGCGTTTTCGTTTCGTTCGAACGCGCGCGACGGTCCGGCGAGCGACCATGCGACGGCGGCGACGAGGGGTGAAGCGGATGAAAATCTCGCGAGATTCGTCGTCATCGCTCGAGCGCGCGACGATGGACGATGACGGTGAGGCGAAGGAGCGCTCGGACGGTGCGCAGTCGCTCGAGGAGGTGAGACGAGACGCGTCCGAGGCGCGCGCTCGGGTCTCCAAGACGCCCGAACCGGCGATGCGGGGAGACGCGGAGGTGGACGACGCTCCTCGACTCGGGTTCGCGTCGCGGGACGTGCCGGCGCGACGAACGCCGAGGGTGAGGAGCGCGAGTGACGCGGATGGACGTCGACACGGAAGCGAGGAAGTTTTCAACATACTGAGCGCTCTGGGGAGCATAAATCTCGCCGAGGAAACGTCCGATTTCGATACTTCCGACACCGAGACCGGTCGCGTGATGTCCATTTGCGAGGCGCGCGCGTTTGAGCCTAAAGTCTACGAAAATCCCGGATCCGAACGTCGCGAGTTCGCGACAAACAACAAAGAAAATGGTCAATTGGCCGGCTCACTTGGATCGTCGTCAACGGTCTGGACGAAACGGTGCGATTGAGCGACGCACTCATGTTTATGAGCGTCATTCATTCCATGTGTTTTAATGTTGTTGTACTAGTACTACAGTCAAGTCGCTAGCAAGCCACACGCGCGTGTGGTGTACATGTAACGCAGTCATCAGTCTGAAAACTCTCCAGAATCCATCATCATCGCTTCGTGCGGTGCGCGCGGAGGTTGATCAGAGATATCCATCGGATCAAGACACGGGGAGAGTGGACGCGGAGAAGCGTCCCTAGATGAATGCGCCTGCGTTTGTCGCAGCGCAGACAAGTCCAATTCAGCGGTGTTTATGCCGCCGTATTGGTTTCCTAACATTGCGGCCATATCATCTAGCGCGTCAGCGTCGACACCATCGGCTTGTACTTTGATGCGTGCCTCTGGCTGTCGCTCTAACCGTTTGTCAAACTCTTTCGCTTGCTTCTTGAGAAACTCGTGCCTAAATTTCGAAATAGCCTTCTTACCGATCGCCAGTTCGTTTTGCCCGAGAACGCCTCGAGCTTCCCATATCGAGAGCACCTTTTGCACCGCTCTTCGTCTATGCCTCGCGTGCGCTTCACCAACACTGGCGCCGGGTAAAACCTCTACGTCCTTCATTTCCGTAGATTCGTCAATCTTTATGACGGCAATCATGTACTTGACTATGTCGCTCAAATGCCGTCGCAGCGCTCGAACATACATCGCGTGTGTAGCTTCAGAACCACCCCTGGCGTCGACGCGACTGGCTTGAGCGATTGAATCTAGGAGATACCACATGCTCAGCCTCTCTGATGCGGAAGTCTCTTCTTGAGATATCCTATCGCGCAAGGCTGAAACGACCGCTTCGGGCACTCCCTCGTACTTTGACACGGCGAGAGCGTCTTGCGTGTACTCGAATATGATCGGACGAGTCCTTTTCAGTTCTGGGAGCTTTGAGATGAAACGTTTCACAGTGGCGTCGGCGTGCGCGTTCAAAGTAACCTGTTGACTCTCTCGTTGATTCTCCAGAGGGTCCTTGTACGCGGTCGTTTTTACGTTTTGCACGATGCTCATGATGTCAAGCGACGGTCTCTTCGCGGGAATCTTCGGCGCAGACGCACGCTCCTTCTCGCGTTGTTTCGCCTTTTCCATCGATTCCTTCACGAGCACCTTCGCCTTGACGATTTTCGCCAGCGTTCCGCGGATTTCAATGAAAGAATCTTTCGACGGGTGCGCTCGAACATCCGCGCCCGATTTCCACTGTAACACCTGCTGATTCTCTCCCTTCTTTCCGATGACATCCGCGCTATATCCCTCGCAATCGAACTCGACGGTGAGCGTCTTCTCCTCCGCAGTCGCCTCGGACGTCGTCGGTCGCTCCGTTGACGGCACCGACAGCCTCTTCACCGGCGCGCTCGTCTTCTCCCGTTCAGGCGCACAGAATCCTTCGTCAACATTCTCCACGCTCGCTTCGCCGTCGATCGTTTCGTAATCCTCCACCGACGAGTCAACGAAATCAGCCGCGGGATTCGCCTTTGCCTTCTTCCCCGCACCTTTTTTCCCCGTCGCGCGCGCGCTCGGCGCGCGTTTCGCCCTCACCGCCGCGTCCAACCCCGCGCTCTTCGCGTACTTGGCGTATCCCGCGCGCTCCTCGAGCGGTGGACACCCTCGTCGATCGACGCGAGGCGTCTTTCGACACACCGCGCAACCGCCGAGCGACCAGCGACACTTGGGACAGCCGAGGACGTCGAAAGACGCCGGGTGCGCGCGAGGGGGGTCTTCCGTCGTCTCGGCGTTGGACATGGTCGTCGTCGTCGCGCGCGTGCGTCGCTCGCGCGACGCGCGATGACGACGCGAGCGACGATGAATGCGTGACTCGCGTGGATTACGCGACGCGACGAGACGAGACCCGACGGGACGGCGTCGAGGCGTGCGTGTGAAGGACGCGGGTGCGCGCGACTAGTGTCTACCATCTAAAGACTACTCATTTAAACCAGAAATTGATCGATACGGACGTCGTGAGCGACCGAACGTAGTGCCAATGACCTTCTGGAATGTACAGGACGTCGCCGGGTCCCAAGACGCGCTCGACGAACGCGGCGCGGCGAAGGAGCGGATACTCTCGCAAAGACTCCTCAGACTCTGGATCGGCGGGTGAGCGCGTGAACGTGTTGGCGTTGCCCGCGCGAAGGGTGTCCGTGTCGGCGGCGTGCATGTACGGGGTCTGTGCGTCGTCGTAGACTCGAACGTACTTGAAACCGCTGACTTGGCACAAGAGATTGAGATACGGGTCTCGGTGGATGGCCGTTCTCGTACCGGACGTCCCGATCCAGACGTTCACCGCGCTCGTGGCGGTCTTTAATCGACCCAGGGTGTACGCGGGCACCGTGATGGCGTCTTGGAGCTCGGGTATTTGGTGGAACAGGGGATGTTGCGACACGTAGGCGACACGTTTCGAAGACGGCGCGCCATCGTGCGCAGCGTTCGACGGCGCGAGACACGTGCGCGTAAAGGCACCGAGCGTCGTCACTCCCGTCCCGTGACTGTCGAACGCGGTACCGTACTCCACGGGCACGATGGTATCACCGTACTTTTGAAATATATCGAGCGTTTTGAACAGCTCCAACGCGCCCCAATTTTCACCCTTTGCGCCCAGAAGATTTTCGATGACGACGGGTGTCTCTTTCGAGACGTAATCCGTGTAAAAGCGCGGCGGTGTGAGTACGCTCGCTTGCTCCACGATCATGGCGCGACCTTCTGCTACGACGGGAACCCCGCGTTCCGGAAGCGATGTCGGTATCGCAGCGTGCCCCAGAGCGCGCGTTTCGCTCGCCGTCGCTGCCGAAATTTCCCGCTCCGCAAGACGCACGGCGTCTGCGCACCACAGCGGTGCGTGTTCGCTTTCAAACAACATGCATGTGTTTAAAAGCTCTAACGCCACACGTCCGAGCCTCTCCGACGAACTCCAACGCTCACCGCGCAGCGCCGCGCTCGCCGTCGGATCGTTCTCCGCCTCGGTCTTCGCGTCCGCCTCCTCCTCCGACGATACGCCACACACGAGTACCACGCCCAACGCCAGCGCGTGCGCCTCTAAAAACGCCATACACGGCCAATTTCCAATCGCTAATTGCGCCGCACACGCATCCAGCGCACATTTCGCCCGCGCCGACGCCTCTCGCGCGTCTCCGGCAACCGCCGCCGCCGCCGCCTCTCCCGCCGCCGCCGCCGCCCGCGCACCGTGCGGCCGCACCGCGCCCAACTCTTTCACCATGCGCTCGCGACGACCCTCGTAATCTCTCACGATCGCCTCCATCGTTCCCTCGACCCCGATCGACGTCTCCCGTCGTCCGAACGCGCGCCGCGCGTCGGCAAAAAATCCGTGCGCGCTCGCGCGCGCGCCTCGACCGAATTCCACCGTCTCCTCCCCACTCGTCCCCGCGTCGTCCCCGAACGCGTCCCACGCGTTCATCGCCGTCATCCCTCGGCCTCCATCCGTCCCTCGCGCGCGTCCGCGCGTCGCTCTCGCGCGCGCGCCCGCGTCGCCCCGCCCACGCGGGCACGTCCCGGCGGCGGCGCGCGCGTCCCCAAAAGGGACTCATCGACGAGTCACGACTCCCGAAAAACGGCAGCAAAGAATCCACTCGATCCATCCATCCATTCGATCGCGGTCTCTCGACGTCACACTCGCGCTCGACCGCGCGCCGTCATGTCCTCCGAAGACGCCGAAGACGCCTCGCCGTCCGCGGATGGGTACTCCCGCGTCGTCGCCGCCGTCGCGGGATCCTCCGCGTTCGGCGCCGTCGTCGGGTGCGCGCGCGCGGCGTGGGGCTCGGACGCCCCCGCGGTGTATCGCGCGCGATCCTTCCCGGCGCTCGTGAAGACCGCGGGGGCGATCGCGAGCGGTGCCGCGCTGTTCGGAGCGCTGGGAGGGGCGTACGCGAGCGCGACGTGCGCGGCGGAGGAGGTTCGAGGGGTGCGAGACGCGTGGAACGGCGCGCTGGGAGGGTGCGCGAGCGGCGCGGTGATGGGGTTGAGCCGCGGAAGCGCGAGTCGAGGGGCGAGCGCGGCGGCGGTGTTCGCGTTGGCGAGCGCGGCGGTGGATGTGTCGGGGAGAAAGATTGTCTCGCCGACGGTGGCGCCGTGGGATCGAGACGGGGCGACGCCGATGCGCATCACGCATCCGTACAGATCGTAGAGAGACGCGCGGAGACGAGACGAGACGAGACGCGGCGGGATGAGCGTCGCGCGCGAGACGCGATGCGAGCGCGATGCGAGAGCGTCCATCGCGTCTCGAGCGGTACGCGCGATGTGAGACTGTTTTGTAACATCATCTTCTTCACTGATTACGTCGCGCGTCGAACGCGCGCGAAGGCGCGTTTTCGTCTCGGTCGTCCCGGCGTCCGCAGAACGCGACGACGATGCGCGCGTCGTGACCGAGTCCGACGCGATGGACGCGGACGAGGTCCGCGACGTCGTGGTGGATGTCGAGCGTCTCGTGGACGAGGCGGGGCGGTTGGTCGACGAGGCGACGCGGCGCCGGACGTCTCGTCATCGGTCGTCGGTCCACGACGAGACGGTCCTCGAAGACGCGCCGGCGGTCGACGAGACGCGCCTCCTCGAGGACGACGCGGGCATCGAGCGAACGGTCGCTTTTCTGAACGACCTCGTCGAGCGGCGCGGGCTGTCGCGCGGCGACGCGTGGGTGTGCGCGTGTCGAGCGCTCTCGCGCGTCGTCGAGCGCTGCGAGCGAGAGACGCGAAAACGACGTCGAGACGACGAGGCGCCGCGGACGACGACGACGACGCGTGACGTGGACATTTTACGTTCCATTCGTCGCGCGGTGCTCGTTGTGGGTAAGCTGTTTCGTCACCACGAGGAGGTCGAGGGCGCGGCGCGCGTCGGAGAGACGCTTCGCGTCCTGGAACGTCGCGGCGAGGAGAATGCGTGCGTGAAGATGGCACCGTTTGAGATCCTCGATACGTGCGAACGCGTGTTGATACCGTACTTACGCACGCCGATGGGACGGGCGATCGCGGCGCGTCTCGTGTGCGTCGAAATGGAATCGTTGCGCGCGTTTCGATGCGGCAGAGGCGGCGGCGCGTTTTGGTTGTCGCCGCGCATGGTGCCGGCGCGGTTCGTCACCGCCGTCGTGGCTTTTGGATGCTCGAGCAAAATGAAAGAGATCTTGGCCGACTACGCGCACGCGTGCGTAAAGGCGATGGTGAGGCGTGATGGACGAGTGTCTTCGGCGTCGGCGCGAGAAGCCGCGGCGACATTTACGAAGGACGTGAACGACATGCTCGCGATTTTCACGCCGCAGGGTGAGGATGAGTTCGTATCGTCGATGCTAGCGCGTGAATCGGAGAACACGCGCATCGACGAGTACCAGTCGGTTTTTCAACTCGAGGATCAGTGTCAGATTCACCTTCGATCGCGCGCGTGGCTCATGAGCTACGCGCTCGGACGCCGCGACGATTTGGACCGCGTGTGTCTGCGAAATCTTCACCGCGCGTTCGCCCGCGACGACGAAATGATCGGCGAGTACTTGTTCTGGATCGCGACGACGCATCTCGACGACACCGACCGCATCGTCGACACGTTACGAGTCGTGTACGAAGAAATCGATCTCGACCTGGGCGCGCACCTCTGCGAGGAAATCCTCGACGACGCCATCGACGGTTCTTGGTTCGCTCTCTACCTCCACGAGATCGCCGACGTCGTGCGCGCGTTAGAGACCACGCTCGACCAGGAGTCGTCGGACGCCAGCGCGTCGCCCGCGACCCAGCGTTCCCGCGACGGGCGCGCGTCGCTCGGCGACCTCGCGCGACGTCATCGCGCGCTCGAACGCCTCGCGTCCACCCAACGCGCCTGACGTCCACGCCATCGTCACCACCGCGTACCTTGTATCACTACGTCACGTCCTAGCCGCGCACCTCGCACCATTGAACGCGCGCGCGCCGTGATCCGCCCGTATCCGCGCTCGCGCGCACCTCCGCCTCGTTTGAACCAGTCTCGGACAGCCCACCCACATTGGTCGCCTCGCGCGCCTCCCCGTCCTCCGCGCGGCGCGCGCGAGGAATCGCGCGATGGGGATCGCGTCCCTCCTTCCCACGCTGAAATCCATCTCCCGTCCGTCGCACGTCGGCGACGCGTACGGCGGTCGCGCGGTCGCGGTGGACGCCTACGTCTGGCTCCATCGCGGCGCGTACGCGTGTTCTCGAGAGCTCTGCGAGGGCGCGCCGACGCGGAAACACGTGGATTACTTTTTGAATCGCGCGCGTGCGCTTCGTCGCGCCGACGTGCGGGCGATATACGTCTTCGACGGTGGACGATTGCCGGGCAAGGCGAACGAGGAGGCGCAGCGGCGACGGAATCGAGAGGAGGCGTTGGCCAAGGCGAAGGAACACGCGAGGCAGGGAAACGCGAGCGCGGCGCACGACAATTACGTGCGAGCGGTAGATGTGACGCCGGAGATGGCGAGGGAGGTGATCGAGGCGTTGTCGAGGGAAGGGTTCGAGAGTCTGACGGCGCCGTACGAGGCGGACGCGCAGATGGCGTATCTCGCCAAGAGAGGAATGGTGGCGGGTGTGATCACGGAGGATAGCGATCTGATCGCGCACGGGTGTCGAAGCGTGTTCACAAAGATGGGCGGGGACGGGTCGGGGGTGGAGATTCGGTTCGAAGAGCTCGGAAGGAATCGAGGTTTGAGTTTTATCGGATTTACGCCGGAGATGTTTCTGGAGATGTGCGTGTTGAGCGGGTGTGATTATTTACCATCGTTGAACGGTGTGGGCGTGAAAAAGGCGCACAGCATGATTCGTAGGTTTAAGACGTACTCAAAAGTGTTGCGTCACATGAAGTTTGAGGGTATCGCGGTGCCGAAGGATTACGAGTCGCGGTTCGAAGACGCTTTGCTCACGTTTAAATATTCTTGGGTGTATTGCCCGGAGAAACAAGCCATTGTCAACTTGAACGATCCAAGGGGCGTCTTGGACGAGAAGACCATCAAAGATTTACCGCGGCTCATCGGTGTACGTCATCCCCCGGAATTAGCTCGGGCGGTGGCGCACGCGGACGCGCATCCAATGACGCTCGAGGCCTTCCCGGGTCGACGAGCGCCGAAACATCCACGGTTAGCCGCAACGGCGCCGGTGAGCGAGGCTCCCGAGATGAATCCCGACGATTTCATCGAAGATCCCGCGCACCGGCCCTCAGTGGTCCCATCGATGTCGCCGAAAAAGGTGAAGGCTTTCGAGCACTTCTTGCGCGAAAAGCCAGAGGATGACGAACAGTCTTACAGAGCCGCAGTCACACGTCGAAAGTCACCAGCACGAGGCTCGCGTCCAGCGCAGAATAATAAGGCGACGTTCTACGCCGCGCTGAACGCGAATCCTGCCCAGACGCCGCTGAATAAGCGGATCAGCAAGCGCGGTGATACTTCGTACGGAGACGCCCAAGCGTCGCGCGAACGCGCAACTCCGAAACCCGCCGTCATCCCTGACTCTGTCGAGAAGGCGACGCCGAGACTCAGTTCTCGTCTGCCAAAAGACATTTCAAACGTCGCCAGACGCGTGATCGCTGAAACACCGATCGCACAGAACGTCGTGAAACAGAGTCCTTACTTTACAAGAGGTAACACGCCGAAATCAGACGGCCCGTCGTACGCGAAGATTGCGAAAGCGTCAATCGATCGCATCAAACAGAAGGCTGAGTCTGAATGTGACATCGAGGCGTCAGCGCATAAACGATCGAAAACGAGGTTGACCCCGCCGAGAGCGGCGAAGAAGGCTCGACCGGGTTCTTCGACAAGCGCGAGACAGAGTAAGCGCGCGTCGCGAAAGAGCGACGAAAAGTTTTGGCAAATGTCTCTCTTTGAATCTTTCGCGTTCGAGAAAAAGTAAGGCGCCAGTGCGTAGAAATTAGTAGTCGAACTTGTAGTTAGTGAATTTCTCTATCAGTTACATATCCCCTTTGCCTTCGCGGGAGTGTTCGTCGAAAAGCGGGCTCAACGTCTCGCGAACGCGTTCGGTATGCGACCCGTCCTCACGTCTCGCAGCATCTCTCCCGATCGCGCGTGCTTATCCATGAGTCTCCCTTTCATGAAATCGAGTGCAGACGCCGGCCTCGCTCTGTTCGCGTCGTCCTCGTCGGCATCCAACGCGACGACTTCGAAGCCGTCTCTCTCGTGCACGCGACGTTTCGCCTTTTTACTCTTCTTCCCCTTCTTCTCGCGCCTCTTCTCCCCGATGTGCGCCTCGTACGCGTCGTACGCGCTCTCACCGTCCCCATCGCTCGACTTTTTACGCAACACCGCGTCGATGACATCCTGCGGAAGCGCCTCGAGCTCGTCGTCCTCTTCATCCTCCTCCTCGCCGCCGACGTCTTCGCCCTCCTCCCTCCCCACCCTCTCGCGCGCCTCCACCGCCCGTCGCTCGTTCTCCGCCGCCGCGCGTTTTCGTTTCAGCGCCTTTGCCGTCTCCTTCACCCTCGCCCGCGCGTCCCGCTCGCTCTCTCGCGCGCGTCGCGCGCTCGCTCGTCCGGCGGCTCCCGAGACCTCCTCGGGCGGCGCGTCGTCGTCCGAGTCCGACGCGCGCGCCGTCTCGCGCCGTCGTCGCGCGGACGGCGCGGGCGCGTCCTCCGCGTCGTCGTCGTCGCCTCGCCGCGTCGATCGACGCGTCGTCGTCGGCATGGCGGGCGTCTCGCGCGACGAGGCGCGGAGTGTCGATGTCGAACGACACGCGTGGGCACCGCGCGCGTCATTCCTCGGCGACGCTCGCGCGCGCGCGCGCGCTCGAACGCGCGGCATGTACGGACCAGGATCGAGCGAGATCGCGTGCGGTGGGAACACCGAGCGCGGATGCGGCGCGGTCCTGGCGTACCCGACGGGAAGCCCGTACGTTCGGTGCGCGCTGTGCAACCACGTCACGGACACGCGAGCGACGGCGACGGCGACGGAGTCGATGCGGTGCGAGGGGTGCGAGGTGATGATGCGGTTTCCTCGAGACGCGACGCACGTGCGGTGCGCGCTGTGCGAGACGGTGAGCGTGAACCCGCGGGCGGCGGCGAGCGCGAGGCACGGGTCGATGCGGGATCCGTTCGATTTGTTCGCGCTCGCCGCGCGTCGGTCGGCGAGCGGGCGAGATATGGCGTACGCGCGGTGCGATGGGTGTCGGTCGATGTTGGCGTACGCGGCGGGGTCGACGGCGGTGCGGTGCGCGGCGTGCGGGACGGTGACGAGGACGCATTCTTCGGAGACGCCAGCGGCGGCGGCGACGTCCGGTGGAGACACGGGGCGAGCGAGAGTCCAGGGGGCGAGACTTACGCGCGAGAACTTAGTAGTGATTGAAAATCCACCCACCGTGACGGCGAACGGGAAGATTCGCTCGAACATAGCGGTGGGAGTGAAGCTCGACGAGTGAAACGCGACAGTTGTCGCGTAGATTCTTTTCCTCACCGCACCGACGAAATGTACTAGATAGTCGCTACTGTAAAATAGATTTAATGGTTTACTGGTTTACACTGTGAGCGAGCGTATCGAACCGACGCTTCCAAACTCGTCGCGTCTTTTCGAAAGCCTAAACTAAAATGCATCCTACACGTACGCGAGAAGATAAGTTCTCGTCGTCCCGTCCCGCTCTTTCCCGCGAGTACTGACTACTTCTCGATCGCCTGTATCTTAAACCCGAGCGAGATCCAATCCAACTCGAGCGTCCGTATCGTCTGCGGCATGTCATCGTACTCCGGTTCCCTCTCGAACCGCATCACAAAGTTTGATCTCCACAGCGCCAGTCGTCTCGACAGTCGCACGTGTTCCAACACATGCCTCCCCAAAAACGCTTCGTACTCCCGAAACGCGTCCACGTCCTTCCCCGCGTCCCGCATTCGCCTCGTCAACGCTCGCATCGCTCGAACCTCCTCGTCGAACGCCGCGTCCGGCGTCCTCGGCGGCGTCCGCTGTCGCCTCGGCGCCAACCACGCGCCTCGATACTCATACGCGTCCGTCTCCTCCGCGTACCGCCACCGCTCCTCCTCCTCCTCCTCCTCTCCCATCGTCCCCATCCCCCGTCCGCTCTCTCGTCGCGCTCTCTCATCCGCACCGCTCGTCGTCCAATCGTACCCATTTCGCTCGCGGTGCGTCCGTCCTCGTCGCGTCTCCGCGCGAGTCTCTCGTCGACGCGATCCTCCGCGCGAGGACGACGACGCGGACGACGAACACGAACACGAACACGACCGCGACCGCGCGACCGACGCGCGCGCGGTCCACGACATCGGTCGCGTCGACGTCTCGCGCGCGCCCGCGTGACGTCGCGTCGTCGACGCGATGACGCGTGGATGATGCGTCACACCCGGACCTTTTGATCGAGCACGGGGTCGATCCACCGGTCGATCAAAATGTCGTATCAAAATGTCGATCGAAACGAAACGAAACGAAACGAAACGAAACGAAACGAAACAAAACGAAACGAAACGAAACGAAACGAAACGAAACCATGGGATGATTGATTGATTGATCGATTCGTCATTCGAGCGCGCGCGACGGAGACGCGAGGACGGAGACGCGCGCGAGCGAACGACTGCGAGAACGTCGAGTCGAGGACGGTGAACGGACGAACGACGCGCGCGTCGCTCGGACGGACGGATTGAATCGGATCGAGTCGGATTCATTCATTCATTCGCATCGTTTTGAAATCTGTCGTTTTTTGAATTCGTGCGACGTCATCCGTCGACGCGTCGTCGGAAGAGCGCGCGGGAGGCGTGGATCGAAGACTCGAAGACGTCGAGGAGACGTGTGCGATGCCGCCGCGTCGTCGGAAGAGCGCGGAGACGACGGTGACGACCGAGACGACGACCGAGACGGCGTCGGCGCGAGGAGGCGGAGACGAGGAGAACGCCGACGCGCGCGCGCCGGCGAAGAAAATCAAGTCGAGGAGTGGGCAGCGAAAGAAGAAGACGACGAATGCGGCGGAGGCGTTGAAGGATATCGGGACGAACGCGGTGAACGCGGAGGAGGATGGGGTGAACGCGGAGGAAGACGCGGCGGCGAGAGAGGGGTCGGGGGACGTGTTTGATTTGTTGCGAGGAGAAAACTCGGCGACGATGTTGTTCTCGAACGAATGGCGCGCGCGATACAACGCGAGCGAGATCGCGGCGGTGGCGGAGATTTATTCGTTGTTGTGTAAGGCGGCTGGGTGCACGACGGGGGTTTCCGCGATGGAGTTGCAGCGAAGTGATTGCTTGACGATCATGAATCGCATCGTCAACGACATGGCGTCGGGGAATCTCTTCGGCGAAGATCCCCTCTCGAAACGGTCGCAGGATTTCAAAGGGTTTCGGGAAAACTTTTTGGAATTCATCGACAAGTGCGTTCGCAACACGAGCGAGGGTGAAGAACTGTACGACGGCACGTTGTTTGCGTCCCTCGCCGAGATTGTCGCCACGTGCGCGTCGAGCAAAGCGCGCCCGTTGCGCATGGCGGCGACGTTGATGGCTTTGCAAATCATCACGAGTTTGATAACAGTGGTGAACAACTTGCAAAAAGCTCGCGACTTGAAGCAAAATCAAATGGATAACGAATTGAAGAAGAAGACCGTGGCTGCCGATCTGGTCAAGAGTTTGCAACGAGCCATCGATAACGCGCAGGAACAAATCGAACTCGTCGAGGGATACATGAATGAAATGTTTACCAAGGTGTACACGCACCGATTCCGAGATTGCGACGAACACATTCGAGCGGAGTGCATGAAGGCCATGGGCAAATGGATGTTCAAGCATCAGCTCGTGTTCCTCACTGACTTTTACTTGAAGTATCTCGGATGGAGCTTGAACGACAAGAGCGCGGCGGTTCGCCTCGAAGTTCTGTTCGCGCTGAAGAATCTAGCCTCAAGTCAATCGCACTTAGCCATGATGGACACGTTCATCGCTCGTTTCAAGGGACGCATCGCTGAGATGCTCTGCGACGTCGACGCTCGAGTCGTTGTCGAAGCCGTGCGACTCGCTGCCGTGTTGCACGAACACACCGAGCTGGACGCCGAGCACATGAATTTCGTCACCGCGCTCATCATGGATAGACACCCGACCATTCGCGTTGCGGCGGCGAAAGCGACCAAGACGCTCATCCACACCTTGACGGAGACGTACCGCAGAGCGCGTGATTTGTCGTACAATGACGACGAGGATTCCGCGCACTTACGAGAACTTCACGGCATTGCGCAACTTTTAGCCGATCTCGGTGACGAAAACGGTGGACACGGCAAGGTCATTGAAGGTTTGGCTAGCGCGTACGATGTTTTGTCGCAGCATAAGTTCATCGCGCAAGTCTTGACCGAAGACATGGAGATGGAAGACGCGGCGATGATGGCCAACATTATGATTCTCTCCATGCGTCACGGGATGGGCGAGGACGTCTCCAAGCCGTACGCCAAGTCGGCGTCGAGACAAACCGCCAAGCAACGACAAGCGATCGAAACCGCGCACGAAGAAATCACGATCGAAGTCGGTAATTTGTTGCCCGAGCTCTTCATGAAGTACCAAGCCGAGGCGCAGGTCATCGCGCCACTCGTCGAGGCAGTGCGCTTTATCAAACTCGAACGCTACACATTGCGTCACGAGGAGGAAAAGTTTACAGCGATTGCTGAACAAATCAAGGATATTTTCTTCAAGCACAGCGACAAGCGCACCTTGGAGGCATGTGGTGAGGCGTTCAACTATTTCTGCAACGAAGGTTTCGAAGCGACCGCGCCGTTCGCGCAACCCATTTTGGATAGCGCGGTGCATGATTTATCATCGCGACTTTCGGCGACGCTGAAGAAGGTGCGCGCATTGATGGCGAAGGGTGACAAGATTGTGGCGAACGAGAACGAAGGTCACGCGTTTGAGCTTCGCATGTGCCTCTCTCGAGTGCACGCGCTCATCTCCAAGTGCAACATCTCGAGCGGCGTACACATGATGAACGACTTGTCGCAATACGTCGCCGACGCGTCTCGCACGACGACCACTCCGGGCAAGGAAGCCGTCGCGTTGGCGTCCTCTTCGGTGTCCTTCGCGCTCATCTGGCAAGCGCTCGAGCTCATGGATAGCGAGACGACGACGAGCGTCCAAGTCAACGAACATTTGGCTGAGCGCGATGCCTTTGTGTCCAACGTCATGCACATTTTGCGTCGCGTGATGGATACGTTTCCGAACGCCGATACGGACAGTCTTCGAAGATCTTTGATCTCCACCATCTGTGACATGGAATTGTACTACTACAACGCATCCACGCTTCCGGCGGCGCACCCAGCGGCCACGTTGCAGTTGAAGCTGAACGCGAGCGATAGCTCAGAGATTTGGACGCACTGCACCGCTCTCATCACGCCGGACGACGCGCAACAAGACGCCGACTTGGAGTCGGCTCGACTCGCGTACCGCATGGCGCTTCATGAACAGCAGATCGCATCCAACGGTTCGTGCGGCGCGGACTTCCTCTCCAACTTCAAGATCGCCGGTCCTTGGACGGATGCCGTCATTCGCACGTACTGCAACGACTTGCGTCGATCGGGTCCGCACGTGTTGGCACGCGCCGTTTTGAGCGCCATGCAGACGGCGTACGCCGAGGTTTTGCAGGCCGATCTCGGCAACAGGCAACTCCTCATCGACGCGTTCGCCGATCTCTCGAAACGCCTCAGTGAACTTTTCACCCTTTCGTCGAAGCGAGATCGCCTGGTGATGCGCATTTTCTTTGAAGAAGCGGTGAGATCCGTCGTCTTCCCGGATCCCGACTACGACAAGTTTGCGTTTTTGGCGTACGGCTTGACACCTTTACTTCCCAAGTTGTCAGCGGTCGACGCCAAAGTTTTGACGCACACCGTCGATGATGTACTCAACAAGGTAGACAGTGAAGACGCGCGATGCGCGCCTCTGGTAGAATTCGCAGATCAATTGAACTCTCGCGCAAAGGGCGCGTCGGCCGATCGTCAGCGCAAGCGAGACATCCCGGCGGGCCAGGCGCCTGCGCCGGTGAAGAAGCCGAAGAAGCAGGCCATCGCCCCCGCCGCGATAGAACGAGACGATCCGATTGAAGACAGCGTTGACACGCACACCTTAGACGACGGACCGGTCGAAGCGCAACCGGTGCGCAGTTCTCGACGAAGATGAATGATGAACATGTACTGTATTCGCGATGGAGACACGATAACTAGTAGAAACACACGCCACGCATAGATATGATCGATATTTTTGTTACAAAATGAACACAAAAGACAGAGCGAATCCATCAAGCAATCGGCGCCGGCTGTAACTCGTGCGCGAGTCGTCGTCTGGTCGCCACGTCTCCGCCCGCCGGAAGTTCGCCCGTCGCCGGCGTATCAGAGCCCGCCGGTGCGTTGATGGCTCTTTCGATCGTCCCCGGCGGCGCGCGCTGTCTCTGCACGTCTAATTCACCCATCAATCGACCGAGCTTGGAAAGCGCTCCCTGCAAGCGCTGTTGCAACTCGGGCATGAGTTCCAAATTCGCATCCAACTCTTTGCGCAGCGCCTCCATCGCCTCCCCGTCCGCGCGCGCCGTCGCCTCGTCCTCCTCCTCGCCATCCATCTTCTCATCCACCTTCACCGGCCGCAACTCCTTCAATCGCTCAGCGTAATTCTTCGCCACCTCCCCAGGCGTCGTCGCGCGCTGTTCCGCAACCTTGGCGCTCAGATCCGCCACCTCCGCCTCCAACGCGTCGAGCTCCGGGTCGGCGATTTCCCCCTCGCTCACCGTCTCCTTCCCCGCCTCCTCGTCTCCGCACAGCACGTTCGCGCGCACCGACCCCAACACGCGTTCCGTCATGGCATACAGATGTCTCTTCAACGCCTTAGCGCGCGCCTCGCTCCAGTGCGGGTCACGCTTCGCCGCGTCGATCGTCTCCAGCACCGCCTCGCACAGCTTTTCCTCAATCTTCGCCAACTCATCGCTCGACGCGACTCGAACCTTGACCATGTCGCGCGAGCGTCCGAGACGCGTTAAAAAAAACAATCACACCGCGACCACTCGTCGCTCGACCGAACCGACGTTCGCGTCGCGCGCGCGCGTCTCACGCGATCCGTCCGTCGGATCGCGCATTCAAATCCATCATCCATCTGTCCGTCGTCGTCCCCCCGCGCGTTCGCGCGATAAAATTCATCAAAGTATGGGATTTCATACGAAAAAGACGTCGACGATGGATGGCTGGATGACGTCGACGATGACGCGCGCGCGCGACGGCAGACGACGACGACGACGACGACGACGATGTTGACGACGACGACGACGACGACGACGACGAGATCGATCGTGGTGACGACGACGCCGCGCGCGAGACGGGTGGCGGTGCGTGGAGGCGCGCGTGAGGCGCTGACGACCGTCGCGCGCGCGGAGAAGGCGGCGGTGACGGTGGTGGACGGCGCGAGGGCGGCGTTCGAGACGAACGCGAGGGCGGCGGTGAGCGCGTTGGCGATCGCGGCGTGCGCGACGGCGATGCCGGAGGCGGCGCACGCGAGCGGAGGGGAGTTTGGGATCCTCGAGGGACGCACGTCGGCGTTGGTGCATCCGATCGGTTTCGGCGCGATGTACGGGATTTCGTTGTACGCGGGATGGCTCGGGTTGCAGTGGAGACGCGTGCGCACCGTGGGTGATGAAATTACGGAATTGAAGAAGACGTTGCCGGCGGACGCCGAGGCGGCGGCGGGAAGCGCGGTGGCGAAACAGATTGATGAGCTCGCGGCGACGAGGAAGGAACTCGTGGCGGGCAAGTTCAAGGATAAGCACGCGAACATGGGGTACTTACTGCTCGCTTTGGGCGTCACGCTTGCCGTCGAGGGCGGTATGAACACGTACTTGCGCGTGGGTAAGCTCTTCCCGGGTCCGCACCTCTACGCGGGCGCGTCCATCGTCGTGCTGTGGGCCATGGCGGCTGGTTTGGTGCCACAAATGGAAAAGGGCAACCAAAAGGCGCGCGACCTGCACATCGCGTTGAACTGCATCAACGTCGCGCTCTTCACCTGGCAAATCCCCACCGGCTTGGAAATCGTCGGTAAGGTGTTCCAATTCACCAGCTGGCCGTAGAAGTAGACGAAAAAAATTACATTTTCATTCAATCTTTTCACAAACTATGCGTGTGCTCCCCGCTTTTTCGCTGCGACGACGCCCCTCGTAACAATGACGACGCCCGCGAGACGATCCCTGAGCGATCGTTGTCGTCGTCGATGGAAAACACCGATGTCGGATTCGACATGTTCCCTAACGGGATCTCTCTAAACTCTTCACTCAGCCTCGCGAAGCCTCGCGAACTCCGCGCCTTGAACATTCCGAAGCACGACGACAAGCTCATCTTCAAATCGTGTGCGCGCCCGATGTGATGGAGGATGACTAAAGCGACTACTAATATACCGGTGAGTATTCCCACCTGCGCTCCGATGGACACGCGAGAAGTGTTGAGATGAGGCAGACCGAAGGAAGACACCGTCTTGATGTCGCTGCATAATATCTTCTCACCGTGCTCGTCGAGGAGCACCAACGCTTTTCCTACGATGGATCCACTTCCACTGAGCGGTAAGTTCGAATCCGTGAACTGCGCCACGGAAGGCGACACCAAATCCTTCTGTCTCGTGAAAATCTGACCGACCGGACAATCTTCAGCCGGGGCTCTCGTCCGTCCTTCCTCGACGCATGAACCTCTTTCGCGCGGGTTATACACCTCTCCCACGCCCGCGCACGAATTCAAGCTTCCGGCCGACCCCGAATAAATCGCCCATCGATAATTCGTCGTCGCAGTTTCCCCTTGCGCCCTATTCACCAAGCGAACGGCCACTCCGGTGTCAGCGCTCGCGTCGTTCGCGGGCTGGCGAAACGTCACCACACCCGAAATTTTCCCGAGCGCCGTTCCCAGAGTCGCTCGAGCAGTGATCACCTTCCCGGTGCTATCCCCATCCTCGATCACCGCGCACACGTAGGGCACTTTCCCACTACTGAATCCTAACGCGTCCCCGCGGTCGCCTATCCAAACCGCCAAGGTTCGTCCCACGACACTTCGCGTGCCCGTCAACGGCAAATTCCGATCCACGAACGCGTACGTCTTCCCGTTCACGCTCCCAATCATGTGTGCGCCCATGCGTCCACACATGTCACCGATCGCGCACTCCCGACCGCCGCACGTCGCCGGCGACGCGTTCGCGTCGTCTGGATTATACACTTCCCCCAACGCGTCCGACCCGCACCGACTCCCACCCGCGTCCCCGCCCAGCTCGTGCACCGTCAGATACACGGGCACATCATCTCCCACGCCCTCGCGTCGCGGCGACGTCACGACGACGCGCGCGTACGTCACGTCGCCCTCGTACCGCTGCGACAAGGTGGCCTCGATCGCGCCATTCGCGCCGAGCGACGCCCGCGCGATCGCCTCGCGCGCGTCCGCGCCGACGCACGCGAGCACCGCCGCGAGCGCGATCGCCGCGACGCGCGCGCCGACGCCTCGCGCGCGTCGACGCCGCCCCATTCGGCGTCCCCGAGTGACGGTCGCGTCCCGCATTTCGAGCCGCGAGGGAGACCGATGCGCGCGGTCGCGGCGCGACGCCTCGCGCGCGAACTCTCGAGACGCGGACGCGCGGCGACGGTGCACGCGCCGCCGAGCGCGCTCGAGCGATGCGGGGTGGGGGCGTCGACGAGCGCGCCGCGCGCGAGCGCCAGTCGCGAGTTGCGCACGTCATCGCCGACGGCGCTGGCGCAGCCGGCGACGACGTTCGCGGCGAACGCCAGGCCGAGCTCGCTCGAGATCGCGGTCGAGGAGGCGGAGGAGGCGATGGTGGAGGCGAACATCACCGGTTGGCGCCGGATGGCGCTCGCGCTCGGTGGATATTTCAGTCGAGAGAGTCGGAGCGTGCGGGGGGCGGAGCGGCTGTACGAGGAGGTGTCGAGGGCGACGTCCGAGAGCGCGCTGTACGACGCGCACGGCGTCGAGCGAACGTTCGCGAGCGAACACGCGATGCGGTGTTTGCACGTGTGGTTGTGCCTGGGACGATTGCGCAAGGAAAGGGAGGACGCGAAGGAGTTTAGTCAAATTTTCTACGACGCGTTCCAGGACAACGTGGAGAGACGCGTGTACGATGAGGGCGTGCGCGTGCGCGTGCGCAAATGGCTCCAGGATTTAGAGCGAACATTTTATGGTAATGCCGTCTCGTACGATAAGGCGTTGGACCTCGGTGGTGCGGAGCTCGTCAAGGCGTTGCACAGGAACGTGTACGAGGGGGAGGGCGACGTCGAGCGCGCCAAGGCTTTGGAGAGATACGTGCGCCACCACCTCGCGTCGCTCGCGCTGACGCCCACGGATGCGCTCATGGATGGAAGAATTAGATTCAAGGTATGATCCGGTAGCACTGCAATTATTTATAAAGACGAAACATTTCATTAACACTCCTGTGTCGGCGCTGCGAACGAGAGTCGAAGTGAACAGTTTTCCTAAGCATGCGCCCATCTAATACGGACGACCAAATCGCGGCTTGCCTCCGTCCGGCTTACCACCGTCGAATCGATGTCCACCGCGATCCGGGCCTCCGCGGCCTCCGCGGCCTCCGCGACCTCCGCGACCTCCGCGACCTCCGCGACCTCCGCGACCTCCGCGACCTCCGCGATCTTCTCGTTCACTGCCCTTTTCCGGCATCTTACCCACAAACACAGGTTCCGGCGGTGGAGGAATGTTATCCGGATCCTCACCTCGCGCGATCGCCTCGGCGCGTGCCTTCTCCTTCTTCTCCACCTGTTCCTTCTTCTTTTGTGCCATGTAGTCGGACTTGGTCGAGAGAGTCAGCGTCGCGCCGGCGTACTCGACATCCGTGCGTCCGGCGACAGCCTTCGCTTCCTCTTCTGAAGCGAACTCAACGAACACGCTTCCTCGGAAATCCTTACTGGCGGTATGTCTACGCAGGCGAATCGACTGCACGTTGCCCACGGTCTCGAAGAACTTCGTCAACTCTTCCATGGTCGCCTCGCGAGAAAACGGACTCGCAAACACGAAACGCTTATCCAGCTCCGCCACCATCGCGCTTCTGTACGCGTTCACGCCTTCCTCCGTCGTAAGGTCCGGTTCATCTAAGTCACCCACCTTCAGGGACTTACGCTTGACTCGCGTTCCTTGCACCACCTCCAAGAGTTCGCTCGTCTCGAGAGCCTTGGCGATGCGTTCCACGTTCTTGGCGTTGTCCTTACCACCGTACGGCGCCAAGATGTCGCGCATGCGCGAGAATCCCGCGATCAGCGCGATATCGATCGCACCGTCGAACCCATCCCTTTTCGCTCGCGCCACCTCCTCGAGCAAGAAGGCGTCGCGCGGCAGGTTGGAATCGCAAAAGTAAAACTCCATCTGCTTGCGCACCGTCTCGACCGCCGCGGCGTCGAAGTCCTTGTCGTTCTCCGTCGCCTTGGCGCGGAACTCATCCGACCCGAACGGCATCTCCCTCGCGCGCCGTCCCCGAGCGCGCGCGCCGATCGATGCGGCGCGGCGCGCGCCGTTCCGCGGGACACCGTCCCGCTGGCGGCGCCTGCGGCGTTGACTCGCCGTAGACGCACGATGGGACATACATGGCCTTGGAAATGACACAGTACGGTATATATCGATGCGCGCGGAACCCAAAGCGATCGGGTGGATCAGTACTCTGGTCGTTTGAGACCGATGACGGAGAAAACGACCATCTTTCGCGAATTCGTGAATCGAACGCGAGATCCCGACCGTCGACGACGCGCGCGTCGACGCCACCGCGCGGCGCGCAAGGGTACGGTCGAGAGCGTCCAGAGCGCGGTCGCGCGTAGCATCGTTCGTCGACGCGGTCGAGGCGTCGAGTTCGAGACGATGGCGAAACCGTCGGGGAAGAAGTCGTCCTCGGCGAGAGATGGTCGAGGGGACAAGGGCGACAAGAAGAGAGGGCGAGGGTCGTCCGCGAGCGCCGCGGCGGCGCCGGTGACGGAGGAGAATAGATTGAAGCGCGATACCGCGTTCCTGTGTCACATGCAGTTTAAGAACGATCTGCCGGCGGTGCCGATCGATTGGAAGATGTTGCAAACTAGGGTGGATCGACGAGCGCTCGCCGAGTACTCGCACCTGTCTTTGTACGACGGTTTGCGCAAGCGGGGGGATTTTAGCGATGATTTAGGGATACCTTTGGATCCTTCGCTCATGCGAGCGTATCGGGTGCCGGCGGAGCGAGCGAAGATGGACCCGGAGGATCACGACGTGTTGATGGATTCTGCGGAGCGAGAGGGGAAACGCGCGCGCGCCGACGGGGCGAGCGGTCGCGCTTCGAACAGACCGGACGCGTCGGACGCGCTTTGGTTGATGAACACACAGTATATTTCTGCGGGTAACATCAAGGCGCGCACAGGATTGAGCGAGAAGGAGATGAAGCGAAGAAAACTCGCGACGGAGAGTGGAAACGATTCTGCCACCGAAGTGGAACTCTCGCAAGTTGAGCAAATCGAGGCGTCGTTCGAAGCGGCGAAAAAGCCGCCCGTGCACCCGACGAAGAAGGGCGTCACCGCGGTCGAGGTGCTTCCCGTGTTGCCCGACTTTGAGCGCATGGCGATGGATTACGTGCGACTCAACTTTGACGAGAAGCAGCAGACGGATGTGTCGTCTCTCGCCGGCAAACCGGAGAACGTCGTGGAGAACGCGCTCGAGTGTGGCGTGGTGAAACCGTTCAGCATCGTAAACGACCGCGACCAAACCGAGCGTTTCCTCTCGCTCATGCTTCCGAAAGACTCAGAGGCGGCTATGGCGGAGGATTATCTCACCGTCGACGGCGAAGGTCGCGAATACGAGCACGTCAGAGATTACGTGTACAAGATTCATCACGACGACCCGAACATGGGCGGTGGTAACATGTGCTTCTTCTTCAAGAAGGACAAGGTGACGTACATCGATCTTCACACCAAGCTCACGCTCAGCAAAAAGAGCAAACACTCCAAGGGTAAAGACGCCGTCGATTGGCGTCCGAGCAAGGTGACGCTGAAGAAGAGAAGTTTGACGGCGGAGGAAAACGAGGCGTTGGACGCCAAGCGAGCGAGTCTCCGAAATTAGCACAACACACGAACACATATTTGTCATAATCACCGCATTAGTCATCATCACATCTCTCACTTGAACATTAAAAATAGTGGTATAGTTTTTAGTTTTCGTTCGACGGCGCGCGTCGGCGCCCGCTCACTCCAACATCGCGCGTTCCAACTCCTCCTTGAGCGATCCATCCTTGAACGCGTCCACGGTGATGTCGCACCCACCGAAAAATTCCCCGCCGATGTACAACTGCGGAAACGTCGGCCAATTCGAGTAATCCTTCATTCCCTGTCTCAAATCCTCGTTGGACAAAATGTCCACGTCGGCGAACGGCGCATTCATGCTCTGCAAGATTTGCACGCACGTGTTCGAAAACCCACACCTCGGCGCCTCCTTCGTCCCTTTCATGAACAACACCACCTTATTCTCCGCGATGAACGCGTCGATGTTCGCTTTCAACTCGGGTCCCATCTCCGCGCGCGTCGTCATCCTCATCCTCGTCCTCGTTCGCCCCGCGTTCGCCCCTCGCGTCGTCCCTCCGCGCGCGCCCCTCGCGCGTTCGCCTCGCACGCGCGCGCGCATCGTCATCGACCCCATCGTCATCGACCCCATCGTCCTTCGTCCGTTCGGCCGTTCGTCCGTTCGGCCGTCCGTCGTCTGTCGCCTCGCGTCCGCGCGCGCGGGGACACGGGGCCACACCCCTCGCGCGGCTGGAGTTTCCAATGTTTCCAATCGCGCGCGTCGTCCACATCATCCCGTATTCTGACCCATGTCGCACCCATCGACGCGAGACCACCACCGATGTCGATGCCCATCGCGCATCGACCGATCATAGACCGAACGCACCGCGGAATACGAGTGTGACCGACCACACCGACCGGACACACGGCGATACGCGCGCGATCGACTCGACTCGACTCGACTCGACTCGACTCGACGCGCATCGATCGGATCGATCGAGGACGCGCGTCGATCGACTCGATTTTCATCGATCGGATCGATCGATCGAATGCATGCATGCATGCATGAAATGAAATGAAATGCATGAATCGCGTCGTCGTCGGGGTGGATCTCGACGACGACACACGACGGACGATCGAGCGCGCGAGGGCGCGCGCGGACGCGGGGCTCTTCGTTCGACGCTCGACGTTCGTTCGTGGGAGACATGTCCGCGCGCGCGACGGCGTCGACGTCGGCGAGGACGGCGACGTGGACGTCTCGACGTCGACATCGGCATCGGCGTGGGAACGATGATGATGATGGCGATCGTCGTCGTCTCGACGGTGGACGGAAACGCGATGGTCGTCGCGCGCGAAGTGTGTGGGTGCGCGCGAACGGCGCGCGCGGGGAGACGGCGGTGTCCGGAAGGGCGGTGGCGGATCGAGACGTCGAGCGAGGCGCGGGCGCGGCGTCCACGGCGGAGGGGGCGAAGGCGCGCGGAGCGACGTCGACCAAGGCGAGAGGGTGCGTGGAAGTCGTCGTGGCGACGGAGGATGAACAGTTTGAAATCGCGGCGACGCTGAGGGCGACGGCGTTTTATGATGATCTGTTGGAGCGAGGGGAGATGCCGTTTCCGGCGAGGTTCACGGCGACGTTTCATCGGGAATTCGCGCAGCGCGAGCGAAGGGCGCTTCGGGAACGGACGACGAGAAAGGTTGGACCGGCGTTGGAGTCGACGTGTTACATGGCGGAGTGCGAGGGGATGGGGTTAGTGGGATGTCTCGACGCGAGCGTGCGGGAAGGGCCGTGCGCGAGTCAGATTAACGGCGTGTGCGTGCGGGAGGGGACGTCGTACGCGTACGTGGATAACGTCGCCGTGGACGCGGGGGCGCGAAGGCGCGGGTCGGCGAGACTGATGATGGAGTGCGCGAGCGATTTCGCGGAAGAGCGTGGGTTGAAAGAGATCTGGACGCACGTGCACTGCGAAAACTTGGGGGCGCGCGCGCTGTATCACGCGTTTGGATTTCGGGCGCCCAGCGGCACGTTTCCGGAAAACGGCTTGCCCAACTATTTCAATGGAGAACGTTTGAAAGGTTTAATACTTTTACGAGCGCCGGTTCCGCTCGTTTACATGGATAGAGTGGAAGAGACGTGTGGATGCGGCGCGTGCTTCGACGGCGTGAGCGAGTGTATCTGCTCCAAACCGCAAGCTCGCTAGGCGACCCACCGAGGCTTTTTTTACTACGCCCGCTCCCACACGTACGATACTTGAACCGACGACTGGTACGTCGTCAAAAACATCAAGCACTTGTTGTACTCTGTACATGCACGCGGTAACATATACTTATGCACGCAGCACGCACGTTTTAATTAACACACAGTTTCCCAATACACAGTTTCTACAATTGTCGTCGCGCGGGCGCTAGTCTAAAGTCATCGGTTCCCTATTTTGAGCTCGGAAGTAACTTCAACGCCGCCGCCTCGTCGATCGGTGCGCGCAGCGCCTTTTCCACCTTGGTCCTCGTCTTCGTCAAGAGCGTGTCCACCGTGGAGCAAATCATCACCGGCGCCCCTGCGCCCGTGTCGTCGAGCTTCGTAGCCACTGCCAAGGAGCTCGTGTACTCGCTCGCGCTCTCCTCCATCGATCGCAACTCCTTGGAGAGATCACCTTGCAACAAGTGTCCCAGCGCCTCGTGTATCGCCGTCTTTTCGTCGAAATTCTTGTACACCTCCGGCGCGCCCGCGCCCATTCTCGACGCCGGGTTGGCCGTGACGTCTCGCACCCCGCACACGAAAGCATTCTCGTTCAGCAATTTCAACATCACGCGCCCCACATCGCGCACACCGATCGCGGCGCACTCATCGATCAACTCGGCCACCGTCTCCATCGCCTCCGGACACACGTACACGCACACGCTCTCGCCCTCCAATTGCGTCTGATGCAGCGCGTACACGCAGTACGCGCCCGCCACCCTCGTCCCGAGCGTCTTCGCGTTTCGCACGTACTTGAGCGCGCAATCGTACGCGCACTGCACGAACCCATTATACGTCGACTGCGCCGGCTTTCCCAGGTGCACGTTCGAGAACCGGCGCTGAATCCACGTCGCGCGAAAGTTTTCAAACGACAGGGCGTCGACGTACGCCTCGTCGTCCCCCTTCACCTCCTCCACCGCCTCCCCGTGCGCCTCGACGAGGGCCATGACGTCGATCTCCACCCCTCGGAGCTCGCGCTCGTCGCTCGCGCCCATGACGGCGTCGTCGCGCGAGACGGTCGTGAGAGACGCGCGCGACAATGCCGTCACAGGGCGACCGCGCCCTCGGGTGGCGCCCGTCGTCGACGTCGCGCGCGCGTCGGGATGGAGGGCGTGCGAGAGGCGTTCGAGCGCGCGCTGGACTCGGAGGCGCGACGCGCGCTCGAGGCTCGCGCGAGAGAGTTCGGGGCGTCGACGGCGCTCCGAGTCATCGCTGACCGCCGCGCGAGCGCGCGCGCGCTCGAGAGCGCGAGGGCGCTCGCGCACGACGCGCTGCACTGTGGATCGTGGAGAGACGTCGACGAGGGATGGCGCGGGACGTACGCGCTCGCGACGCTCGCGTGGGTCGCGAAACGCGCGGAGCGAGCGGACGCGCGGTTCGACGCCGCGGACGCGTTGCGCGAGTTGGATTTAGCGGCGCTGTTGGGGGACGTCGCGTTCAAGAGCGATGTGAACGATGCCATCGCGTGCGTGAAGTCGTCGCTTCCGAAACGTCGACGGGTCGGGACGTGGGACGAAGACGACGCGATGGCGGACGATCCGGCGGCGAGTCGTCGAGTCGACGCGGTTGCGCGTCGACGCGACGTTTCGATGGAAGCCTTCTTTCGGGATTTCATGGCGAAGAGAGACGAGAGTGACGAGTGGGAGACGCGAGGTGTTCCGGTCGTCGTCGAGGGATTGGTGAAGCACTGGCCCGCGACGACCAAGTGGCGAAACAGAGCTTACCTGGACGAAGTCATCGGAGACCGCACGGTACCAATCGAAATCGGTAAAGAGTACACTGATGACGACTGGTCGCAAAAGCTGATGACGGTGCGTGCGTTCATGGACGACTACTTTTCAAGTGATGGATCGAAAACCGGTGGCGACCCGAGCGCGCGCGAAAACATCGGGTATCTCGCCCAGCACGAGCTTTTCGAACAGTGCCCAGAATTGCGGCGAGACATCGATGTGCCTCTGTATTGCGCGTTGGGTAGGGGGAACATGTGCGCGGTCAACGCGTGGTTCGGACCGGCGAACACGGAATCACCGGCACACACGGACCCGCATCATAACCTCCTCTGCCAAGCCGTCGGGGTGAAACGCGTGCGCCTCTTCGCCCCGAATCAGTCGGAAAAAATGTACCCTCGAGAAGATCCGCTGAGTAACACGTCTTGCGTCGACGTCATGCATCCCGATCTCGAGTTGTTCCCACTCTTTGCCGACGTTGAGTTCGTCGACGCGACGCTCACTCCGGGCGACGCGCTGTACATTCCTCCCGGATGGTGGCACAGAGTTTCCGCCGCCACTCCGTCTTTCAGCGTCTCGTTTTGGTGGGATTGATTCGCGACCGTTCGTGACGCGCGTCGTCCGAACATCCTAGTCATTAGTTAGTTGTTGTTAGTTAGTCGTAGCGTAGTGTTCAGCGCGTCAGAATTCTACACGTCTTTCCTCGCGCGCTCGATTCGAGCTCTAATTTGAAAAAATTCCACGTCATCTCGCCCAACCGTCGCGAACGCCATTACTCGGCCGACGTCGCCCCCGTGCGTCGTAATCCCTCGTCGAGCGAGGCACGCGATGGAAACGAGACGTGTTCGATCGATCTCCGTCGCGCTCGCGCTGGTCGTCCTCGCGTGCGTCGCGCCTCGCGCGTTCGCGCGCGCGCTCTCTGTCGACCCGCTCGGCACCGCGTCCCTCGGAATCGCCGGCGCGTCCGCGCCGCCGAAGCGGTTCAACGAGTACAAGATCATGCCCGGGCACACGAAGCGTTCGCACGTGGTCAGCGCGCGCGCGCATGAGTACGTGGACGCCGAGAAACTTCCGGCGACGTTCGTGTGGAACAACGTGAAGGGACACAACTTCTTGACCAAGTCGCTCAACCAACACATTCCGCAGTACTGCGGTTCTTGCTGGGCGCACGGCGCCATGAGCGCGCTCGGTGATCGCATTCAAATCGCGAGCGGGAAGCACCGCGCGCAGGATGTGAATCTGGCGATTCAACACATTCTGAACTGCGGGACCGAGATCGCGGGTTCGTGCCACGGAGGCACGCACACGGGCGCGTATCAGTTCGTGCACGACACTGGATTCGTGCCGTACGACACGTGCTTGCCCTACGAAGCGTGTAGCGCGGAATCCACCGAAGGGAACTGCGCGAGAGGCGGTGACTACACGTGCACGCCGATGAACACGTGCAGAACGTGCAGCACGTTTGTCGAATTCGGCGGCTTTTGCAGCGCGCTGAGCACGTTCCCGAACGCGACCGTGGCGGAATACGGGATGATCTCCGGTGAAAAGGAAATCATGGCCGAGATCTATGCGCGAGGCCCAGTGTCCGCCGGCATCGATGCCGACGGCTTGCGCGGATACGTCGGAGGCATCTACACGGACACTCCGGAGTTTGAAATCAACCACATCGTCTCCATCGTCGGTTGGGGTACCGCGGACGATGGCACGAAGTATTGGGTCGTTCGTAACTCCTGGGGCCAATATTGGGGTGAAATGGGCTTTTTTCGCATCATTCGTGGAGTCAACTCGCTCGGAATCGAGGACGAAGTTGCGTGGGCGACACCCGGCTCGTGGACGCACATGAACGTCGCGTGCTACGAGGACGGTAGCAACTGCATTCGTAAAAAGGACTACGTTGACCCGTCCAAGCCGGGCCGATTGCCGTACGGACAATTCCACATGGAAAACTGATTTTGCCGAAGCACCGTGTATATGTGTATGATCGAGGCATCTTTTCGTTGTAAGCAAAAGTTTCAATTCTTGTACGTCTCGGAACGCGACAAATCCTCGTACCTGACTTAGCGGCGGGCTCATGAAATGGTACGTAAACGGCGTCGACGAACCTCGGATAGGAAATGTTTCATCGTCGCCGTCTCGATATGTCTCGTAAGGTGGGTACGTTCCAGACGTTCTGCGTTGTGGATTCAGGCGAGTGTCTGTCATGAGTACGCCAAGCCAGCGTCCAAATACGAAAGGGCTCGTCTTGGAATTTTCGCGTTTCTCGGTAAGAAGATTTCGTACTCGTCAGAGGCTGGCTTTTGTTTGTGCGAACGTCGATTCACGACAGCGCACCGCGCGTGCCCCAAGATTCCAGTCGACTGCGCGAGCGAGTGCCGGTTGGCGAAAGCTATCGTTAGTCCCAGGGCGAGAACATTGAACAAGCCTCTTGTTCAGTGTAAGGAACTTCTTCGGTCGCATCACCCAAGGGATGGAATATTACAGTTGTTTGGAGAGTTGCTAGATGCGGTAGAGACGCCGAAGATGAATGTGCATAAGCTTCCAGGCTTGCGGAGAAAAATATCGGACGACTTCGTCGCTCGAGGTGAACGCCTCGCGCCGATCGACGTAATTCGACTCAAACACGCCAAAAATGACTTCATGAGACACATACCGAGCTTGGAACACGGTACATTTCGAGGAGGCAGGGGTGTGGTAATGGTCGCAAGCGCGAGAGAGATTGGCTATTCGACTGGTTTTTGGCTCGCAGTGCTCGCGTTGCGCCGAGCGGGATGCGCGTTACCGATTGAGCTGTGGTTTCCAAGCGGTGAGTTCCCAGCGTGCGATCAATTACAGGAACTGCAAACGCATGGCGTGGATGTTCGCTCGTTCACTTCACTGGGTCTACGGAACGGTTTCGATGGCAGATTTTCACTAAAAATTCTAGCCTTGGTGGCGAGTGATTTTGAAGAAGTCTTGGCGATTGATGCGGATAACATCGCCATCACAAACGTCTGCGAGCTCTTTGACACCAGTGAAGGATACGCCGAGACGGGTGCACTGTTGTGGCGTGACTTCTGGGCATCGAGTGTCGCGCCCGATGTCTACGACATTCTCGAACTCGCGAAGGATTCGCTGTTTCGTGGCACGCACGAGTCCGGACAGATGCTCATCCACAAGACAAAAACCTGGCCCGCGCTCGCGCTCGCTGTATTTTTCAACGCGCACGCATCGCACGTGTGGAGTCCTCTGGCTGGAAACTATTTAGGATGGGGCGACAAGGAACTCTTGTATTTGGCAATGGTGGCGACCGGGACGCGCTTCAGTCGCGTCCCCCGCCTCCCGCTCCACGTTGGCGTTCGCACAGCCACGCGAACCGCCGTTTTCGGCAACTCCATGCTTCAGTTCACCCCCGATGGTGGTACTCCCGCCTTCATGCACGCCAACATCGGCAAAATCACCGCCCAAAACTTCCCTTCCGATTTCTCTCGATACCAGCGACGATGGATCGACGCCGACGCCGACGTGAACATCACCGCGCTCCTCTCTCGCGCCACCGGCGAGCCAGACTTCGAACGATGGGTATTCAACGTTGTTCGACGACTCGCGCCGCTCGTCGCGCGAGGTTCATCTCGACGTTCGCACCCCGCGTGGCACGACGTCCTCGACCTCGAGCGCGCGCCCCTCCTCGAGGGACTCTTCTTGGATGACCACGCGGGGCTGATGACGTCGACACGTAGTCTACGTAGTCTACACCTCGAACCCCCATGTACGTAAAGTGGACACGCACGAGGCGTGGCGTGTACACATACCCTTCCACGTCCCACACTATGAACCCCCTCCCCGATGGTCGGTCGCCGCGCGCGACGTCGCCGCACGCGCGCTCGGCGCGCGCCTGCACACACAGACGCTCGGACTCGCTGACGAACGATGTCGCACGCCATCGCTCGCGCCCAGAGCGTTCAAATCAACGCGGCACCGCGCGCCGTCGCCACGCGCGGCGGTCGCGCGCGTCGCTGCGTCCGCGCCGCGGCGCGCGAAGACCGCGAAACGGTGCGTGCCGAGCGAGCGACATCGCGCGAGGGGGGAGATCGTCGACGTCGACGCGCGCGCGACGCGCGTCGAGACCGGGCGCGACGCGAACGCGCGAGAAGAAATTTTTCTCGCGCGCGTGGCGACGCGCGCGAAGATTGGACGGCGATGGAGACGTCGTGCGCGCGAAGATTGATCGCACCCCGATGACGTCGCGCGCGCGGGATGTTTTTATCTGGGCATCTTGTGCCGTCGCGCGCGACGCGACGCGAGACGGGCGAGGAGTGGGAAACGATGCGTGGGAAGCGCGCGCGATGGACGCGTGCGCGCGTCGTGACGGCGCGAACGATGAGACTGACGGCGTGACTCGACGCGCTCTTTTCGCGACGCAGGTCGACCAAACGCGCAGAGAAGCGCTCAAGTTCGCCGCGGGCGCAGTCGCCACCCTCGGCTTGGTGAAGAGCGCCAACGCCGCGGATGACGTCGCGTCCTCTCGCATGTCCTACTCTCGCTTCCTCGAGTACCTCGATATGGGTCGCGTGAAGAAGGTTGACTTGTACGAGAACGGCACGATCGCCATTGTCGAAGCCGTCTCTCCGGAACTCGGTAACCGCGTGCAACGCGTTCGAGTGCAACTTCCGGGCACGTCCGCGGAATTGCTCAAGAAGTTCCGTGAGAAGAACGTTGACTTCGCCGCGCACAACAACACCGAAGACAACGGTCAAGTCTTCTTGAACTTGCTTGGCAACTTGGCGTTCCCGCTCCTCCTCGTAGGCGGTTTGTTCTTGCTCACTCGCCGACAACAAGGTGGTGGCGGTGGCATGCCGGGTGGCATGGGCGGTCCGAACAACCCCATGGCGTTCGGCAAGTCCAAGGCCAAGTTCCAAATGGAACCGAACACCGGCGTGACCTTCGATGACGTCGCCGGCGTCAACGAGGCGAAGAACGACTTCATGGAAATTGTCGAATTCTTAAAGCGCCCGGAGCGTTTCACCGCGGTCGGTGCCAAGATCCCGAAGGGTTGCCTCTTGGTCGGCCCGCCGGGTACTGGTAAGACTTTGCTCGCCAAGGCCATCGCCGGTGAGGCTGGTGTGCCGTTCTTCTCCATCTCTGGTTCCGAGTTCGTCGAAATGTTCGTCGGTGTGGGGGCGTCCCGCGTCCGCGACCTTTTCAAGAAGGCCAAGGAGAACGCGCCGTGCATCGTCTTCGTCGATGAAATTGATGCCGTCGGTCGATCCCGTGGTACCGGTGTCGGTGGTGGTAACGATGAGCGTGAACAAACGTTGAACCAGCTCCTTACTGAGATGGATGGTTTCGAAGGTAACACGGGTATCATCGTCATCGCGGCGACCAACCGCGCCGACATTCTCGACCCGGCGCTCCTTCGTCCGGGCCGTTTCGACCGTCAAGTCACCGTTGACGTTCCGGATCTCGCCGGTCGTGTTGAAATTTTGGGCGTCCACGCTAAGAACAAGCGCTTCGAAGATGAAGTCGACCTCGAAGTCATCGCCAAGCGCACCCCGGGTTTCTCCGGCGCTGACTTGTCCAACCTCCTCAACGAAGCCGCCATTCTTTGCGGTCGCCGAGGTAAGTCGGCGATCTCCCTCGCCGAAGTCGACGACTCCGTTGACCGCATCGTCGCGGGCATGGAGGGCACTCGCTTGAACGACGGCAAGGCAAAGAGCCTCGTCGCGTACCACGAAGTTGGTCACGCCATTTGCGGCACGCTCACTCCGGGTCACGACCCGGTGCAAAAGGTTACCTTGATCCCGCGTGGTCAAGCGAAGGGGTTAACGTGGTTCATTCCGGGTGAAGATCCCTCTCTCATCTCCAAGCAGCAAATCTTTGCTCGCGTCGTCGGTGCGTTGGGTGGTCGCGCTGCAGAAGAAGTCATCTTCGGCGAGGCTGAGGTGACGACGGGTGCGAGCAGCGATCTCAGCCAAGTCGCGTCCATGGCGAAACAAATGGTGACCACGTTCGGTATGTCCGATGTCGGTCCGTGGGCGCTTCAAGATCCGAGCGCGCAAGGTGGTGATATGATCATGAGAATGATGGCGCGCAACTCGATGTCCGAAAAGCTCGCAAACGACATTGACGTCGCCACCAAGCGCATCGCGGACGAAGCGTACGAGGTCGCTGTTAAGCAAATTCGCGAAAACCGCGAAGCGATCGACGCCATCACCGAGGAGCTCTTGGAGGTTGAAACGATGACGGGTGAACGCTTCCGCGAGATTCTCAGCCAGTACGCTGAAATCCCGGAGGTGAACATTCCTGGCGAGATCGAGATGGCGACCGTCAACGCCGCTTAAGCCACCAGTACATAGCAAACGGTTACTTTTAGCACGGGTGATTCCCACGTTCCCAATCGAAGCGAACGTCGCCGAGGTGTGCCTAGCGACAAATGTAATATGTGAACCCATTGAACATTTTATACATCAAATGAAATATTAAATTGCCTACGTCGCCGCTCGACGAACTCGCCGCGCTACATTCTACCATGTTTCTACATTACGTCTGCGTCGTCTACTTCTTCGTCAACCGAATCAATCGATTCAGATGATGATTGATCGTGTTCATCTTCTTCGGAGCCTTGGCGCGAAGCTCCAGGCACGAATCCAGCGCCCGCCTCGCGCTCGCGCACTTCCCTTCCTCAAAGTTATTCGTCTTGTAGCACGTCAACAGCGTGAACATCTCGTTCAAACACGCCACGTCCCGCCTCTTCCCTCTCCCCGCGCTCTTCGTGTTGATCCGCACGCGCGGCTCGGCCGTGCCTTTCCCCATGGCGCGCTCGCTTCGCCCTCTCCTCGCGCGGTCGTCGCGCGCGCGCGCGCGCGTCCTCGCCGTCGCCTCTTCGCGCGCGGTGTCCTCCTCGCGCGGACACACGCGTCCGCACGATCGTCGTCGTCGTTTCGTTCGCTTCCGCGCGCGCGAGGTTCGATTCGAGGGGACGAATGACGCGCGCGACCGCGCGCGCGGTGAGGCCCTCGACGGCGGCGTCGACGCGCGCGCGCCGCGGGGACTCGAAGCGGGGACTCGCCGCGCGCTCGCGAGCGAACGAAGAGGAACGATGATGCGCGCGTGGAAATGGGCGCGTTGAATGATTCAAGATCTCGCATCAAAATGTCAAGAGATGGTCGACACTCGTCCCGAAGACGCCGCGACGCTTAGTAGAAGCCGAAGCCCTTGGCGGCGTTGGAGAGCACGTTGACGTGCACCGGATCGCTGACGTGCGCGGTCCAGTTGGCGATCGGGCCTTCTTGGGTGGCGAGCGCTTGCATGATGCAGCCCAACCACGCGAACATGGACAAGCGGCAGTGCTTAAGCTCCTTAATCTTGAGCTCTTCGAGGTCGCCCGCCTCGGAGAAGCCGAGCGGGTCGAAGCGGCCGCCCGGGGTGACGTCGCCTTGGGTGAGCTCCGGGAACGGGTTCTCGAAGACGCCCGTACGGTAGGACTCCGCGGAACCGACGAGGAACAACTCAAGAGCGAGAACGGCCCAGAAGCTCGGGTATCCAGAGCCTTCCGGCGCGAGCGGCGCGACGGCGCCCGGGAACTTATCCGCCACGGCGGTGCAGTCGTCCGGCGTGCACAACGTCCCCGCGGTGAACCACGGAATCCCCGTACCGTTCTCCGCCGCCCAGGCACCGGTCACACCGAGCATCGCCCATCGACCGTGAATAATTTCACGCTCGGCGTTCTTCTCATCACCGAACGGCACGATCGGGGACTCCCCACCCCCTGGGTAGGTTCCGAATTCCGGATACAGGTCCGGCGGCGCCAACGATCCGAACGGCGCCGCCTGCGTCCATCCGTCCCATCGTTCGCCCACGCGCGAACGAACCACGTCGTCAGTCTCGAGTCATCGCGCGTCGTACACATCTCTCTCCCATCGATATCTCCACATCCCTCGCATCGACTCAATCTCTCACGCGTCCACATCGCACGCGCTCGATCGCGGTGATCCATCGAGATAAGAAAGATACGCCCCGCATTCGCGTCTTTCATCGCGCATCCTCTTTCCATCGCGGTCGCGGTCGCGGTCGCCTCGCGCACCTTGAAGGCACCCTTCGCGCTCGGCGCGGACGCCTTGGTGCGTCGAGCGACGACGGCGGTATCGATCGTCGCGCGTCTCGTCACCGCGCGGTCGCGCGCGACGCGAACGCCGGTAAACGTGGAAGCCGAGAGAGACGCCATGACGGGACGACGACGGGGGAGATGTGCGGGGAGGATGGGCAGGG
>Ga0208410_1000226_pt1 | contig 35087 bp, 46 predicted proteins | sample ETN02SmetaG_3_FD_185787 | JGI IMG/M metagenome (GOLD analysis project Ga0208410, IMG submission 185787) | Marine microbial and viral communities from oxygen minimum zone, Eastern Pacific Ocean - ETNP2014F10-02SV257 (SPAdes) (version 2) | ecosystem: Environmental > Aquatic > Marine > Oceanic ... | reverse complement strand
CAGCAAGAACTATTGGTGGAGTTTCATTCAATGGGTCTGCTAACATTACTCTACCAGGCGTTAACGCTGCTGGTAACCAAGATACTTCAGGCACTGCTGCGATAGCAACAACCATTACACTCGCTGACGAATCTACTGATACGTCATGTAATGTCCTATTCGCAACTGCTGCTACTGGTAACCTAGGTGCTAAGACTGGTACAAACTTAACATTCAATTCAAACACAGGAGTCCTAACTGCTACTGGATTTGTTGGTCCTATTACTGGTGCAGTCACTGGTAATGCTTCTACAGCAACTACTCTCCAGAATGCTAGGACAATCGGTGGTGTATCCTTTGATGGATCCGCTAACATCAACCTTCCAGGTGTCAATGCTGCTGGTAACCAAGATACAAGTGGTACTGCTGCAATAGCAACAACAGTAACAGTTGCTGATGAGTCATCTGACACCTCATGTAATGTCCTCTTTACAACTGCTGCAACTGGTAACCTTGCACCTAAGAGTGGCACAAATCTAACATTCAATTCTGATACTGGAGTATTAACTGCTACTGGATTTGCTGGTCCTATCACTGGAGAAGTAACTGGTAACGCAGCAACTGCAACGAAACTAGCAACAGCAAGAAACATCGGTGGTGTATCATTTGATGGTAGTGCTGCAATTAACCTTCCAGGTGTTAATGCTGCTGGTAATCAGGACACTTCAGGAAACGCAGCAACCGCAACCACTGCTGCTGCATTAACCACTGCAAGAACAATTGGTGGCACATCATTCGATGGTAGTGCTAACATTACACCTGCTACTGCTACTCAGGCAGCAAACCTAGCAAACCATAATACTGCTGCACTTGCAGAAGGCACAAATCTTTACTATACAGAAGCAAGAGTCCAAGCAAAACTCGACAATGCTTACGAGCAATTAAGAGCAATGCTGAATAATCTTGCTACTGCTACAACCCTAACATTAAATCTCTCTGGAGACCCAACACCTGGATCCGTTGTAACTCTCGGATCCATTACTAATAACGGTGTAGGTGGATTCAGTAACGGCACTGGAGTCGCAACTTCTGGAGGCACAGGTAGTGGTTTAACAGTTAATACTACCACAAGTGGTGGAGTCATCACTGGAATCGCTCTGAATGCTGCTGGTAGTGGATATGCTATAGGAGACTCCCTAACAATAACAAACCCTGCTGCTGGTGGTGTTAAGACCTTTAACAACGCAACCTTAACTGCTGGCACAGGATACGCTTCAGGTACTAACATTTCTGCAACAGGAGGTGATGGATCAAGTCTAACAGTCGATATTACAGCATCTAGTGGTGGTATCACTGGAGTCACAGTTAACACTGCTGGCACAGGATATGCTGCTGGAAACACAATCACCATTGCTAACGCTAATGCATCTGGTATTAAGACTACAGGAAACGTTAGTGCTGCTGATGCAGCAAGGACTCCTGGTACTTACACCATCGGTGCTTCTGATTACTCTACTCAGAATTCTGGTAGTGGAGCAACATTCAGTGTTGTAGTTGCAAGTGGTGGTGGAGCAACTATCACCGTCACTGATGACGGCACAGGATTCGTTGCTAATGAAACAATTACTATTGCTGACGCACAATTAGGTGGCGGTGGTGCTGCTGTCCTCACCTTTGATGCTACAGCAATTCATGGTAACGGTGCAACGATTGACATTGCTACCGTATTTGTCAACGCAACCTTCGCACTTTCTGACATCACAACAATGGAAGTTGGTGCAACGGTAACAGGAAGCACATCTGGTACAACTGGAGTTATTACTGCTCTTGGTACCAATGCAATAACAGTTGATAATGTAGATGGATTCTTCAAGAAAGGAGAAACCGTTGGTGCTAATGATGTAACTAACTTGACAATTTCCTCATTCGCTTAAAATAAATGTCCGCTACAAGACCAGCCACTAAGGCAGAAATAAAACTGTATGCACTTCGCAGATTAGGTTATCCTGCGATTGACATCAACGTGTGTGATGAGCAATTGGATGACTTGGTAGAAGAGGCAATTGACTATTATCAGGAGTATCACTTCAATGGAAGTTATGATACTTTCATGAGAGTAGAAGTTACTGATGCAATTAAGACTGCTGCACAAGAGTGGGATCAACAAGGGTCTACTCCATGGTACCATCAAAAGAATTACATATCAACTCCACCAGGAGTTTTAGGTATTAATCAAGTATTCACAGGTATTGGAGCATCTAGTGTTGTACCTGGAAACATTTTCAATATTAAATATCAAATCTTTTTGAATGATATCTATGCCATGACTCATGGTCAGATATTACATTACTTTATGACATCCCAATATCTTGAAACACTAGATTGGATTACTAACTCTCAAGCAAATAGAAGAGTTAGATGGAATGAGCATAACAATAACTTGTATCTTGATTTCGATTGGGAAAACCTCCAAGCAGGGGATTACATAATGGTTGATATGAAGATGCGTCAAGACCCAGAAACATATACTGACATGTATAATGATAACTGGTTAAAGGATTATATTGAAGCATTATTCCAACAACAGTGGGGAAGGAACCTAAGTAAGTATGACGGTATACAGATGTTGGGTGGAGTGACACTCAATGGTCGTCAAATACTCGAAGATGCATCTAAATTTAAAACAGATTTAGAAGTAGAACTTAGAGATCGTTATGAGATACCTCCTATGGATTTAATAGGTTAATATGGCATACAGTAATTCTCCAGCAAATGCATGTGTCCAGTCCGATTATACCAGTGCATGTCGGGTTAATATCAACGGATCAGCACAAGAGCAAGGATTTATAGAAAATCTTATAGTTGAGACTATTGAAATTTATGGCCAAAACGTGTATTATTTACCTAGGACTTTTATTAATCGGGACACTATACTAGATGAAGTTGATAACAGCACTTTTTCGACCAACTACCCCATCAGAGCATATGTTAATAATGTCGAAGGATGGGAAGGACAAGGCGAACTTCTTAGCAAATTTGGCGTACGAGTCGAAGATAAGACGACGTTTATCTTATCCCGTAAAAAGTTTAAAGAAAAAGTTGACGACAATGTTACACTTAATGTCGAGGGACGACCAAACGAGGGGGATTTAATTTACTTCCCTGTAACTAATCATTTGTTTGAGATACAGTTTGTAGAAGTAGAGAAACCATTCTACCAACTAGGAAAAGGATATGTTTGGGAATGTCAGTGTGAGCTCTTTGAATACGCTGATGAGCAACTTGATACTGGTATTGCTGAGATTGATGCTATCGAGACTGCGTTTGCTAATGCAATTACCGTTGGTCTCGTAGCAGGTGGGTCTGGTGACTTCACTGTTGGTGAGACTGTTACTGGTGGTACATCTAATGTTACTGCTGAAGTTAAGTCTTGGGATAGTGCCACACGCACCCTTATTGTTATCAATAGATCTGGCACTTTCCAAGTACCTGAAACGGTTACTGGTGGTACATCAAGTGCATCCTGGACAACTGCTTCATACAATACGATAAATAATACCAATTCAGAATACGATCAAAACGCTGATTTTGAAACTGGAGATAACGATATACTCGATTTCTCTGAGACAAATCCATTTGGTTCTGTTGGTCAACTCACTGATACTACAATCTAATGTTAGGCACATATAGTTATCACGAAATTTTTAGGAAGACTGTCGTTGCCTTTGGTACGATGTTTAATAACATTGAACTACGAAGGGCAAACGAAGTAATGAAAGTGCCTCTGGCATATGGTCCTAAGCAAAAATTCTTGGCAAGGTTGGATCAAATGCCCGACCCTACCAATAAAAGAGTCCAGATGACTCTTCCTAGAATTTCATTTGAAATGAATGGAATTACATACGACCCTCAAAGGAAGGTATCACCGACTCAAAAGATTAAGATTGCTAGTACTTCTACAACTAATAAGAATACATTCATGCCAGTCCCCTACAATGTGGGATTTGAATTGGCAATCATTTCAAAGAATCAGGAAGATGGTCTGCAAATTATAGAGCAGATGCTACCATACTTCCAACCTCATTATAACTTGTCTATCAAGTTACTAACAAACGTTAACGAAATTAAAGATGTCCCAGTCACACTAAACAGTGTAGACTATGAGGATGATTATGAAGGTGACTTTGCTACCAGGAGAGCAATCATTTGGACTCTTCAGTTTACTGCTAAGACATACCTATACGGTCCTGTTACAGACAGCAAGGTTATCAAGAAGGCAATTACAGATTACTATACATCTACAAGCACAACTTCTGCACCAAGACAAGTACGTTATCAGGCAACTCCAGTTGCTTTGACCAACGTTACTGGTGCAGCAGTCACTACACTTACCAATGCTATGGATATCAACGATGGTATCTTTGCAGTTGGAGATGTATCAAGTCTGGCAGAGAATACCAACATTCAAATTGATACTGAGGTAATGCGTATCGATAGAATTGTAGGTACTACACTACATGTTAAACGTGGATGGAATGGAAGTACCATTGCTGGACATGTAGCAGGATCAGGAATCCTGGAGATTGATGAAGCAGATCATGCAACCATAGAGAGTGATGACGATTTCGGATTCGGTGAAATATTCTCAGACTTCACTGACCTTAAGAAACGTAATCCTGTAAGTGGTGCTGACGAAACTATAACATGAGGTATCTATGGCAACCTTTGACGGTTTAGATAAAGTATTTGGTAGCGAGCCTTCTGATTTACAGAAGCATGTAGAGTCTGTCAAGTCAACACTCAAGAAGAGTGAGACACATGACATTAAGCAAGACTATGAAATGAGTCGTGCTAATCTACATAACTTAGTAATGAAAGGACAGGAGGCAGTAGATGGTATACTTGATGTGGCACGAGCGTCAGATCATCCTCGTGCTTATGAAGTTGCTGGTCAACTCATCAAACACGTGGCAGACACGACAGACAAACTAATCGACCTGCAAGGGAAGATGAAAGAATTGGATAAAGAAGATAAGAAAGGACCATCTACGGTTAACAATACTATGTTTGTAGGGAGTACCGCAGACCTACAAAAGATGTTAAAGAAACAAAAAGACATAAATAATACCGAATCTACATAGACCCGACATGACAGTCCTTAACGTATTAAGCACAAATTCTATAAGTGCATCTGGATCAGAGTATCAAACCGTCCAGACTGGATTTTACAGAGTGAGTGCTACAGCAGCATCTACCGTACAGTTTGGTGCTGGACCAGTGATTCAAGTTTTTGCAAACTCCCCAGTACTTTTAAAGGGTAATGCTAAGCCTGGACAAGCAAAGGTAATGAAAGCAGTTGATGATTCAACAGCAGATTACCAGTTAGGAACTAACATTGGAGAAAGGTCTACAACACATCCTTTTTCAGTAGGAGATTATATCGCTGTGGTGGATAACAGCACTTCTCCTGCGATTGACAGTAATTTCTTATCAGCAGGAACTGCTGGTAAAAAGATAACAGCTGCAACAGATACTACAATAAGTACAGATATAGACTCTTCATCAGCTAGTGCTGACTATACCTATGCATACTCTGGTAACCAAGCAATTGTACAGAGAGCAGTTAAAATAACTGCTGGTGGACAAGCAATAATAGTTGAAGAAGTTCAAGTAGTAGGCGGTTAACATGCCTCTTGTAAATCAAAAGGCAGAGAAGATAGTTAGAGGAATGAAACGTCGTTCCTCTGACTGGAAAAGACTTTATGGTAAACGAGATAAGGAAGTGATGTATGCGACGGCTAACAAGTTAGCCCAAAAGGAAATGGTCAAACCACCGTTGACTTATACGCAATTCATCGAGAATTATGGAACGGAAGGAAAGTCCAAAAGAAAAGGCAAAGCGACTGGCTGCAACACAAAGGCTGCTGGATCAAGTTGACTTTAAAAAGAAGCGTCAGGAGATAAGAACAGCGTCTTCAAGTCCACACGACATTGAGTAATATTACTTATAAATAATTTCATAATTTATGCGAGCCCACGGCTATAAATCGTGTCTCATTACACAGTAGGGTATCACACCCTTCAACAAGAAAAAAGAGAAATCTGCGAGTACGCAGAGGATTCTTTTCAAGCATTTCACAACGCACAAGAGGATGTCCCTTACCTAAAGGAGCATCCTCATTTTTTTGACTATATCCTAAAGGAGGATTGATTATGACAACACTGATAGTTAAACATAAGCATGAAATCATGTGGTGGATGTCGAGGTTAACTATAATGTTAACGGCATTATTTCTTTCTTTCTCATTAGCAGGGCAAGCCTATGCTACTGAGATACAAATGGGTTATGAAGGTAACCTAGTATTTGAACCAAATGAAGTCACCGTTGCTGCTGGTGACACAATTACATTTGTGAATAATGCATTACCTCCTCACAATATCATGGTAGATAACAGACCTGACTTATCAAGAGAATCCTTGATGTTTAGTCCTGGTGAAACTCAAGAGATTGTTTTTGCAGATGCTGGAGACTTTGAGTTCTTCTGTGCTCCTCATGCTGGTGCTGGAATGAAGGGGGTGATTCACGTTGAGTGAAGTAGTCTGGTCGATAAATATTATGCTAGCTTTACTTTTAGTAGGAGTAGGTGTTAGTATATACTGGATATTCAAATACGATGATTGGAATCCTAACCCCATTATTAATATCGATCCCGAGTCCAGGCCAATGGATACAGCAGATGAGGGATTGGAAGTCCGAGCAGAATCGCACCCCTGTTGAGGAGTCTATAAATAGATCACTAGACCTATGGGAGGAAGAAGATGGGTGCGATGGTTCCACCGAGTCGGAAGAGTTGTTACAACTTCCGAGTGACGGAGATAAACAAGGTACTTGATGGTGACACTATTGACGTTACTATTGATCTCGGGTTTGATCTATACAAGAAAGAAAGAGTTAGAATTGCAGGAGTTGATACGCCAGAAAAAAGAACAAGAGACTTGGAGGAGAAGGCACTAGGAATCGATGCAACAGAATGGCTTAAAGAAAAATTGGAAACTACCATTGCTGGCGATGATGAGCTCTCTATTCGTACTGAGCTTGTCGGCGGCGTTGGGAAGTATGGTAGGCTTCTTGGGTGGTTATACGTGGGGGACGCAACAGTGTCACTCAACGAACAAATGATCCAAGAAGGATATGCTTGGGAATACGATGGTGGTACTAAGCAGAAAAATTTCGAGGATTTACGAGAGATTCGTAGATCTTTTGGTACACTTAATGAGGGTTAATTATGTTTGGAATGTTAAATGTAGTGGATGCATGGAATGAGATTTCATGGGCAGATGCTATTCCATTTCTTCTAGTTGTTATAGGTCTTTACTGGGTTAAGGTAAAGATAGATACATCTGCTGGTCTAGGCAGAAAGAAAAGTAGACAATTGAAGAAGGTTATTATTGAGGCAATAAAAGAAGCCAATGGCAGTTAATACAGACATATATCTAGGTAACCCGAACCTTAAAAAGGCTAACGTTGCTGAGGACTTTACTCCTGAACAGGTTGAAGAATATCTGAAGTGTGCAGGAGACCCTATCTATTTCATTAGAGAATATCTAAAGATTGTATCTTTGGATGAAGGTCTAGTGAATTTTGATATGTACGATTTCCAAGAGGAGATGGTGCAGAAATTTCATGATGAAAGATTTAATATAGCGAAGTTACCTAGACAGTCTGGCAAGTCAACAATTGTTACAGCATACCTTCTATGGTATGTGCTGTTTAATCAGAATGTAAACGTAGCAATTCTTGCAAACAAAGCTGCAACGGCTAGGGAAATGCTTGGTCGTCTCCAATTATCTTATGAGAATTTACCACGTTGGTTGCAGCAAGGTATTAACGAATGGAATAAAGGTAGTCTGGAATTAGAAAACGGTAGTAAGATAATGGCAGCATCTACTTCTGCATCAGCAGTTCGTGGTATGTCATTCAACGTTATATTCTTAGACGAGTTTGCATTCGTACCCAACCATATCGCTGACCAATTCTTTAGCTCAGTTTATCCTACCATTTCATCTGGTAAGAAAACTAAAGTTATAATCATATCTACCCCACATGGTATGAATATGTTTTATAAACTTTGGCATGATGCTGAAAGAAGAAAGAATGAATACATTCCAACTGAGGTACATTGGTCTCAAGTACCTGGTAGAGATGCTAAATGGAAAGAGCAAACTATTGCTAACACATCTGAAGCACAATTTAAAGTTGAGTTTGAATGTGAATTCTTAGGATCAGTTGATACCCTCATTAGTCCAAATACTTTAAGGACTATGGCATATGAAGATCCACTTGATGAAAATAAAGGGCTAGCGATTTATGAAAAAGTTGAGAAAGGACACAATTACGTTATCACTGCTGATGTTGCAAGGGGCGTATCTGGTGATTATTCTGCATTTCTGGTGGTTGATACAACAACAATCCCCTATAAGGTAGTTGCTAGATATAGAAACAATGATGTTAAACCTATTCTATTCCCCAACATACTTGTAGATGTTGCTAGGAATTATAATGGTGCATTTATATTAGTAGAAGTAAATGATGTTGGCGGTCAGGTAGCGGATATTATTCAGTATGATTTAGAATATGATAATCTACTCATGTGTGCAATGCGGGGTAGAGCAGGACAACAGGTAGGACAAGGATTCTCAGGTAAGAAGACACAGATGGGAGTCAAGATGTCTACTGCTGTTAAGCAAGTTGGTTGTTCCAACTTAAAAGTATTAGTAGAAGATTCTAAATTATTAATTCCAGACTATGAATGTATTGCAGAGTTAACTACATTCATTCAAAAGGGACAATCATTCCAAGCGGAAGAAGGATGTAATGATGACCTTGCTATGTGTATGGTTATTTTTGCATGGCTTGCTATGCAGCAATACTTTAAAGAGCTTAATGATACTGACGTTAGAGCAAGAATCTATAGAGATCAGAGAGAAGCAATTGAGCAAGACATGGCACCATTCGGTTTTGTGAGTGACGGATTTGAGGAAGAAACTTTTAAAGATGCTCAAGGAGATGTGTGGAAGGTTGCTGAGAATTCCGCATCTGTAGGAGAGTACGGGGATAGTTCTTACATGTGGGACTATAGGTGACGTTTCAAAATTATAAATATTCTTAGACAAACGATGCACTAATCAAACGGAGTTTTACTAATGGGCGTTTCTAATCAGCTTTCTCCAGGTGTAGTAGTTCAGGAAAGGGATCTCACGACTGTAACTGCTCCAGCTGGTTTTAATATCGGGGTGTTGGCTGCTCCATTCTCTCAAGGACCAGTTGAAGAGATTATACAAATCGCATCTGAGCGTGGTTTGGTTTCTACATTCGGTGAGCCAAATGAGCACAACTATGAGTACTGGTTTACTGCTGCTCAATTCTTATCATACGGTGGTGTCTTAAAGACTATTCGTATCAACGACAGTGCATTAAAGAATGCTGTTGATACTGGGACTGCACCATTAATCAAAAATTTACAAGACTACGAGACTACTTACGAAAGCAGCAATAGTAACGCTTGGACTTATGCATCGAGGACTCCTGGCTTACTTGGAAACTCCGTTGGTATCTTCGCAACAGACGCTGGTCCTGACCAGATTGCTGTAATACCTGCACCTGGATCAGGTAACGAGTGGAGATACGCTGAAGATTTAGCACTTTCTGCATCATCTGGTGCTGCTGGTAAAGTTTATAAGTATTCAATTCGCCTAACTCTAACAACTCTAGTTGGAACATTCGTTCCTGGAACTACAACTACAATTGGTATTGGTGGTTCTAACGAAGACGTTGATGTCCTAGCATGGGATGCAGGTAACAAAGTTTTAGAAATCGCAATTCCTTCTGGTGGTGTTACTGGTATCATCGCTGATGGTCAGACTGTAACTCAAGGCACAAACACTGCTGTTATTGCAACTTCTGGTGTTAACCGTCTTCTTTACATCGGTAAGAATAAAGCAAGCATCGACTTCGCTGCTTCTGATTCACTTACTGATAGTGCATCAAACGCTGCTACTGTTACTTCTGTAAGAAATGAGTATGCAGAGCGTGAGTATCTTCCTGGTTCTAAGTGGATCAACGTTGCTCCAAGACCTGCTACTTCTATCTACGCTAACTCAGTTGGTGGAGAGAATGACGAATTACATATTTTAGTTATTGACGTTGACGGAGAAATCACTGGTAATCCTGGATCAATCCTAGAAAGATTCATAGGTGTATCTAAGTCATCTGATGGTAAGTCTTCTGTTGGTGAAGTTAACTACTACAAAGAAGTTATCAAGCAGAAGTCACAATACATCTACTGGGGATCTGACGAGGCTGCTGCTTTCACAGGAAACGCAACTGCTTCAGATGGTAACTGGTCACTATCTGCTATCAACCGCAGATTCAACTTACTTCGCACATCTGCTGGTACTACTGCTTATCCAAGTGGTGCTATCACAATTGGTTCTAAGTCCAACTCAACATTCTACTATCGCTTAGGTAGTGGTGCAACTTATGCATCTGCTTCAGGTGGATACACAGTTTCTAACACTGACATCGCTACTGCATATGGTTTAGTTGATGACCCTGAATCACAGACAATTGACTTCATCCTTTCTGGACCTGCTGGTGCAACGGATGCTGCTGCAATTGCTAAGGCAACATCAATTATAAACATCATCGAAGAGCGTCGTGACTGCATGGCATTCTTCTCACCAACAAGAGCAGATGTTATTGGTATCACCAATGCTGCTACTGTTACAACAAACATAGTTGATTACTTCAATCAGATATCTTCCAGCAACTACGCTGTATTTGATTCTGGATACAAGTATATCTACGACAAGTATAATGATGTTTATCGTTACGTCCCTTGCAATGGTGACGTTGCTGGACTAGTACTTCAAACTGCTGAGATTGCAGAACCATGGTTCTCACCTGCTGGTTTCTCTCGTGGTGGATTGAGAAATGCTATTAAGATTGCATACTCACCTAACAAGACACAGCGTGACACACTCTATGCAAATAGAATTAACCCAATTGTATCCTTCCCAGGACAAGGCATCGTATTATTCGGTGACAAGACTGCTCAAGGATTCGCAAGTGCATTCGATAGAATCAACGTCCGTCGCTTATTCCTTGTTATCGAAAGAGTTATTAGCACTGCTGCTAAGACACAACTCTTCGAGCAGAATGATGAAGCACAAAGAAATCTCTTCCTCAACATCGTTGAGCCATACTTGAGAGATGTCCAAGGTCGTCGTGGTGTAACTGACTTCTTAGTGAAGTGTGACGATGAGAATAACCCACCTGAGTCTGTTGACCGTGGTGAATTCTACGCAGAGATATTCGTGAAACCAACTCGCACGATTAACTACATCACCCTAACATTCGTAGCAACAAGAACTGGCGTATCTTTCGCTGAGGTTGCTGGATAATATAAATAAAACGGTTCGAGATGGATCAAGAGAGACCCTTCGGGGTCTCTTTTTTTGTGTGAAAAAAGCGGAAAGTCTAAATATAGGTAAACGGAGCTTAAAAAACAATGGCAATTAGAGGCACTATTGATGACTTTAAGGCAAGTGTAGTATCCGACTTCGCTCGCCCTAACCTGTTCCAGGTGGATTTAAACTTCCCAACAGGAATTATTAATGATTCAGCACTCTCAAACTTAGGAAACTTTACAGTTAGAGCTGCTAATTTACCCGCGTCCCAGATCGGTGTAATCGAAGTACCCTTCAGAGGAAGAGTGCTAAAGATAGCTGGAGACCGCACATTCGAACCATGGACAATCACCATAATGAATGATTCTGGTTTCGTATTAAGAAATGCATTCGAGCTATGGGTTGAAGCAATCCAGGCAGCAAACGAAAACTTTACTGCTGCTGGCTCACTAGGAGATGAAAGCGATTCAACTGGTTACTTTGCAGACATGAGTGTATGGCAACTTGCCAGAGACACTGGTGGAACCTCAGCAGTTGGTGGAAATACGGATGCTCCTAAGACACTTAAAGGTTATAAATTCTACAACTGCTTCCCAAGCAATGTTGCAGCAATCGACCTAGACTTCGGAAGTAACGACGCAGTGGAAGAATTCACTGTTGAGCTACAGGTCCAGTACTGGACTCCTGAGCAGGGCAGGAAATAACCCATATCGGAAACCCTATAAATAAGGTAGGGATTAAATTAAGTCAAATATAATGTCTCAGCTTTTTGGTTTTTCGTTAGACCGCAAGAAGAAGGCCGCTAAGGGGCCTTCTTTCGTGCAGAAAGATAACCTAGATGGCTCGCAACCCATATCGGGTGGTGGCCATTATGGTTACTCTATCGATTTTGATGGACAGGTTAGAAATGAATTTCAATTAATCTCTCGTTATAGAGAGATGGTTCTTCAACCTGAGTGTGATGCTGCTGTTGATGATATTGTCAATGAAACCATTTGTGGTAACTTTGATGATGTCCCAGTGCAACTGGAATTATCCAACTTAAAGGTTGGAGAAAAGATTAAAAAATTAATGAGAGAAGAATTCATGGAGATTCTTCGCTTACTAGATTTTGAAAATAGGTCTTATGAGATCTTCCGTCGTTGGTATGTTGACGGTAGATTGTTTTACCATAAGGTAATAGACCCGAAGAAACCACGTGACGGTTTAATAGAATTACGTTACATAGATCCACGTAAAATCCGTAAGGTTGCAGAGCATGAGAAGAAGAAACCAGAGGATTTGAGACAGGGATTAGGATTGAATGAGATGTTGACATCACGTTCAGCATCATACTTCTTATATGATCCAAAGGGTTTGAAGAATCAGAGTCCTACACAGGGATTAAAGATTGCTCCAGACTCTATTTGTTATGTTCATTCAGGTATCATGGACTTGAATAAGAACATGACACTAAGTCATTTACATAAAGCAATCAAGGCAGTCAATCAGTTAAGAATGATTGAGGACTCTCTTGTCATCTACAGATTATCAAGAGCACCAGAAAGAAGAATATTTTATATTGACGTTGGTAACCTACCTAAGAATAAAGCAGAGCAATACCTCCGTGAGGTAATGGGTCGTTACAGAAACAAACTTGTATACGATGCAAACACTGGTGAGATAAAGGATGACAAGAAATTCCTTTCAATGCTTGAGGATTTCTGGTTACCTAGAAGAGAAGGTGGAAGAGGTACAGAAATTACCACACTACCTGGTGGACAAAACTTAGGTGAATTAGAAGACGTTAAGTATTTCCAGAAGAAATTATATAAGTCATTAAACGTACCTAACTCCAGATTAGAAACAGAAACTACATTTAACATTGGTCGTGCGGCTGAAATCACACGAGATGAAGTTAAGTTTCAAAAGTTTGTAGCACGTTTACGCAAACGTTTCTCTGAAATGTTTGTTGACTTGCTCAAAACACAACTTGTTCTTAAAGGTATTGTAACACTCGAAGAGTGGGATGATATGAAGGAGCATGTCCAATTCGATTATATTGCTGATAACTATTTCACAGAATTAAAAGAGATAGAAATCCGCAATGAAAGAATGAATCAAGTTGCTACAATGGATCCCTTTGTAGGCAAATACTTCTCTGTAGATTACATACGTCGTCAGGTTCTTAAGCATACTGACGTAGAAATAAAAGAAATAGACAAGCAGATAGAAGAGGAAACTGAAGCAGGAATTATACAAAGCCCTGAAGAATTAGCTGCAATGGAAGCGGGAATTGACCCTGCTGCTGGTGCAGAAGGCGAGGTTGCACAGGAAGAAATTCAACCTGACCCCGCAGATTTGAAAAGAGCAGAGTTTTGATTGCTAAATAGTGTAGTATTGACTAGGAATTATTGTTATGCCATCAAATGCGGCTCTTGATATAGTAGATAAAATCTTTGGTGACTCGAAAGCAGATGCTATCGATGCCACTAATGACGCTATTGCAGCGACTACATATGATATGATTCAAGCAAAGAAGCTTGAGTTTGCAAAACAGATGGGCTTTGACTTAGACGACACTGCTCAAGCATCTGCTGACGAAGTAGAGCAATCTATTGACGGAGTAGGTGATGCTGAAGTAACAGATGTAGATACATCTGGAGTACGTCTTCCAGAAGATCCTCCTGAAGAGGAAGCACCTGGAACCCCAAGCTCAGTAGAGGCATCTGCTGATGAAGTAAACCAAGAGGAGGAACCCGAAGATGAGACTGATAGCTGAAGAAATAACTCAAGTAGAATTTCTATCTGAGGAAAAGGAAGGCAAGAAGAATCACTTCATAGAAGGTGTATTCCTTCAGGCTGAACTTCAAAATAAAAATGGGAGGAAGTATCCTGTCAAGACTCTCGAAAGAGAAGTCGCTAAGTATGATGAGCACCACATTAAAAAAGGTCGTGCTTTAGGTGAGTTAGGTCATCCCGATGGTCCTAGCATAAATCTTGATCGTGTATCTCACAAGATCGAGTCACTCAGACAAGAAGGTAATAACTTCATAGGTAGAGCTAAGATACTTGAAACACCTATGGGTAACATTGCTAAAAATTTAATTAACGAGGGTGTAAGACTAGGAGTTTCTAGTCGTGGGATGGGTTCTCTTAAGAAGGAAGAGGGCTGTAACGTAGTTTGTGATGACTTCATGCTTGCCACTGCTGCTGATATAGTAGCGGATCCTTCGGCTCCAGATGCATTTGTAGATGGAATCATGGAAGGAAAGGAGTGGGTTTGGGATAATGGCATTCTAAAAGAGTCTGCTGTTGCTCAAATTAAGCAGGAAATTGATGAGGCAACTCTGATAAACATACAAGAACGGAAGGTTTCCGCATTTAGTAAGTTTCTAAAGAGTTTATAATTATAAATAATCAAAGACTAAAGCACTGAACGGAGTAAAAACAAATGTCTGACAATCAGAAATTAGATAATATGGAAGAAGTGTCTGAGGGTTCTAACGTTGTTACCAAAAATGCTAAACCAGCCGAAAAGATTGACACATCTGGGTCATCTGATTCTCTTGGTGGCAGTGGTAAGAAAGTTGTCCACGTAGATACGGATTCACTTGAAGGAGCCGCTGGCACAAAAAACGCTGGTAAATCTGCAGCTAACTCTGTTAGTGTAGAGAAGGATAAGTCCCTGAAGACTAAGCCTTCGGACGCATCATCTAAACAGGAGGAAGTCGAGAATGACGAAGAAGAAGTCATTGCTGAAACCGAATACGACTTTACTGAGGATGTTGACGCTCTTGTCGCTGGTGAAGAACTCTCAGAAGAATTCAGAGAGCGAGCAGTAACAATCTTCGAGGCTGCTGTAACTTCTAAAGTTAAGGAAGAAGTTAAACTTGTCGAAGAAGCGTTTGAATCTACGCTGACTGAAGAAGTCGAAAAGATTAAAACAGAATTAGCCGAGAAGGTTGATGACTACATCTCCTACGCTGCGAAGACCTGGTTAGAAGAGAATGCTCTTCAGGTTGAGCAAGGTATTAAGGTAGAGATGGCAGAGTCATTCTTCAAAGGTCTAAAAGGTCTTTTCATTGAGCACAATTTGTCTGTGCCCGATGAAAAATTCAACCTACTAGATGGTATGGTTGGAGAGCTTGATGAGATGGAAACAAAACTCAATGAGCAAATCGATGCTAACGTCCAACTCAATAAGAGATTAGGACAACTTACAAGAATGGAAATCGTGACTGAGTGCTCAGCTGGTTTAGCTGAAACTCAGAGAGAGAAGCTTGCTTCTCTAGCAGAGGGTGTTGAGTTTGAAACTGAAGAAGACTTTAGAAATAAGGTCGAGACAATCAAGGAAAGCTACTTTGCTCGCAAGGAAGCAACCGAGGTTGCAGATCCTACCGAGGATAAAGGGGAACCCCTTGTAGAAGATACCAATAGCACATCAATGTCGAAGTATGTTGATGCTCTAAGCAATTGGTCTAAATGATTATAAATTAATAACTACTTTTAGAGGAGACAAATGTCACTTAAATCACTCCAAGAAAAGTGGGCACCCGTTCTGAATCACGACGCTCTTCCAGAGATCGGTGATAGCTATAAGAAAGGCGTAGTCGCACAACTTCTTGAGAACCAAGAGAAAGCAATTTCTGAAGAGGGTAAGATACTTACCGAGACTCTTCAAACGACTGGTTACACCACTGCTGACACAGCAACTGGTCCAGTAGCTGGTTTCGACCCTGTATTGATCAGTCTAATAAGACGTTCAATGCCACAACTTATTGCATATGACGTTGCTGGCGTTCAGCCAATGACAGGTCCAACAGGACTTATCTTTGCAATGAGAACTAACTACGGTGCAGAGCGTGCTCCTGCAGCTGGTGGTTACGATGAAGCATTCTTCGATGAGCCTAACGCAGGTTTCTCTGGAGGAGCAGGAAACGCATACGATCCTGGTGCTTCTTCATCTGCAAACAACGACGCAGAAGGCAACAACCCTGGATTACTCAATGATTCCCCTGCTGGAACATATGAGCAGACAGGTGATGCTACAGGTATGACAACAGCTACTGTTGAAGGACTTGATGATAGTAATGCCACCAACACGGCCTTCCGTGAGATGGGATTCTCAATCGAGAAAGTCACAGTTACTGCTCGTGCCCGTGCGTTAAAAGCTGAGTACAGCATAGAGATGGCTCAAGACCTCAAGGCTATTCATGGATTGGATGCCGAGCAGGAGCTTGCAAACATCCTATCAACAGAAATCCTTGCTGAAATTAACAGGGAAGTTGTTAGAACTATCTACACAAACGCTGTTGCTGGTGCTCAAAACAATACCGCTACTGCTGGTAAGTTTGACTTAGACGTTGACTCCAATGGTAGATGGTCAGTTGAGAAATTCAAAGGTCTTCTATTCCAGATAGAAAGAGATTCTAACGCTATCGGTCAACAGACACGTCGCGGGAAGGGCAACATCCTCATCTGCTCTGCTGATGTGGCTTCTGCTCTTGGAATGGCTGGCGTTCTTGACTACGCTCCTGCTCTTAATGGCAACAACGCTTTGACAGGTGTCGATGACACTTCTTCAACTCTTGTTGGTACATTAAACGGACGCATCAAGGTTTACGTTGACCCTTACTCTGCTAACGTTAGTGATAAGCATTACTACGTTGCTGGATACAAAGGTACTTCACCTTACGATGCTGGATTATTCTATTGCCCATATGTGCCTCTACAGCAGGTCAGAGCAATCAATCCAGATACCTTCCAACCAAAAATTGGCTTCAAGACTCGTTACGGCATGGTTTCAAACCCATTCTCAGGCGGACTTACCCAAGGAAGTGGTGCTCTTACAGCCAACGCAAACAAGTACTACAGAAGAGTACAAGTTGCAAACCTCATGTAATTCGGATTACATATTTCAAAAGGACTCTTCGGAGTCCTTTTTTTATGGAATAAATAATGGGTGACTGGAGTTTGTCCTATGCAATTTAACGAGAAAGATGTAAGTTATATGCTCAAAGCATGTGAACATTATAAGAATTTGCATCCTGAACCTGAATATGATATAGTAATAAAGAAATTACATAACTATGAAGAGGAGTATGATTGTCCAGGTTGCTGGGATCCTGCTGCTGAACACACGTGTAGAGTATGAAGTATAACGTTGATATTGATGCAGGTAATGCATTCGTGGAAAGATTAAAAATTAAAGCACCTTCCATTGGTGGTTTTGGTGGTGCATTTAAAATCCCTACTGGGTATGAGAAACCTTTACTGGTTTCTGGCACTGATGGTGTTGGGACTAAAATTGAGTTAGGAGGATATAGCACTATAGGAATTGATCTTGTTGCTATGTGCGTTAACGATATCATTACCTGTGGTGCTAAACCCCTATACTTCTTAGATTATATTTCTACAAAGAAGTTAGATAAGAATGTGGATGCAATAATGAGTGGCATTCTTAAAGGGTGTGAGATAGCAGGTATAGAATTAATAGGTGGAGAAACAGCAGAGCATTATAAACAGAGTGACTATGACCTTGCAGGATTCTGTACAGGTATAGTAGAAGAGGATGGAATTATAGATGGTCGTTTAATCAAAGAAGGTGATGTTGCTATTGGTATAGAGAGTAGTGGAATACATTGTAATGGATATACTCTTATCAATGAATGTGGATTCAAACATCCTGAGTTACTTACTCCAACTACAATCTACACATCTTTAGTATCTCATCTGTTACATGATATACCTGTATTGGGTATGGCACATATCACTGGTGGTGGATTGGTTGAGAATTTACCAAGGTGTTTACCTAAAGGATTAACAGTTGAAGTTAACTATGACAGTTGGCCGATGCCTGATATCTTTAGTAAGATTATGCTCAACTGTGAGGTACCTCAAGAGGAAATGTGTAGGACTTTCAATATGGGTATAGGGTATGTTATAATAGTACCACCTGAAGTAGCAGAGGATGCTACATACATAATTACAACGCAGGGATACAAATTTTACACGTTAGGAAATGTCACAAGAAACTAAAGTAATCTTTAAGATTCATCAAGACGGTAGAGTGGAAGAAAGGGTTGAAGGTGCTCGTGGAGACACCTGTGAATCTATTACCAAAGCACTCGAAGAAAAACTTGGAGATTTGGAAAGAAGAATTTACACCGCAGATTATTACACACAAAAAGATGTCACACTTCAGCACAATAAAAACGAAATTAAAGAATCGTAAAGCATTACTCCATACATTAATGTTAATGGGACATGGAGTAGATGTCAATCAGACACTGGAAAATCCAGCAGGACATGAGCATGAACAAGTAGATGTGCAGATATCCATTGGTAAGGATATTGGATTCCGATGGAATGAAACTACATCATCATATGAGTTGGTTACTGACCTACAAACATGGGATCAACCAATACCAGTGAAGAGGTTTTTAGATAAAGTTGCTCAGTGTTATGCTGTTGAATGTATCAATCAAACTTCACAAGAGGAGGGGTTTGAGGTAGTGGAGCAGAATGTTAAGCAAGACGGATCTGTGGAGATGGTATTGAGTAAGTGGACCTAAATACTTTTTTATAATAAAAGGGGTCTCCAATGGATTGGGATCTCGAAAACAAATACGAAAAACTAGAAACAATGCTAACAGTTTACCAAGATCACATCGAAGTGCTAGAAGCGGAGAATCAGGAGTTAAAGGAAAAGGTCGAGTTCCTTCAGATGATGCTGGAATACGAATCGCTAGGACCGCCTTTGGATGGGGATATAAATAATCATACATGATGATATATTATGACCATTACCAACATTGAGTATAACCAATTCATTGGTATATACGATACTGAGTATGACACTGACGACTTAATAGAATATTGGAAGTACCAAGATAAATGTGGAGCTACATTTAAAAGAGTTGGTACGTGGGGAGCGAGTGGTAAGAAAGCACAAGGGGTACATGCCCGAAAAGATTCTTGCTTAGCTACCTCAGATTTTATGATGGATCATGCGTGTGGTTACACATACATGAGATTCTATAATGAAGTTATCGGCACATGTCTTGAGGAATATGCTAAAAAGTATGAACATCTTAAGCATTATAGTTACCAACAGGCATACCTAAATGTGCAAAGGACTCTTCCACAGGAAGGATACCACGCATGGCATACTGAAAATGGTAACCTGGCATCTAACAGAAGAATCATGGCAACCATGATGTATCTAAATGATGTTGAGGAAGGTGGAGAAACCGAATTCCTATATCAATCTCTAAGGTTTAAACCTACAAGAGGACAAGTGTTAATATGGCCAGCAGGGTTTACCCATGTCCATAGGGGTAACCCACCACTAAAAGGAGAGAAGTTTATTGCTACATCATGGTTGGAAAACATAAACATGTAAAATGGCAAACTGGTATCAGGATCAATTAACGAATAAAAACTTTCTTTCTCCAATTGGATTTCTATTCACTCTGGATAAAGCAAGGAAGACTTCGTTCCTATGTCAAAGAGCAGCAATACCAGACATAAGTTTAGGTAATGTTGATGTACCTACAGCAGGTAGGATATCTATTCCAATGGAAGGAAATATAGTTTATGGTGAATTCGCAATTGACTTTATTGTTGATGAGGATCTCAGAAATTATATGGAGATTCACAATTGGATTAGGGCATTAGGTGTCCCAGACAATGTAGCAGAGAGAGCAGCATTTGTCAAAGCAAATAGATATGTGGAAGGACAAGATCCAAAGTATTCTGATGCTACACTACAAGTATTAAATAACAATAACCTAGTAAACTTCGATGTAGTATTCAAAAATATGTTCCCTACATCATTATCTACTATTGATTTTGATGTGACTCAAGGTGATAATGAATTCTTAACTGCAACAGCAAACTTTAAGTATCTTTTATACGAGGTAAGGAATAAGAATACTCAGACAAGAAGATAATCATGACTTTATATTATGAACATAGAAATGATCCAGGAGATGTGGACAAAAGATTCCCACATTGATCCCGACAAATATGAAGAGGAATCCACAAAGATTCCACAGCTCCACCAACGATACATGGAGCATTTCAATACATTCAGCTTAATGAAGCGAGAAAAAGAGCTGGAATTAAATCAATTAAGAAAAGAGAAGTGGGTATATTACAAAGGGAAAGCACCGTCGTCAGTGTATAAATTTCAACCATTTGATTTGAAGTTAACTACTTCAGATGAAATTAAAATGTTCATAGATGCAGATGATGACATCTGTAAATTAAAATATAAGGTAACTTACTTAGAGACAATGCTTTCTTATATTGAGAGTATCCTTAAGCAGATTAATAATAGAGGATATCAAATTAAGAATGCTATTGACTGGCAGAAATTCCAGGCTGGTTTCTAATGAACTACGGTCTTACTCACAAGGTAGTCACATTCAACGTTGACGCTATGTCTGTTGTCAGTGGATGTATTAGGAATCCCACTTTGGAGTGGAAGGATGCCACGTTGTTTGATAAGACAAAGGATAAAAGAAAGAGCAGTGTAACATGGATACAGGATCCTTTATTCTATACCATGCTAATGAAGATGGTTGCACAGATAAACAAGACTGCTGGATGGAATTTTAAAATTACAGGTGTTGAACCAGTACAATATGGTTTGTATCCTGAAGGAGGATACTATGGGTGGCATGTAGATCAACACCCTAAACCTGTTAAAGGTATGGTTAGAAAGATAAGTATGTCACTCTTCTTAAACGAGGAGTATGAAGGTGGCGACTTTGATTTGGAGATATATAAACCAGGCACTGACCCAAGATACAAATCATTTAGTTTGAATCGGGGGCAGGCCATTTTCTTTCCTGCTGATACTTGGCATAGAGTCCAACCAGTAACGAAAGGTTTACGTGAATCAATTGTGGCATGGTTTTATGGACCTCCTTATCAGTAAGAAAAACGAAGTCTATTTAAAGGTGAAAGCAGAACCTCATATCCATAAGGAGGCTGCTGAATTTTTCTCCTTTGAAGTAGAGTCTGCAAAGTATATGCAGAGGACAAGGAGATATAAAGGATGGGATGGAAAAGTCCACCTATACTCTCCAGCTACAGGTGAGATATATTGTGGACTAATTGATTACGTTACAGACTGGGCTGAGCAACAGGGCTACTCTTACTCTTTGGAGTCTTCAGAGACGTTTGGGGATCCAAAGGAAGAAAATCTCCTAATAACTCCTGAGTCTGTTGTGGGATTTGTAAAGGCACTACGTCTTCCTGTGAAGGTGAGGGACTACCAATTGAAAGCAATATACGAGTCCCTACGATACAACAGGCGACTCCTGCTGTCCCCAACAGCAAGCGGTAAGTCATTAATGATTTATTCATTGGTTAGGTTCCATGTAAATGTGAAAAGAAATGTTTTAATTGTTGTCCCGACGACTTCGCTTGTAGAGCAAATGTATAAAGACTTTGAAGAATATGGTTGGATGGCATCCAAACACTGCCACAAAATATATGCGGGGGAACAAAAAAATACTAAAGCTGATTGCGTAATTACCACTTGGCAATCTGTTTATAAACAACCTCGCAAGTGGTTTGAAACGTTTGATGTTATCATCGGTGATGAGGCACACCTTTTCAAATCCAAATCTCTTACTACGCTTATGTCTAAGTTGCATGGTTGTAAGTATAGGATTGGATTCACTGGCACACTAGATGGTGCTAACGTCAATCAGTTGGTACTTGAAGGTGTCTTTGGTAGATGCTCTCAAGTTACCAGGACTAAGCAGTTGATGAATCAAGGTTATCTTGCACAACTCAAAGTAAATATAATTCTGTTAAAGCATCAAGAAGTTATATTTGAAGGTTATCAAGATGAAATTGATTACCTAATAGGGCATGAGCAAAGGAATAATTTTATCCGTAAACTTGCTTGTAGCCTGAAAGGTAATACTCTAGTCCTCTATAACTATGTAGAAAGGCACGGTCTCCCCTTATATGAGATGATAAATAGTAGTGCTGATACACCTGTGCATTTTATTCATGGAGGTGTTGATGTTGATATGAGGGAGGAAGTCCGAAGGTTAACTGAGGAAACATCCGATTCAATCATCATTGCATCTTATGGTACATTTTCTACAGGTATTAATATTAGAAACTTACATAATGTAATTTTTGCATCACCGTCTAAATCGAGAGTAAGAAATTTACAATCCATAGGACGGGTACTTAGAAAAGGTGAGAACAAATCGCAAGCAACACTATACGATATAGCTGACGACATTTCTACTGACAAAGGGAGTAATTATACGTTACGTCATTTGTATGAAAGATTCAAAATTTATAAAGATGAGAAGTTTCAATTTGAAATCAATGAAGTTCATCTAAAACCAAATGATTAACTACGCCAAACATGATGAAGACTTTTATGGTATCTTTAAGCTGACTAACGGCGATGAGGTAATAGGAAAGGCAGTGCTTCATAATGAAGAAGGTGAGTCAATCTGTTTTATACAGGATCCGTTAAGTGTTGAAGTTTTTACAAGACATGTAGAAGAGGGGAAGGTGGCAAAAGGAATCGGACTCGCCCCCTGGATGCAAATGTCTGATGAAGAGTTTATAATTGTAAGAGAAAAAGATATTGTAGCACTAGCAACTATGTCAAAACAACATGTGCTATTATATGAATCATTCCTAGCAACAGAATTTGGAGCACGTCGCCCCCGCAAACAAGTCAAGCTTGAAAAGGAAATGGGATACCTAGGTAAGATTGAAGATGCAAGAAATCTATTTAAAAAACTATATAACCTCCCTTCCAACCCTGACAGTGTTGAGTCTAATGGTGATTGACAATCTTGTCAAGCCCTGTTACAATGGAAAAGGTTAAAAAGAAACTTATATGGCACCTAGAGCAAAGAAGCAACACTATGTTGATAACAAAGAACTGCTTGCTGCGGTTATCCGATATAAGGAGGATGTAGAGATTGCTGCTATCAAAGGTAAACCAAAACCAAAGGTATCTGAATATATTGGTGGGTGTTTCTTAAAGATTGCTACACATTTATCTTACCGTCCAAACTTTATTAACTACATGTATAAGGATGACATGATATGTGATGGGATAGAAAATTGTATACAGTATATTGATAATTTTGATCCAGCAAAAAGTAAAAATCCTTTTGCATACTTTACACAGATAGTTTATTATGCATTCCTAAGACGTATTGCTAAGGAGAAACGTCAATTGGATATAAAAGAAAAGATTTTAGAGAAGTCAGGCTACGATGAAGTCTTCTCTATTGACGGAGATGGAGGAGCAGAGTATAATCAGATTAAGTCTCGCATTGCTATCAACTCTAAACGATGAAGGTCTTACTAATAACCGACCAGCACTTTGGAGTGCGTAATGATAACCAGGCTTTTATTGATCACTACAGGAAATTTTACGGAGAGATAGTAGTACCTTTCCTTAAAGCATCTGACATTGATACTGTTATAAATTTGGGAGATACCTTTGACAAGAGAAGGTCTATCAATTACCTATCTCTTGAAGCAGCAAAGGAGATGTGGTTTGATCCACTAGATGAATTGGGTGTCAAGCATTACATGATGATTGGTAACCATGACATCTATTATAAAAATACACTTAGGGTAAATGCCCCCAACGAATTACTTGGAGCTTATAAAAACTTCGAGGTCATTGACACCCCTACCACTATTACTTTCGGTGACACTGACATACTTCTTATTCCTTGGATATGTGATGAGAACAAAGAATCCATACTTAGAAAAATCAAAAGTAGTAGTGCTTCTGTCTGTATGGGCCATCTTGAGCTTAATGGTTTTGAAGCTCATCCAGGTCATGTAATGGATTTTGGAATGGACAAGTCTCCATTCACTAAGTTTAAGAAAGTATTCTCAGGACACTATCATCAGAAGTCTAATGATGGTACCATATATTATCTTGGTAATCCTTATCAACTCTATTGGAATGATTATGGATCTAAGAGAGGATTCCATGTATTCGATACAGATACATTGAAGACAACTTTCTATAGAAATCCATTTGACATGTTCCATAAACTCTATTATAATGATGGAGTAGATATTCCCGATAACTTAGAGGGCACGTTTGTCAAACTTATCGTCGAGGATAAAGGGGACTACCAGAAATTCGACTACAACGTTAGTCAACTCCAAAACCTTGGACTTGCTGACTTAAAGATAGTCGAAGATCTGACCTTTGAAGAAAGCACTCAGGTGCTGGAAACCGAAGACACCATGACACTTCTCGATAAATACATAGACGAGGTAGAATTAAAAGTTGATTCTTCTAATGTCAAATCTATATTAAGATCATTGTATGTCGAGGCGTGTGAACTTTAATGTATCTGTTAACAGATAAAAAATCGGGTGGTGTCTATGCAGTCTTTAACAAAGACAATGTTAAGACTGTGCATCTTTTTGAAGAGGAAGATGATGTAGTAAGATACCAAAATTTATTGGAAGCAGATGGACATGGTGAACTTGACATTTTAGAAATGGATAGGGAAATTGTTGAAGTCAATTGCAATAACAGAGGATACTTATATACAGTAATTACTAAAGACGACTTGGTTATTCCACCTAAAACTGAATGATTACATTTGAAAGTATCCGTTGGAAGAATTTTCTTTCCACGGGTGATCGTTGGACTGAGGTCAAACTAGACTCCAGTATGTCAACTCTTATTATTGGTCACAATGGTTCTGGAAAGTCAACCATTTTAGATGCTTTGTGCTTTGGTTTATTCAATAAACCCTTTCGTAAAATCACAAAGTCACAGTTGGTTAATAGTATAAACGAGAAGGGTACCAAGGTTGAAGTAGAATGGTCAATAGGTAAGGATGAGTATAGAGTATTCAGAGCAATTAAACCAAATATATTTGAACTGTACAAAAATAATAAGCTAATAGATCAAGATGCTGCAACGAAAGATACACAGAAGTATCTTGAACAATCTATTCTGAAGCTTAACTACAAGAGTTTTACCCAGGTTGTTATACTAGGTAGCAGTACCTTTGTGCCTTTTATGCAGCTGCAAGCTGCTAATCGTAGAGAGGTTATTGAAGACCTATTAGATATAAAAATATTCTCTAGTATGAATATGCTATTGAAGGATAGGATTAAGTCAGCAGTGGAGCAAGCAAGAGATTGTGAGCACATCATGGCAATGAATGAGCAGAAGGTAGCATCACAAATGAAGTTGCTGGATGCTATGGTATCAGCCAACACTGATAGGCAGAAGGAAAAGAGTGTGCAGTTGGATCTAAATCAGGAATCTGTTATTGAGTTAGAGCAGGAAGTTAAACTTAAGACTGCTGAAGCTGCTAAGTCTGAAGCGAAGTTAAAGAAGATGGGTGATAATAAAGATGCGTTATTTGAATTGAGAGATAGTCAGACATTAGTTAAACGAATGTTGTCTGATGTTAAGAAGGAATATAAATTCTTTACCGACAATAAAGTATGTCCCACTTGCACTCAGGAGATTGAAGATGAGTTTCGTCAATGTAAATGTGATTCCTTATCAACAAAGGAAAAAGAATATGTGGATCAATCCAAAGGTCTTACTAAAAAGATTAATACAGTTACCAAGAAGATTGAAAAGTATGATACGTTAAGTCATTCTTTATATGAGTTGCGTAATACTATCAATACTATTCAGAGTAATGTAATTAGAATACAAAAAGAATCCCTCCAACTTGAGCAGGAGATAATTGAATTGAAATCAAATACTCCTAACATCAAAGCAGAGGATGAAATATTAAATGTCCTCATGGAGGAGGCAGAGAAGACGAGGAAGGACTGTGCTAAAGTATCAGAAAAACTAGATGAGTTTGCTGTTGTACACCAGTTACTTAAGGATGGTGGTATCAAGAAGCAGATAATCAAGAAGTATGTTCCTATCTTTAATTCTCTTATCAATAAATACTTACAGTCTATGGACTTTTATGTCAACTTCACACTTGACGAAGAGTTCCAGGAAGTTATTAAGAGTCGTTTCAGGGATGAATTTAGTTATTCGTCATTTTCTGAAGGAGAGAAGCAAAAAATTGACCTAGCTCTCTTGTTTACATGGAGAGAGGTAGCAAGAATGAAAAACTCAGTCGCAACGAATCTGTTATTGCTTGACGAGGTTTTCGATTCTTCATTGGATGCAGAAGCAACAGAATCACTTCTAAAAATTCTTCGTAGCCTTGGTAAAGGCACAAACGTATTTGTAATATCACACAAGGGAGAAATCCTAGTTGATAAATTTATGAATACATTAAAATTTGAAAAGCAAAATGATTTCAGTAAGCTAGTCGATGTTTCATGAAGCATGGAAGGTATGGAAATATGCTCTAGGTAGTTTCAATGATTCCACAACAAAAAAATACGACAATCAAATTGTTATTGTACGTAGCATCATATTTATTAGCTACTTTATTACTAATTGCTTTATTACTGCTGGTGTTATAAGACACTGGGACAGTGGACAAACTGGCCCTGTACCTGTCACAAGCATTAAAAAGGTGCTATGATGTATACATCAGAGGAACACTATGCCAGTAAACACCGAAGTAAAAGGAACCCTTGCTAGACTACTAGCAACAGAAAATCTTACGATTGAGCATCGTAAAGTAGATACCGCTTGCTTTGATGTTGAGAATAGAGTGCTTGTCCTACCTATATGGAAGGCAGCATCAACAGATGTGTATGATATGCTCGTGGGTCACGAGGTTGGTCATGCCTTATATACACCTGCGGATGATTATGATGCTCCTAGAGACTTTGTAAATGTCCTAGAAGATGCTCGTATCGAGAGGATGATGAAGGTTACTTATCCTGGTCTTAAGCATTCATTCTTTAAAGGTTATTCAGAATTATGGGAGAATGATTTCTTCGGTGTTAAGAATAAAGATTTAACTAAGATAGCATTTATTGATAGAATTAACTTATACTTTAAAGGTTGTGCTCAGGTAGAATTCTCAGAGTATGAGCAGAGTATTGTAGACAGAGCAGCAGTTACAAAAACTTTCCAAGATGTAATTGACCTTGCTAAGGAAGTATATGATTATGCAGAGAAGCAAGAGGATAGTAAGTCTGAAGGTGAAGATGAATTCCCTAACTTTAATTTGAAGGATGAAGAGGATACTGAATTCAGTCCTGCCCCTAAGAATGAAGTAAACTTTGAGCAAGGTGAAGATGAAGATGGTCAACCTCAGAAGCAACCAGTAGCAGAAGAGGAAGTAGAAGAAGGAGAGACAGAAGAAAATTCTGGTGGAGAAACATTTGATGAGACACAATCATTAACTGAGAGATCATTGAGAGAGAATCTTGAGGATATGATTGATGATGATGCTAAGGAATGGGTATACTTAAACATACCTAAAGTTAATATGAAGGATGCTTTGATTGATTGGGAGAAAGTTGGTGAGGAATTAAAGTATTATTTTTATGGTCAAGCATTTGAAAGTGAATATCAACAAAAAAGATATGACGAAGATAGAAGTTATGTCTTAAATAAATATGAAGATTATAAGAAGTCAGCACAAAAGTCTGTTAACTACCTGGTTAAACAGTTCGAAATGAAGAAATCAGCAGACCAATATGCACGTGCATCCACTGCAAAGACTGGGGTTATCGATACAAATAAGTTGTTCAGCTATAAGATCAATGAGGATATATTTAAGAAGGTAACAGTTATACCTGATGGTAAGAATCATGGATTGATTATGTTACTTGATTGGTCTGGGTCAATGCAGAATGTATTGATGGATACTTTAAAGCAAACTTATAACTTGGTTTGGTTTTGTAAGAAGGTTAACATTCCATTCAGAGTGTATGCATTCCAGAGTGGATTTGATAGAGCATATGATGCATGGGATGACCAGAAACTTAATGACTTAGGTGTCTCTGGTGATTTTAATTTATTAGAATTCTTCTCATCTAAGATGAATAAGCAGAAACTTGATAAGCAGATGGGTCTTATCTGGATGCAGTCATGGGCAATGTCAGCATGGAGTTCTATTGGTTACAATAGAAACTTAAGTTTAGGTGGCACTCCTCTTGCTGAAGCATGTTACTATGTAAGGGAAGCAGTTAAGGATATGAAAACAAAAGAGAAAGTGCAAAAGGTTAACGTTGTTTGCTTAACTGATGGTGAAGCAAATCCTCTTTATTATGTTAGTGAGTCTCGATATGATTCAGGAGAGAAGTCTTGCACTTACCTATGTCATCAGCGTAATAAAGTTTACATCTTAAGAGATCCTAAGACTGGTTACTCTCGTAGAATTAGTAATAGTCCAAGAGAAACTACTAAAGAGATTGTATCATTCTTTAATGAGATTACTGATTACAATTGGATTGGTATTCGTATCTGCTCTAAGAATGAATTGAGTAGAATCTTAGCAAATTGTGTTCCTTATAAGGAGCAGGAAGTAATTAATAAACAGTGGAGTAAAGAGAAGTTTGCTTCAATCTATAAGAAGGCAGGTTTCAGTCAGTCATTCTATATCCCTAATAAGGGTATTGGTGAGGGCACAGCAGACCTTGAAGTAAAACAGAAAGGTGAAGTTGCAACTAGAGCAGAGTTGGGTCGAGCATTTAAGAAACACATGGGTTCAAAGAAGACTAACAAAACTATCCTAAATGCTTTTGTAGAGCAGATAGCATAATGGTAGATAGTCTTGCAGCGTTAATCCGTTCTGCCATCCTTCATATGGGTGGAGAACGGTATTATACTGATCATGAAAAGATAGTTAAAGGTGACCTGGTAATTGATAATGAAATGTATAAACGTGAAGGGCATCGTAAGATGCATATAGAAGTAGCAAAGACTGGAAACTTAGATATCATGCATGTGGTATTCTTTCCTGACTATGAATATAATATTCCTATATTTGGTGCTGATATAATTGCAACACCTTCTGTTGTTACTGCTGCTATCTGTGATATATCTCCAGTAAGAGGGACGGAAGATATCTATAAAAAGATTCAACCTATTTCTAATAAGATACATTTTCCAACTAGGAGACCATTACCATTATGGGGTGATGAAATATTCTCACCATTCTGTAAGTTTCTAAGATTAAAATCTGAAGAAGAGAAAAGAAATTTCTATCAGATAGTAGCAGAATATCTTTTCATCTATATGGACTGGGTTAAAGATATAGAAAGGGATACTGACTATGTTAAAAGTATGTTGAGGATGGATGATCAGATATATTATTCTACACAACAAAGAAAGAATCCAAAAACTTTAGCAGTACTTTCCAACTGGTTTGATAAAGATTGGGCAAATAATTATATAGATAATATATTATTCTGTAAACCAGTTGTCAAAGTGTCCACTGATGGGCAGACAGCTGGTTAATAGCTGCTATAATAAAGACATAAACAAACAAAGAAAACCTTATGTCACTACCTCGCACCGATGTTACCGTTGAAGGAGTCCGCAATTATATACAGGACAATTTCGGTACTAAAGTAAATGCTGATGCTGTAAAAGCTGCTGCAAAGAAATTTGGTGTCCATACTTATACCATTGGCCAAAGACTGAAGCAGTGGAAAGTAAAGAGGAATCAGTGGGACTTATCTGTGAAAGAGATTACAGAAAATTTAGAGAAGACACTTGCCTCTGCACCTGCTGTTGCTGCTGAGAATTACATTCCTGAGAAGGATGAATCGTATGTAAGTTTTGGTAACTTTAATGACCTTAAGAAAATTATTTCTAGTCGCAGGTTTTATCCTGTTTTTATCACTGGTCTCTCAGGTAACGGAAAGACCCTCGGAGTTGAGCAAGCCTGTGCTTTGGCAAAGAGAGAAGTAATAAGAGTAAACATTACAATAGAAACAGATGAAGATGATCTTATCGGGGGGTTCCGCCTTGCTAATGGCGATACCGTCTGGCACAACGGACCAGTTGTTGAAGCTCTCGACAGAGGGGCTGTCCTGCTCCTTGACGAAATCGACCTTGCCTCAAACAAGATTCTCTGTCTCCAGTCCGTCCTTGAAGGTAAAGGAGTTTTCCTTAAAAAGACTGGAAGATACGTCAAACCAGCAGCAGGGTTTACCGTCATTGCCACCGCAAATACTAAAGGTAAAGGTTCAGACGACGGAAGATTTGTTGGAACTAACGTGCTCAACGAAGCCTTCCTTGAAAGATTCCCAATAACCTTTGAGCAAGATTACCCTGCTGCATCTACTGAGACTCGTATCCTATTAAACAATGGATGTGATGCTGAGTTTGCTGACAACCTGGTTAAGTGGGCAGGTGTAATCCGTAAGACATTCTTCGATGGTGGTGTCGATGAAGTTATCACCACTCGTAGATTGGTACACATCGTGGAAGCATATGCTATCTTCCAGAATAAATTGAAAGCAATTACTAATTGCATCAATAGATTTGATGATGATACCAAACAATCTTTCCTAGACCTTTATACTAAGGTTGACGAGAAAGAGATTGTAGAGTATGATGGAGAGGAATAAAACCTCTTCATTATGAGAAAGTATAATGAGGATGAGATCCTCAGAGAGATGTCAGATTACATCTCCAATACATACCGAGGTCATTATTCTGTAGGAAACGTACAGACTCTTGACCTCATTGATTCTGTGGGTGATGCTGAAGCATTCTGTAGGAGTAACGTCCTTAAGTATGCTTCTCGTTATGACCGAAAGGGGTCAGCAAGAAAGGATATCATTAAGATTATCCATTATGGTATGCTACTCCTGCACTTTAACGACAAACGTGAAAAGGCAGACTCCATAAACGCAGGTAACTCTACTGCATTCGCCGTTGATTATGACAAATGACCGTGATTTCTAAAGAAACAATTGACCTACTCCAGAATTTTTCGACTATTAATAAGTCGATTGTCATTAAACCTGGTAGAGAGCTCTCAACACTGAGTCTCAATAAAAACATTCTTGCTACTGCAAACGTGCAAGAATCTTTTGATAGAAATATTCCTATCTATGACCTACCATCTTTAATTCAAATTTTTAATTTGTTTGACGGTAGCCCTGTCATTGATACTACGAATGATTCTTATCTAAAGATATCTAATCCACAAAATAGATCTAAGGTTAAGTTTTTCTATTCTGACCCAGATATTATTGTGCAACCACCTGAGAAAAAGGTTGACCTTCCTTCTGAGGATATTAACTTCAGATTAGAAGCACCAGTCTTTGCTCAGATTAAGAAAGCATGGTCTATCTGTGGTGTGCCTGACCTATGTTTACAGGGTCATGAAGGTGCGATGAGTTTAACATTGACTGATAAGAAAAATGATACAAGTAATTCATATTCTGTAGAGGTAGGTGAGACTTCAGATGAGTTTTGCTATTGCTTCAAGATGGAGAATCTTAAGTTGCTTCCTCAGTCATATGATGTTACCATTAGCAAAGCGAATGTCGCACGCTTTTCCTCAGACAGTGTACGCTATCTTATAGCACTGGAGCCTAACACTTAATATGTGGTACGTTATTTTTTGGACTGCTGTTTGTATGTCCCTATTGATATGGGCAGGAGCATTTAAAAAATGAATAATGATTTTTTATGGGTAGAGAAGTATAGACCTCAGACTATTGAGGATTGTATACTTCCTACAGATGTGAAGGCCACTTTCCAGAGTTTCCTAGACCAAGGGGAGATTCCAAATCTCCTCCTTTCTGGGACTGCTGGTGTAGGAAAGACCACAATTGCGAAAGCATTGTGTAACGAATTGAAGGCAGATTTTTATGTCATTAATGGATCAGATGAAGGTAGATTCCTGGACACTGTACGCAATCAGGCAAAGACCTTTGCTTCTACTGTGTCTCTGCTTTCTACATCACGCCATAAGGTTCTTATCATCGATGAGGCGGACAACACTACCCCAGATGTACAGTTACTCCTCCGTGCGTCGATTGAAGAATTTCAGAAAAACTGTCGGTTCATATTCACGTGTAACTTTAAGAACAAAATAATATCTCCATTACATAGTAGGACAACAGTAATTGAATTTAACACTCGTGGAAAAACTAAACAAACTCTCGCAGCTAGCTTCTTTGAAAGGTGTAGAGACATCCTTACCAGAGAGGAGATACGGTTCGATGACAAAGTGGTTGCCAAAGTCGTCCAACAATACTACCCAGACTTTAGAAGAACGCTTAACGAGTTGCAAAGATATAGCTCTACAGGTGCTATTGACATCGGCATCCTCGCAACCCTAGGGGATGCTAATGTTAAAGGATTAGTAGATGCATTAAAGAACAAGAAGTTTAATGAAGTTAAGAAGTGGGTTACTCAGAATTTAGACAGTGACCCAACTGCCATACTCCGAAAGATTTATGATAATCTTTTTGATATAATGGAGGGACCAAGCATCGCAGCAGCAGTGTTAATCATTGCTGAGTATCAGTATAAGTCTGCTTTCGTAGCAGACCAAGAGATAAATCTGCTTGCTGCATTAACTCAAATTATGGTGGAGTGTGAATTCAAATGATTGACCCAAAAGAATACATGCAAGATGGATGGGATAAATCACCACCAGGTGCTCATCCCTATGTCAGAGGTAGTAGGCACAATAAAATAGGTATGACTATTATGTGGACCTACTATGTGATATTTGCAGCTATGGTTGTTAGATTAATTTGGGTATTAAACACATGAGATTAACTGAAGAAGTAATTAAGAAGGTTGCAATATTAATGCAACATACCAAGAAGGATGGCACTGTTAACTGGAAAGATGGTGACGAGATAGATGTATGTCTTGCTGGCACATTTGCTGGTGACAAGTTTATTACTATAATTAATAGGACACGTAGCAACACAACAAAACAATGATCATAGTTTACATAATTCTTGGACTACTAGCATTTCTAGTTGGTTGGGGAATCTATCTTACCTTTGGGCCTGGTGCAGAAGGTGTGAGAGATCCAATCGATGATCATGCTAAGATGCATGAGTTAGGTATAGCACATACACACAAAGAAAGATATGGCAAACTTAAAGACCCCTCTTAGATATCCAGGAGGGAAGTCTCGTGCCACTAAAAAGATGGCACAGTTTCTACCTGACATGCAAAGGTATAAACATTATCGTGAGCCATTCTTAGGTGGTGGGTCTGTTGCTTTGTATATGACACAGACATATCCTCACCTAGAGATTCATGTGAATGATTTGTATGAGCATTTGTATAACTTTTGGACACAACTACAAGACAAGGGAGATGAAATTGCGAAACAACTCACAGTACTCAAAAAGAAATACGACACCCAAGATAGAGCCAGACACCTATTTGCAGAGAGTAAAGAATACCTTGCTCAACGGCAGACTACGGCCTTCCATCGTGCTATCAGTTTTTATATTATCAATAAGTGCTCTTTTAGCGGTCTCACTGAGTCCTCGTCATTCAGTGCCCAAGCCTCAGATTCAAACTTCAGTCTACGAGGCATAGATAAACTACCTGAGTATCAGGAGTTGATACAAAACTGGAAGATTACTAATGAATCTTATGAGAATCTTCTTACAGATTCTTCAGATACATTTGTGTATATGGATCCACCATATGATATTAAATCTAAGATATATGGTAAGAGGGGTGAGATGCATAAGACGTTTGACCATGATAAGTTTGCAGGAGATTGTGATGGACATACATCACACATGATGATATCATATAACAGTAGTCAGATTAATAAAAATAGATTTACAGATTGGAATGCTTTTGAATTTGATTTAACCTATACTATGCGTAGCACAGGTGACTATCTTAAAGACCAATCAAAACGTAAAGAACTTCTCCTCACCAACTATGGCTTACAGCACGGAATACCCACTCAAGGATTATTTGAATTCGATCAATCTGACCAAGGAATACCTTCTGCAGCCTGAAGACCCAGGTTGGGAAAGCAAATATCCTCCTTACATTGTTAATAAATGTATGTCACATCACATGGATACTGTGATGTTTGCTAATGAAATGAATCGTCTTCCTCACCTAGACAAGAAACTACAGTATGATTTTTTTATAAATACCGTCAGGTCACGTAGGAGATTCTCTCCTTGGGACAAGAAACAGAAGATGAATGATTTGGATGTGGTCAAGCAATACTATGGTTATAGTAATGAAAAGGCTAGACAAGCATTAAATATTTTATCTCCTTCACAACTGGATTACATTAAAAACAAACTGAATAGGGGAGGAAGGAAATGAGTGAGGATCTTCAATGGTCTAAAGATGATATGATTCAGGTAACTCTTAAAGAGCCTGATGATTTCCTTAAAGTGAGAGAGACGCTAACTAGAATTGGTGTAGCTTCAAGGAAAGAGAGAAAGTTATATCAATCATGCCATATACTACACAAGAAGGGTGACTATTTTATAGTACACTTCAAAGAATTATTTGCATTGGATGGTAAGAGAGCGAATTTATCAGACAATGATTTACAGAGACGCAATAGAATTATCCAATTACTTTCAGATTGGGGCCTAGTGGAGGTTGTGGATAAGACTACCATTGCTGATGCAGCACCCTTGAGTCAGATAAAAGTAATATCTTATAAAGAAAAGCTTGACTGGATACTGGAAAGCAAGTATAATATAGGTAAACGAAGGCAACCATCCGATGAAACATGAAGTAAAACTTTATG
>Ga0208410_1000225_pt1 | contig 35225 bp, 33 predicted proteins | sample ETN02SmetaG_3_FD_185787 | JGI IMG/M metagenome (GOLD analysis project Ga0208410, IMG submission 185787) | Marine microbial and viral communities from oxygen minimum zone, Eastern Pacific Ocean - ETNP2014F10-02SV257 (SPAdes) (version 2) | ecosystem: Environmental > Aquatic > Marine > Oceanic ... | reverse complement strand
CTAATTTGAAGAAGTTTGCATCTTTAATGAATACTTCAATGGGAATAACTAGAGTTTTGGCCTGCCAACCACGCTCCAACAAACAAACCACCACCGTTACGGTTTTCTATAAAGAAGACACAACTTTCGATAGATGGGTTTTTGAATTAGAAAACGAAAACTCACTTGCGGAATTGATCGAAACTCTAATTTCTTCAAAACCAGAAAATATCGACACCAGTAAACAAATCGAGGAAAACAAAGAAGCAGTCCTGCTCTGCACACAAGGAAGTCACGACATCTGTTGCGGAAGCAAAGGGACTCGCCTGGCAAACCAAATTGAAGACCAAGATAACAATATTGATCTATACAAAGTGAGCCACCTAGGAGGGCACCGTTTCTCCCCGACTGCTATGACAATGCCAGATGGGCGCATGTGGGCGAATCTAGATCTAGCAACTCTGGATTCCATTCTTAAAAAGCAAATCGAGACAGAAGAAGTAGCTAGATTTTGCAGAGGTTGGGTGGGCGCTATGAAAGGTCCAGAACAGATAGCTGAAATCGAAATTTTTAAACAAATTGGCTGGGATATAGACGACCAAAAACGCAACACCAATTCAAATACTTCAAACGAAGGCTGGTCCGTTGAGATTTCACTACGCGACGAAAAATGGACTGTAGATATAACACCAGGTAGACAAGTGCCTGTCATTACTTGCAGGGCTGAAGGTGGATTACCTTTTACGACAGAGAGCGAATACATAGTCAAATCAGTTGAGAAAGCTAATCAGAACTAAAAGTGTTTTACCCGCAGTTAAAACATTAACTTCAATGAATTACAATACTTTTAAAGCAGAAATGAGGAACAATGGACACAAGCGCTTTCCAAGGGGGAATACCCGCCTTGATGACTCCATGCAATGAAGATCGCTCTCCTGATTTTGATGCCCTAGTTGAAAAAGCAAAAGAACTAATTTCAAAAGGAATGAACAGTGTTGTTTACTGTGGTTCCATGGGTGACTGGCCTCTCCTCACAGATAAACAACGCCAAGAAGGAGTTGCTCGTCTATGTGAAGCTGACATACCCGTAATAGTCGGCACAGGAGCACAGAATTCAACTATTGCATCTGAACATGCCGCTCATGCCCAATCAGTAGGAGCGAAAGGGCTCATGGTAATTCCTCGTGTTTTATCACGTGGAACTTCCTCCAAAGCTCAAAGAAACCATTTTTCCGACATACTTTCAGCTGCTCCAGAGGTTCCAGCGGTTATCTACAACAGCCCTTACTACGGATTTGAAACACGCTCTGAGTTGTTTTTCGACTTACTTAAAGACTTCCCTAATCTCGTTGGGTTTAAAGAATTCGGTGGTGCTGAATCACTGAGCTACGCAGCTGAAAATATTACTAACCAATCAGAATCACTTTTACTGATGGTAGGAGTCGATACTCAAGTTTTTCATGGATACGTCAATTGTGGAGCGGAAGGAGCAATTACCGGTATTGGAAATGTCCTTCCAGACGAAGTTTTAACCCTTATATCACTTTGCTCTCTCGCTCAATCTGGAAATCCGAAGGCAAGACAATACGCTTTAGAACTTGACAATGCCTTGCAGGTGCTTTCAACCTTTGACGAAGGTCCTGACCTTGTTCTTTTCTACAAATACCTACTCGTTCTTAAAGGAGATTCTAAGTACGGTCAGCATTTCAACGATTCAGATGAACTTACTTCGAGTCAAGCGAAATACGCCGAACAACAACTTCTACTATTTGAAAAATGGTGGAGTTCTTGGGAAGGAAAAAACTTCGCAACCTCATCTGATGCTTGATACAACCAAATCCATCCCACTTATTCTTCTAAGAGGCATTGTGGGGTCATGCCCCTCATGTGGTGCTAGAAAGTTGTTCAGATCCGGACTGCGCCTTTCAGGAAAATGTCCTTCCTGTGAAATGGATTTCGATGGCTCCCCTGGGCATTGGGTTGGGTCTGTAGGTATGAACACTATTCTTTGCGTGATATCACTTCTTTTAACAATCGTCATTTCAACTTTACTTCTCTGGCCTGATTTGGAAGTGATTCCAATGCTGTTGCCTGCCCTGATTGTGGGTTTGATTTCACCTGTCTTGCTTTACCCAGTCTCTCAAACACTATGGACTGCGATAGATCTCGTTATACGTAAAGAAAAATAGAATTCAACTACCTAGAGCAAACATGACTATGGTAACCACACCAAAAATTCCACCCACCATTTGTAGCAATGCGACTTTTTCTTTAAGAAGTCTCCACGCTATAAAAATGGAAACTCCAGGACATAAACAAATCAAAGCAGTTATCACCGCTGCTGAACCCCTCTGATAAGCAACCGCCGCCAGCATGAATGCTGTAGAACTAGTGAAACCTAACAAAAGCCCATGACGTAGAACTATCCGGTCGGGTTTTACACTTCCAGAAGTCACAACAGAAACAATAGGCAAAACTGCAGAGCCAACTAGAAGAGTTATGAAAGCTGGGAAAACCCCCGCACCATCATCAACAAAAGACTGACATAAACCTGCTAGCCCTATGCACGTTCCGACCACCACGGCCATTCCAAGAACCGGACTTCTGACCACTTCACTTATCTTTGGAACACGACCTTCACCTGAGAGGAGAACAACGGCTGGAACAGCCGCTATCAAACCCAGAATTTCATACATTGATGGATTCTGATCAACAAGGGGTCCAATCAAAGTTGGAACAATAATTGCCACAAGGGCAAACGAGGGAGAGAAAACAGAAATAGGTCCTCTTGCCATACCTAGGTATAAAAGTGGCCTAGTGGCCGACATCGATAGACCTGCTAGAACTGACCACCACAAATCCGATGCACTAATAGCATCAGGAGGCATCAATAACATGTATAAGCCGATAACTACAGTTCCTACAACAGTAGCGACAATAGCCATTGACACAGCAGCTCCAGAGCGTCCCGACTTCCTAACTCCTACCCCACCGAGAAGGTCACCAATTCCGAAAAATATGGCGGCTAAACCACCTAGTAAAACTGTCATATTTTTCCTTCTTTACTAACTTTTACAAAGACACTTAGTTCTAATTAAATAGCAGAACCTCTAATTGCTAGCACATTTAAGCTAATTTCGTAAGAATGTCATAAATAATAAGAGAGCTAGGAGCCGAAAATGAGTGACTTTAAAGAAAATATTGAGAAGCTGAACATACGTGGAATCATAATGTCGTCGGTTATGACCGCATTCGGCCTTGTTGTAGCTCTTAGTTGGAAAGACGCTATCAATGAACTTGTTAGTTCAATAATCCCAAATAGCGACAATAGCTCCCTGCTCGGCATGTTTATCACTGCTCTAGCCGTGACTCTTTTGGTGAGTGCTTTAGCTACATTCGCACTCAAATTCAACAAACGCCTCGAACGACAACTTGACCGCGTGAACGACCTTTTCGACAGAGATTAGCCACTTCTACCTAAAGGGCGATCTTCGCCTACTCTCTAAGCGTGAACATAAACGGTCTTTCTATAACACCTGGTGCCGATCTTGCAGGTGCAGATCTTTCTGACGCTTCTCTAGCTTCTACAGATCTGAGTAAAGCACGAATGGCAGGTGTTGCTTTAGCCGGATCAGATCTTACTGAAGCGAGACTCGTAGGCGCAGATCTTCGTTACTCAATCTGCCATAAGGCTGTTTTTGATAAAGCTGACCTTCATCACGCCAATCTATGGAACATAGATATGAGAGGTGCAAGCGCAAAAGAAACCATTTTCTGCAAATGCTGGCTAGGCAACTCAAATTTAGTAGATGCTGATCTCAGAGGAGCCGATTTTAGTGGCGCCTGGATAAATGCTGCAGACCTGTCGAATTCTCTACTTGGGGCTAGCACATTAGCTGGAGTCTCATTAGCTAGGGCCTGCATGAAAGAAGCTGACCTGACTGGAGCATTCGCTGTGGGTGCTGATTTCAGGAGCACCATTCTAAATGGTGCAATTATGCGTGCAACGAATTTAAGTGGTGCCAACTTACGTGAAGCTTCCCTTATTGATGCCGACCTGAGTCTTGCTGATCTAGTTGGAGCAGATCTGCGAGGTGCTCAACTTGAGGGTGCTGTACTAAACGGGAGTCGACATGACGGGACAACTCGCTGGCCAGAAACATTCAAACCTTTAACATCAGGTGGAATCGAATCACACGAGTAATTGTCGTTTGTGTAACTAAACTCATCTGTAATCAAGGGGGGAATCTTGAAGGAAAACGATCCGAGAGAAACTTGGCATAAAACCGCCTGTGTTCTATGTTCGAGCAACTGTGGTCTTGAAGTTAAATTGGATGGAAACGAAATAACCAGAGTTCGCGGCAATAAAAACCATGTGGGTTCAAAGGGTTACACCTGTGAAAAAGCTCTAAGAGTGAATTTTTACCAAAATTTTCAAGGTCGCATAACAACCCCTTTGAAAAGGCTTCCAGACGGCTCTCATATAGAAGTGGATTGGGATACTGCTATTACTGAAGTGGTAGAAGGCTTTAAAAAAGTTAACGAAAAATACGGCGATGGCAAAATTCTCTACTATGGCGGAGGCGGACAGGGTAACCACCTCGGAGTTGGTTACTCAATGGCAACTAGAAATGCTTTAAATATCACTCGACGCTCTAATGCTCTAGCTCAGGAAAAAACTGGAGAAGCATGGGTGGAGGGAAGAATGTTTGGAGCTCACACCCACGGTAATTTTCATGAAGCGGAAGTGGCTGTTTTCTTAGGAAAAAACCCTTGGCATTCTCATGGCTTTGATGAAGCACGAAGAGTACTTAAGGAAATTTCTGCAGATCCTAAACGCTCGATGGTAGTTATAGATCCACGACGCACTGAAACAGCTGATTTGGCAGATTTCTGGCTGCCAATAAAACCAGGGACAGATGCCTTTCTCCTAACTGCAATAATTTCAATAATCATTGAAGAAAATCTCACTGCAAAATCTTGGCTTTCTGAAAACACGGTCGGCTTAGATGAAACAGTCAACGCTTTTGCCAATATACCTATCGATGATTTCGCCTCTAGATGTGGTGTGCCAGAAGAACAGATTCGTAATGTGGCACGACGTCTAGCTGCAGCTGAAAGTGTAGCGTTTTATGAAGATCTGGGAATTGAAATGGCTCCGCATTCAACCCTCGTTTCATACCTTCAAAGGGTTGTGTGGGTTCTTTTGGGTAACTACGGAAACCAAGGAGGAATGTCGGTGCACTCCTATGCCGCTCCTCTTTTCAACTATAAAGCTTCAGGGTCTGAACCAACCGACCCTGTTACAGGCAGCTTAGTTATATCCGACTTCTTTGCCTGTAATGAAATAGCGGACGGCATTCTGAGCGACCACCCCGAAAGAAACAGGGCTCTGCTGATCGAAAGTACTAACCCTGTTCACTCTTTGGCTGAGTCAGAAAAATTCAGACAAGCAATGAGAGCAGTTGACTTTTCAGTTGTAGTGGATGTAGCTCTGACAGAAACTGCACGCGAGGCTACCTATTTCCTCCCTGCCGCCACTCAATATGAAAAAGTTGAAACCACATTTTTCAGTGCTAGCTTTCCCGAAAACTGGATCTGCGTCAGACCTCCGATATTGACTCCTCCAGAAGGTGTTTTAACCGAACCGGAGATACACACAAGAATTATCCGTGAATTGGGACTAGCTACAGAAGAAGACTTTTTGCCTTTACGGGAACTAGCTAAAAAAGGACTCGACGAGTTCAGTAAAGGTTTCATGGAATTTTCAGTTAATTACCCTGAGCTCGCTGCTTTAGGTGCTGTCGCTCTTTACGAAACTCTAGGTGAAGCTCTTCCTGAGGGCATGAAAGGTGCAGCGGTGCTTTGGTTCTCTGCTCAACAGACAGCTTTGAGATACCCAACACAAGTCAAAGCTGCTGGACATGAAGGTGAAGGGCCTTCTCTTGGCAATTCTTTATTTAAAGCTATGATCTCGAATCCAGATGGAGTGGTTTTCACTCGACATCAACAAGATCAGGCATGGGATCTTTTAGGAACTGTTGATTCTAAAATCCACATTGCGATCCCTGAAATGTTGGAAGAAGTTAAAGGGCTTAAGGACTCTCCTTCTAAATACACAAGTGATGAATTCCCATTTGTGCTTGCCGCTGGAGAAAGAAGAAGTTTTACAGCTAATACAATAATGCGTAACCCGGAATGGCGTAAGCGAGATCAAGAAGGGACTCTGCGTTTGAGCTTGGGAGACGCTGAGCAGTTGGGTATTGACAATGGTTCCAGAGTTCGAATTACCACTCCGGGTGGAAGTGCTGTTGCCGTTGCTGAAATCAATGAGACAATGATGCAAGGACACATCTCTCTACCTAATGGACATGGTTTAAGCTACTCACCTGCTGGTGGTGAACCTGAAGTGTTTGGAGTTCCTACTAATGAATTGACATCTACAGACTGGTGCGATCCAATTGCAAGAACACCTTGGCATAAACATGTTCCAGCTCAACTTGAAGTTGTAGAACCCTAATAAAATTCAAATAAGAGGAACTGTCCACTATGGAATTACTTATCATACGTCACGCTCGACCAGTCGCTGAAACCCGTTCTGAGGGAGAAGGATCAGCTGATCCTCCACTTTCCCCAATAGGAATAAAGCAAGCTGAAGCAACAGCAGAATTTCTTAAAGATCAAGGGATACAAAAGATCGTTTCAAGCACTATGACGAGAGCCATCCAAACTGCTGAGCCATTTTCAAAACTTTCTGGTTTGGAAATTGAGATGATAGATGATCTCAAGGAAGCTGATTTTGACCGTAACTCGTATACCCCAATTGAGGAAATGGGCCCAGATCATCCCTTCATAAAGGAATATCTTGAGAATCCAGAATCGATTTTCGGAGGTGATTTGGAAGGTTTCAGAAAAAGAACTACGGCTGCTTTCAATTATCTCATTGAAGAATACAAAAGTTCAGTAGTAGCGGTTTTTTGCCATGGAATGGTTATGGGAGTTTATTTGCAAAGCCTTTTAGGACACGACAATCCGGTGGCATTGCAGCCCGATTATTGTGGCATTACCCGAGTTACTGCATCATCCTCAGGTTTACGTTCCATTAGGTCAATAAACGAAACGAGTCACGTTCGCCATTTACTTGATTAGCATCTCTATCTAAAATTTGTACCCCGTACGGGATTCGAACCCGTGCTACCAAGTTGAGAACCTGGCGTCCTAGGCCACTAGACGAACGGGGCCAGACTTTATATATCCAACTGATTATTGTATTTAAAAATTTATGTAGTGCTCGGGGGGGAGGACTTGAACCCCCAACGACTGGACCAGAACCAGCTGTGTTGCCAATTACACCACCCCCGAAAGTGGCCAATAAAGGCAAATTTAAGCGTAACGGCTTGTTGTTTATGCGAGTTCTATATTGAAAATAAAGTTACAACCTTTTCCGTGCATCAGAAATTCTCTTAAGCACCTCTTCACGGGTCATGCAACACGACATTGTCTCAAACAAAGGCGGTCCTACAGTCCTGCCAGTAACAGCCACTCGCAGCGGAGCTTGTGCTTTCCCAAGTTTTAAGTCGACTTTTTCCCCTGCTTTGGTTACAAGATCTTTCAAAACATCAGTATCCCATTCGCAACCTTCAAAAGAGTCAGCTATATGTCCAAGTAGAGAATCTGCTACTTGTGGATCTTTCATGGTTTTTTTCCATGAGTCTTCATCTGTATCTGGTTCTTCCAAGAATAAGAAATCCACAAATCTTGGTGTGTCACTTAATGTTCTTAATTTTTCTTGTATGAGGTCAGCCATTACAGAAAATTTCTCTGAATCAAAGTTTTCTTCAGGCCACGTAGCTTTATCCCCTATCCATGGTTCCACACGGTTCATAAAGTCTTCTTTAGAGAGATCTCTAAGATAGGAAGAATTGATGTGTTCAAATTTTTGAATGTCAAAAAATGCGGCAGCCTTATTTACATCTTCAATATTAAAGATTTTTACGATTTCTGACAGTGAACGAATTTCAACACCATCGGGTGGCCCCCATCCGAGCAAAGCAAGATAGTTGACCATGGCTTCAGGCAGGAATCCTTTTTCTCTGTAGTCACCCACTGCAACATCATCACGACGTTTAGAAAGTTTCTTTCTTTGTTCATTCACAAGTAGCGGCAAATGTGCATATGTGGGGTGTTCAACTCCCATTGCGTCTAACAGGAGCAGCACTTTGGGAACTCCTGAGAGTAAATCCTCTCCTCGAATAGCATGTGTGATTCCCATATCTGCATCATCGACTGCGTTTGCTAAAAGGAACATAGGGGTTCCATTTGAGCGCCAAATAACGAAATCTTCCAAGTCATCTGTATTGAAAGCAACTTCACCACGAACCAGATCGTTAAAGGAAATCGTTTTACTCTGAGGCATACGAAACCTCACTGCTAAACCTTCCGTTAAAGCGGTTCCTTCAACTTCTCTGTTTTCATTATCGCAAAGGTATGCATGACCATCTTCTAAGAAAGTTTGCACAACTTCACGATGTCTTTCCAGTTTTTCTGATTGAAAAACAGGTCCTTCATCCCAGTCGAGACCTAACCACTCCAGTTCCCCCAGTAACTGTTGGGTGAGTTCGGGTCGGTTGCGTTCTTGGTCAGTGTCTTCAACACGCAGGATGTAAGTTCCACCTGTAGCTCGGGCGTAAAGCCAATTAAATAAGGCTGTTCTCGCACTTCCTACATGCAAGAAACCTGTTGGTGATGGGGCGAAACGAACTCTTGGTTTCATTATCAGAACGCTAACGGATATGAAAGCAAGAAAGTCAGATGTTTGCTAGAGATTGGCATGTTATGAAAATTCATTTTCCAACTGGCTGTTGTGTTGACCTACTGTCGGAGCGCTAATTTCAATTTTTCGGGCACGTGGTTCTGCAATAATGCTTTCTACTTTTTCTTCGGGTATTTCTCCTGTTCCTAGCATCCAGTTAGCTACCGAGGAAAGAGGTATATCTATTAGCCACCCTTTTCCAGATTTTGAAGCTGACAAAGCAAGGGCTGCTGCTAGCAGACCCGCCGAAGGGTCTGCTACAGCATCTGCTATGAAACATAGAGGATCTTTTAGAAAAAGTCCGCCTGAAACAGCGGCGTCGTCTCCAAATGCCACCCCTTTTGAACGCGGACCTTTTCTCCCATAACCCGTTACAGAAACCCAGACTTTCCCAGCTTCAACTTCTATTTCTGCGTCTATACCCAACTGTCTTAACGCTCTTGGTCGACTGCCTTCGACAATAACATCGGCTTCTTTTACGATTTTCTTTAACAATTCAAGAGATTTGTCATCGCTAAAATCCAACGCTAATGATTCTTTGCCTCCATTGAGCAAGTCAAAAAAACCTGCTGGACCTCTTCTTGCGCCATCTGGTCTGGACAAACTTTCTATTTTTATTACACGGCAACCTGATCGTCGAAGTAGGTCTCCACATAATGGGCTCGCCCATAAAGAACCAAACTCAACTACTAGTTTTGATTCTCTTTGTTGGCTAGATGTTTTACCTTCAGTTAAATGTGCTGGATGTTTACAATCATCTGTATTAGGCACACCCAATGGAATACCTAGTAGATCTGCCTGCTCCATTAACTGTTTACTTTCAGATTTCTCTAAAGCTAAAAGTATTTCTTTAAAATTATTAGGGTCAATCTCCTCTTGAAGCCATGCTGGTATCAAAAGAAGGTCATCAGGCCTGGCAAAATTGATGCATATTGGTTTGTCGACAGATTCGATAAGTTGCGCATAACCTCCAACAGACCTACTCCCCTGTCTTGTCAGCCCAGCTATTGCAGATCTTTCTCCAAGCAAAGCTGGCCCATCAATTGACAATCCAGATATTTCTTCAATTATCGTGGCGATTTGTTCCAGTCGCACGGTAACCCCAATGGGTACCTGTCTTGGAGATCCTGCCGGTTCACCGGTAAGAGACATCGCTCCTGACTTTGCCCATCTTGAACCGACATCTGCGATATCTTCACTTACTTCTTCGCATAATCGGCCGAGAACTGTTTGGGGATCGTTAAATCTTTGATTCATAAATCTTAAAAACGTACTTTAATCTCAATTATCTTGCCTCATATTGGTGCTTAATCCTAGTTTCATCAATTATCTTGATTGAAAGACTATTTAAACAATGGGAAGGAAATCCAATGGCGCTACTTAAAGCTGGAGGTAGATGGGCTAGCAGTGTCTGTGACACGGAAGTAATCGTTGTGAAAGGACCTGAAGGCGAAGTTTCTCTTACTTGCGGAGGCGTGGATATGGTCGAAGCAGGTAGCGATCCTGTTTCTGGCGAATTAGACGACAGCGGAGATGCTACGCAATTAGGTAAACGCTACGTGGATGACGAAGAGACAATAGAAGTTCTTTGCACTAAGCCAGGGGCAGGTTCTTTAGGAGCTAATGGAAATGCTCTTCAATTGAAAGATGCGAAGCCCTTACCAGCTTCTGACTAATTTTTAAGGTTAGGTAAAAACGTGAACTTGATGATGCTTCTCGAAATGGCCGCTGGAGGCTTTGGCGACCGGGTGGCAGTTGGGTCACTGAATGACGGTCTAACCGTTAAACAGATTTTCGATCATGCAGGAGCAGCGGCTCAACGTTTTCGAAGTGCCAATGTCGAAAATGTGGCAATGATAGATATCGCTTCACCTTCGCTGCCTGTTTGTCTTTTTGGAGCTTCTTGGGCAGGGCTTCCTTTCGTGCCTTTGAATTACCGTTTAACGAATCAAGAGTTGGATGTTTTACTGGAAAGAATCTCACCTTCAATTGCGTTGATGCAGCCAGAAACAAAAGAAAGGATCTCCAACACTTTGGGAGTTCATCCAATAACTCGAGATGACCTTATCTCTTCTAGTGTCCCAGAAATTGAGACTTCAACAGATTGGAATATGGACGGAGAAGACACAGCAATTTTACTCTTCACTAGCGGCACTACTGGAGAACCAAAAGCTGCGGTTCTGCGACAACGTCATCTAGTTTCATACATCCTTGGTTCAGTCGAATTTATGAGCGCTGGCGAAGACGAAGCAGCCCTGATAAGTGTTCCTCCTTATCACATAGCTGGTATAGCAGCTACCCTTTCTAACCTCTATGCAGGTCGACGTGTAGTTCAACTTCCAGAATTTGATGCGGCAAAATGGGTTGAATTAGTTCGTTCAGAGTCAGTTACTAGTGCCATGGTCGTCCCAACGATGCTTTCTCGCATCGTTGACCATTTGGTTTCTGAAGGCTCAAATTCACCTGGTCTCCCCACACTCAGAGCTCTCTCCTATGGAGGTGGGAAAATGCCTCAACCTACTATTGAGACTGCTTTAGAGCTTCTACCAGATACCAATTTCGTAAATGCCTATGGTTTAACCGAAACAAGTTCTACTGTCGCCCTGCTCGGTCCTGAAGAACACCGAGAAGCCTTTTCTAGCTCTGATGAGTCAGTTCGCAAACGGATCAGTTCGGTTGGCCGCCCATTGCCAACCATTGAGGTTTCTATTCGAGACGAAGAAGGAAATGAACTCCCATCAGATGAATCAGGTGAAATATGGGTAAGAGGTGAACAGGTTTCAGGAGAATACAAAGGACTGCAATTGACTCTTACCGAAGACGGTTGGTTCCCAACTAATGACGGAGGGTGGCTTGATAACGAAGGGTACCTTTTTGTAACTGGAAGAATTGATGATGTGATAATCAAAGGCGGCCAAAATATCTCCCCAGGTGAAATTGAAGAAGTCTTGCTGCAACATTCAGCTGTAACAGATGCTGCGGCCATAGGAGTTCCTGATCAGCAGTGGGGTGAAAAAATTGTGGCAGCTATTGTTTTACATGAAGAACAAAAAGTTGACGAAGAAGAGTTGAAAAGCTCTGTAAAGGAAAAACTTCGCTCTAATCGAACACCTGATGAGATCGTTTTCTTAGAAGAACTTCCCTACAACGAAACAGGAAAGCTCCTACGGAGAGTTTTGAAGGAACAGTTAGTTGATTTAGGCGATGGTTCAACTGTCTGATCAAAATACCGATGCCCCTTTAAGCAAGTCTTTCGCTCTGTGGCAAGCAGCGGACCTTTCTGATGCTCTAAGCAGACAAACTGCTGATCTTAGATTCGATTGGCGAAATGAATTACCAGTATTGGTAATTCACGAGGCTCATAAACTATCGGAAAGTTCCGTGAGGTCGCTTCATGCCCTACCTGTCGTTCTGATAGAACTTTCCGGCAGCAGTGATGCTTCCTCTCATGTTGATATAGTCGCCCATTCGGAAGAAGAACTAGACACTCTTCTTGGATGCATTGCCCTAAACCCAGTTGCTTCTGTCACTTGCTGTCAGGTCTTGAGGCATAGTGAAAATGTTTCTACGGATCTTGGTTTGCTACTTGAATCAGTTGCATACGGAACATTGCAAAATGGAAATGAATTTGAAGAGTGGCTGGATGGGAGGGGTCGCAGAGTTAGACCTGAAGAAACAAATCCAACCATTCTCGTTAACGCTGGAACTGAAGCTGTGGAACTTCAGCTAAACCGTCCAAAACTTAAAAATGCTTTTTCAGCTTCTATGCGCGATTCTCTAGTAGAGGCCCTTAGAGGTCTAGCAACTGAGGGCGACAACCGGTCGATTCTAATAACTGGGAAAGGGTCAACCTTTTGCATAGGGGGCGATCCGGCCGAATTTGGAACTGTCGAAAATTCTGCGACTGGTCACATGATCAGGTCCACAGCTAATGCAGCTCCTTGGTTGGACCTTCTATCTGAACGAATTACCGTACGAATACATGGAGCTGCAATAGGAGCAGGAGTTGAATTAGCTGCTTTTGCTAGCAGGGTTGAAGCTAACAAAAATGCCTGGTTTTCTCTTCCAGAAGTGAGTATGGGTCTAATACCTGGAGCGGGAGGCACAGTGAGTATCAGTAGAAGAATCGGACGACAATTAACTGCACGAATGTGCCTAACTGGAGAACGCGTTGACGCTACTACTGCACTTAACTGGGGTTTAGTAGATGCCCTTGTTGAATAGTTCTAGTTAAGATTTTCGATAATTGTAACGTTGGCTTGACCGCCACCTTCACACATAGTCTGCAACCCCCAACGGCCACCACTTCTTTCAAGTTCGTTTAATAAAGTCGTCATAAGTTTCGCTCCCGAACAACCCAACGGGTGACCAAGAGAAATAGCGCCACCATTTACGTTTACTTTTTCGTGAGGTACTTTCAGTTCTTTCATCCAAGCTAAAGGCACAGGAGCAAATGCTTCATTGCATTCGAAAAGATCAAATTCGTCAATAGACATTCCGGTTTTATTTAGTGCGTAAGTAGTTGCAGGTATCGGGCCAGTAAGCATGAAAACTGGGTCGTCCCCCCTGACACTCACGTGATGGATCCGAGCTCTTGGTGTTAATCCAAACTCTTTTACTGCTTTCTCAGAAGCTATGAGTAATGCAGATGCAGCGTCGCTTATCTGGCTAGCTAGAGCAGCCGTTAGCCGCCCTCCTTCAACAAGTGGATTCAGCGCGCTCATTCGATCCATTGAAATATCACGTCTAGGGCCTTCATCCATTTCTGTTTGGGCAATAGGAATTATCTCATTATCAAATCGCCCTTCGTCTATAGCAGTTAGAGCTCTTTGGTGGCTTTCAAAAGCAAACTCTTCCATCTTTTCTCTAGAAATATCCCATTTTTCAGCAATCATCTCCGCACCTCTGAATTGTGATATTTCTTGTGTTCCATATCTATCAACCCAACCCTCAGACCCTGAGAAAGGATCATCGTGGCCTAATGGAACTGCTGCTTCAAGAGCCATTCCGATTGGGATCATGCTCATATTTTGGACTCCACCTGCTACGACAAGGTCCTGAACTCCTGCCCAGATACCCATCGCTGCAAAACTAACGGCCTGTTGTCCTGATCCGCATTGCCGATCGATTGTTGTTCCGGGAACAGTTTCGGGCAACCCTGCTGCGAGCCAAGCTGTCCTAGCAATATCTCCCGCTTGGGGACCTAGAGTGTCTACACATCCAAATATGACATCCTCCACCAAATTAGGATCGACAGCATTTCTTTCCAAAAGAGAATTTATGACATGAGCCCCCATGTCAGCTGGATGGATATCTGCGAGACCTCCACCTTTTCTTCCTGTAGGGGTTCTAACTGCATCAACTATGTATGCATCATTCATAGCTTCTCCTAATCTTCAAACTTCAGAATATCTTCCATAAGGCACCAATCAGCCCTCACGCGGCTCTCTAGGTAGACCTAGCACTCTTTCACCAAGAATATTTCTTTGCACTTCGTTAGAGCCTGCATAAATAGTGTGAGCACGACTGTAAAGAAAAGTTCGTTGTAAAGAGTCCAGTAAGTAGCCGTGATTTAAAGAATCCTCTAAAGGCGGAGTTGGTTCTACACCTATCATTCCTGAGCTTCCACGAATTTTTATTCCCAATTCTCCTAAACGGCGATGCCATGACGCCCAATAAAGTTTCCCTATCGACATTTCTGGTCCTGGCACACCTTCTCTGCTCAAAGATGAAAGCATTCGCATTTGGTTATAACGCATAATCTGCAATTCAGAAAAACTTTTCGCTAACTCTTGCCTAACCACAGGATCATCTGTTGCACCGGATTGTTTGGCTATTTGAATCAATTCGTCTAATTCCTGACTAAAGGCGGTTTGTTGTCCAAGGGTTGATGCTCCTCTTTCAAAAGCAAGCGTTCCCATTGCAACTGACCATCCGCTGCCCGGCTCACCCACCACTAAGCCACCTTCCGTTCGGGCATCATTGAAAAAAACTTCATTAAATTCAGAACCGCCCGTAATTTGAACTATTGGACGGATTTCTATCTCGTCTTGTTCCATGGGTGCCAGTAGATACGACAGCCCCTGATGTCGTGTTCCCTGCATATCTGTTCTACATAGTACGAAAATCCAGTCGGAGTATTGAGCAAGTGAGGTCCAGATTTTTTGGCCGTTGATAATCCATTGATCCCCTTCTTTAGTTGCTCGAGTTGAAATGTTTGCTAAATCTGAGCCTGCATCTGGTTCTGAATAACCCTGACACCAAAATTCGTTACCTTTTAATATCTCTGGTATGAAACGGGTCTGTTGTTCATGTGTTCCGTAAGCAACAAGAGTTGGAGCTAAGAGAGTTACACCAATATTTGGTAAACGACCCGGGGCTCTAGCCTCCACGTATGTTTGGTGAAAGATTACCTGTTCGAACAACGAGCAATTACGACCACCTAGTTCTTCTGGAAAATCAAGTCCAAGCCATCCTCCTGCAGCTAACTCTTTTTCCCACTCCAACAGAATTTCTACAGGTATATCTTCACGTCCCGTCCCACCTCGATTACGAAGTGTGGAAAACTCTCCGACAAGATGTTCCTCAAGCCAAGTTCTTACCTCTTCGGCAAAACTTTCTTCTTTATTGCTTCTAGAAAACTCCACCTTAAAACGGTAGCCTCTCAAAAGTCTTACGGGTTTTTATTAACATCAGAAGTCAAAAGTTTGCATAAAACTTCACAAATTCCATTAAGTCTCGTGGCTACTTTTTCATACTCCTCTAAGGGTTTATCGAATGGATCAAGCACCTCATCTCCTGCTCGCCCGGAAGTCATATGACCACCACGTGCTGAATGCAATTCTTCTACCCATGAACTGAAAGAAGGCGATTCTCCTAGTTTCGACACCTGTGACCCCAATCTCACTATTTCTCCAGCTAAAAAAGTCCTACTCCGTGCTTTTTGTTGGATTTTTGAAATTGATAACTCATGAGGTCTTGTCATAGCAATAATCAATTCAGCATTTTCAATGGTGTCTTTATTCAATAAATGGGTCACATGATCTGATAGATCGATTTCAAAATTTTCCATCACTTTTATAGCTTCTCCTGTAGCACCTGAATTGCTTTTCACATTTGTTCCCGCCGATAAAACTTCTATTTCTGAACTCGTCTTCATCAATTTGTCCTTCAAAAAGGCTTCTGCCATAGCTGAACGGCATGTATTTCCGGTGCATACAAAAAGAATCACATATAGACCGTAGCTAATTTCTTTGTATCTCCGAAATCGCAATAGCAGTAAATACCACCTAGCGTCTTTGTTAGGGATTTGAAAGGAAGAAAACATGGCTGGTCCTATGGACGGAGTTAAAGTCGTAGAACTTGGTATTTGGGTGGCTGGACCTGCGGCTGCGGGGATACTCGCAGAATGGGGTGCTGACGTAACCAAGATCGAGCCGACAAAAGGTGACCCTTCCAGAATTTTTCAATTCATGCTTGGTGGTGATATGCCAACTAATCCTGTTTTTGAAATGGATAATCGATCAAAACGCGGAATGGCAATTGACCTTTCTCAAGAGAAAGGTAGAGAAATACTTTTTGATTTACTAGAAGATGCTGACGTTTTCATTACCAACCTTCGACCGGGTGGGCTTAAAAGACTAGGTATCAATTTCGAATCAATAGAAGAACGCTTTCCGAAGCTGATCTACTGCCATATCACCGCCTATGGAAGAGAGGGTGAAAGCGCTGACCTTCCGTCATTTGATGTAGGAGCCTTTTGGGCCCGTTCCGGCATAGCGAGCCTCTTAACCACAGAAGATTCTGACCCGCCTTTTCAGCGTGGTGGGATGGGCGACCATTCGGTAGCTATGTCAGCCGCTGCAGCTATATCAGCTGCTCTTTTTGAAAGAGAAAAATCTTCTAAAGGTCAACTAGTCGAAACATCTCTCATCCGACAGGGCGCTTATACCATCAGCTTTGACTTAAATGCTCTTCTAATGTGGGGTCGAACAATCGCTCTTGGCTCTCGCGAAGGCATGGGAAATCCAGCCATGAACAACTACAAAGCGTCATGTGGCAAGCGATTTTGGCTCGTGGGAATTGAACCTTTTCGACATTGGCCACCACTGGCAAGGGCAGTAGGACATCCTGAATGGATAGAAGACGAAAGATTTTCAGATCCTGCTGCACGCGCTAAAAACGCTAAGGAACTTATAGGTAAGCTCGATGAAATTTTTGCAACACGTACTCTAGAAGAATGGAGTGATGTTTTCAGCTCTGAACCAGATCTTTTCTGGGCTCCTGTTAATACACCAGATGACCTGTTAGCCGATCAAACTTTTAGCGGATCGGGAGCGTTACTTGATGTTCCAGACGGTTCAACAGGAACGCTAATGATCTCGACGCCAGTAGATTTTCATGGATCCCCAGCTGCTCCAAGATCCTTAGCTCCCAAATTGGGTGAACATACTGCAGAAATACTCAGAGAAATTGGTCTGAGCGATGAAGAAATAGAATCGATGCACACTTCAGGTGTTGTAATAGACGGTTCAAAACCTTAAAAAATTAAAGAGCACTAGCCAGTCTTTTACATGCTGCAACCATGACTTCTCTTGCTGCAGGCACCATCTCAAAGAAAACTAAAAAAGCGTGAGGAAGTGATGGAACGCATTCATAATAGGTTTCAACACCGGCTTCATTTAAAGCTTCTGCGTACGCTTCACCCTCATCGCGAAGAGGATCGAACTCTGCAGTTATAACCTGCGCCGGAGGTAGACCAGAAAGGTCTTGTGCTCGGATAGGGCTTGCGTATGAGTCATCTACAAACTTCTCTGATCCAACATAATTTCTGTAGAACCATCTGATCATCTCTCGATCCAAAATGTAACCTTCACCATTCTCTGTATGTGATGGCCATCTATCTGGATCGATATCAAAACAACCGTAAAAAAGCATTTGATGCTTTATTTCTGGCCCATTTCGATCTCTGCTCATTTGGCAAACAACGGTCGCTAGATTTGCTCCTGCACTATCACCTGCTACTGCAAGACGGTCGGAGTCAATTCTGAATTCTTCCGATCTTTCAACGATTTGACAAACAGCCGAGTAACAGTCCTCTGGAGGTGCAGGGAAAGGATGCTCAGGAGCTTTCCGATAGTCAACCGCAATTACGGTGAGACCAGAGCTATTTGCCAAACCTCTACATTGACCATCATGGCTATTGATATTTCCTACTACCCAGCCGCCTCCATGGAAGAAAACCACCACAGGCGATTCAGCCTCTACCCCTTCGGGTCGGTAGATACGGATTGCCATATCTTCTCCATTGGCTGTAGATAAATTTATGTCTTCAATTTCATCTACATCTTCACCACCGCCTTCAGAGTAATCTCCGTTTCCAATTCTGAATTCCTCCGGAGTAAGCGTTTCGAAATCATTCGGTGGAAGAGATTTAATTATTTCCTGAATTACTGGGTCAAGTGGCATAGATGCTCCTCTATTTTGAAACTAACTTTCTGCTGCGACTCTATCTTCTTCGTATTGGTACTGGGGTTCGTTTACGCGCGGTTGTCTGCTGTCTCCCTCTACAGAATTAACCCCGTTGTTTAAACCACTTGTTGCTTTATCTTTCCAAGAAGGATCGTCTGACCAAGTCACATCCAGATCAACTATGGAACCGGGAGAATCTATACTTTCTGCCGCCTTGAAAACTTGGCGCAATAAATCTCTTTGAAACTCTGGTTCATGTGGGCGTCCTGCCGTATAACCCAAAGGCATATCAACAAAAGCTGCACGAGGGGGATTCACAGATTCAGTTATGCTTCTTGCGGCTGTTAAACAGATTGTCGGAAATCCTGCTTTTTCTAAAACCCGTGCTACCAGACCCACGGTCTGGTGACAAACAGGTCAAACGGGAACCAGCAATACTAAATCAACAGGCTTACCTGGCATATTAGAAATTGATTCAAGAATCAGAGGTGCCAATTCCTCTTCAGCGCGTCTGGTTGAATAGATTCCTCCCATACAAGCGACAGAGTTAGTAGCCAAACTGCCTATAGTTTTTTCAGCTACTAGTTCATTAAGTCTGTCCGTAGGGAAAACTATATTTGGATCCTCTCGTGCTGGTTCTAAGTCATAGGCAAAGTGAGTTACCCGAACGTCACTTGCAGGTTCCGCAGAGGGGATAAGACGGATGCCGGTGTCGTCTTCCCAGTGAAAAGCGACCTGTCCTTTTGTATATGCGCCTCCGGATGCAACTAAGGCAACATTTAATTCTGAAACTGGCTTACCAATAGGAGTCCAGGGCGGTGATTCTTTTTTTTCTGCCCATCTGTAATCGTCGTAGCCGAGACGTGCGTATTGCTCTCTGGTGCGTTGTATGTAATCGACTGGATCAGTTTGAGACATTAATTTCTCCCGTATGTCTAACATTATCGTCATTTATTAAGAAATTTATTACGAGTTATTACTCTAAGAGTAATAACTCATATAATTTGTATGGTGATTAAATGAACTCAGAAACCTCCTACAGCGTTGAAGACTTAGCTTTAAAAGCTGAACTTAGTGTCGACACAATTCGCTATTACCAAGGGTTAGGTTTGATCTCACCGCCCCGTAAAAATGGTCGAAGAGCTATTTATAGTGAAAAACATTTTTCTCGTCTGGAAGAGATAAAAAAACTAGCTTTTGAAGGTTTTTCTTTGCATCAAATCTCCCTCTTAAAAGAAGAAACATTAGACGGAGCCACTTCAGATGACTTAAAACATCTAATAGCTGAAGATACAAAATCTAGAAGTCTAAGTAGAGCTGAAGTGGCTGAAAAAGCATCTGTGCCTGAAAGTCTTGTTGCTCTTTTATGTGACAATGGCCTCTTACAGCCTCTCTTCGATGATGAAGAACCACGTTTTGATGAAAGTTCCGTAAGTATGGTCGAAGCTGGAATAGCGATAGCTAATGCTGGAGTCCCTTTAGAAGAACTTGTTTCTCTAGCTCAGTACCACTCGTCAAATGTAACCGAGGTGGTAGATAGGGCTATCAGCCTCTTTGAAGAACACATTAAAGAAGGAACTGAAGTTTCATCTGAGAAAGATCTTGCGCTTATTATGAAAGACCTACTCCCCTCTGTTATTCGTCTGGTAGCTCAACATTTTCATAAAAGTTTGGTTACTCGTTCCCTGGAGAGGATCGACGGACACAATAAAACAGTTCTATCTAATGCACTTCTTGCTTCCGATCCTGAAAATCTGGTGGTGAGCTGCGAATGGCGTTAAGCAACCAAACTGAACCTATTGCTCGCTTATCTGTTAAAACTGTTCGCATCCCATCTGGACATGCCAAAGACCCTCTCTCTTGGTTCCCAAACAAACCTTCAGATGAAGTTTGTTGGTTTTGGGAAATTCCAGAAGAAGAAACCTCATGGATAGGAATCGGTGAAATAAGTTCAAGCACTTTTAAAGGCTCGACAAGATTCAGCGAGGCGAATAGAAGTTTCAAAGAAATCGTGGATCTAATTGACTGGGAATCACCCTCTGATGCCCCACCACCTCGTTTCGCATCTGGCTTCTCATTCGACGGAACCGACCAAAACGATGACTGGGGATTCTTAGGAAATAGTAAATTGGTCTTCCCGAGAATTCAGATACTTCGAAACGGAGAGGACGCTTGGCTCACTACCACTAATACCTCTTTGGAAGAGATGCCCAACTTGCCCGCCCCGACTCCAACTCAACCAACTAATACAGATCCTAAAAAAACTGCGAACGAAAAGGACCGCGACCATTACAAGAAGCTAGTATTCACCGCTCTAAAGGAAATAGAAAATGGTGACCTTGAGAAAGCTGTGCCCTGCAGATCTCTTTTCATAGAGGAAAAACCTGACCTTTTAAACCTAATAGCCTCTCTAAGAGACTCTTACCCTGCTTGTGCAACTTTCTGCATCTATAAAAATGGCAATGCCTTTGTCGGATCCACTCCCGAAAGGCTTGCTTCAACAGCAGACGGAAAAATCTATACTGCTGCTCTTGCAGGTTCCGCTCCAAGAGCAACAGATAAAGCTCTTGATAGCGCTTTGAGTCAGGGACTACTAACGAGTCCTAAGGAACAAAATGAACACTTGTTAGTCGTTCAAGAAATACTGAGAAGACTTACTTCTATGGGCTTACAACCCGAAATGACACAAGAAACAACGGTCTTAAAATTAAATGGAATTCAGCACCTTTATACCCCGATTCACTCACAACTAAGTTCAGAAATAAGCCTCTTTGAAGCCATCGACGCTCTACACCCGACACCAGCAGTGAGCGGACATCCACTCAAACGAGCAAATGAGCTGAGGTTAAAATATGAAAGCTTTGATAGAGGATGGTTCGCAGGACCGATTGGATGGTTAGACATCTCAGGATCCGGTGAATTCCGTGTTGCATTGAGATCCGGTTTGATAAATGAAAAAGGATCTACTCTTTTCGCCGGAGCCGGCGTCGTAGACGGGTCAGATCCCGAACGTGAACTTATCGAAACAGACATGAAGCTCAAAGCGATGCTTGATCACATAATTGCACTTCGCGACAATGGAAATGGCAAGTGAATCATGTCTGAAACTTCTTACAACTGGTGCCTTTCACTTTTTCATCAATTTGCCTCTAGTGGAGTGGAACATGTGGCAATATCACCTGGTTCCAGATCAACCCCATTATCAATTGCCGCTGATTCGACTGAAAATTTGGAGACTTCTATACATCTAGACGAAAGAGCAGGAAGCTATTTTGCACTTGGTTTAGCTAAATCAACTTGCAAACCAGTTATTCTCATTTGCACTTCCGGAACAGCAGCTGTCAATTATCATCCCGCCGTAGTGGAAGCTTTCCACTCTGGGCTTCGCTTAATAGTGATATCTGCGGATCGACCACCTGAACTTCAAAATAGAGGAGCCCCACAAACAATTGACCAGGTAGAACTTTTCGGGACTCATGTGAGAGGTTTTTTTCAAAGCACTGTTCCAAATGAGTCAACCCCAGAGAACGCAATCACCTTGGCTACTAATGCCCTGAAGCAAAGTTCAAAACCTTTCCCAGGACCAGTTCATATCAATTGCCCTTTGCGCGAACCATTAGAACCTTCAGATGTTCCTTTCTCACCATTTAAAGTGGATAACCATTTAGAAATTTCTCAAGAAACTGACATTTCAGAGTTAGAAAAGTTTCTAAAGCTTGAAAAAGGCTTGATTGTCGTCGGCCCTATGGAAACTAGGCACTCAACAAGCAATCAGATATCCGAATTAAGCAACATTACTGGGTGGCCTGTAATCGCAGACCCAGCTTCAAGTATGCGTAACGGCCCACACGTCAAAAACTGTGCTTTGATTTCTACAGGTGAACACATCTTTAGGAGTGCTTGGATTAAAGAACACAAACCGGATGTCATTATCCAGATGGGCAGAATGCCAACAAGTAAAGGTTACAAACTGTTTTTAAACCAAGTCGGCTGTGAGAACATAATTTGCACTGACGAACTCGGATTCTTTCCAGACCCAGAAAATGTCGCAACACATAAAATTGCTGTTTCTCCAAACACTCTGACCAAAGGTCTTACTCAACTTGCTGAAAAAAAGAAACAAACCGACTGGAACAAGTCATGGAGGAACGCTGAAATAATTTCTGCACAAACTGTTCGGGAACTTGTTAATAATTCAACTTTCGATGAAGCAGTAGTAGCACAGTGTCTAGAAGAAGAACTCCCTGAAGAAAGCTGCATATTTGTTTCAAACTCCATGCCGATACGTGACTTAGATGCTTTCCTACCCTCGTCATTAAAACACTTGAGAGTTTGTGCCAACAGAGGTGCAAACGGAATTGACGGAATCGTGTCCACCGCTGCTGGAATTTCAAAAGGATTGTCAGGGGTTCCTACAATTTTATTCACTGGTGATATCGCATTCCTTCACGACCTGTCAGGATTTTCCGCTCTGCGAAGACTCGGAACAAATTTGACCATCGTCATTGTCGATAATAATGGTGGGGGTATTTTTTCTTTCCTTCCAGTAGCAGAAACTGAAGGAGTTGACTTTCAAAAACTTTTCCACACTCCGCATGACCTTGATATAGATACTGTTGCCGCAATCATCGACGCAAAACTCTTCAAGCCCACTAACGTCGAAGAGTTTTCAATAGCTCTCAACAAGTCGATCAAGGCAGGTGGGGTAAGCGTGATACATGTAATCGTCGACACTAAGTCAAACGTCGCACTCCACAAAAAAGCTTCTGAAAAAGTAAACGAAGTATTGAAATGAACACAACCCCAATTCTGTCCAGCGAAATAAAAGGCAAGGGAGTTCCTCTACTTGCACTCCATGGGTTTACTGGAGACTGCTCTGCAATGTCATTAATTTCCAAACCCCTTAGTGAAATCTGCTCTGTTATTTCTGTAGATCTTCCAGGGCATGGGAACAATGCAAAAGACCTACAACCTCATTTGTTTAATTTCGAAGACACTCTAGCTGCGCTAATAGACGTAATGGAATTTCATGATCAGCAAGAATTCAACGTCCTCGGCTATTCAATGGGAGGTCGTTTAGCCCTCGGACTAGCCATCATGTACCCAAACAGAATAAAAAATACGATCTTAATAGGAGCTACAGCCGGTATAGCCGATGAAAACCAAAGAGCTGCTAGACGCAGATCCGATGATCGTCTAGCGGATGAGATTCTGGAAAAAGGAATCGAATGGTTTGTCGAATACTGGATGAATCAACCCCTCTTTGAATCTCAAATAAGAATTGATCCAACGACCTTAGATATCTCCAGAAAGCAAAAACTGAAAAATAGCCCTCAAGGCTTAGCAGCTAGTCTGAGAGGCTCTGGAACTGGAAGCCAGCCCTCTCTGTGGAGAAGACTCGGCGAAATCACCTCTCCAACTTTGATATTAGCAGGAGAGGAAGATTTCAAATTTAGATCTCTTGCAGTTCGTTTAAATAGTGGAATCAATAAGTCGGAAATTTGTGTAGTCCCAGAAGCTGGCCACGCTTGCCATCTAGAAAACTCTGATTTCACAATTGAAGCGATAGAAACGTTTCTAGAAGAGGTTACATAAAAGTGAAGATAAGTGAAGTGAGAATTGAGAAGCATGTTCTCCGCTACAAAGACCCAATTTTAACTTCTCATGGGAAAATTACCGAACGTCCAGTGATCCTCCTCAGCCTCAAGGATGAAAATGGAAATTGGGGATTCGGAGAATCTTCACCACTTGCAGGTTTCACAAATGAAAAGATTGAAGACGCTGAAGAAGTCCTTTCAGAATGGAACAAAACCAGAAACGATGACTTACTCACAGCATCTTTGACTGCAAAAGCTGCTGTGGATTGTGCATTCTTGGATTTAAATGCCAAAAATTCTGATCTTCCGCTTCATGAACTCATTACCGCTAAGAGTCCAAAAGAATTTCCCGTTTCGAAACTAATACTGGGTGAGACGCCTCAAGAAGTTTCATCAAATGCTGAAAAAGCTACTGACACCGGTTATGAAACTTTGAAAATAAAAGTAGGCGCCTTAGAGACGAAACTCGATTTTGAAAGATTAAAAGCTGTTAGAGAGACTGTGGATCAAAAAACCAAAATAAGAATTGACGCAAATGGCGGATGGGAAACAAATCAGGCAATTGACATCCTGGGTGAACTTGATCCTTTTTCAATCGAATTTATTGAAGAACCAACAAAAGGACTTGAAAACCTCGCAACTGTAAGAAAGAACGTCAGTCAAAAAATAGCAATTGACGAGTCATTGCAAGAACTAGAAAATATTGAACTAATAGCGACAAATGAAATTGCAGACATCATGATAGTTAAACCCTCCGCAATTGGTGGTATCAACTCTGCTTCACTACTAATTCACAAAGCAGAAAATCTAGGTTTGAAAGTAGTCATCACTTCTCTCTTAGACGGAGCTATCGGAGTAGCAGCTTCAGCTCATTTAGCGTCTGCCTATAATTTGTTAAACCCAGCACCTGGATTAGGCACCTCTTCTTTACTCACAAAGGACTTGGCAAAATCCATTCCAATTAACAATGGAAATATGATCTTAGGACCATCTGCAGGTTTAGGCGTTAAGCCCTAACTATTGCATGCTCTTTCTTACTGCATCACGCATTTTCATTCTCGGAGTTCTTTCCCCATATGTTGCCTCTGACTCTCTTGCTGCAGCTGCAAAAATCCCTTTAGACATCAATGAACGTTCTGCTGATCGCCTCTGCCAGTAAATACGCGCCCTTGCCCTCTGAGCCCCTTCGTGAGATGGCTCAGATTGAACAGCTATCTCCACTAGATGGCAGGCGAGACGAAGTTCTCCCTTCTCGGCAAGCTCATCAGCACGGTCAACAAGCACCTCGATAGAACCTAATAGAGAAACCATTTCTTTAGCCAAGAGCGAGTCAGGAGCAGGCTTCAGTCTTGACGGGTCACCATCCCACCATCCGCCATAAAGGCGGTAAATGTTTCTTACTACAAACTCAGGTTCATCATAAAGTGGTGCCAACCATGGCTTGTCGGATAAGTGATCAGGCACAGAAACTTCATGAATTATTTCATCTAATCTTGCCCCTGCATTCATCAACTCAAGTGTGGAGTCTGTCAAATGCTCTAAAGCTTCTGCCATGTCACCCAATACGGTCTCAACTCGCTTGCGACCAACTATTGGAAGTCCATGAGCTGGATAAACTTTTTCAGCTCCCCTAGCAAGCATGTCTCTCAATGCTTGAGCCCATTCAAGAGCATAGCGCTGCACTTTTTGAGGATTGCCCGCATTTGGAAAGGTCCAAATAACGAAATCCCCTGCAAAAACAGTTTTGTTTTTCTCATCCCACACCCAGGTGTGATCGTCAGTCTCGCCACGTCCGTGATTTAATTCAAGGCTTTTACCACCGACCTCAAGCAGATAACTTTCCCTGTAGGTGACCTCTGGATCTGCGACACTATCAGGAAGAAACGTTGACCCGAATCCTCCGATGCCAATCCTCGTAGTGCCTACCTCTGCTCTAGGTGTTATACCCCCAAATTGCCTCTTATTAATAAAGCTATTCCAGTCACTTGTGCGACGGTATCGATCAAACCGATCCAAAACGGCTTCATGAGCAATGACTACGGGTTTTTTCTCTGACCGTGCTTCGGCATCCTCTATGAAAGCTCCACTTCCACCAACATGATCAAGATGACCATGAGTGTATACAAGGGAGTGAATCGGATCTTTAGACCAACCCCTTATAGCTTCAACAACATTTTTGCCTGAACCAGTACCACTTGCATCTACACAAACCAAGCCTTCTTCAGTTTTAACAGCCCAGCAATGAGAAAAAGATTCAACTACCGCTACTTCATTTTCAACTTCAACCAGTTCATCTAACACCCTGTTATGTGGAGGCTCGGGATTTCCAGTATCAATGATTCGGTTCGATAGCTCTACTGGATCAACTGTTTCAGACACTTTTCCTCCTGGGTATTACTTAAAGGTTAGACAAATTGGCCTACCTCTACCCTATGTATTCTCGAATCAATGACAAAGAGCGTTCAATATCTTCAAAAAAGAAGAAATGACCTCCTTCAATCCAGTTGACTTCAGTATCAATTTCTTTGGCTTGCTGCTCGAACCAAACTTTACCCAAATCCGTCTGTGTGCCTGCCAGAATATGGGTCTCAGCTTTGATGTCTCTTAAGCGTTCAAAAGTACTAAGTGGGCCGTACCTTTCTCGTGATCCAAAAATTGTTGCCTCAGTTTCAGGATTGCATGCCAATTCAACTTGACCATCATCTCTATCGACAAATCCCCATTTAACATAAGCTTTTAATACCGCAGGTTCTAGCGCTTCTAAAGGCTTTCTGGATCCGTAAGACTGCTGAACTTCTTCCCGACCCGACCAGACAGCTCTGCGCCTACGAGCACCAACTGCCAATGGATGTTCTTTTTCCTCTAAAAACTCCGCCCTTTCTTTTCTGGAGTCAAAATTCATTGCAATTGCTTCACATAACATTAGGACTTGGGCTTTTTCAGGAGCCATTGCAGCTACTTCAATTGCTATTGCACCACCTAGGGAGATGCCTAGAATTGAGAAAGTATCTATTCTTAATGAATCTAAGACTTTCAAAACATCTGATGCCATCAAATCATTTCCTAGGTCGGCTTCGTTCACCACCTCTTCGCTTGCTCCGTGACCTCTCAAGTCAACTCCAATGACTCGATAATTTTCACGGAGTAAGCCAGCTATAGGGTCGAACATTCCTGCACAGAAGCCGTTTGGATGCAACACGAGCAAGTTGCTACAGGCTTCACCGGTTCCCTGCCAATCCAAATATGCTATTTCGAGCCCATCTGAAATAATCTTTCCTTCTGAAGGGGCATCTCCTATATTGTTATGACTCAACAATCTCCACCTCAAATGAGTTTGATTTGCATCGGGAATATGTGCGTACAAAGATAAAAAGTATCAATTAATGAAAGAAAAAATTGAAATTTAGTAATCGTTTGTTTTTCTTTATATTTTCTATAGTTTTTCTATCTTTACTATCTGCTTGCAGTGGCAAAGAAGTGGAGGTGAGGAGCATCACATACTCTGTACCCCGCGTAGTCGCGGAATACCCTCATGATTCAAATGCTTTCACACAAGGTCTCGAATTTTTCGGTGAGCGTTTATTTGAAAGTACTGGACTCTATGGGAAATCGAGTATAAGAGAAATCGATCTTGAATCTGGATCAACTCTTGATTCTGTGATGCTGAACGAAGATCTGTTTGGAGAGGGTTTAACATTTTTAGATGAAAATCGTATTCTTCAATTGACATGGAAAACAGGCAAAGCGCTTATTTGGGAATCAACCCCTCTAAAACTTATTGATTATTGGGAGTACGAAGGACAGGGTTGGGGCATATGTCTTCTAGATGATGGGCGACTCGCTATGTCAAATGGATCTGACTCGTTATATTTCAGAAGCCCCGAAACCTTTGAAGTGATTGATTCGATTAACGTAACTTTAGATGGTTTGAAGGTTGAAAAATTAAATGAACTTGAATGTGATGGTCAAACTATTTGGGCGAACATTTGGCAAGCAGATCGAATAGTTGGAATTGATGTCTCTACCGGCAATGTAAAAGACGTTTTAGAAGTCTCTAATCTCCCTTTGGACAGAGAGATCTTACCGAATGGTGCTGTTCTGAACGGTATAGCTCGAATACCGAACAGCGAGAATTTTCTGATCACAGGTAAACTTTGGCCCAAGATTTTTGAGGTTAGCTTCACTAATAAATGAACTTAAAGAAAGTTTTTCTCTATTTCTTCTTCTGTCCAAAAGCCTGGGAGTGGACGATCAGGTGAAGTCCGTGCGTAGTAGCTAAGTCTTTCCTGAGCATCTGCGTTGAACATCTCTATCACATCGAATATTCCTGAACCACATACTGCCCTCAAAGCCCGATCACCTTCACTCTTTAATTTCGGAAGTTGTGGAGTGAGTACAATAAGTCTCTGTTTTCCGTTCTCGTTATCTGCACTTGATAGAACATGTGCTCGTCCTATAGTTTTCCAAAGTGTTTCTGGCCTACGCATTCCTGCTCTAGTGCTGGTAAATGAACCTGAAACTTCCACATACCAGAGTCGACCATCTTTCATATCTGTAGCGGAAAATGGAAACTGAATACCCAAATCGCGCCTATTAACTTTAGTTTTGACTATTTCGAAACCAGCTTCTGTTAGGTGCCCCTGAGCTATATCAGAAGCTTTCTTTCCACTTTCAGTAGCTCTGGTAAGACTTTCATCTCGAGCTGCCATTTCTTCAAATAAGTTGCGTTGCTGAACTGAAGATCCAATCAAATCTCTTCTTTTCCAATAGTTTTGACTTTCCTCTAAACGTTTTTTTTCTACCTCAAGTCTTTCACGTGCTAGTTCGATGTATTCACTGTCTATGTCATAACCGACGCCTCTTCTTCCAGCTCTCAAAGCTGCAACTAATGTCGACCCTGAACCAAGAAACGGGTCAAGGATAAGATCATCTTTAAAAGAGTAGAGATCTATCAATCTTCTAGGAAGTTCGACGGGGAATGGGGCAGGATGTCCCACCCTTGTAGCTTGTTCAGCATCTATCCTCCAAAGATCTAAAGTAGCCTCCATGAATTCATCTGTTGTAACAGTATTTTCATGTGGAAGATTTTCTTTTAAACGCCGTTTAACGTTTCGTGCACGATCGAATCTACCCTTGCTCGCTATGACGACCCTTTCGGTTACATCGCGCAGCACAGGATTTGACGCGCTACGAAATGACCCCCATGCAACCGAACCTGTGGCTCCTTCAGCTTTCTGCCAGACCACTTCTCCTCGGAGTAGCAAACCAAGTTCATCTTGTAGAATTCGGATAATATCGCTTGAAAGGCTTCTATAAGGTCGTCTTCCTAGGTTTGCTACATTTACTGCAATCCTTCCACCTGGTTCAAGAACTCTCACACATTCGGAAAAAACGTCATACAGCATTTCCAAATATTCCAAATAGGACTCTGGTATCCCTGTTGCATTTTCTCCCGTAACTGCAATTTCATATTCTTTACCCACGAAATATGGTGGTGAAGTCACTATGAGCGCAACAGAAGAATCCGGAATATGGTGCATATTACGGGAATCTCCATGCATGCAACCGTCCCCAAGTCCAGTTACTTCATTTACGGTCTCATCGGTTGAGATAAAAGGTGCTATAAAGCGACTGTAAAAAGTTGTTGAGTCATGATTCTCACGTCGACCAGACCCAAAGGAAGATGTCGTAGTTGCATTTCCGTAACTAGCCACTAGCCCCCCTAGTAAGTTCTCTTTTCCGCAATAACGACCAATTCGCTTAAGTCATTAGGACATACCATCGTAAAGGACTGGAAGAGATAGAACACTAGAGGTTCAGCAATTAATAATAATTAATCCAAAAAGCTTGATTTGAAAGGCTTAAATCTATTCTTCTGTATATAAATCGGGGTAAATAAATACAAAATTTTCAGCAAGTTGTTTTCGAGATATCGGTCCGGTGGTAGCCCAATCATATATTGACCCACCAACTGCATCAGAAACAGTTAATGATGACACAAATCCATCAAGGTCATTAATAGTGGCTAAGGGCTCACCCGGGTCGGGTAAAGCTGTACCATCTGCAAGCCCTACTCCCCCTATGGCGTGCACTGGAACGTCTGTATTTTGTAGGTTCCTTCTCAGTAGTTTAATATTTTCACTGTTGTAATATTCAGGATCTGCATGTTCTTCTGTTCGAAATGACCAATAGTTCATCGGAAGCCAAACGTCATACAGGTTTTGCAATTCAGCCCAGGGAAACTCGGGCCAAAAATTTGGATTTATTACATCAGTCACTACAGGGGGCATGACGATCGCCCCCAACACTCTGTCTCCTAGATTTCGTCTAAGATTTTTAGAAAGTTCAACCAATCTGGAACTACGTTCTTGATGTTCAAGACCATCATCATTCCATTCAATGTCCACTGCCAGTCCATCAAACTTGTGACCAAGAACTTCGAAATCTGCTAGGGCAAGTAACCGTTCTAAATCTTCGCCATCAGCAGCATTCCATTTCGGCAAGTACCAGGCAACAACATCCATATTGTTTGCGTGTGCATTTAAAAGAAACTCTGCGAGATACCAAGGGTCAGAAATCAAGCCACCTGAACGGTCCTTGCTTCGGGAACTTTGAAGAAACAGTGTTCTAACTTTATTATCTGACATTTCAATAACATCTGATGGGAAAACCGTGGCAGAACCTCGAAGATAATTGGGATCTGCGTCAAAAGAATCAACCCATGCCCCTAAACCTCTGTATGAATCAATCGAATTCTTTACATTAACTTTTACTTTAAGAACAGGTTCCACAACTTTTATGTCTCTGGCAGAAACACTCATAGGCGTCGCTTCTTTTCCATTGGTAACTAGAACAGTGATTAAAACTGAAATACTCAATATCAGCACTGAGAAGAAAATATGAGGTTGAAAGCGTTTCATTAATAAACCGTAAACAATTTGTTCATAATTTATAAATTACCCACTTTGACGCGTTCAGCTAGGTCACACATAGATTTTCCTTACTTGTCCTATCTAAAACATCATGCTCAACTAACGTCAGTTATATGAACGATGAACAAGCAAGTGGTGACTCTGAGAACGAAGACCCTTCTAAGAAGATCGGGAGAAGAGGGTTTATCGTCACTCTCGGTTTTGGGGTAGCCGCTTCGGCATTGTTGCGAAAACTTCCTGGGAAGTCAACTGAAGGAACTCAAAAACCTTCTTTAGAAAAAATTTCACTTAATTCGACTACCACCTCTACAAGCCTGCCTGATGTATCTACTTCTTTGAGCAATGAAGAGGTGAGAGATGAGATTGAAACAGTTTTTGAAACCGTAATTTCTGGAGGGCGAGTTATAGACCCAGACAGTGGCTTTGATGAGATCGCAAATATTGGTATAAATGGAGATTCCATAAGGCTTATAAGTGATACACCTTTAAACGGAAATTCAGAAATTGATGCAACAGGATTAGTAGTTGCTCCTGGTTTCATTGATGTGCTTTCTTACCCGACTAACGGATACGGCGAATGGTACAAAATTGCTGATGGAGTTACTGCGAACTTATGCATGCATGGAATAGACAATCCGATGGAAAAATTTCTAGAGAATACTAAATCTCATAATCCACCTGTCAATTACGGCGGAGCGGTGGACCACTATCAGCATCGAAAAATTCTTGGAGTTGGAATTCAGAGAACCACTGAAAACCAAAGAAGAAATCTTCTTGAACTTGCAGAGAGGGACCTTGAAGCAGGAGCAATAGGAATCCATCAACAACCGGAATACACAGTGGATCTTCAAAAATCAGAGATTATAGATCATGGACACTTAGCAACGAAATACAACGTTCCTTTATGTCTTCACCTTCGCCATTCTTACGACAAGGCTTTTGGGTCTCAAGAAGATGCTATTAATGAAGCTCTAGAAGTGGCTAAAGAGACAGGTTGCTCTATCCACATAGAACACCTGAATTCAACAGGCGGCACTGGGAGGATGAGGGAAGCTATAGATCAAATACAAAAAGCTCGAGACGAAGGCCTATCTATTACTGCGTGCATTTACCCGTACACATTTTGGGCTACTTATGGCGGAAGTGCACGTTTTGACAATTTTCAAGAAAAATTCGATATCTCATTCGGAGATCTTCAAGAAGTTGGAAAACCAGATCGTATGACTGAAGAAACATTTTCTATTGCTAGAAGTGAAAATAAATTAATTGCAGCTTATGCCATGGACGAAGAGGATATAACAGAGGCACTGTCGTCTCCATGGGTTCTAATTGGTTCAGATTCGATTCTTGAAAAACCTCACAACAACCATCCACGTTCTGCAGGTTGCTTCAGTCGCTTGTTAAGCAACTATGTTCGAGAGCAAAAAGTGCTCTCTCTTTCTGACGCTTTGGCTAAAATCACGATTCTGCCTGCTCGACTGCTTGAAAAGTCAAGCTCATCCATGAGGCTTCGTGGACGTATTCAACCTGGTGCAGTTGCAGATATAACTATGTTCGATCCTAAAAATATTTCTGATCGTGCTGATGCAAGTAACCCCGCTCAGGAATCAATTGGAATAGTTAATGTAATGGTTAGCGGACAACTAGCTAGAAGCAACAACAAAAACAACAATGTTCAATCTGGAGTTCCTATTCTACGAGATATTTTATGAGCGAAGCCATACAAGAACGTGAGAGACAAGTTGCGTGGAGAATCACCCAGATTGCCATTCTCGCGTTCATAACATTTTTCGTTATCTCAATTATCGACAAAGATTCAGACGACACAACTAACGAACTTCAAGATTCAACTTTAGTTAATAATGAAATACAGGATGAACAGACAGTCATCACCAACGAAGTTCAAATAGCCACTTCTTCAATCCTTGAGAACACTAAAAATCCTCGAACTTTTACTTTTGTCGCAACTGGGGAATTATTGATACACGAATACGTAGCGGATTCAGCTGACTCTTATGGGGTAACGGGATTCGACTTTTCCCCGATGTTTAAGAAAGTAGCCCCGATAATCCTTGGTGCTGATCTTGCTATCTGCCATTTAGAAACACCATTATCGCCAGACAATAGCTCTCTAAATTATTACCCAACATTTCAAGTTCCCTATGAACTCGCAGATGCTATCAATAGGGCTGGCTACGACGGCTGTTCAATTGCTTCTAACCATCTTCTTGATAATGGCATTGAAGGAATCCAGGCAACAATAAGCCAGCTAGGGAATGCTGGAGTAGGAACGACTGGAGGAGCAACAAAACTTGAAGATTCAAATCCCTCTTGGTTCAGCCCAGGTGGGATTTCTGTTGCTCATCTTTCCTATACAGACTTAATGAACTGCGACATTACTGGAAGCTGCGGCGGGGCAACTCTTCCCCTAGATCCATCATGGCTAGTCAACCATCTAGAAGTAGAAAAAATTCTTGACGATGCTGACTCTGCAGTCGAGAACGGCGCAGAATTTGTAATTGCCAGTCTTCACTGGGGAGAGGCTTATCTTTCAGAAATTTCTGACTCACAAGAGAAAATAATCAATGAACTTCTTTCTTCAAGCTCAATTGATCTGATAGTCGGACATGGTGCTCATGTTATACAACCTGTTATTAAGCTCACTAATAAATTCGCCCTTACTGGCATGGGGAATTTTTTATCCAACCAGCCTGGTGATGAAAGACGACTATGCCCACAATGCCCGCCATCCACTCAAGACGGAATGATTGCATGGTTCAGCATTTCTGATCTACCAGATGGAAAAATTGGGGTAGTTGATGCCGGCTACATCCCTACTTGGGTGGATCGTTCAACATATGAAATTATCCCCATAGGAATTGGCGAGCCTGATAGCCTTAATATAGATGAGCTCAGAAAATCCGAACTTAGAACTGATGCAACTATCGGTATAACTCTAAGAAAACTAGTATTTGAAAATTAGCTTTCTTAGAGAACCAAAGTATAAAACATTCATAAAATTAATAGCTAGCAGAAAACCACCCTTACCAATTTAGGAGCAACGAATGAACAGAGTCCACAACTTCAGCGCTGGACCATGCACTCTTCCTTTAGAGGTATTAGAAGAAACACAAGAAGAATTCCTGGATTTTGCTGGGAATGGAATGTCAATTATAGAAGACAGCCACCGCGGTTCTTCTTATCAAAAAATCCAACAAGATGCCTTAGCCGCTTTCAGGCGACTAGCTAAAGTGCCTGACGATTTCGCCATACTTTTCTTACAAGGAGGAGCAACCCTTCAATTCGCTCAAACAGCTATGAACCTTTTATCTAGTGATGAAAAAGCAGGTTATGTAAATACTGGAGTTTGGGGGCAAAAGGCCATTGAGGACGCCTCTAGAGTTGCGAATATTTATGAAGCTTGGAGCGGAAAAGACAATGGTTTCACTGCAACGCCAGATGACGATGAGATAAATCTCCAACAAGACACCAAATGGTTACACATCACTAGCAATGAGACGATCGGAGGTATCAGGTTTGAAAGCTTCCCAGAAGTGGGTGTACCTATGGTGGCAGATATGAGCTCAGATTTTCTCAGTAGAAACATCGATTGGAGTAAATTTGACCTTGTATACGGAGGTGCTCAAAAGAATCTAGGTCCTGCTGGTCTTGCTGTAGTGGTCGTCCGACGTGACACCCTAAACAAGCATGGTAGAGATCTCCCTACGTACTTAGATTATGAGTTTCACGACAAAAGCGATTCGTTAGGAAACACTCCACCCATGTTTTCTATTTATGTAATGGGGAAAGTTCTTAACTGGATGGAAAAAAACGGTGGAGTGGATGAATTTAAAAAGCGTGCTGACATCCGATCCAGCCTTCTCTATGACGTTATAGATAACAGCGAAGGTTGGTATTCATCTCCTGTAGAAACTAAAAGCAGATCACTAATGAATATAATTTTCCATCTTCCCGATGAAACACTTGAAAAGCAATTTATCGAGGAAGCGGCGACCATCGATCTAATAAACCTAAAAGGTCACCGAAATGTGGGAGGGATCAGGGTCAGTCTCTACAACGCTATGCCAATTGAAAGTGTCGAGACTTTAACCAGCTTCATGAAAGACTTCTTGCAAAATAATCGTTAAAACAAACTTACATTCCTAAACGATATCGAGTTATCACTATCCGCATGAAAGCATCTGCTGCAGCTTTTTCGCCAGCATCCATCAAACACTCAGAATGTTTTTCAATCCACGACATCATTTCAAACCTGGATAAAGCCTGACGTGGTGATTTTTCGCATAAACCAGGTCGCCTCTGCTCAAGTTCTTCAAGAATCTTTATTTCCTCACATTGATCCAACTTCTTTAGACACAAAGGCTCAACATCTCGCTGTCGAGTAACGCTCCCGACATCAGGAGCCTTTATATT
>Ga0208410_1000224_pt1 | contig 35283 bp, 24 predicted proteins | sample ETN02SmetaG_3_FD_185787 | JGI IMG/M metagenome (GOLD analysis project Ga0208410, IMG submission 185787) | Marine microbial and viral communities from oxygen minimum zone, Eastern Pacific Ocean - ETNP2014F10-02SV257 (SPAdes) (version 2) | ecosystem: Environmental > Aquatic > Marine > Oceanic ... | reverse complement strand
CGCGCGGGAAAGACGCGAGAACGTCGTCGTGGACGGCGCGAACCGGCGGCGGCTCGACGCGCGAAGCGCCGTCCACGTCAGAGCCGCGACGGCGACGAAGGCGGTCGTGAGCGCGGCGGTGAGGACCATTGACGCGACGGTGGGCGTTTGTACGCGCACGCGCGTCGTCGTCGTCGTCGGTGAAGACCACTGGGACGACGACGCGTCCGCGGCTTCGCGAGCCGCGCGCGGCGCCAACGACGCGGCGACTCCGGATTCGCTCGCAAAGTAACATCCGCCGTCGTGGAGTCTTCGGAGCGCGTTTCTGAGACCTGCCGCCACTCGACCCGCCGTGGTGTCGTCTCGTCGACCTCGGCGACATCCCACGAGCGACGCGTGTATCGCGTCGAGTCCGGAGATTAAGCGCGTCACGGCACCCTCGTTGAGCGCGAAGAGCGTCGATTTGGCCGACGTCGCGTTTGCGTCATCGCACGCGGCCACGTATCGCGCGATCGATCGGAGCTCGAGAGAGATTAAGCGACTGCCTTGTCCTCTGGTGTACTCGTCCAGGAATTGCAGGCCCACGAAGGCCAAGCCGCACTCGCGCGCGAGCTCGCTCACAATGGCATCAAACACGTCGCTCACAAAGAATCGACCCGGGAGCGTCTTTTGACTCTCCGAGCAGGATTCGGTGTCACGAAGCGCGTCGTAGGCGGCGTTGACGAGAAACGCAAAGGTTCGAGCGCCGTTCGCCTCGCGATCGACGAGGGATCTCGTCAGAAGAAAATCCAAAGTGGAATAGTGCGCACGCACGGCTTCAAACGCGTCCTCGGGAACGGGCGAGGACCAGAGTCGCCCTTCGGTTCGACACTCATCAAAAGCGGCGAATATGATGGGAATGACGCGCGCCAACGTCTCGTTTGAGACGAACGCCCGCTCCATGTACATCATGGACCCCGCGTCGATGGAGTTTAATTCGAGATACAAATTCCGTCGAGCTTTCTCAGCCAGCGCGCGGACGCCACCTCCTCTCTCGTCGAAACCCGTCGTTAATATTCTCGTCGTCGCCTCGAAACACGATCCAGACGCGATGACTCGATACGATTCGCTCGTCATCTCTCTCAATCGTTCCGTCGAGCCGTCTCTCGATCGACAGACGCTCAAACGTCTCGCGAGCATCTCCGCGTGCCAGAGCATCCTCCTCGCCGGCGCCATCGCCATCGCTCGCGCCGAGAGCAACGTGCCCTTCATCGTCACGTTCGGCGCGTCCATCGTCGCGCACACGCGCTTGCTCTCCTCGAAGACGAGCTTGGCGTCCGTCGTCGCGTTTTCGTATCGACTCTCGGATAAAAATTCCGAGAGTCCGCATCCCGCGTACTCCGCCTCCACGCGCCGTGCGAGTCGAACGAGATCAACAGGCGCGTTCTCTCGCGCCAGTTCGTCCGACCACGCGCACGCGTCGCACAGCGCGTCGTCGTCCAAGAGTCGACCTTGAACGCGCCGCGGACTCGGAGCCAAAATCAAAGTGGAGGACAATACGAGTCGGACCAAGGCGCGCGAGCGTCGAGGCGACGCGTTCGCGCGCGAACGGCACGAGGAGACGTGATCGCGGGTCGTCATTCGCGAGTCGTCGTCGAGCGTCGATCACGCGCGCGCGATGGCGCGTCGATGTGTGTCGCGGCGTTTCCGAGACGGTTGCAAATGTTTATTTGTTTGTTCAATGATTACTTTTGAATGGGTGATGAACGTGCCAACTGTTATGCGCGCGCGTTCGTGGCGTGTGTTCGTGGATGTGTGTGTGTGTGTGTTCATCAGAGCGTGCGCACTAAGTGTGTGCGCGGAAGCCGGCGTCGGCGCGTCACGCCGTCTTGGCGAGACATCCTCTGAAACCAGCCTCGAGCGCCTTGCGATCCAAATTACGACCGATAAACACCATGCGGTTGACGCGAGGCTCGTCCTCGGCCCACGTCGTCGCCGCAGGACCGAAGTTGATCTGTTCGTGCACGCCCTGGAAGACAAACTTGGCGTCGCCCTGGCCCTCAAAGCACAAGACGCCCTTTGATCGGTACATGTTCGTTGCGTTGGCTTGCAAGAGATTCATCATAAACTCATTCATGACGGCGAAATCGAGCTCACCCTCCACCGCGATGCCGACCGAGGACACACCCGTGAGATTGTGCATGTTTTCCTTGTTCTCATCGAGGAAGCTCGGATCGGTCTCCAACGTCTTCTCCAGGCTGAACGAGTTCACGCCCAACACGACCTTGAGATCGACCACCGAGTTCGTCGTCCTGATCACGTCCGCGCTCGCGTTGACCGACTTTAACGTCTTTTCCAAATCCAAAATCTCCTCTTCGCTCACCAGATCAATCTTATTCAACAAGATTCGATCCGCGAACGCGACTTGCTGCACCGCCTCGTTCACCGCCCCGTCCGGCTTCTCCTCTTCCATGTGCATCGCCACGTGTTTCGCGTCCGCGAGGCACAGGATGCTATCGATTCGATAAACTTCCGCAATCTCCGGGTTGAGGAAGAACGTGAACGCCACCGGCGCCGGGTCCGCGAGTCCCGTCGTCTCGATGATGACCGCGTCAAACTTCTTCTTCCGATCCTTTAGCGTCAACAGCGCGCGCACCAGATCCCCTCGCACCGTGCAGCACACGCATCCGTTGTCCATGGAGATGATATCCTCCTTCTCCTTCATGTTTTCGCTCACGAGGGCGTCGTCGATGGACACCGCACCGAATTCATTCTCGATGACGGCGATCTGAAGTCCGTGCTGTCCTCGAAGGATGTGATTGACGAGCGTCGTCTTTCCCGCCCCCAAGAAGCCGGTGACGATGGTCACCGGCGTCTTCATCGCGTCGTTCGCCTCGTCCGCCATGTCGGTCTCCCGCGCGCGTCCGAAAGTGTCGTGCGATCGCGCGCGGGGGTGCGGGAATCGCTCGAACGCAATTCGTCGACGTCACACGCGCGCGTGCCGGCGTTTGGAGTCGCTGTCATGCGCGCGTTGGCGCGCGCGACCTTTCATCTTCGCGACGCGCGCGTCTTCGCGGGACGTCGCGCGAGGAATCGCGCGCGGTCGACGATCGTCGACGCCGCGAGCGATGGCGGCGGCGGCGGCGTGCGCTTTGAATTGCGCGTCGCGCGCGATTCACCGGCGGTGGAACCGTCCAGACTGGACGCGTACGTCGCGGCGAACGTTGACGATGCGTCAGCGTCGCGCGCGCGCGTGGCGGCGGCGATCAAGGCGGGAATGGTGACGCTCAATGGGAAGACGGCGTCCAAGCCGTCGAGAGCGTTAAAGCCGGGCGACGTCGTCGCGGGAGAATTGGAGCCGGAGACGGCGAGTGAGGCGATTCCCGAGCCTTGGATCGAATTAGACATTGTGTATGAAGATTCGAGCGTGTTGGTGGTGAATAAACCGGCGGGAATGGTGACGCATCCGAGCGCGGGACACGCGAGCGGGACGTTGGTGAACGCGGTGTTGGGACACTGCGATTTACCGGAGCTCGTCGTGCCCACGGGAAGGCGTTCGATCGCGGACGAGGACGAGGAGGAAGAGAACGACGATGATGATGACGTGTCATCGGATTCGGACGCGCGAGGGTCGATGATTCGACCGGGAATCGTGCACAGATTGGATAAAGGGACGAGCGGCGTGATGGTGGTGGCCAAGGACGCGGCGGCGCACAATTCTCTTTGTGACCAGTTTGCGTCGAGAGAGGTGCGTCGAAGATACGTCGCGATATTGAGCGGGGTGCCGAGCGCGAGCAAAGGGCGCATAGAGGCTCCGATCGGGCGCGATCCTCGAGATCGTCTTCGCATGGCGGTGACGCCCGGAGGCGGACGTTTCGCGGCGAGCAACTACGAAGTTATCGCGACTTTGGCGAACGGAAACGCGTCCTTGGTCGAATGGCGCCTCGAGACCGGTCGAACGCACCAAATTCGCGTGCACGCGAGACACATCGGCCATCCCATTCTCGGTGACGACACGTACGGCGGCGGCGGCGGGTCCGCCGTGAGCGCGCTCACGCGGTACGGCGTCTTCGATCCGAAACGCGCCAAGGCGTTGCTCACCACCATCGATCGTCCGATGCTTCACGCGCGCACGCTCGGCTTCACACATCCACGCACGGGCGAGGAGCTCCACTTCAGCAGAGACCCACCGGACGATTTCGAAGCGTTCGCCGCTCGGCTCGCCGCCGTCGACGAACGGTGAGCGCTCGCCCGACGAAAGTCGAAAGTCGAGACGAGCGGTCGCCGCGGACGCGCGAGCGAGCGTCTCACGCGTTCATCCACCCTGTATTACCACTAGTATCGTGTACCATCATCTTCGACGCGTCTCGCGCTCGTCTTCTCTCGTTCTCTCGTGCGCGTCGTCTCCTCGCCGCCGGCGTCCCAGAGCTCGAACCGCATTCACGCGCGCGCCCGTCCATCGACGGTCCCGCGCGTTCGAACGCGATGACATCCATCGCGCGCGCGCGCGCAGTTTTTCCCGTCGCGCTTCGCGGCATCGACGTCACCCGCGCGCGCGCGATGACGACGGCGGCCGCGTCGACGTCCCGCGCGCTCGTCTCGCGTCCGCCGCGGTGGGTTCTCGCGCGCGCGAGCGACGAATGGTCCTCGGAGGCGTCCGGTGGCGGAGACGCGAACGCGTCCAAGAGGGGACGCCGGTCGACGGCGAACGGGAACGGGAACGGGAACGGGAAGATCAAATCGAAAAAGTCAGCCATCGAGGCGGCGCTGCAAAATATATTCGACGACAGCGATCCGGACGCGGAGGAACAGGAGCGCGAGCGATGGATGCGGTTGTTGGGATCGATGTGGCGGGCGTTTTTGGTGCTCTTCATCGCGCCCTTCGTGATCGCGCAGAGCGTCAAGAGCATCCTGGTGACGCCGTGGTTGGGGGCGCACTGGGGTAAGTTAAATTCATCTCTGGGCATGCAACAGCGACAGAATGTGGCGGATGGAATTCAAAAGTTTGAGCAGAGACTGTATTATGATAGAATTATCAGTGGCGCGGGACGTCTGCACGCCGATGTGGAGCGAGAGTTGTTGGTGGAGGAAGCACGACGATTAGAAGCGATCGAAAAGCGCGCGGCGTTTCAAGCGACGGGAAACGCGATCGGTTCGATGATTTTCATCGTCATGACGGTGACCATCATCACGCTTCAAAAGGCGAACATTTCGCGTCTCTTGGGCGAAATTAGCGATGAATTCATCGGCCTCGACGCCGCCACGCAAGCCTTCATTCTCATGCTCGTCGCGGACATGGTCGTCGGTTATCACTCGTCCGACGGTTGGCAGGCGCTCTTAGCGGTGATCATCACGCACTACGGTCTTGATTTCCACAAGTTTGAGATGGCGGTTCGCATCTTCGTCGCCGTCGTTCCGGTCACCCTGGACATCGGCTTCAAGTACTGGGTCTTCAACAAGCTCCGTAAAATCTCTCCGTCGACGCAAATTATCCTGGGTGAAATTGAGCGCCACTGAGCGATGTAACGCGCATTCGCGCCATAGCACACACACACACGACCGAACCACGCATTTACACGCCTTCTGGTGCGCGCTCGCGGCTCGAATCACCCTCGCGCGTTCGCGCGTTCGCGCGAAGAGACGTCCCGAACGCGTTCGCGCGAAGAGGTTGAGAAAAAGTGTCGAGAAAAAGTGACAATCCCTCGACACGCTCGTCCCGAGACGTCCGCGCGCGCCGTCCGTTTAAGTCACCCCGCTCGCGACGGCTCAAACGATGCACGCGAACGCGACCAGCGCGCACCGCGTCTTCGCTCCGCGTCTGCGCGCGCGCGTCGCGCGCGACGCGACGAATCATGCGCGACGGTTATGCACCGCCGTCCGCGCGCGTCCCGACGATGCGCGCGATGACGCCGACGAGCGCGAGCGCGCGGGCGAGCGCGTGATGGATTGGCGAGAGTTTCGAGCGCGTTTGATCGCCAGAGACACCTCGAACGAGACGCTCGCCGCGCTCGTGGACGCGGCCGCCGCCGAGGGGGGCGCGGCGTGGGCGCACGGGTTGCCCAACGCGGAGAAGGGGGCGATTCTCGTCGCGAGGGACGAGGACGCGGCGAGCTTTTGGTCGCACGTGGTGATTTTGTTGATAGGTGAGCCGCGATCGACGTCGCGAGCGCGCGCGTTTTCGAGATGGTGATGGGCGGGCGCGACGCGAGGGGGGCGGCGAGAGGCGACGGGGCGTCGCGAGCGGGCGTAGACTGACGATGACTCGCTCTTTCTATTCACACCGCGCAGATCACAGGGAGTACGGTTCTACGGGAGTGATCATCAATCGCACCAAGTCCACCACCCTGGCGGAGGAGTGTCCGGAGGTGTCGAGGCGAAAGAATAACTTGTATTGGAACGCGCTCTCGAGCGAAGTCGTCGGCATAGGCGGTCCGGTGGGATTATCCAGTCCACACGATCGTTCCGTGATCGCGCTGACGACGAAAGAGCAACCGGGGTTGACGGATGAGATCGTGCCGGGGATACACGTCGTGACAGACCTGGACAGTTTGGCGCTCATGAATTCTAAATTCACGGGGCCGGGCACGCTCGCGCCGAGCGACTTGTCTCTCTTCGTCGGTTACTCGGGTTGGGCCCCGGGACAGCTGCAGAGCGAGATCGACGTCGGGTTTTGGAACGTCGCGTCGGCGTCCGGTGGATTCATTCGCGACAGCATGTTCCGAAACGTCATGGATACCATCGTCGATCCCGACGGCAAGAGACGACCAATCGACGCGCACGGTTTCCGAGCGTGGGCGTCCATGTGCGCCAATCTCGGTCTCCAAGACTAACGCGTTCATCGCTCATTCGATACACGCCTCCATTCATCGCACGACGCTATTGATTTCGTTCTTTTTTGTACCCATTTTTCTCCTTGTAAACAGAAATTTTGTTCTCTCTCAGTCTCCGTCAGACCACTCGCCCTCTTCGCGTTCCACCTCCACCGCCGCTCGCTTCTTCTTCTTCCCCCGTCTCTTCGTCGAACCACCCTTCTTACGCTTCACCGCCTTCACCTCCGCGCGATCATCCCTCTCCCGTCGTTTTCGAGCGTGTTCCTCGCGTTCTCGTCGCTGTCGCCCCAACGTCTCCGCCTCCGCCGCGGTCGAGCTCTCCTCCTCCCTCGTCCGTTTCTTCCCATCCATCCTCGCGTTCGCGCTCGCGATCGCGCGCATGGTGTTCCCTAAAAAGTTGAGGTTCGGTCGAGGCTTGACCGGCGACGCCGCGGGCGTCCTCGCCGTCGCCACCGTCGCGGGCCCGCCACCGTTCCCAACCTTCGTCGCCGCCGCGGTCGCGCCGCCCGCCCACGCCGCGCGAGGCGCGACCGCGCTCGTGGACGCGCCGGACGCGTCGCGCGCGACGTGCGCCAACATGCGCGCCCGCGCGCGCGCGTACCCGTCTCCCATGCGCCGCGTCGAGCGCGTCGAGCGCGTCCGATTGTGTCGTCGACGCCATTCGACTGGCGAATGGAAAAGTATCCAAAAAAAATCCGGCGTCGCGCGAGACGCGTCGCTCGAACGTCGAGGAATGAATGAAGAAGACGACACAAATCGTCACACGATACGCTATGTTCTACGTTGGATCGCTTGGCGGTTAAATAGGATGGCTCACGCGATCAAGGCGTGCGCGTCTTTGCCGCTCGAGGCGTAATACTCGAGCAACATATTATTCTCCGGAGGGAGACCGACGCACGCTCGGAAGAAATTTTCGAGCATGGCTCGTTGCTTGGCGAGGGCGTTCACGACGGGCATACCGTTCGGTACGAGGGGCGCTTTGCTCCAGTATGAGAGGAGCACGGCGACCGGGTGGAGGCTGTGAAAGTCTCCACCGTCGCTCTTGACGCGCACTCGCGTCAAGAGCTCGGCGACGAGGCACAAGTCGAGGATGAGCGGCGCCGCGAGCAAAGAATCTTCGCACGTGTTGTGCATCACGATCGTGTTCTCGCCGTTCATGAAGATGCGACTCGTGTACTCATCCATCGCTCTCTTACTGTCGCCGACGTTCGGAACGTACTTGATAACGACGGTGTGGTCGGGTTCCTCGCCCTCCTTGTAAAGTAAAGCGTTACTCTTCACCATGTCCGACACCACGTTCGCCTTTGAAATTTCCTTGGATCGAAACGTTTGCGGCGCGCTTAGATTCAAACCGTCGTTGTTCCCCAAGTGGTTGTAGCTCACGATGGACGTCGGCTTCAGACCGGCGCCGACGAGGTAATCCACGAGCACAGACTTCATCTTCGTCTGACCCGTCTTGAAATCGTCGCCACCGATGATGGTGTTCAAGCGCGTCGCCGCCTGCACGACGCCCGGCACGAACGTGTTCTGAGGGCTCCCGTTGATGAAGGGTGTATTTTCATCTATGCACGCCAATGCGAACAGCGTGCTCGGTGAAATCTCCGCCTCGTCAGCCTTTACGGCGGCTCGCAAATTCTCTTCCGTGTCGTGAACACCCTCTCGAACCTCGGAGTATCGCTCCGTGTTCGCCGTCCAAAGAACGACAACGCTATTAAGATCGTGCTTTGCCTTGAAATCACGAATGTCAGCGCGAATTTGTTCCATTTGCTCAGACTTGGTCCCTTTGATGACATTATTAGCGCGGGACGCCTGATTACCGGCTACAAAGTTTGGATCGAACACGCTCGGCCGGGGCTTCATGTGCTCCATCAACGGCCGAAGTTGGCGCTGCAAATCATACTCTAAAACTTTCGCTCGCTCCATCGCATCCGCCAAATTCACGTCGCTGATGTCCCAACCGTCGACGATGACTTCGTTTGGGTTCGCGAGAGGCATCAACGACTTAAACGGCACGTGCACCTCCTCCCCCTCAAAGTGCGCGACTCGACACGTCCCACACTGCGTGAGCGAGCCGTAATAATTCGCCTTCGCCTCTCCCTCCTTCGTTTTCCACGTCATCTCGCGAGCGTTCGCCAACATGCCCGCCGTGAGCGTGGACCCGTTGTTCCCGCCCCATCCGACCAACATGATCCCCACCTTTGGCACGCTCACCCTCGTTCGCATCGTAAACGTCCGTTCCTCGGGAACGAACGCATAGCGTTCCTTCACCTCCCCGTTCCTCGCCGTCGTCGCCTCGCGCCGCTCGACTCTCGCGCTTCGATACGCGTGCGCGCTCTCGACGTACTCCTCCCCGTCCTCCCCTCTCACGCGTCGCACGCGGTCGCCCTCCACGACGAAATCCTCCACCAACATCTCCGAAAAAACAATTATTCACGCTCGCTCGCGCCTCCCCGTCGTCTCTCCCCCCCCGTCCTCGCGTCGCGGCGCGCTCGACGTCGTCGCGCCGCGCAGATCTTTTCTCTCGAGCCCCGCGCCACCCTCTCGCGCGTCGTCTCGCGCGTCCCGTCTCCACGTCTCGCGCGCGCGCGCCGACGGGACACACACCGAACGTTCGATCGGTTCGGTTCCGCGCGTCGTCACGCACTCGCTCGACGCTCGCGTCGCGTCGTGGCGCGATCGAACGACGAGAGCCATCCCGATGATCGTCGCGCGGTCGCGACGACGCGTCGACTCGATCGTGGTTGGAGCAAACACACCTCAATGTACGGAGATTTGTCGACCGGACGCTCGGAAAGAAAGACGCGCGGACGTGGTGGGCACGATTTCTTTCATATGCGCGACGCGTCTCGATCTGTCCTCTGGACAGGTATGAGGAGTCATGACCCTCGGGCAGGCCGTGGTCACATACATACTCTGCGCATATACCGTCCATCCGTGCAAACGCCGGTCTCGTCGATGGCTTTCAGGCTGCCAGGCGGAGTGCGCACACTTCCATACTTTGGGCTGAATTGTACCTTACGTACGAATCTGCCCTGTATTAGCCCGCACGCCGTCGACTCGAACTCGAATCGATGCGCGACAGCTCGACGCGCGATTTGATTTGATTCGATGGACGCCAAGCGCGTTCGACGATCGCGCGTCGCCTCGTTCGCGTCGCCGCCGCCCGGGGCGAGACGCGCGCTCGCGTTCGCGTCGGAGACCGCGCGAGAGACGGAGGGTGACGCCGCGCGCGCGAGTCTCGCGGTGGGAGGATTCGCGCGCGCGCGCGCGTCCACGCCGTTCGACACGCCGACGGCGAAAGGGGTCGGGACGACGACGAGGACGAGGACGACGAGGGATGGTGGATTTTTCGGTTCGGGGACGTCGAGCGCGTCCGACGCGTCGACGGAGACGCCGACGTTGAAACGAAAGACGAGCGATGCGGTGGAGGCGAAGGCGAAGGCGGAGGGCGCGTTCGCGACGCCGTTCGCGCGCGCGTTGGCGGAGGCGTCGGTGACGGAGAGGAACGTCGGGATGGAGGACGCCGCGGCGCGCGAGCCGCCGCGGCGCGCGCGACCGATGGCGTCGCCGACGCCGATGAAGACGACGAAGACGCCGCCCGCGCCTCCGAAAAAATTACCGCCGGCGCCGAACATGACGTACGGGTACACGCCGTCGAGAGGGGACACGAGATACGACGCGTCGCAGCGGGTGGAGACGGATGAACCGTCGACGCCGGCGGCGGCGGGTCCGTGCGCGATGATTCCGAGCGCGCTGGACGCGGCGTTGGGATTACCCATGATCGACGGAAAGACGCTTGGCTCGCTCCTGGCGAACAGAGCCGCGTCCGGGAGCGGTGCTCCGGAGGTGTGCGCGATCGACTGTCGATTCCCGTACGAGTACGCGGGAGGACACGTGCGCGGTGCGGTGAACATGTATCTTCCGCATCACGTGCAAACGTTTTTGACGAGCGTCGAGGCGACGAGCGCCAATATCGTCTTCGTGTTTTACTGCGAGTTTAGCAGCGAACGCGCGCCGCGCATGTGGCGACACGTTCGGAATCTCGATCGACGCGATCACGTGGCGTCCTATCCCGCTCTCGCGTTTCCGCACGCCTTCGTCTTGCAACACGGGTACGCGCGGTTTCACGAGGAACACGCAGAGTGGTGCGACGGGGGCTTGGTGAAAATGTCAGACGCGAAATTTAGCAACTCGTGTCGAGAGTACTTGACGCAGAGTCGACACTGTTGGTTCCTCGCGCAGAGCGCGAAATCCATGAAACACGTGCCCTCGGAGGACGATTTGTCGCCGCACGGCCGCGCCGCGCCGAGAGGATGAGGCGGCGAGCGCGACGACAACGGCATGGAAGAAGACGATTGAGCGACACGTTCGCGTGTACAGATTAACAAATGTAATTCTATGGTGAACGGTGATGATGCCTCACCCGACGTAACTCAACCGACGTAACGCGTGAACGAGAAAGGGCGCGCGTGGGCCGAATCCGTGCCCCAATCGTATTTCGAGTAGGCGACGCGAGGCGTCTTGCCGCCGGCGAGCATGGACTCGAGGTCGGCGCGCGAGTCACCCTTCAGACGCGCGACGATGAACTCGAGCACATCTCTCGCGCTCTGTCCGAAATCTCGCGCGTACCAATTCAGGAGCTTAGACATCGTGACGCGCGATGCCGCCTTGTCCACGACGACGGTTCCGTTGACAAACGCCTGGGCAGCCAATTCGAGTTGGGACTCAATCTTCTCCGCGGAGTACGCTCTGATGGGCGGACACGAGTTCGCGCCGCAGTTGAGCGCGAAATGAATCCTAGGGTCTTTCCTCGACAGCACGAATTTGGCCGCTCGATCGTCTTTAAAGTACTTGGAACCGAAAATGTTGATGGGATGCGGCGAATCGCTTCGAAGGAGTCCGTGCTCGATGTCGTCCAACGAATAGAAATCACCACCTATCACGTACCCCACGCCCCCGTAAAACGCCGACCGCTCTCGCATCGTTCTCGGGATTCCGACGTTCGCGTACGCGTGCTTCACGCCGATGTTGTAGACGTTCAATAAGAAAGCCTTTCTCGCGTCCTCGTTGGCCAACTCGCCCTCGTCCAGACGAATCGCTCGCAACTCGCACGTCGCCTCCTCGAATTCACCATACTGATCGTCCAGAGAGACGGCGCCGTAATCCACCAGCCCGGTCTTGGCGTCCGTGTGCCACGATTCGATGACGCTAAACATCTTTTTCAGGTACGCCGCGCAGTCCACCGGTTTCGACGTCACGCGATCCCTCCACTCGGTTCTGTACGAATTCAACACCCTTCGATCGATGTCCATGGGAAGACAATACCTCGAGCGCCCGCGATCGACCAACACGCCCTTCCTCACAAACTTTTCCAACGCGTGATAATCGTGTCCCTCGAGATTCAATTCATCCGCCTCGCCGCCGCTCGCCGTCATCGCCGCCACCGCCAACGCGTCGACGATTTCCTCCTTGGATATCGTCGGCGGTTCCTCGCTCTTCGCGCCTCCACACAGACACCCGACGACCGACGTTTTCGACGACACCGATGCCTCCTCGCGTCGGTACCGCATCGCCCGTTTCATCGTCTCCATCATGCGCACGTACCGGTTGACGTATCCCTCTTCGCCTCGCCGCGTCTTTTTCGCCTTCGTCTTCTTCGTCTTCTTCGTCTCCTCCTCCTCCTCCTCCGTCGAACGACGCTCCAGCGCGATGGATTTCGATCGTCCATACAACGTTTTTCCGTTTTCACCCACCGGATCGTCCATCTCGCGCGGATCGACGCGTTCCAACCCTCTCGGCGTCTCGGCGTCCTCGTCGTCGGCGTCCCTCAACAGCGCCCTCGCGAGCTTCCCCGTCCGCGCCATGTGCGAGATCTCCACGTCCGACCCCGCGTGTTCGGCGCCGAAAAAGACTTGCGGGGTGAACGCGCACCCGTTCGTGCGCTCGATGAGCGCGCGTTCCCGCTCGGCGCGCGCGTCGGGCGTCAAACGATCCATCGGGACGCGATTGAGCTCGGACGGCATGACGCCGGCGTCGAGGAGCGCATCGATCGTCGCGCGCGCGCGGGCGCAGTGCGTGTCGTAAAACACCGTGATTCTCGCCGGTGGCATGTCGACGGCGTCTCTCGGGCGATGGGCGGCGTCGAGCGCGAACGTGTGCGGCGTCCACGCGGGACCGCGCGAGAATTCATCCATCGCGCGAGAATTCGTCGCGGTGGCGCATCGATCGACGCTCGACGCGAGGGATGGAGCGAGGACGCGCGATTCTTTCGACGACGCGCGCGGGACGGTGGAGTCGCGGCGCACCGCGCGCGACGCGTCCGCGTGACGGTTCTCGTTCTTCTCGGTCTCGGCGACCGACGGCCTCTCTCTCGAACGACGCCGACGCCCACGCGACGACGCCGACGCAGACGCCGACCGAATCGTTGGACGAGGACGAGTCACGGTTTCGCCCCGACGAAGATTTCATCGACCGTTTCGTCGAGGACGCCGTCGACGAGGACGCCGTCGCGCGAAGCTTTTGCGAAGCCAAGACGGAGAAGTGCGCGAGACGCAAGACGGGATACTCGAACGTCGTCCTTCTTCAGGCGTTCGATTGGCAGTCGTGGATGCGAGGGGGGAGAGAGGAGGCGTCGTTTTACGCGCGCACCGAGGCGCGGGTCGGGATGATCGAAGATTTGGGATTCACGCACGTGTGGTTGCCTCCGCCCGGGGCGTCGGTGGATCGACACGGGTTCTTGCCGAAGAAGTGGTACGATTTGACGTCAAATTACGGCGACGAGCGCGAGTTGGTGACGTTGATCGAGGCGTTGAAACATCGAGGCGTCGATGCGATCTGTGACGTCGTCGTCAATCACAAGTGCGCCGAGTATTCGGCGGATGGACGTTTCGTGTCCTTCGCCGACGAGACGTCGCGGAGCGGTCGACGACTCGATTGGGGCGAGTTTGCCATCGTCGGCGACCATCCCGTGTTTCCGGGCAAGGGAGGTGATGATTCTGGCGATACGATCGATATCGCGCCGGATCTCGATCACTCGAACGAGGAGATTCGCGAGGCCATCGTCGAGTGGTTGAATTGGCTCAAGGAGGATATCGGATTTTCGGGGTATCGATTCGATTACGTGCGAGGGTACGCAAGAGAATACGCAAGAGAATACGTCCTTCGCACGGTGGGTCTCGAAGCGTTTTGCGTCGCGGAAAATTGGGTCGGCATGTGTTGGAGCGACGATTACCTGCTGTACAATCAAGACAAACCGCGTCGAGCGCTCGTGGATTGGTTACAAGGGTCTGGCGATTGCGCGGCGTTGTTCGATTTCCCCACCAAGGGAATCCTTCAAGAGGCCGTGAAACGAGGCGAATTTTGGCGTCTCGCAGATTCGCAGCGCGGCCAGCCCGGACTCTCGGGATGGGCCCCGCAATCGTCGGCGGTGTTCATCGAGAACCACGACACGGCGAGGCAGTGGGCGTTCCCGCGGGACAGACTCGGATTGGGATACGCGTACGCGCTCACGCATCCCGGGATACCGGTCGTGTTCGCTCCACATCTCTGGAGCGATGGCGGCGACGCCGTCGAGAATCGGCGCGTCGAGAGACTTCACGAGGAGATTCGCGCGCTTCTCGACATTCGTAAACGCGCGTGCGTGTGTTGCGAGAGCGTTTTGGACATTAAGATCGCGGAGTGGGATCTTTACGTCGCCTTTACGGATGACACCATCGCCGTGAAACTCGGTCCTCGATACGAAGTACCGGCGTTCGTCCTCGACGCGCTCGAAGATTTTGAACTCGCCGCGCACGGCGACGATTACGCGGTGTGGCTTCGAAAAGATTTACTCTAGAGGCACCGCACCGTTACGTTCTTTGTCACCGCTACATTGTTTTACATGTACATCCGTACACTCTACGCGCGCATCATTCATTGATCTGCATCATTCATCTTGTCGACGTCTCTCATTCACCAAACTCGCGCACGCGCTCGTCAATCTTCTCCGCGTTCGCGACGAGAATCGCCGCCGCCTCCGCCGATAACGCGGCACCCTTGGCGCCCGGTAACAACTGTCCATCCTTCTCGTAATATTCGCGAATGTTCACGAGCACGCGACCTTTGAATTTACCCACCGAACACCGTCGCTTATTCGAAATTTCGCACACCGTCGTCTCCGCGCCGCACGTTTGACACGCCTCGACGGCGGCGGCGATGCCGCCGAGTCCTGCTCTCAGCGCGCGCCACTGCTCCACGGACAACGATATCCCCTTCTTCCCTGGTTTGTACGGTCCCTCACCGCCGATTTGGTAATACTCTCGTATGTCCACGAGCGTCGCGTTGTTCCACTTTCTCACCGTCACGCGTTTATTCGGCGCGAGCGCGACGACTTGATTCTCCACCGCCTCCGTCTCCGGCTCATTCGGCGCCTCCGCTTTCACCCCCACCGTCTCCGTCGTCTTCACCGGTCCCACCTCGTTCCCTCCACCGCACACCGTCCACCGCGGCGCACCACCGCTCGACGCGTCCGCCGTCGCCTCGCCTCGATCCCGCAGCGCGTACAACGCCTTATTCGCCGCGCTCTTATCAATCTTTAGAAACCCCGCGATCGATCTCGCGTCCCCACCCTCCGCCCCCAACGCCTCCAGCGCACGACGCACGCGCGTCACCGCGTCCTCACCGATCGCCTCACCCTCGCGTCTCTGTTTTTTCATCCGCGCCAACGTCGGCGACCGTCCCGCCGCGGCGTCGCCGCCGCCGCCGCCGCCGTCTCTCTCTCGTTTCCCCCCCGTCTCCCCTCCCTCGTCCATTCCTCGCAAAAACGCATCGATCTCGCTCGACACGACCTCTCTCGATACCTCCCACGCTCCTCGCGTCGGGTGTCGCGCGCGAAGGCGTCGCGTCACCTCGTCGCGAACGATGCGTTCGGTGACGATTTCGAGATTCATCCCTCTCACCGTCTCTCGCGTCTCCTCTCGCGTCTCCTCCTCGTCGAACGACGTCGGCGAGTCGGACGAGGACGTCATCGATCGACGCGCGCTCGATGGATGGACGACGGCGCGACTGGACGCGATGGGCGCGGTCGAAAAGGTTGGAGTGAACGCGCGAACGAATGGCGCGTCACACGTCGACGAACGTCGTCGACGCGCTCGCGCGCCGATCGCGTCCGAGCGAGCGAGGAGCCGAGGAAGGGAGTCGCGCGCGCGCCGTCGAACGCGCCGCGCGCGTCTGACGTCGACGGAGGCGCGCGAGAGGAAGGGTCGGCGCGATGACGTCGATGATGCGCCGCGCGTCCACGACGTTGGCGACGCGCGGGGTGCGCGCGATGACGGGGTCTCCGTCGAGAATCTCGACGGTATCGTCGTCCGCGTCCGCGCTCGCGTCCGCGTTCGCGACGGCGCGGACGGGCGTCGAGGGAAAGGGTGCGGTTTTCGCGGCGACGGCGTTCGCGGCGACGGCGACGGCGGCGGCGGCGGCGACGTTCGCGACCGCCGACGCCCCGGTGACGAGTCCCGCGGACGCCGCGCTCGGTGGACAGAGGGTGACGCTGTATCAGTACGATGTCTGTCCGTTTTGTAACAAGGTGAAGGCGTTTTTGGATTATCACGAGGTGCCGTACGACGTCGTCGAGGTGAATCCGATGACGAAGGGCGAGCTCTCGTGGGTGGAGGATGGGTACAAAAAGGTGCCCATCGTCCTCGTCGGGGATGAGAAATTGAACGATTCGTCGGCCATCATCGTTGAGCTCACGAAGCGGTTCGACGCGAGCGGGTCGAGCGCGAGATCGAACGGATGGTTCGGGGCGAAAAAGTCGGCGGCGTACCTCGAGCGCGAGGCGCGTTGGGTGAAATGGGTGGATGAGCGGTTCGTGCACGTCTTGACGCCGAACATCTATCGAACCTGGAACGAGGCGGTGAAATCGTTCGATTACATCACCAATAGAGGGAATTTTGGGTACATCGAGCGCGAGAGCGCGAGGTGGGTGGGGGCGGCGTCCATGTACGTCATCGCGCATCGCGTGTTGAAAAAGAGACACGGCATCGAGGACGAACGCGCCGAGTTATACGCCGAGTGCGACAAGTTCGTGAACGAGGCGTTGGATGGTCGTAAATTTTGCGGCGGGAACGCGCCGAATAACGCGGATTTGTGCGTGTTCGGGGTGTTGCGAGCGGTGAAGACGTTTGAGACGTTCGCCGACGTCATGGCGAACACGTCCATCGGTCCGTGGTACGCCCGCATGGAGAAGGAGGTGGGCGCGGCCACGCGCACGGATGGCATTGAGAATTAAACCGAACCGAGTCGCGCGCGGACTTGCATTTTTTCTACACTACCGACTACTATGAAACCGAAACCGAAACCCGTCGTCGTCGTCGTCTATTCCTCCACGTGTCGATCGTCCCATTCGCTCGGCGGCGTCGTCCCAGTCGACTTATACGCCAGGTACGATCGCAACACGTACTTTCCTATCGGGGTAAATTTATCTCCTTCTCGTCCGTCGCGCAGGTTCACCGCGAGATCGTCGAGACGTTCGAACGCGCCCGTCTGCACCTCGCCGTCCACGTACGCCACCTCGGCGTCGTCGCGTAAAATAATCTCAAAGCACGCCCCCCACACGCGCATGTACCGATCCTCGTACGGAAACGTGAACATTCGCGTCAACGATACCACGTCATCGGCGCCGACGCCGAGCTCTTCCTCTAATTCTCTTCGCATCGTCGTCTCGTACGACGCGTCGTCGCGCTGACACACGCCGCTCGTCACCGCGTCCAGCGCGTTCGGCCACACGTCTTTCCTCGCGCTTCGACGCGTGACGAGCGCGGTGAAAGTATCGGACGCGGACGTCGACGCGGACCCGTCGTCTCGCGCGCGCGCGTCGACGGGCGCGCGTTTGAGCACGACTCCGAACGCGCCTCGTCCCAGCGCGCGAGAGGACACCGTCTCGCGACGCGTCGCCGACCCGATCACCTCGTTTCGTTCGTTCACGAGCGCGCAGTATTCCTCCGTCTCGAAGGCGGATTCGGAGGAGGCGCGCGCGCGACGTCGACGACGACGCGCGCGTCGGACCGATGCCGATGCCGATGCCGATGCCGAGGATGACGCGTCGAGCGTTCGAGACGCGCGAGCGCGCGCGAGCGCGACGCGCGGAGACGCCGACGCGCGGAGACGCGATGTCAACGCGCGCGTCGACATGTCGCGCGCGGAGAGTCCACGCGCGCGGGTCTCTCGTCGTCCGTCGACCGCGACGCGATGCGTCCTCGCGCGCGCGCGTGGTCGTCGTACTGTGACCCCATTTCGCACCGTCGGCATCATTTTTCGTGCGCGCGGTGGCCGTCCTCTCGTACGCAAATATACACACATCGCATGAAACATGGTTCCAATAGGGTTCAACGACGACCAAACACCAAATGTTCGGACATTCGGTACCCCCGACGCGCGCCCGCGCCCCGGTCGCGTCCCTCGTCGCGTCACTCGACGACGATGTTTGCCTCGACGCGATTGACGTTTTCCCACGCCGTGAACGCGGCGCCGTTGGCGAGTAAAGGTGCGTGTATTTTTCCTTTGTCGGTTCGTTCGTTCGCGCTCGACGCCGCGCGCGCGCGTCGGTCGATTCCGCCGTCGATTCGTCGGCGCGCGCCGCCGTCGCGGTCGAGGGTGGGGCGCGACGTGGACGCGATGACGCGCGGTGGGGGCGCGCGCGCGGTGGAAAGGGGGGGAGACGCGCGCGAATACGCGTCGAATTGAATGCGTGGGGACCGTTCGTGTCGGTCTCCGCGCGCGCGTTCGCTCGTCGCGGTCGCGCGATGGATGAAATGGATGGATGTGGGATAAGCGAGGGACTGACCCTAACCCTGAGGGGGTCGTTCGCGCGCGCAGCCGGTACCGCCACGCCCGCGAGAGGGACGTTCGTCGTCCGAGCGGCGCAAAACAAGGAAGCTCGCACGCGTTTGTCTCGTAAGGAGCGCACGTATAACAAGGCGCGCAAGTCTGAGATCACCACGCGCATGAAGAAGGTTTTCGTCAAGCAGAGCGAGCTCATGGCGGCGTCCTCGTGCACGGATGACGACGTGAGCGGTTTGGAGTCGTTGATCTCGGAAGCGACCAAGGCTGTGGATAAGGCTGTCGCCAGAGGGGTCTTGCACAAGAACACCGGTGCTCGACGCAAGGCGCGCATGAGCAAGTACAAGCACGAGTTGCGTCGGGCCAAGGGCTTAATGACGGCGTAAAGGCTCTTCATTTTTTCTTCTCGACGCGCCGTGTGGGGGCGTGAGATTTATTAGTGTACGTGTGATGATCATATTGTTAGACAGGCGATCGTCGTCTTAGGCGTTTGAAATGCAGCGAAACGTACGGCGGCTTTCTGATTTTTTGCCCTCTTCGCCTCGGCGTCTCGCGCGTTTCGCGGACGCGGCAGTGCGCCACGCGATGCGCGGCATCGCGCGCGCCGCGCTCGCGCGCTCGACCGATGCGCGCGCGCTCTCCATACCCCCCGGACGCCGGTCTCGCCCGACGCGTTTCGTCGAACTCGCCGACGATGAGCGCGCGAACGTCTTGGGCCCGAGCGAGCTCGTGGCGATACAAACGACCGATGGGTATCGCACCGGCGTCGACGCCTTCGCCCTCGCGTGGCGCGCGCGGGCGCGTCGCGATCGCCTCTCGCGCCCGAGTCGCGTCGGCGAATCGGTCGCCGATCTCGGCGCGGGATCGTCGGGGGCGGTGGGCTTGGCGTATTGCTCGGCGTCGCCGGGGACGACGCGCGAGTGCGTCTTTTTCGAAAAGCAAAAGGCGAGCGCGGACCGATGCGCTCGAAGCGTCGTCGCGAATTGCGTTGATTTCGACGCCCAGGTCGTCGAAGCGGATTGCGGCGATTCGGACGCGGCGAGGACGTGGCGAGGACGGTTCGACGTCGTCTTGGCGAATCCGCCGTTTTTCGAGCGCTCGCGCGGGACGCCGACGTCCAAGTCGGAAGAGAAGATGCTCGGCCGTTTTGAGAGCACGGCGACGATAGAAGACTTTTGTATCTTTGCGCGTGAGATCATGAAACCGGGTGTCGGTGAATTCTTCGTCGTGTTTCCCGCGCACGGGAGATCGCGAGTGGTGCGGGCGATGCGGCGCGTCTTCGGCGACGGCGCGGTGACGGTGACGGAGTGTTTCGATAATCCGAACGCGAACGAGGCGAACTTGGTCTTCGTGCGAGCGTCTCTGAGCGACGATGACGTGGGGAGCGATGCAGAGGAGGAAACGTGCGCGCTGCACCCGAAACCCCGAGAAGGAGGAGGGCAACGCGCGTACGCCGAACCATTCAGCCGGTTTCTTCGTCGCGTCGCCAGCGCCGGCGAAGAGTGAGCGAATGCGTTACTTGTACTTGTTGACTTAATTATTTGTAAATTAGAGACTAGCGCAATATTCTGACTTCGTGTAGACGCCTGTCCTCTTTGAAGTCGGATTGTACATCAAAACTCCGCGAGCGCTGCCAGGCTTGTTATTGCTCTCTTGAGAAGTGAAGGAATCTTTCACAGCTTGCGCAGCACAAGCCGTTTCACCCCCCCAGCTTTGTACTCGCTCATATAATATCAATATGAGATGCTCTTGGAATTGCTCAGAAGGCCTTTGCGACCGCAGAGACGTGTGACGTCGCCCCAACCATCAGTTGGTCCGATGGTGGCCAAAAGCGCGATGAACAGCACGACTGCGACGATGGATGAGAAAATGCTTGACAGCACGACGATCGTTCCAAACTTGGTGAAGAATTCAATCGTCGCTTGCAACAACGCGAGCGCCGCGCATAGGGTGGTGAAGGCGGCGCTGAGAACGGGGAAACCCATGACGCCGAGCGCGGCGCGTGCGCACTCGCGTCTGGTCACGCCCTCGTGACGCGCCGCATGCGCGTACGCGTGACCGATGTGAACGACGTAATCCACCGAAAGACCGATCAAAATGACGAAGCATATTCCCTCGAGGAATCCCAGAGTCCAACCCATAGAGACGACGCCGGCGATCGTCGTCACGAGAATCGTGAGAATGGAAAAGATGGCGTACAGCGTCACGATGACGTTCTGCGTCGAAATCATCATCGTCACGGAGGCTATGCCGAGCGTCGTGCCCGCGGCGATGTACGCGCCGCTTTGCATTTGCTTCACCGTGTCCATCCACGCCCAAGCTGCGGATGTTTGAAACCCATTCTTCAATCCCGCGGGTGCCGTGGCGAGCTTAGCATTGACGTAGTCTTCCCACTTTTGCCAAACCTTCTCCAAGTCATCCGTCGGCGCGTTCCACGAGATTCCAGCCCCGAACTCAACGGCGGCAATTTTCATTCGTCGCTGACCGGCGGAATTGACATAAAACGCGCTACTGAGCGACCGATCAGCCATCGTGACGTCGTTGGACCCGGCGTACTTGTAGGCGCAGTCGTAAAACTTGGACTCGGCGATCGGAAGCGCCGTCACCGAGCCGCAGGCGTCGGTAAAGCCCGTATCAGACAGCGATTGGAACCCGATCCAGGATTCAAATCTCGTCAGCCAGCAATTGTTTTGCCGGTTGCTCGCCATGTTGTACTTTGTGTCGTTGCAAAAGGTTTTCATCCACTCCTGATTCGCAGTCGGCGCGATGTCGAAGGAGGTATCCCACTTGAAGGATGAACGACTCTTCGGATCGAAGTGATCGCCGTCGTCGTTAGGCAACACTCCCCAGACAATCTTAGTCCACACGAGAGACTCCGTGGACTTCTTGAACCCTGAACGTTTGAGATACGAAAATCTCGTAAATTCGTGGCTCTCAGGAAGAAGCGCGACCTCGGAATCCTTCGGCGTGGTGAGCTTGAGCGCGCCCACCAATCCGCCGGCGAACACTCCGAAGAGAACGATCACCAAAAACCATCTGGTCTTGTGTATGACGGGGAAGACGTTGTCCGCGAGGATCCTCTCCGCGCGCGAGCGGTGATCGCGCTTGGAGTCCATGATTTCAGGCGTCGACGCAGACTGTTCTTGTTTACTCGCGTTTCGTTTCGCGCGATACCGACCGATGGAGCCCCAGAAATCCAAAATCCAAGAGCCGAACGAGTTCTTGTTGGTTTCTTCGTATCGCAGGAGAAACTTGTGCTGATACGCCAAAAGAGCCGCGAAGATAGTGATGTCGTAAATGTAATCGAACATGACCATCGAGCCCATAAAAATGGCAAACACCCGAATGGGCGCGATAGGCATGATGGCGTTTGAGAAGAACGCCGCGGCCGTCGTCACGCTCGTCAACAACATCGCCCATGCCGAGTCGTAATACGCTCGATTCATTACGGTCGTGGCGCTCGATCCCGGTGGACAGCGACACTTGGCCTGCTGGAACTTGTCGTACATGACGAAGCAGTCGTCGGCGCCGATGCCCGCTATCACGAAAATTCCAATAAAGTTAAGGAATGGGAAGAACGAAATCTGGCACATAACCTTGGTGAAGAACAATGCCGTCGGAAAGGACAAGAGAACTTGGACGATCCCGCCGACTGTCAACAGAAGAGACCCCATGTGCAACCAAAGCAAGACGATGATGATGAAGACGGCGCCCGCGGCGAGTCTCATATCTTTGTAGAGCTGGTCGTCAACGTACAGGTCACGAACATCGCTCTCGATCGTGTCCCAATAGACGGTGAAATACGAGGACGTGTACTTCCAACCGCTCTTCCAGGCGTCGTATCCCCACTGATTCGCGTCATCTCTGCTGCCGCTGGTGTAAATATCGCTCGTCGTCAGGCTCAGCCGAGTGTTCCCGCTCAATCCGAAGAGCGAATCCAAAGCTTTTCCGTTATACGTCATAAAGGACACTGCCGTGCCGCAATCACCGTTGGAATCCTCAGCCTTTATCGCCGAGCAATTGAGCATGTAGTCCTTCACATCAGCGAGCGTCGCCTTCAGCGTCGCGTTTGTTCGATACTCGCCGCACGAAGAAGCCCCCTGCACCGCGTACAACGCCATCGGGTACGACAAGGCTCTCTGGCAACGTTTATACAGCGAGCCGTTCTCCCTCCAGTTCTCCCAACCGCCCTTATACGTCTCACCGCCGATCCAATCCGACGACGACGTCCCCGGCGGCGTCCCCGTGCACGGGCTTTCCGTTCGACACTTGGACCCAAAATCGCCGCCGTCTCCGCCGCCGACGGAAATCTCCATAAAATTCTCCGTCGCCTCGCACGCGTCCGCGAACGCCTCCGGCGAAAATAAATCCACGCCCGCCTTCGCCTCGAATATCAATCGAAACCCCTGATTCGAGTCTCCGTCGTACGCGTTCGTCCGGTACTGCGCCGCGCACGCGGGGTCGGATTGCAACAATCGTCGTCTCGCGTTCGGATTCGCCCGCCACGCCTCGTTCGTGTCCCCGTCATCCCACGAACTCGTCGAGTACAGCTCGTACGCCGTCTGCCTGTCCGCGATGGCCGTCCCGCGCGCGTTCCATCCCTCGGTCTGCACCTCGAGCCCGGCGACCGCGAACGCGATTCCACCGGTGACGAGCGCGATGAGCGTGGTGACGCCCGCGGTGACGCACGGCCACCGCGCGACGGCGCGAACGACGCGATCGACCGGTTCGTCGTCCGACATGATCGCTCGCGAGACGAGAGACGCGCGGCGGGACGACGCGCGCGGGGAATTCTCCGGGGAATTCGCGGGCGCGGTCAACGGCGTCACGACGTTTTCCGGGTGTCGAGTCTCCGCATCTCCGGGGGGTTGTGATTGGTGATTACCGAAAGGGTGGCCGCGGCGCGCGGCGCGGGGCGCGAGGATCATCGCAACGCCGTTCCGGGGTCTTCCCCGGGAGTGGGAACCCATAACCCGGAGTCCACCATCGCTTTCATGTGTCTCGCGGCGTCCTCCGCCGGGAGGGCGTTGACGAATTCGCGAAGCGCCGAGACGGAGCCGGAATCGAACGCGTCTCGCATCTCTGGCGGTAACGAGTCGTACACCGCCACCGGATCGAGTCCGCCGGGACCGAGGCGTTCTTCGAGAGGAATCTCTTCGAGAGACGTCGGTCCGTCGGCGTCGGCGTCGGCGTCGGCGTCGGGGTTCTCGGCTCGCTCTCGAAGCTTGACGAGCGCGCGCTCGCAGAGTTTTTCAAAGTACTCTTCAAACGATTTCTCGTACGCCGTCATCGCCTCCGCGCTCGAGTCTAATCGTCTAAAGAACGGTTCGGCCGCGTCTCGTTCGCTCTTCTTTCCAGCCTCGGCGAATTCACCGATGGATTTACACGCGAAGGCCACCCTCGCGCACGTCTTGGCGGCGCGCGTCTTCTTCTCCATCTCCAGATACAACGACTTCAAGAGCAAGTATCCCGTCGCGTGTTCGCACAACAGGTGTAAACGACCGGTCGAGAACCAATTACCGAGTTCACCATACGACATGCTCGCATTTCTCTCGGCGATCTCGTCCAAATCATCCCCGTACTCGCGCGTAAACGTCTCGTAATCCATCGTCTCGGCGTTCGCGCGCGACTCCGGCGCGCACGCCGAGCCCACCAACGTCTTCTCGCTCGACACGTAACACATCTCCTCGGCGTTAAACTTTTTCTGACGCTCCAACTCTTCAATCTTACTTTCAATCGAAGCCAATTCACCGCGCTTAGCCTCTAACAGACGCTTTTCCTCCGCCGCGCGCGTCTTCGTCTCCGCCGCGGCTTCCCCGTCCCCGTCGACGCGCAATCCCTCGGCGAGCGCCACCAACGACTCTTCCCGCGCCTTGACCGCGCGCTTCGCCTCTCGACGCTCGGTCTCAAGCGTCTCGATCTTCTCCACGCGCTCTCGCTCGCGGTGTTCGTGCGCCTCGCGCTTGATGCGTCGAAGCGTCTGCGCTTCGATGAATTGCGCGCCGGGATGTGAATCTTCATCGTCGCTCAGTTCGATGTTATCCCACTTGGAATAATCAAACGGACGCGCGGACATGTCGACGAGAGTGTCGCGAATCAATCGTCGCGTCGTCGCGCGTCGCGTCGTCGCGTCGTCTTGTGTGGGAACGGCGATGCGTGAGATGAATGAAGACGGCGGCGGCGTCTCGCCGCGCGCCGCTCCGAGGATATGAATGAAAATAACGCGCGCGCGTCGTCATAATCTACCGTCGTGCGCGACCACTCGCGAGAGTCGATCGGTGATGACGTCCAACGCCTCGTCGACGATTCGTCGCACGAGTTCATCGCACGTCGGCACGTCGTCGATGAGACCCATGACGCACCCGGCGCTCCACACGCTCGATTCCGGGTCGCCCGTCTCTTGAAAAGATACGCGATAGTTTTCACCGCGCACGAGGTGGTGAATGGCGCTGAAATCGCCCGGTTTCTCGGATTCGATCGCGCGAACCTCCTCGGCGACGCTGTTCTTGTACACGCGCTCGTGATTCTTCACCGTGGTCATGACGAGGGTGGTGCGATTTTCGTCGGCGGCGACGAGGGCGTCTTTAATGCCGGGTAAAATCGGTGCCTCTCTCGTCGCCATGAACCTCGTTCCCATGCACACGCCGTCTGCACCGAGCGCGAGCGCGGCCGCTAACTGTCTCCCCGTGCCCACGCCTCCGCACGCTAAATACGGCACTCGCAACGTCGTCCTCGCCTTGGCCAAGAGCACCAAGCCGCCGACGTCATTCGTCCCCGGATGTCCCGCGCACTCGAATCCATCTATCGACACCGCATCCGCCCCCAATCGCTCCGCCGCCTGCGCGTGACGCAATGTCGTGCACTTATGTATCACCACGATCCCCGCTCGCTTGAACATATCGATAAATTTCCCGGGATTCGCCCCCGCCGTCTCCACCGCCGCCGGCGCGCACTCGCACACCACCCTCGCGTACGATTCGTAATCCGGCGGTTTCAGCGCCGGTAACAGCGTGAAATTCACCGCGAACGGCGCGGGACGACCATCGCGCGTCTTTCTCGTGATCATCCCTCGCACGCGCTCGATCTCTCGACGCAGCGCCTCGGGCGACGGTTGCGTCAGCGCGGTGAGCGTGCCGAGCGCGCCCGCGTTCGACACCGCGGCGACGAGCTCGGCGCGCGAGACGTGGTGCATGCCGCCCTGAAGCACGGGGTGTTCGAGACCGGGGATGAGGTCGGTGACTCTCGTGCGCAGACGCGCGCGCGAGGGCGGAGACATGACGGTGAGAGTGATGGATTGAATTCGCGCGCGGGCGCGCACTGACGCGAGTCGGACGCGCGCGATGACGACGCGTCGACGATTGGCGCGCGCGTTCGTCGACGCGTGCGCGGTGACGTCACCTCGCGCGTCGTTCGCGCGCGCGGCGGCGGCGACGGCGACGGCGACGAACGCGCGCGCGACGGCGGGGACGCGCGCGCGGTCCTCGGCGGCGAAATTTCCAGGCGCCGTCGCCGCGCACGCCGCCTCGCGCGAGGATGATCCGACGCGTGTGACGCCGAGACGCGTGACGTTTGAATCCGGACGTCTCGCGCGCTTGACGGACGGCGCGGTGTTGGCGCACGTCGGGGACACGGTGGCGCTGTGCGCGGCGACGGCGAGTCGCGAGCTCGACCGCGCGTCTCTGGTGAAAGGATTCGTCCCGCTCATGGTGGATTATCGCGAGCGATCGTACGCCAAGGGGAAGATACCGTCGACGTTCACGCGTCGGGAGGGAGCACCGAAGGAGCGAGAGATTTTAGCGATGCGAGTCATCGATAGGGCGACGAGGCCGTTGTTCCCGAAGACGTTTGGGAAGGAGACCATGGTGCAGTGCGTGGTGATGGCGAGCGACGGCGTGGAGGATCCGGCGGTGTTGGCGGTGAATGGGGCGAGCGCGGCGTTGATGGCGTCGAGCATACCGTGGCGTGGACCCATCGGGGCGGTTCGCGTGGCGGTGGTGCGAGGCGGCGACGGGTCGGCGGCGGCGAGCGGCGGCGAGCCGGAGATCATCGTCTCACCTTCGGATGAGGTGGTAGAGATGTCAGATTTTACGTTGTTCTACGCCGGGAACGACGCGCGCGCGCTGATGATTGAGGCGCAGAGCAACAAGTCTGGTGGTTTGGAGGAGCGTTTGGTCGCCGCGGCGTTGCGCAAGGCGCACCAGGCGGTTCGCGAATTACTTCCGCCGCAGATTGAACTGGCGAAAGAGATCGGCAAGCCCCAGCAAGAGCTCCCGCCGTCGCCTCTGACGCCGGAGATCAAGGAGGAGTGTTATCAAGTCGCCAGGGCGCGCGTGTTGGCGCTCTACGAGGAACACATTCAAGACAAGCACGAGCGCGGACGGAAAATGGCCGAGTTGCAGGCGCAAGTCGTGACCGAATTGACGGAGAGTCATCCGGAGTGGTTCGAGAGCGGAGAAGTGAACGAGGCGGTGCTTGGATCGGCGTATTTCAACGCGTGTGGACGCGTGCTCCGCGAGCGTGTGCTCGATGAAAACATTCGCGTCGACGGCCGAGGATTGTACGATTTACGCGAGCTCGACAGCGTCACGGACACGATGCCCATCGTGCACGGAAGCGCTCTGTTCGAACGCGGGAGCACGCAAGCCTTGGCAACCGTCACACTCGGTTCGCTCGACGACTCCCAGCGTTTGGATAACCTCACGGGTCCGACTTCGAAGCGATTGATGTTGCACTATTCGTTTCCGTCGTTTTCTGTCAACGAAACCGGCGCTCGTGGTCTCTCGCGACGCGAGGTCGGACACGGCGCGCTCGCCGAGAAATCTCTTCTCGGCGTGTTTCCAGACGAAGAAGCGTTCCCATTTGCCGTCCGAGTGAACACTGAAACGTTGGAAAGTAACGGTTCGTCTTCGATGGCGGCGGTGTGTTCCGGATCCATGGCGCTCATGGACGCGGGCGTTCCGCTCACCGAACACGTCGGCGCCATCTCCATCGGTCTCGTTATGGATGAAGACGACGATACGGGCGAGGTGAAGCGATACGCGCTCATGGACGACATTATGGGTCTCGAAGACGTCTTGGGCGACATGGACTTTAAGATTGCCGGCACGCGCGCGGGCGTGACGGGCATCCAACTCGATTGCAAACCGGAGGGCATTCCACTCGATATTTTGATCGAAGCCCTCGATCGGGCGTCGGCGGCGAGACAGAAAGTTATCGACGTGATGGAACGCGCGGTTCGCGAACCGAAGGCGGCCGTGAAGGATTCCGCGCCGCGATACGGCAGAATGACCATTCCGCCCTCGCTCATCGGAAAACTCATCGGACCGCAGGGATCGAACATCAAGGCGCTGGAGAAAGACACCGGCGCCAAGGTGTCCATTCTCAACGACGACGGTGAGTTGGCGATTTTCGGACACAACAAGGATTCGTTCGACCGCGCGACAGCGCACGTGGAAGAATTGAAGAATTCCGTCGTCGAGGCTGGGAAAACGTACCTCACCACCGTCAAGGAAGTCTTGCCGTTCGGATGCGTGTTGACCACCGCCGGAGGCGACGATGGGCTCCTGCATGTCAGCGAGATCGCGCACGAACGAACGGAAAACGCGAGCGACGTGTACGCCGTGGGCGATCAGGTCGAGGTCAAGTGCGTGAACAAGGACGCGCGGGGCAGCATCAAGTGGAGTCGCAAAGCGCTCTTACCGCGCCCGCGTCCGCCGGGACGAGAGACGCCGCGCTTCAGAGTGCAAAAGAAGACGACTACAGAGGAGTGAGTGATAATTACTAGTGCGTAGAATGAGCTAGATTTTGTGTAGGTGAAAAAATGATTTGTTCTCAACCGTGTCGCTCCCAATCTTCGAGCACGGGTTCGATGATGGATGCGAACAGACGCTTTCGATTCTTCATCACGGCTTGGTATAAATCGCCGAGCACGCGCGCCGAGATGGCGTTTTGTCGCTCGTCCGCGACGACTCGCATTTCGAAGCCGCGTCTTCGCTTGCGCTGGTGGGAAGACTTGGTCGACATTCGCGCCGTTCCCACCGGAACCTTCACCTTGGCGATTTCCCGGTCGAACCACGACGAGAGCGCGTCTCTGTCTCCGATATCGTCACGTGGGAAAGGATCTTTCACGTCCGTCTCCACATCGAGCACAGACGTCACGGCTTCGAACCAGGTCTCGACTTCGAGTTTACGATCGGCGGCGGCGCCGATTTCTCCATCCTCTTGTCCGAGCGAGACGACGGCACCGTTGACGACTCTGCCGTAGTTTTCGACGCGATCTCGCGCGGCGTAGGGACCGACGACGCGCCACGCGTCGTCTTCGCGACGGTGCGCGACCATGACGTGAGGCAGTCGAGACACGAGTTCATCGTACGAAAACGGACCGAGAGAAAATTCTCCACCGCGCTCGTCGTCCGGTAACCACCACTGACCCGCGAACGGATTCGCGGCGAAATACCGCATCATGTCTTCGTATTGTCGACGTTCCTCTTCGGCGGCGAGTCGCGCGCGCTCCTTCTCGTCGATTTGATCGGCTCTCGCCACCACCACTCCTGACGCGCGTTCCGCCGCCGCCACCGCCGCGGCTCGACTTCTCTGCGCCGCCGCCTCGAGCTCCGCCGCCTCCGCCTCCGCCGCCGCCTGTCGTTCCGCCCCACCCGGTTTACGACTCCAACTCACGTCCGATCGATCGCTTCGCGCGTCCTCGCTTCCCGGCGTCTTGGACGTATTTCTCAACTGTTCCGCCACCGCCGCGTTCAATCCCTCCGCGTCCAGCGCCCCGTTCGTCCGCTCTCGATCCTCGATCACCCAAAACGGCTCCCGCAACTCCAACGCTTTCGGCTCCTCCGGCACCACCCCCTCCTCGTCGTCCTCGGCGTCCAGCGCGCTCAAATCTGGCCTCGGATCCCTCGCGTCCGTCGCCACGTCCCTCGACCACGCTTCATTCGTCGTCCCATCCTCCGCCATCGGCGTCGACATCGCCGCCCGTCCCTTCTTCACCCGTTCCCTCGTCGCGCTCAGGATGTCTCGCCACGTTTTCGGCCGCTTATACTTTTCCAACTGCACGTGTCGCACGTCGAGCGTGATGCCCAACGCGTCGTCCCTCCCCGCCGCGTCCGGTTCCGTCTCCTCCGTCCCCGGCCTCGCCCCCACCACCGCCTCCGGGGCCACCTGCGGCAGCGTCCCACCGCCGATGGCGAGCAATCTCGACAGTCGATCGTCCAGCGCGCTCGGCGCGTCGACGCCGTCCGCCTCGACCTCGCCCGCCGCAACCGGTTCCTCCGCGCTCTCGTCTCCCCTCGCCCGCGCCGCCGCCGCTCGCGCGCGCGCGGCGTCGACGATGTCCCCGACCGTCGTCTCGCGACCGTCATCGCTCGCGCGAACGACGTGCGCGCGCTGCAAGTGGTCGGTGAGGTGCCACCGCGCGAGGGCGATCTCATCGAACGGACCCTGCGTCCGTCCCGACAGATCCACGTACGTGTACTCTGCGCTCGCGTCGCAGTGCGCGAGCATGTCCTCGATCGCGTCGTCGTCGTCGTCGAGCGCCATCGCGTCGCGCGAGCGCGCGGACGAGACGGCGGGTCGAGGCGAATTCTGACGTTCGTCTTCATCCTCTCGCGCGTCGTGTATCGTCGCGCGCGACGCGATCGCGAACGCGTCGAACGCGACGTGGACGTCGCGTCGCGCATCGTCGCGCGTCGTGCGGGCGCGCGTCGACGCGTTCGCGAGCGAGGGAGGGGCGTTTGCGCGCAATCGACCGACATTCACAAAATTCATCATGAATCATTCGCTCGACGACGACGCCGGTGACGACTCTGACTGCGTGCGAGACGCCGAGAACACCCCCAGTGCCGTCCTCGCGTCCGCGACGCGTCCACAGAGCGCGGTTTCGGTGGCGTTCGGGACGTTTTTCGCGGGGAGAGAGCTCGGCGCGGAGAGGCGTCGACGCGCGGCGAAACGGTTACGCGCGGCGTTGGGCGAAGACGACGCGCGATGGCGACCGAAAATGTTCTCGAGGGCGCTATACGTGCGAGTGGTGATGCTCGTGGTGATGGTGTGGGCGGATATGGCGCTGCCGACGTACGATACGTCGAGAGAGATTACGCACGCGACGGCGACGGCGACGAGACGCGTCGACGCCGAGGAAAGGAGAGACGCCGCGCGAACGAAGATCGAGAGCTCGGTCGGGGCGTTCGCGTGTGAAAGAGTCAAGACGTTGACAAGTTGGGATTCGGCGCACTTTGTCGGCGTGTCGCTGGACGGGTACGCGTTCGAACATCAACACGCGTTTTATCCGGGGTACCCGTCGACGATTTACGCGTTGAGACAAATCGCGAGTCGGGCGTTGCGAGTGGTCAGCGTGCGCGTTCCCGAGGGCAGCGCGCACGAGGAGTGTCTGACGAACGCGGTGGCCGTAGGCTTTAACACGTTCGCGTTCGCGGCGTCGGTGGAGGCGATGTATTCGTTATCAAAGGTGTTGTTGAAGGACGACGGATTATCCGAGGCGGCGGCGCATCTGTACGCGCTCAATCCCGCGAATGTGTTTTACGGCGCTGCGTACACCGAGAGCGGGTACGCGCTAAGCGAGTTCACCGCCGGGGTGCTGTTACAAGAGAATAGAATCTTAGGAAGTGGGTTATTTTTCGGTTTGGCGACGTTTTTTAGATCAAACGGGGTACTGAACGTCGTCAACGTCGTCACCCACGTGGGCTGGGAGATGTATCTGCTGTTGAGAAACGACAAGAACGATATTCGACACTACCGCGCGGCGTCGTTTCTCAAGCGCGGGATCATCGCTCTGTGCCTCTTGGTGCTCCCGCACTACGCGTTCGCCATGTACGGCGACCACAAGTATTGTCGAACCGACGTCTTCGCCGATGCACCGAGACCGTACTGTCGCCCGGCGTCGTGGAAAAATCTCTACGGGTTGATTCCAAGCGGCATGTATGCTTTCTTGCAGAAAAACTACTGGAACGTCGGTCTGTTCACGTCCTACCGCCTTCGAAATCTCGGCAACGTTCTCCTGGGCGCGCCCGCCATTCTTTTGGGCGCGCACCTCTCTCGCAGTTTTACGTTTTCTCAAGACGCGCGCATCTTCGTCAAGGATGATCAACACGTCTTCGTCGGCGCGTATTTCTTCAAGCTCGGACTCATGGCGCTCGTCGCCGCGACGACCATGCACGTGCAAGTGTCCACGCGCTTTCTCAGCACGTCGCCCGCCATGTATTGGGGACTCGCGTACCTCGGAAGTTCGAACCGGACGTGGCGCGTTCTCGCGACGACGTATTACTTATCCTTCGCGCTCGTCGGCGCCGCGCTCTTCGCCAACTTTTACCCGTGGACGTGAAACGGCGCGACGCGTCGGTTGTAATAAAGACGCTAGTACAAATACAAGCTTGTTTTCAATGGCTCCAAGAAAACAGCTTCACGGCTGCTGAAGAACCTCTATACGCTCACCGCCCGCCGCTCTTCGGCGCCACCTCTCTCGCCTTCCGTCCCTCGGCCACCGCCTCTCGCAGCGCCTCCACCGCCGCCCGTTTCTCTTCGATCATCACCTCTATCCTATACTCCAAATCACGCATCGCCTGACTCGGACGAACCGCGTCGTTTATCACCCGTTGCGCGTTATTCAACAGCGTCCCCGCGTCGGTCACCCATCGATCGCTCTTCGACGGCGCGTCCACGCACTCGGCCAACGCGCGCGCGTATCGTTCGCACGCGCTCTCCACGCACGCGACGATCTCTTCGCGCGCGTCCGCGTTCGCGCCGTCGTCGACGACCACGGGGTACACGAATCCGCTCGCGTCTTGCTCGTGCCAGGGCGCGGTGGTGTGTTGAGCGCCGAACGACGCGTACGAGGCGTCGCGAGGGACCGGTGGGGGGGACGGTCCGTCGACGTCGACGTCGTAGAGCGCGTAGTGCGCGGGTGGAGGCGGGAACGGCGTCGCGGACGTCGGCATGAGGCGCGATGTGAGGGATCGGGGAGAATCGGAACGCGGCGTTGGAAACGCGCCGAGGCGGAGAAGGACTCGCGCGTTACAAATTATCGCCGTCAGTGTCAGAGAAACGCTCGTGGGCGACGCGAAATGGAAGTAAATATGCGCCGACGCCGGTTGGATCGAGCGCGCGCTCGAGCGGGACGGCGAGTTTGACGTAATTGTGGCGAAGTAAACCTCGATCGGAGACGAAGCGGGCGAGCCATCGCTTAGCCTCGAGGGAGATTTGTCTGCACACGTCGTCGTGCGCGCGCGCCCACTGGTATTTCGCGCGAAGATCGCTGAGATCTTCTTTGATCGGGATGTAATGTCGCCAAGGGATCAAATCGTCAAAGTACGAGTCCTTCATGGACGTCTCGTGATGGAACAAGACGCCGGGCATGGAGAGCTTGTGAAGCGTCCCGGTCCACGACGTGCCGCCCCAACCGCCGAGATCGAGTTGGTACTTGAATCTCGCCAGTTCCTCCCCGCTCGTCGGTGTCTCGGCGTCGACGCCGAATTTGGCGCCGAGGACGAAGCGGTCGTGGTCTTGGTTTCTCGCGCCGTGCGCGGCGCCGCCGCCTCGCGCCGCGCCGCCGTGACGAAGAAACTCGGGATTGACGAAGCGCGCGTTGAGCCAAGAATCGTCGTCGAGTTTGCTCATCAACACCGCGCGCGTGCGTGGAGTGATCTCGGTGGACGAGAGCATCGATCGGAACGCTTCTCGAGGATCATCGTGCGCCGTCATGTCTTGCAGTTGACACTTTTCCGAGTGCCACGAGCGACCCAGTATGGAGTGACACATCGACTCCTTGCTATTCTCGTACGCCGGCCCGAGGAACGGGTAATCGGTTCCTCGCCAGATGGTTTTGTTTACGAGGTTATCCCACTCGTACGCGCGACGCTTATCGACGTCGAACGCGGCGAGATCGAACAACGCGTAGTTGGACCACATGCCTCTACTAGGCTCGACGGTGGGCTTTCCCATCGCCGCCTCCACTTTCTCCGCGAGCGTGATGAGCGTCGCGCCGACGAGCGTCGGTAAGAGCGATGTGTTTCTAGGTACGCTCGAAAACGTATAAATCGGCGCCCATTCCTTCACGTTCCCGCACCGCTCTGCGGCTCTTCCCTCGCGACGCACGCACGGCGTCTGCGGGAAATCCGTCACCACATAAATAATCTCAAACGGCGGTTGGTTCGGTTTCAATCGCTCGGGATAATACGTGTGAATCGTCTTTGCCATCAACTCCGTCGCCGTTCGCATCTTCACCGCTAAATCCGGCGCGTGATCGTGCGAATTAAACGTAAAACCGTCGCTATGGGTCCATCGCATCGTGTGCACGTCCGCCGACTCTTGTCCGTACGCTCGAAGCGTCTCCCGAACCTTGGGATCAAACCACTCACCGTTCGCCGCGCCCCCTAACGAAGACACGTCACGCACGCCCGCGAACTCGAACTCATCGTTCGCGATCGCCTCCTCTCGTCCCTCGCGCGCCCGAAACGTCCCGCGCGCCGCCGCCAGAGACCCCGCGCCCATCAATCCCGCCAACGCCAACGCCCCGAGCAACTTCCCGCCCCTCACCACCGCGCACGACGACGACCGAGACGTCGACGGACGTCCCCGCGCCTCCTCGACGTCCGTCAACAGCCCGCGCGATTCGCTCGCGTCGCCATCGTCTCGCCCCATATCGAAGGGTGTTCACGCGCGCGCCGACCCGTCGCGCCGTCCACGCGCGCGCGCACTCGCCCTCGAACGCGCCACGCGCTCCCGAGTCTCTCTCCGCGCCCGTCGCTCCTCGACACCGTCGCGTCGACCGCGCGTCGACGTGTGGCGCCCGCCGCTTCCGCGATCGCCCGCCCATCGCCCGCCGCGTTCGAGCGCAGCCCGCGCGCGAGTCGACGACGCTCGACGGATCCGAACCGTCCGGGGTCGAGCGCCGAGCGCCGAGATGTCCTCGGGCGAGCGCGCGGCGCTCCTCGCGACGCCCTCGCGCGACGACGGCGGCGCGTTCGCGCGTACGACGACCGAACGCGACGTCGAGGCGGCTGGCTCGAATGGTGTTGGCGCCTCGTCCCCGCGATCGTCCGCGTGGCGTCGACGCTCGTACCTCTGGCTCACCATCGCGAGCACGGCGACGTTCGCGATCATCATGACGATCGTCGCGTACGGCGTCTCGCCGTCGACGGCGGTGGCGGACGGAGGGTTGACGACGGCGGCGGCGGGGACGCGCGCGACGCTCGGCGGACGCGCGCGGGGCGTCGAGGAGGACGCGTACGAGGACGATGCGGCTCTGGGCGCGCGCGAGCGACGAAGGAGACGACAGAAAGGACGACGGGAGGATACGTTCGCGCGCGCGCACGACGAGCGACACGGGCGGGAGGGCGACGACGTTCCGACTCGAAAGGAGCGTCTCGCGCGCGCGCGAGAGGCGGAGGACGCCGACGACGCGGTGTTGAGCGCGCGCGAGGCGCGACGGCAGAAACGAGTCGCGGCGCGAGCCGAGGCGCGAGTGGACTCTGTGCGCGAGGATGCGGCGGAGGAGGCGAGTTCGTTGTCTCGCGCGCCGGTTTCCGCCGGCGTCGCCGAGGCGCGAGAGGCGCGCCGCGAGCGACGCCGCGCGACGCGCGAGGCGTCGCGAGTCGCCGAGCAAAGGAAAGAGGCCAAGGAAGCGACGACTGTCGCGACATCGACCGCGTCGGATGGA
>Ga0208410_1000220_pt1 | contig 35730 bp, 25 predicted proteins | sample ETN02SmetaG_3_FD_185787 | JGI IMG/M metagenome (GOLD analysis project Ga0208410, IMG submission 185787) | Marine microbial and viral communities from oxygen minimum zone, Eastern Pacific Ocean - ETNP2014F10-02SV257 (SPAdes) (version 2) | ecosystem: Environmental > Aquatic > Marine > Oceanic ... | reverse complement strand
GGTTGCTAGGCAATACCCACTGACCACAATACGAATCACAGATACCGTCTGACTGCGATACCGCTCACACGCTACCCTCTGAATGCTACTGAGGTCAGTCGCCTATTTCCACCAGCGAGGACCCCATGTCCGCCCTGTCTCCCTCTGAGAAGTGTACTTTGGTGATCTCTCCCGACTTGGGGGCGAGTATCTTGTGCTCCATCTTCATCGCCTCCAGGGTCATCAGGTGCTGACCCTCGCGGACCCTCTGGCCCTCCTTCACCATGACTTGGAGGACGGTTCCCGGCATCGGGGCCTTGAGGCTGCCCTCGTTGGCGGATGCCTTGCTGCCCTGCTCGTGGAAGATGACCTCGTGGGCCCTGCCGTCCATGTGGATCCACCACGTGTCTCCGTTCCTGATGACGTGGGCCAGCTTGGCCTCACCCCCTACTGTGACAATGACCCTGCGTGGCTTGCCCTCCGCCTCTACCGATGTCTCGGGGATGTGAACCTCGGTACCGTCCCTCGTTAGCGAGGTGATCGAGACCGAGCCCTCGCTCTCCTGCAAAGAGGCCTTGAACCTCTCATGACGGTCGGGAAAGCTCCACTCCATGGCATCACCTCAGGGGAATGTCCTCCCGAGCGTCCTGAACGGGTCCCCCTGGTGGCCGGTGTGGTCATCCATGGCCTCCGTGCCTGCGACCTGCTGCCTGTCGATGCCGAGCCTCTGGGCGGCGGCGGCCACGGCAACCAGGGTGTGATGGTCTGTTTCCGAGCCGCTGAGCTCGCTCGGATCGGTGGAGTCCAGGAAGTCCGTGTCTATGCTCCCCCCCTGGAATGAATCGTGGGACAGCGAGTTCCGCAGGAAGTCGATGTTCGTCCTGACGCCGAGGACCACGAAGGAGGAGAGGGCGTTGTCCAGCCTCCTGATTGCTGCCTTTCTATCAGGTGCGTGGACGACCAGCTTTGCCAGCATCGGGTCGAACTCGATCGTGACCGAGTCACCCTCACGCACACCGGAGTCCACCCTGATGCCCGGTCCCGAAGGGGGGCTCCATACGGCTAGCTCCCCTATCGATGGGAGGAAGCCACGACTGGGGTCCTCCGCGTACACCCTGGCCTCTATCGAGTGGCCGTTCTGGGTGACCTCCTGCTGAGATATGCCGAGAGGGAGGCCCGCCGCCACCTCGAACTGCTTCTGGACCAGGTCGATCCCCGTCGTCATCTCCGTGACCGGGTGCTCCACCTGTATCCTGGTGTTCATCTCCAGGAAGAAGAACTCGCCGTTGCTGGCGAGGAGGAACTCAACCGTCCCCGCTCCCACGTAGCCGACCGAGCGGGCGGCGGTCACTGCCGCGTGCCCCATGGCCTCCCTGGTGCCGGGATTGACTGCTGGAGAGGGTGCCTCCTCGATGACCTTCTGGTACCTGCGCTGAAGGGAGCAGTCCCTCTCGTTCAGGTGAATCGCACCGCCGTCGGAGTCGCATAGGACCTGTATCTCGACGTGCCTGGCCCTCTTCAGGAGCCTCTCGATGTACACGGTCCCGTCCCCGAAGGCTGCCGATGCCTCCCTGGCTGCCGCCTCGAACTCGCTCCTGAGGTTCTTCGGCTCGGATACGGACCTCATCCCCTTGCCACCACCCCCGGCGCTCGCCTTGATCAGGAGCGGGTATCCCACCTTCGCTGCGGCGCTGGCGAGGGCCCCTAGGTGGTCGGCTCCCTCCTCGACCGGGATCTGCTCGCCAGGTATCACAGGCACTCCAGACTCGATCATCAGAGAGCGGGCGGATATCTTGTCCCCCATCGTCTCTATTGCGTGTGCTGAGGGGCCAATCCATCGTATGCCCGCCGCCTCGACGGCACTAGCGAAGTCGGATCTCTCCGAGAGGAATCCGTAACCGGGGTGTATCGCGTCCGCTCCAGTTGATCGTGCGGCCTCGATGATCGAGTCGCCATTGAGGTATGTCATCTCGAGGTTGTCACCCTCCAGGAGGACCGCCTCGTCGGCGATCTCGACGTGCATGGAGGACGAGTCGGAGTCAGAGAAGACGGCGACGCACGACAGCCCGGCCTCCTTGGCCGCCTGGAGGACCCTTACCGCGATTTCTCCACGATTCGCCACCAGGACCTTTGAGAACGGGGTGGGCGCATCCGACATCCAATCCAACGACATGTTCAGCCTTCCCGGTCCTCTTGGGACCAGGCTGGCTTCCTGCCGTCCAGGAACGCGGAGAGTCCCTCCTGTCCCTCGGAGGAGCCACGCATCTTGCTGGTTAGGTCGAGCGTCCATGACCTCAGTGACTCATCGTCCCCGTCCCAGCGGTCCAGCTCGGACACCATGCGCTTGGCCGACGTCACCGCTATCGGGCCGGAGGTCATCACCTCGGATATCACCCTGGAGACCGGTCCCTCCATTTCATCTGGGCTTTCTGCGACCTCGTCGACGAATCCTATCCTGAGGGCCTCCTCTGAGCCTATCCTGGAAGCCAGCATGGCCAGCCTCCTGAATCCGGCGCTACCCAGACGGCGGTACACATAGGGCCCTATCACCGCGGCAGAAATTCCTAGTTTGGCCTCGGAGAGGGCTATCCTAGTCCTGGGTTCGGCGATGACGTGGTCAGAGCAAGCCACCAGCCCTGCACCTCCTCCCAGGGCTACTCCCTGTACGCATGCGATTGTGAAGCAGGGGTGTGACCAGAGGCCGTGGAAAAGCCTGTCCAGCCTCTCGGAGTCCTCTCGGTTCTCCTCTGGCGTCTTGCCCCCCCCGTCGCGCATCATGTTGATGTCGGCCCCGGCACAGAAGTGCTTGCCCTCCGACCTGATGACCAGGGCGCGTAGGTTTGGGGAGCCGTCTGCTGAGTTCAGCTCGCCGGTTTTCCCCACGGACCTCTCTGCGGTCCATTCCAGGATCTCGACCATCTCCGAGATTATCTGCTCGTTCAGCGCGTTGAAGACGTCCGTCCTATCCAAGGTCAGGTTGGCTACCGCACCATCCAGCTCCAGGCTGCATAGCTCGGTTTCTGGGAGTGGGTCCGAGGTCAAAGTCTCACATCCTGAACACGCCGTAGCGAGTCTCTGGCATGGGGGCATTGAGGCTGGCGGAAATAGATAGCCCCAGAACGTCCCTGGTGTCTCTGGGGTCGATCACCCCATCGTCCCAGAGCCTTCCGGTGGAGTAGTAGGGGCTGCTCTCTCGCTCGTACTTGGCACGTATCTCGTCCGGGTCCTCCTTTCCGACCGTGGACAGTACGCTGGCTGCCTGCTCCCCCCCCATCACGCTGATCCTGGCGTTGGGCCACATGAACAGGAAGCGTGGGTCGTAGGCCCTTCCGCACATGCCGTAGTTTCCGGCCCCGTGCGAGCCACCGATGATGACTGTGAACTTTGGCACCGGTACGCAGGACACCGCGGTGACCAGCTTGGCTCCGTCCTTGGCGATCCCTCCCGACTCCGCCTCGCGACCGACCATGAATCCGGTGATGTTCTGAAGGAAAACCAGCGGGACTCCCCTCTGGCCGCAGAGCTCCACGAAGTGGGCTCCCTTCAGAGATGACTCGGAGAACAGGATCCCGTTGTTGGCCACTATCCCGACGGGGTATCCGTGTATCCTGGCGAACCCGCAGACCAGAGTGTTCCCGTATCTGCGCTTGAACTCGTGGAACTTCGACCCGTCGACTATCCTGGATATCACGTCCCTGACGTCGTATGGGGTCCTATTGTCCCCCGGGATGATTCCCATCAGGTCCTCGACGTCGTATGCCGGGGGCTCTGATGGCTTGGAGTCCAGCCTGTGCTTGGGCGGGACGTTGAGGTTCTCGACTATGTTCCGGACCATCCGTAGCGCGTCCTCCTCGTCCTCCGCGTAGTGGTCCGCGACTCCGGACTTGGAGGTGTGAACCTCGGCACCGCCGAGGTCCTGCGAGGAGACCTCCTCCCCAGTGGCTGCCTTGACCAGTGGGGGCCCTGCGAGGAATATCGTCCCATTCCCCTTGACGATGATGGATTCGTCGGACATCGCGGGGATGTATGCACCACCAGCCGTGCACGATCCTAGAACCGCAGCGACCTGGGGGATTCCCTTGCTGGATAGTATCGCTTGGTTCCTGAATATCCTGCCGAAGTGGAGCTTGTCTGGGAAGACCTCGTCCTGCATCGGGAGGAACGCACCACCGGAGTCCACCAGGTAGATGCAAGGGAGATTGTTCTCCTCGGCTATCTCCTGGGCCCTGATGTGCTTCTTGACGGTCATTGGGTAGTACGAACCTCCCTTGACGGTGGCGTCATTGGCTACGAACATGCACTCCTTGCCATGGACTAGTCCTATCCCGGTGATGATCCCCGCTGACCTCGCCTTCCCGTCGTAGAGCCCGTCTGCGGCTAGGGCAGAGGTCTCTAGGAAGGGTGAGCCGGGGTCGCAGACCTCTGCTATCCTCTCCCTCGGCAGGCTCTTCCCACGGTCCCTGTGCCTCTGGAAGTGGGTTTCGTCCCCGGACCGTCTCACTTCGTCCAGCTTGGACTTCAGTGCATCGGCAAGGGATGTGTTTCTTTGGCTACGCTGGGCGAAGTCCTCGCCACTCGAATCGACCCCGTTTGGCAACCTCTCCATGTCGCTCGCTCTGCCAGAGTGCAGGGGAGTCTTCAATTGAATGGGCCGTGAGTCGTGATTTCACGAGTTAGACGCCAAGAGTGAGTCTGCCGACGTCCCTAAGCCCGGGGGCCATTCCCACTACCAGCATCGCCACGCCGATGAGCAGCCTGAGGTGCTGCTCCCTCCTCTCGAAGTTGAGGCTGTAGAAAACGTAGTAGACCAGTCCGGCGAGGATGATCTTGACTATCGCGAAGAGCCAGACGCCCTCGTCAAGCATTCCATGCTCGATACCCATCTTTTCGTTGACCCACAGTCCGACATCTATGACGCCCTGGGAGGCTACGTGCTTCTCACCTAGGCCCGGGAATCCGTCGATTCCGATCCATGTTGCCAGGCCGTCCAGTATCTGTCCGGCAACCGCGAGGAAAACGAGGGGCTGAGCCATGATCGCACGTGACCTGAGTGGTTCGATGATTCCCTTCTCGGGGAAGTCTTCTGCTGATGACTTCCTGTATTCTTCGTCGGTCATCCCAGGTGGTAGTATTCCTGCCACCAGGCCCTGTCTGGATAGCTCCGCCACGGCGCCTCTGCCTTGGGTGTACATCCAGTAGCATACCAATGCTGGAACCCCTATCACGACGAATAGTGGCCAGATCCTATCCGTGGCAGGAGGGGAGTCGATCGCGAACGCGGATAGAGCTCCGAAGAAAATCAGCGAACCCCCCACGCCGGTGAGGTACACCATCCGCTGGACGTTCGAGAAAAGGTCCGAGAACTCGCGGGACCAGAATACGAATGCGATCGCGACGATCGCCCCGAGTAGCATCGGCCAGAGGCTCAGGTCTCCGGACTTCCCAGCGATCGAGGAGGCGTAAACGACGAACTGCATGAGTATCAGTCCTGTGGCAAGGGTCTCGAGGTCGTTCTTCTGGGATTTTCCCTCGCTCTCTGCACGATCGAGCGAGATTCCCACTGCACCGGCGAGTACGACCCAGAAGGCGGCCTGGAAGTGTATGCCGGGACTGACGAAGTACGGAGCCAGACCGGCCCCGAACATCTCCGCATCCTCGACTACCTCGCCGAAAACGGCCCACGTGATGAAGGGCAGGAGGGCGAGCACAGTGGTGTCGGTCGGGTCTATCCCGAGTCCCCTCAGCCATGCGGAGAGGGCTACTACGAACAGCCCGAGAACGATGGCGTAGGTGAGGGTGTTGACGTTGTTGTAACCCGAATCCCCGGTAGACTCACCCCTGATGGGGTCGATGAAGTACTGGTTCAGCGAGTCGGACAGGGAGTTCTCGATTCCTGCCCACTCGAGGCCTAGGCCAAGGAATATCAGCAGGAAAACCGCTAGGAGCGCGTTGATTGCCCATTTCTCGTATGGATGCGCCTCGTCGAGCGGGTTGTTCACGGGCCTACGAATGGCCATTCTCCCTTATGCGTGACGGTGATTACTCCTCTCCGAACACGACGCTCTCGTCTTCCTCGAGCTCGAGTGGCTTCTCTTCTGACATCCTCTTCCGCGCCTCGGAGAACCCCGGGACCATTGACTCGAACGAGTCTGGGGCGAGGGAGGTCTTGTCCCTGAAGGTCTCGAGGTTCTTCGATCGGAGCCTCTGCCTCCTCTTGTCCTGCTCGAGGCCGAATAGGACCGTGCTGTGCTCGGAGCCTCCCAGTATCCCCTCTATGGCTGGGGTGGCGAGGGAGAGAGCGTCATTCTCCCCCAGCACGGCCACTGTCGAGCCGTAGACCGCTATCTCGCAACCTGACATCTCCTCTATCAGGGTCCTGATCCTCCCATTGGTGCCGATGAGGCGGCTCCTCATCCTGCGAGTCTGGTTTGGCTGTCGTCCCACCCACTCCCTGATGTCGTACATCCTCAGGAAGACGTCGTCATCGAGGAGCTGGACTGCCCTCTCCGGGGAGAAGCCACGTCCTATCGCGGAAATCACGTCTGGGACCTTCATCCTCCTGATCGGGTCTGGCTCCCCGGACCACGAGATGGAGACGTCGCCCGTCTGGGAGTCTATGCTCAGGCTCCCGTCGCAGGCCTTCTCGATCATCTTCCGGGTCTTCCCCGACTTGCCGATGAGCACCGCTATCCTGTCCTTGGGTACCCTGCTGAGATGCTCCATGTTGGTTCTGCGACGGTAACTGCCGCTTTAATCCACGCTAGTCTACTCGGACAGGTTCGGCACCGGCCCGTCCAGAACCCTCACCAGGCTCTCTGCCACTTGGGCATCGTGACCCTTCCGGCCCGCCCACTCCGTCAGCCTCGTCACGTCCCTGACCAGGAACTCCTTCGCGCTGGGATGCCTGGTGGTCACGGCTTGCCCGGCGTCTATGACCCATGGCAATCCCTCCTTCCACAGGATGTTGTACTCGCTGAAGTCAGCATGCACGAGGTCGCATGTCTGCCATATCACAGCGACGATCTCGAGGAGGTCATCGAAAACCTCGGCTGCGTTATCCACCTCTATGTCCTTCAAACGGGGGCTCGGCGCCTCCTCGTCTCCGATGAACTCCATGACTAGGACGTTCTTCAGATTGAAGAGGGGCTCTGGGACCCTGAGGCCGCTCTTCCTCATCCTCTTCAGGTTCCTGAACTCCTTGCGCACCCAGATGTTGACCAGCTCCCTGTGACGCCTGGACAGGCCGGAGAAGCGAGGGTCCCCGTCGATGTACTTGGCCAGGCCCTTGAAGACGGCGTTGGTGGTGTGGAATATCTTCACCGCCATGGGGCCGTTCTTGGAGGTCGCTCGGAAGACGTGGGCCTCCTTCCCCCTTGCAATGGGGTAGTCGATCGTCTCTATCTCGCCCTGCTCCATTAGCTTGTGAAGGGCTAGGAGCGTGGAGCGGTCGAAGACCTGGTCGAAGACCCGGCGGTCCACCCATTCGAACCTCCCCCTGCCCATGACTCCCTGCAGGGCGTCCTCTATGTCGTCGAACATCCGCTTGTACTTGGGCTCCGAGATCCACTCGTGCTTCCTCTCGGACCGCATCATCATGTCCGGGTCCAGATCCTCCCAATCCTCGTCCGAGGGCATTTTCTCACCCGAAGAATGAGTCGATGTCGTCATCGTCCACTGTTGTTGTTGGCTCTGGTGGCGCCTCGGTCTCCTCGGCTTCGGTCTGCTCCTCGATGTCAGATTCGCCTGCTTCCTCGACTTCCTGCGGCTCCTCTGGCTCCTCGGTCCCCTGCGACTCCTCCGTGGCCATCCCGAAGAGGTCCACTATCTCCGGCAGGACTCCCTTCCTTGACAGGTATAGGGACTGGGTCTTGGTGTAGCGCATGCAGACGTTGGCCTTCTCGTCCTGGAACTCCCATGGCTGGATTACGATTAGGTCGCCCTCCCTGACCCATTGTCGGCGTCTCATCTTGCCAGGTATCCTGGCGAGCCGGGACTCGCCGTCCTCGCAGATTGAACGGACCCTGCGTCCACCGAGTATGTTGTCGGCGATGGCGAACATCTCGTTCACCTTTCGATTGGGCAGGGGTACGCGTATCCTGTCTCCGCCGGATTCCATCTGCGCTAGCAGCTCAGTGTCCACCGACTCCTCCCTACGGGCCATCGTGCCCTCGGTCATGGGGCACCTATGTGAAGTTGAGCCTGCTATCACGACAGGAGTGCGGCTGCAGCGTCCTCTGCGATGCCTAGCAGCCATTCGCTAGGGGGTCCGACTCCGAAGGCCAGGGAGAGGAACGCCATGGCGATGATCAGCGCACGGACAGCTGGGCTGCATGGGGGGGAGTCGGCTCCCTCGTTGGGCTCGAAGAACATCACCATCCCCATCCTGAGGTAGTAGAACATCGAGAGGGCGCTGTTCAGGACCACTGCCACTGCCAGCCAGAAGACGGGATTGACGCTCAGGGCCCACGAGAGTATTGTCGATGCGCCCCCGGTTCCCGCGGATACGGTAACTATCCCGTTGATCATCAGCAGCTTGGAGAGGAATCCGGAGAATGGGGGGACGCCTGCGAGGGAGAGCATGAACACGAACATGGATGCCGCTAGGAGCGGGTCCCTGCTAGCGAGGCCATTGAGTCCCGAGATCCTGTGGCTGGATCCTTCCCTCTCTATGGATGATAGCACCATGAACGGCCCCATCTTGAACAGGACCAGGACGCACAGGTGGAAGATTACTGCCATCACGATTAGCTCCTGCGCGGAGGAGTCGGCGATGCCGGAACCTATCGCGGACACCGCTGCGAGCATGTAGCCCGCATGGGCGACGCTGGAGTAGGCGAAGACCCTCTTCGGGTTGTCGCTGGAGAGGGCTGCCAGGTTCCCCCAAGTCATGGTGATCACGGATATAACGGCTAGCGTACCATACCAGAACGCCGCACCCGAAGTGGGCATCGCTATGGTCAGGAGGAGCCTGAACAGGGCTACGAAGCCCATCGCCTTCGATGCGGTGGCAAGGACCCCTGCCACCATGGAGGAAGTTCCCGAGTATGCATCCGGGATCGCGAGGTGGAAAGGTGCTGCACCGACCTTGAATCCGAAGGCGACCAGCATCATCCCCACTCCCGCAGCTGCGAGTGGGTCCAGCGTCTCCATGGACTGCCAAGAGTGCGACAGGCCGGTGACGCTGAGGTCCCCGTTCCACAGGTAGAGCAGGGACATGCCGTAGATGCCGATAGCGGATGCGACGGAGCCAACGAGGAAGTACTTCGTACCCGCCTCCCCTCCTTCCTTTGACTCCTTGTGGAAGCCAACTAGGACGTAGGACGAGAGTGATGCCAGCTCCAGGCACACGAAGAGCATGAACAGGTGGGTTGACTTGGCCATCAGGGACATTCCGAGGCCGAGTGTGAGTAGGAGTATGTGGAAGTCGGCCTGCCTGCGATTGTCATAGAGGGCTGCGGTCTTGCTGCTCTCGGTCTCCTCGTCGTCACCTTCGGATGGAGCCCGGGCTTCGGGGTCGGAGGGGAGCCTCTGAGGCGCGGATGCCGTGCACAGTATGAGCACGCAGATGAACAGGTTAGTGAGCAGGGAGCTGAACTGGTCTACCTCGAGGAAGCTGCCGAACTGTCCGGACGCTGGAGGGTAGAGCAAGGCAATAGTGGATGCGACTAGTGCTGCCGAGAGGGTGGCGAGCGTCATCCAGTTGGGGAGTCGGGGGTCTCTGGTTGCAGGGAACCTTGTTCCCCCGATCATTACGGGGATCCTGAAGCTCGTGAGGGGGACCCTGAACTTCGCGTCCCCTAGGTTCGGGATTATGATGATGGCAGCCAGTCCCAGGGTCAGGATCAACTCAGGCAGGAGGAGCTGGATGTCCATCCCATCTAGCTCCGAGCTCATGGCCTCACCCCCTCGGACTGCATCGCATCGGCCAGCAGTTGGACCATTACCTCGGTGCTCCAGTAAGACATCATGTCCCAGAAGAAGAACGGCAGGATGCCGAAGAGTATCGTCAGGGCCCCCAGTATGGTCATGCCCGCGTTCTCATGCCAGGTGATGTCCCGAGGCTCGTGGTGGAGGGTGTCCGGGAGGATCCCCTGGTGAGGGTCGTTGGACTCGAATATCGTCCTCTGCATGGAGGTCAGGTAGTAGACGGCGGTGATCACTAGGGTCAGGGCCGGGAGGAGGACTAGCCAGCCGAATGTCATCCAGAAGGCGATCAGCACTGCGACCTCGGCGACGAAGCCTGCCATCATGGGTAGTCCGAGACTGGCCATCCAGCCGAGCATCATGTGGCCTGCCAGCCACGGGCTGTGGTGGGCTATGCCTCGCATCGAGCCGATCTCGAGCGTGTGGTAGTGGTGCTTGAATGAACCAGCGACGGCGAACAGGAGCGGGCTGATGATCCCATGAGCGAACATCATGAAGAGTGCCCCCGCGATTCCCAGTGGCTGCATCGTCGCTATCCCCAGGAATATCAAACCCATGTGGGACACCGATGAGTATGCCACCATGCGCTTGAGATTCGACTGCCCCATGCAGACCCATGCACCGTATGCTAGGCTGGCCATTCCGAGGAACACCAGTAGGGGGGTGAACACGACCGTGGATGCTGGGAATGCGGTTACTGCGACCCTGAGGAACCCGTAGGCACCCATCTTCAGCATCACTCCTGCGAGTATCATCGAGCCTGCTGTGGGTGCCTGCACGTGAGCGTCGGGCAGCCATGTGTGGACCGGGACGCTAGGCATCTTGGTGGCGAACCCTATGAGGAGGAGGAACCAGACAAGGTGTCGTAGGCCCTCGCTCATCTGCCCCCCGCTGTCGAGCATGGCGATCATGTCGAAAGACCTCTCCGAGATGGACGCTCCCGTGTTGAAGTACATCACCAGGATTCCGATTAGCATTACGACGCTGGCCGTGAACGTGTAGATGAAGAACTTCATCGCAGCATAGCGCCTGTCCTCGCCGCCCCAGACCAGGATGAGGAAGAACATGGGTATCAGGGTCATCTCCCAGAACACGTAGAAGACGAACAGGTCGAGCGAGACGAAAACGCCTATCATTGCCCCTTCCATGACAAGGAGCAGTGGGTGGAAGTAGTGCCCCTTCTTGGCGTCCCACTCGACGAGCATCGAGAGGGGGACCACCAGGGCCGTGAGCCAAATCATCGGCAGCGATAGGGCATCTGCGCCTACGTGCCATGAGACGCCTATCTGCGGGATTATCTCGAACGGGGTGTTCTCGAGCTCGTATCCCCCGAAGTCGATGTTCATCCAGTCTAGGTCGCTGAGGGATGTCGTCGCAGCCCAAGTCGAAATGGCCAGCAGTGCCAGGGCGACGCCCATGCAGATGTTCCTAGCAAACCCGGAGACCTGTGAGGAGGGTCCTTCCGGAAGGATGTGGGGCAGTGCCATCAGCAGGAGCCCGACAACTATGGGCAAGAGGGAAAGGATGCTCAGTATCATCCGCTAACCCCCCACGCAAGGGCGAATATCGAGAGCGCGCCCACGGCCACCATCAGGATGTAGTCGCTTGCCCGCCCTGTCGTCACCCTGCGAATCTGGACAGATCCGAGGACTGAGTTGGACTCGACCTTCCTGACGATGCCGTCGATCACCGTCCTGTCGAACCAGGCGGCTAGGGCGGCGAATGGCAGCACCGTCTTCGATAGGGCCAACTCGTAGTAGTAATCGAAGTAGAGTCTGTTCTGCAGGGCCTCGGAGAGGCTGGACTGGGACATGGCGGTTACGTCCTGGGAGCCGAACTTTCCTGAGAGCCAGACCAGCCACGAGACCAGCGGGCCCGAGGACTGCCCTTCTCGCAGGGAGCCACCGTGGACCCTGGCAGCGAAGATTGGGCCAATCACCATTGACAGGAAGATCGTTGTCCATCCCACTATCCTGAGGTTCGGGTCCTCCGGCAGGAAGGCGTGCTCCAGCTCGTAAACCACCTGGTCTAGGAAAGAGTCCTTGTTGATTCCCAAGTCATAGCTGTATGGCTTTGCCAGCCACTTCACGATTCCGAAGACGGATAGTCCGAAGCCACCGAGGGCACTGATTATCGAGAGTATCACCAGGGGCTCCTTGATCCAAGGGGTTGACTCGTGCACGTGATCGACGACTTCGTGCTTGGGCTCCCCGGCGAAGGTCATGAACCACATCCTGGACATGTAGAAGCCCGTCATCCCCGCTGTGAGGAGGACCAGTACGGCTGGGCCGAGCATCAGCGGCTCGTAGTCCAGTGAGGCCTTCCACGTCTTTGCCACGATCGCCTCCTTCGACCAGAAGCCACCGATAAGCGGAATGCCGATTATTGACATCGAGCCGATCATCATGGCAGCCGAGGTGACGGGCATCTTGGATGCCAGCCCCCCCATGTTGCGCATGTCCTGGGGGTCGAAGTCGTGATGGTCGTGATCGCCCCCCTCGTGCAGGTGGTCGTGGGCGTGATGGACCTCGTGGATGACCGAGCCGCTGGCCATGAAGAGCATGCCCTTGGCCATTGCGTGGTTGAAGAGGTGGAACATGGAACCGCCGAATACGAGGGTCGCGGCATCCATCTTGCCGTGGTTGTAGAACCAGAGGGACACGCCGAGGCCGGTGAAGATGTATGCCAGTTGGCTCATGGTTGAGTATGCCAGGACTTTCTTGATGTCGTTCTGGACGAAGGCGATTGATGCTGCCATGAATGCGGTAATCCCGCCGATGTAGGCCACTATCAGGCCCAGGTCGTCCAGCCCGGCGACGCCATGGTGTCCGACGTCCACGAATGGGACCATCCTGGCGACTAGGTACAGCCCGGCGTTGACCATCGTGGCAGCGTGGATGAGTGCCGATACGGGAGTCGGTCCCTCCATGGCATCGGGCAGCCAGACGTGGAGTGGGAACTGGGCTGACTTGCCCACTGCTCCGATGAACAGCATCAGTAGGGCCCAGAAAAGCTTGTCCGAGTCCACTGTTCCGTGGATCGAAGGGTCTGCGAATATCACCGAGAACTCGAGGGACCCGTATATGTCGTAGAGCATTAGCAGCCCGACCATCAGGAACACGTCACCCACACGAGTGGTGAGGAACGCCTTCTTTGCAGCGTAGGCAGCGCTCTCCTTCCAGAAGTAGAATCCTATCAGCAGGTAGGAGCAGAGCCCCATGATCTCCCAGAAGATGAAGAGCCAGAGGAAGTTGTCAGCCAGAACCATGCCGAACATTCCCATTGCGAAGAGGACGAACTCGGCGTAGAAGCGGTGGTTTCGGTTCTCGTTGATCGGGTCTGTGTTCATGTATCCGAGGCTGAACCAGCAGATCAGGAAGCACAGGAAGGTCGCGACGAATAGGAGCATCAGGGTAACAGAGTCGACCCACACTCCCACTCCGATTATCCTCTCAGAGCTCATTGTGTAGTCGGAGTGCAGGACGTCGAACGATATCCAGTCGATCCAAGAAGCGGCGACCCTGCCCCCGGCGTCTTCGGATATCTCGCGTGCGCCCCTGAGGTAGTCCACCATGATCCAAACCGCGGTCGAAAGGGACACCAGGAGCGATGAGAGGCCAATCACCCCTCCCTCCTTCAGAGTCTCCTTCCAAGTTGGTTTTCCATTGTACAGCTGGCCTGAGATCAGGATGACCGGGAATGCGATGAATGGTGCGAGGACGATTAGGAAAGCCGCATCTACGGATTCAACCTCTGCGATCGCCAGAACCGGGACGATCAGGAGCGCTGGGATGAGTGGCTTCAGTAGCCTGTACTCGTTTCCTGAATCGCCCATGGTATCACCTAGTTGCTGAGCTCCCTCGCTGCATCGAGCGAGATCGTGCCCTGAGTGCTGTAAAGGGAGAGGACGATGGCGAGGCCGATTGCGACCTCGGCTGCTGCTATTGCGATGGCGATGGCGGTGAAGACCCAGCCGTCCACATCGCCATAGTGGGATGCTGCTGCGACGAAGTTCAGGTTGGCCGCGTTAAGCATCAGCTCTATGCACATCAGGACTACGATTGCGTTCTTGTGGTAGAATGTCCCGAGGAGTCCGATTCCGAACAGGATGACTCCGAGGGCTGCTATCCAGCTTGGGTCGATCATTCCTCTGCCCCCATGTCCCATAGGAGGTTGACTAGCCTCTCGTCCCTGACTAGGTAGGAGGCGCCAATCATCGCCATTGCCAGCAGCGAGCCGAGGATTATCGTGGCCATCGTCCAGTCGTTGAAGATGGCGTCTGCGAAGGCTAGTGTTGTGGGTGCAGTGGATGTCCCCGAGTCCCACATCGAGTGCTCCATCATGCCCCTCAGCAGGACTAGGATGAATGCGAAGACTCCCACTCCGGAGACAGCCGATATCGCGTTCAGCGTGGGCAGTGACTCGACGTCCTGGATCCTCCTTCGAGTCAGCATCACGCCGAATTGGACCACTAGCATCACCGAGCCGAGGTAGACGAGGATCTGGATAGCTGCGAGCATCTCCGCGCTTGCCATCAGGAACGCCGCAGCGACAGCGAAGAAGGTGAACATCAGCCACAGTAGGGAGTGGGCCACCCTAGCGGAGAATACGCAGCCGAGTGCCCCCACTATGGCAGCGCCGGAGACGATGACGAAGATCAGCGTCTCGAAGTCCACCATGGTCAGGCCTCCGCCTTCGCTGCCTTCCTTTCCCGCTTTGCCTTCTCCTTCTTGGCCCGCTTGGCGAGTTCCATGTCCACCCTCTCCTTGTGGACCGAGGGGAGGACCCTGGTCCTGTCCGCGTCCATCCAGAGGTCCTCCCTGGTGAATCCCGACATTCCATCGTACTCGTTGGTCATGAAGAACGACTCGAATGGGCATGCTTCCATGCAGAGGCCGCAGAACATGCACCTCCCGAGGTCGATCCTGCCGGAGACTATGTCCTCCTCTGCAGGCTTGATTGAGCTAAGGGCCACGTCTTGCTGGCCGGATCCGTCCATCCAGTTCACAGTGGCAGTTTCCCCCGTGATGTCGATGACCTCGGCGAACTCGTACTGCTGCGGGGCCGAAGTGTGGTCCTTGACCAAGTCGTGCTGCTCCTCAATCTCGTGGAAGTCCTCCCTAGGCATCGCAGCCAGGCCTCCGACCTCTAACTCGCTGCCGAATCCATGCCAATCGTCACCCTCCTCTGCTGTGTCCAGGACGTTTACCCTGACCTCCGATGTCATGTGAAGGCAGTCGTTGGGGCACGCCCTGACGCATTGCTTGCATGCGGTGCAAGTCTCCCAGATCACCCCTATCCTACCGTTGTAGTTACCGGGTACGAAGAGCCATGGCTCCAGGTCGTCCAGCCTCTCGTATGGGTACATCACCGTGACCGGCCTCTCCACGAAGGGCATCAGCTGGCTAGTCTCCCTGTCGGCTGAGAACTTCTGACCTGAGCTGGGATGGGATTCCCCGACCCTCCTGGAGGTCTCGGGATCTAGCATGTCAGCGGGTTGTGCGTGGTATCCGCTCTTGAGGAACTTGAGCTTGCCCAGGAAGGGAACTGTGCGCAGGGCGGTCTTCAGAGTGATCCACATTGGCCTGACGACCAGGTTGCGGAAGCTCGGCGTGCCGTGTGGGTGGTAGCTCATGATCCCGCCTCCGTATCCGAAAGGCTGACCGATGATGCTGCCTTAACCGCGGAGTATGAAGTGTACTGCCTCTGGAGGTCCTCGAGCTTGGAGTCTGGGTGCCTCCCCGGGTATGCCTTTGTGACTGCGTATGTGCTGTATGGCCTCCTCATGGTCTCTAGGGCCTCCTTGTCCTCGTCCACGACTAGGATCACGAGTCCGAGGACTCCCGAGAGTATCATCACGATTGGTGCCACGATGCCCCAGCTTCCGTCCCATACCCATACCCTGAGGAACATAGCAATCGCCAGGTTGACTATTGAAAGCGGAAGGAGCCACTGCCATCCGAACTCGAGGATCTGGTCGGTCCTCACCCTGTGCAGTGATGCCCTGATCCAGACGAACACCGCGAACAGTGCCCATGCCTTGATCAGGACCCATGCTATTCCTGGGATGAGGGCCAGTAGGAACTCTAGGCCGCCCCCGACAATTGGTAGCGATTCCATGGTGCCCTGGAATGGGGCCTCCCATCCTCCGAGGAAGAACAGTGCGAATAGCAGGCAGGCGGCGTAGCAGCGTTGGTACTCGGCTGCGAACATGAGGCCCCATCTCATCCCGCCGTACTCGGTCCACCAGCCCTCAACCAGCTCGGCCTCTGCCTCTGGCATGTCGAAGGGGATCCTTTCCACCTCTGCTATCATGGTGATTAGGAAGAGTGCAGCACCGAGAGGCAGCATGAACAGATTCCACACATTGGACTCTTCGGCTTGGAAGTCGACTATCTCGATCACGTTGAACGAGCCGCTGATTACGCAGACCCCGAGTACGGTGATTAGGAGTGGGATCTCGTAGGCTGTGAGCTGGGCTGCTGATCTCATCCCACCGATGAGGGTGTACTTGTTGTTGGAGGCCCAACCGGCGAAGAAGACCCCCAGTGGGGCGACCCCGAAGATTGCCATCATGAAGACGACCGAGAGTTCCGGGCTTGAGACGTAGAAGTGCGGGCCGAACGGTACGAATGCGAACACTAGCACCGTGGTGGAGATGATGATGACGGGTGCGACTTCGTAGACGGGCCTGTCAGCATCCTTTGGGACGATGTGTTCCTTGCCTGCGAACTTGGTGAAGTCGGCAAAGGCCTGGAAGAAACCCGGAAGGAGGAACCAGTACCCGTGGTAACCCCTGTTGTTCACCCTGGATACGGCATCCAGCTTGTGGTCGTTGCCCCATATCGAGTTCAGGGTCTTGTTTAGCCATCCTATCGGGGCCCCCATCCCGAAGGGGAGCTGGTTCCACCACTTTCCAGCTGTGACTCCGCTCTCCCCTATCCATAGGCTCCTTAGAGTGGTCGTGGCGCCAAGCCTGTCCATAAGCCGGCCGATGAACTTCCTCTCGATGTATGGTATCGGGAGCATTGTCAGCATCATCGTGGTGAAGACCACAGTGCAGATCATCGTGGCCGAGAATAGTCCTTCGAGACCCGGTTGCATGTCGGCGAACCCATCCTGCAGGTTCACGACCCTGCCCAGCAGGATGTCCTCCGGCCATATTCCCTTGGGAGGGGAGATGGTTACTGTTAGGTCTAGGTCCTTCGAGGGAAGGGCGTCATGGACGTTGTCCATCGACCAGCCGACCAGTCCATCTACCCAGCCCCTGAGGTCCAACCAGTCTCCAGTAGCCATCATCTCACCTGTCCGTCTCCCCTATGCATGGGTCGAATGAGCCCATTATCGCTGGGATGTCAGCTACCTTGTAACCGACCATGCACTTGGATGCGTAAGGTATCGTAATGAAAATTGGAGAGCGGATCGAGACCCTGTATGGCATCTTCCCTCTGCCCTCCCCACCGCCGGCGAGGTAGAACATGGACTCGCCTCGGCTGTCCTCGAAGTGATGGGATCCGGAAGTTCCCTCTGGGGCCCTGCTAGGCGCTTTGCCTAGGATGGCCGGGTCCCCGGGCGCGTGGTATGTGTCGGCTCCACGGGGTATCTTGTCCAGAGCCTCCAGGACCATCATGGCACTGACTCTCATTTCCTCGACGCGAACCCTGTATCTGTCATAGCAGTCTGCGCCCTTGATCGATGGCCTCTCTACTGGTGGTTCCCAATCCAGCTCGCTGTAGACGGAATAGGGGTGCGCGGTCCTGATGTCGTAGTTCACCCCGCCTGCCCTCAGGTTGGGCCCGGTGACTCCGTGGTTGACCATCTCCTCGGGCTTCGTGTATCCGACGCCTTGGGTCCTTATGAGGAAAATAGTGCTCTCGTCGAACAGGGCCTCGTACTCCTGGATCCTGTTCAGGAACAGGCTGACCTTTGCCCTAGCCCTCTGTGCAAATCCATGGGGCAGGTCCCTCTTCACTCCCCCGACCCTGGGGAAGTTGTAGTGCATCCTGGAGCCGCCGAGCTCCTGGAGGAGATCCATCATCATCTCCCTCTCCCTTAGGCACCATACCATAACAGAGAGGTTCCCGATGTCAGGGCCATATGCTCCCAGCCACATCAGGTGGGATGCTATCCTCTGCAGTTCTACTGCGATGAGTCGGATGTACTCGGCCCTCTCCGGGACCTCTACCTCGAGGAGGTCCTCGACTGCGTAGATGTAGGAGTGCGACCATGTGTTTGCGCTGGCGTAGCACAGCCTGTCGCAGTAGGTGGTGATCTGGGTGAAGTCCCTGGCCTCGCATATTTTCTCGACCCCCCTGTGGATGTACCCCAGGTCGGGTTCGGTGTCGACAACGGTCTCGCCGTCGACCTTCACCTTGAGAGTCCATAGGCCATGAGTCATCGGGTGCTGCGGGCCCATCGAAATCCACATTTCTGCCATTATTCTCACCTCACTTGATCTTGCCAGCATCCGAGGGCTTCCTCAGGAATCCTTGAGCATCGTCGTACATCTCCTCGAAGTCGTGGTATCGAAGCTTGTGCTGCTTCTGCAGCGGGTGGAACCCCACGGGAGTCTCATGGGGCTGCAGAACCCTGCGCATCCCCACGTGGCCCTCGAAGTCTATGCCGACCAGGTCCCATGTCTCCTTCTCGTTCCAGTCTGCCCCGACCCAAATGTCCTGGACTGATGCCACCTTGGGGTCCCTTGTTTCCGGGATGGCGATTCTGACCTCGATCTCCAGGGGGACTTCCTTCCCCTCCAGTTCGGTCGGGTCCTTGACGATGGGCTGGACCATGCCCTCGATCACTGGCGGGTCTGTTACACCCATCCTCATGAAGTGGTAGACCACCTCCCAGTTCTTGTCCGGGGATCCCTCTGGCCAATGGATCCCGGTGATCATGGAGCAATAGTCGACATCGTGCTCAATCCTCAAGCACTCCGCCAGAGCGCGCCAGTTCTCGCTAGAGCAGTCGATGGAGACTATGTTTCGTGGGCTAGTACCGCTTTTCCTCTCCGATACCTCTGCATCGACACCATCCATTGTTGATAGTGCCGAAGCCATATCCTCAGCGGCTGACTTCTGGACGGATGTTGAAACGACCTTTCCCACTTCGAACCCTCCTAGACGTCTCCGATGATGATCGGGTTGTTTGATTCCGGTGCAGCGTCGTCAGGGACGGCTCCGATTCGGATAATCTTCTGGCGGAGCTTGTCGAACCCATCGATTAGTGCCTCTGGCCGGGGTGGGCAGCCGGGGATGTACACGTCGACCGGGATTATCGTGTCAACGCCCTCGAGGATGTTGTAGGACTGGAAGTATGGGCCGCCTGAGATGGCGCACTCGCCCATCGCTATGCACCACTTCGGCTCTGGCATCTGCTCCCAAAGCCTGACGATTGGGTCAGCGAACTTCTTGCTAATGGGGCCGTTTACAAGAAGCACGTCGCACTGCCTGGGGCTTGATCTGAAGAAGACCCCGAATCGCTCGGCGTCGAACCTGCTTGCACCGGCTGCTGCCATCTCGAGCGCACAGCACTTGATCCCAAGGTGGAGAGGGAAGAGGGACTTCCTCTGGCTCCAGTTGAAGACCCTGCCCACGAGGACCCCGATCACATCCTTGATCTTGCTGGCCTTCAATGCCTCGTCCGTGATGTCGCCGACGGTGTCCACCAGCATTCTGCTGTTGAAAACCGAGTAGTTCTGTCCGTCTCCGTCCATAGTATCACTCAGATGTATATTCTCCCTCTCTTGCGGAAGACGTGCCAGACCCCCAGGCCCATTAGGAGGATGAAGATGGACATCGTCAGCAGTGCGCTGATGATCGCACCCTCGTCGGGGAGTTCGCCGCTTCCCTTCTGGATGGCCATCACCCCTCCGAAGGCGAGGAACATGAATGAGATGTCGAACACCAGGAAGACTATGGCGTACCAGTAGTACTGGAAGTGGAAGTTGATGTCTGCATCTCCCAGTGGGTCGGAGCCGCACTCGTACGTCGAGTCCCTCCTGATGTAGAGGCTGTGGTCGGTCTCATAACCCGGCAGAAGGAGCGATCTCGTCTTGCTGGGATCGGAGCCCTTTGGGGTTGGCCTGAGGAAGCGGGTTGCGATGAAACTGCCAACTGGAAACCCGATTCCGACTATGGTCATTACCGCCACTGGAAGGTACATCTCCGCTACGGTACTCATGGCATCACCCTCGGTCCCGTAGGGACCGTCGAACATGGCCACAAAAATTCCGGACATAAGCGTATCCGAACGAAGGCCTTGGAACTGTCAGTCGTCGAGTTCCACGTATATGGAGTCGGACATCATCCGATTCTCGGCCCGGACCCTCATGAAGAGGTATGCCACGGCAATCGAACCAACCAGAATAATGGCCATCGCAATCGCCCTCTGGGCGTCGCCGGACAGCGCTCCTGTTCGAACCTTTGACTCGACTGTTAGGTCGATGGGCTCTCCTGCCACGGGCATGTCCTTTGGTTGGACTATTACGGTGAACGAGTACTCGTCATCGGCTATCAGCTCGCTCGGGGGTGTGACCCTAACCGTGACTTCCCGGGTCTTTCCGGGCTGGAGCTTGAACTCGTCCCCAATGACATCCACAGTCCATCCTCTCAGGGAATCGCTGGTCAGTACCTCCACTTCCTCCTCTATGTTCCCATGGTTGGTCACGGAAATCGTGAACTCGGCATTCTCCGGGTAGGAGGACTCCTTCTTCAGACTGCTTTCGATATCTATCCGCAGGTCGTGAATCGAACGTATGTCCACGACCAAGTCCACGTATGAGGGGGATTGTCCAGTATTCTTCTTCGAAGTCACGGAGACCCTGATCACCCCGGAGGTCCCGCTTTCAACGTCGAGAACCTCGAAGTCTATCGTTACCAAGATCTGGCCCTCTGATGGGACCGATGCCTCGTCGCCATCCAGAATCTGTCCATCGGCGCTGATGGTGCGCAGTACGGAGGAGTCCATCCCGGAGACGTCGATGACGACGTCGTCGGAACCCCCGTCACCTGTGTTTGTGATTAGGAACGAGAGTGAGGAGGAGCCTCCTGGTGGGAGTGAGAATCGCATCAGCGAGGGGTCTTCCTCCGGACTCTCGAATGCTACTGACATGCTGTAGTTGAAGTTCGAGACGGTGACTGTGAGCGATTCGTGCATCATTATGTTTGTACCGATGATTCCGATCCTCACGTCGAACGACTCGGAGTTGTTGTTGATGTTGTCAGATACGAGGACCTCGAGTGAAATCTGCACCGTCTCCTCCGATTCGACCGTGAGCTGGGAGATATCGTTGCCCTGGCTGTCCTTGAACCTCGAATCCCACTTTGTGTCTTCGCATGACTCTGAGATGTTTGGGTCGCAGGAAGAAAGGGCGAAGTTGTCCTGGATGTTTCCGGTGTTTGAGAGCGCTAGGGGGAAGGATACCCATTGGCCGAACCTTCCTGTCTGGGAGTCAGATGGGAGGTCGATGCTGCCGCCGTGGACTGCAGCGACGGTAACCTTTGCAGTCGCTTCGTCTAGGGTGATTCCCTGCGAGTTGACGTACAACGTGATGGGGAACTCGATGTTGGCCTTTGCATTCGCAGGTACTGTGATCTGCAATTGCACGCTCTTCCTGTCACAGTTCGAGGAGGAGCTGCAGTGCCTTCCGTCGATCGTAACGTATGTCTCGGAGAGCTCGACCTGCCACCCCGGCAGAAGGTCCTTGACGCCTACTGCGAAGTTGTCCTGGCCATTGCCGGTATTTGTGATCATCATCGAAGTTGACGCGGTGGAGCCGGGGTCAACATTGGTGATCGAGGGATTTGACAGGGATATGGATGCGTCGTGGACTTGTCCTAGATTGACCCTTAGGAGGGATTCGCAGCCTACGCTGCTACCAGCCCTTCCTTGGATGTAGACATCCACCGAACCGGGTTCCACGGAGTCATCTGGGGTTATCTCGAATTCGAAAGAGGTCGTGTCCTGGGAGCCACCCGGCTCTGACAGGAGCCTGCTTGTCGGTGTTTCGAAATCGACCCAGTCGCTCACATCGATGCCTTCCGAAGTTGCGAATGCGCTTACCGTCCAAGCGGTGTTACCGGTGTTTGTGAGTGTGAATGAGTTGGTCGCCGATTCTCCCGGTTCCAGATTGTGAGAAGGGTTCTGTAGGGAGGAGTCGCATGTCTTCACCTCTGGAATCTTAAGATTCAGGTTTATGCTATCGTTGGCCTGGTCGGCTGGATTCGGATCATTGGAGACGGTGGCATCTAGGATGAAGCAGTGGTCCCCTGATTCCGTGGAACTGCCATCGGGCAGGTTCACTGTGACCGTGGCAGTGTCCTTGTCACCTGAGTTTAGCGACATCTGCTGGGGCTCTACAGTGGCATCGAGGCCATCGGAGTCGCAGTCAGACTTGGAAGACATAGCAAGTTGTACTGTAGCATCGTTCTCCCCCGTGTTCTCGACGTCTACGGTCCACTCAACCTCGTCATCCTCCCCATCGTAATTGATCGCGCCATTGTTGGGGTTGATGTAGTTCAGCTTGACGGAGTATTGGCCCCCTCCTTCGGCGGTTGTAGTGACCTCGACGTCGGCCTGTGCGTTTTCCGAGGGATTGGATGCGACCCCATTGGCGTTGACCGTAGTCACGCAGTCACCTGAGGCCTGGTCGTTGATGCTGACCGTGAGAGTCACTGTCTCGGACTCCCCCTGCCCAACAGAGACCACCGAGGAATCCAAGTTGGAAGTGAATCCATTGCAGTCTGAATCTTGCGAGGCGCTCAGGGAGACGGTGAGATCCTCGTCTCCGGTGTTCATCACCGTGATGTCGTACTCGGCTGCGTCTTCTGTGGTCGCGGTGGAGTTTGTCGGACTGGCGCTTAGTGCGAGGTCGGCGGCCGCGAACACGGGGGTGGAAACGAAGGAGGCAAGGAGTAGTGCAACGATAATGACTGCAGAATCTGGCCTTCTCATCGAATGACCGAGTCATTCGCCCCTCTAAGGGCTTCGGGCGCTTGGTGCGCCAATAATCACGATTGTTGGAGTTCTCCATATTCGCGGCTACTGATCGCCGTGGTCAAATTCGGGGTCTGCTACCCACTCCTCACCAGAGGGGTCCCAGAGCCACCCCGGGTAATCGGGGAAACGCTGTAGTTCCTGCTTCCCACTGGTTGCCGGTTCTTCACTTCCCACTGTCTCCTCGATGGGTTCCTGATCTACTGGCTGTGCGGATTGGGTGTTCTCCCCCCTGATGCTTCGAGGGGATGCCTTGCCTCTGATTAGGGAGGGGATGTCGCCGCCGTTCCTGGCATACACCAGAGCCGCTGATATCGATGCTATTGCCACGAGCATTAGTGCCCCCAAGGCATAGAGGAGTTTTCCGGACCCTCCTCCCGAGGAATCGGAGAGGACTTCGATCTCCAACGTCAGTGACTCCCCGGAGACGTCCTCTGCGTTGGACAGCATTACTGTTAGCGAGCCGTCGGATCCCGAGTCCGGAGTGAACTCGACCTGTACCGACCTCCCCTCTCCTGGTTGAAGGGTGACCAGAATTCCATCGACTATCCTGATGTTCCAGCCATCTGGCCCGTCGGTGACAATCCTGTTGGAGATGGCGACGTTGCCTGTGTTGTGGAGCTCGAGGTATAGGTTAGTTGGGTAGTCCTCTCTCGCCTCGCCGAAGTTTATCAGGGTCCACTCAACCTCCTTGACGGTGTCAACCAATAGTGTCAGGGTCTCCCTCACTTCCACCCCGTCTGCTGCCATGACAAGGGATACTTCTGGCTCAGAGCCGGCTTGCTGACTCAATGGGATCGTGATCGAGCACCAGACCATCGCAGAGTCTCCCGGGCTGATCCTGATGGGGTTGACAGTGCAGCTTGAGGCCCAATCACCCGATGGTAGTTCTAGTGACACTCCTGGTTCCCAGATCGAGGATCCTGTGTTCTCGACCTTCCAACCCATGTCAAATGCGGTGTTGACCGGATGGGCCCCCAGACCGAGTGGGTTCGGTGACGAGTTGATATTGGTCCCCTCTACGAAGACAACCTCGTGGAATGACACCTCTGGGACCGCTCCGGAGATGGCATCCAGACTGGTGTTCCAATCGAAGAACTCCCCGTCCTCTATCAGGAACCTGATCTCCACCACGCCACTCGCGGCGAGTCCGTTGCCTTGGATTGAAAACGACCATTGGACTGAGGACCCCATTGGGACCGTGATATCTCCGAGGCCGCCTTGGATGGTCCATCCACCCGGTAGCGCCCTCTCGATTGGCGACATGACGACTTCCCTGTTCCCCTGGTTTGATATCTGCATGGTAATCTCATGCAGTGAGTCGGCGGGGACCCCTCCCTCGCTTCCTCCGGAACTAGGGGTCATCTCAATTGAGTCGCTTGGTTGGATAACCATGGGGATCTGGTATGCCCAGGTCTCCGAACTGACTCGTGATTTAACCAAAATCTGAGAGTTGAATGTTGAGCCGGCTGTGAGGAGGACTCCGGGCGGGGTGATCATGATTCCAGCGGTGATCGACCCTCCCTTGGACAGGGTGCCGGTCGAGCCTTGGCGCGAGCCCTGGAATGGCCCTAGATCCAGCAGGCCAACGTCCCATCCGGCTGGCGAGGACATCTCTATGTCATACGTCTGGGCCCCATTGCCGAGATTGTGTATCACGACTGAGGTGTTTGTAATCTCGTGGGAGTCGACTTGTATCTCGGCGGAAGGCAGGGTTACTTCTGGTTGGGCTAGCACGGGAACATCGAAGAAAATCTCCAACTGAGATTCGACGTCGAAGTCCTCGTCTGTAGCGGTGATTATCATGGAATATGTCCCGGGATCAGGAGGGGATGGGTGGACCAGTGTGAGGTTCACCGTGGTTGACTCGGTAGGTCCCAGCTCCACGTAGATCTGGTCGAAGCTCTTGTACCAGTCGAACTCGGCTCCGTCTAGCTGTCTGATCGGTTTTGTCACCTCTATGCTCGCGTTAGTGTCGAAGAGCGCGAGGTTAGTCATCGAAATCTCCCATCTCGTGGTGGTGTCCGATGCGTCCTGGAGTGTCTTCCATGGAGAATCTGTGGAGGCTTGTATCCCTGGCGCGCTGACGACTATCGGGATAACTAGCAGGTTGTTGTCCTCGTAGAGCTCGTCCAGTTGGCCTCCTGGGTCAACCTCTATCCTGATCTCTGAGTCTCCCTTTTCGGATGAGTCGGGGGTCCAATCCCACTCCAACCTAACTTCTTCTCCCGGTGACATCCCCAATGACTTCGTCTCAAGCGGGTCCCCGTTGATGTGTGCCGAAACGAAAACCTCTGCGAAGGATCCGGATCCCTGGTTTACCACTGAGACGGAGAAGCTAGTGGGTTCCCCGACCTGTGGGATTGGGGTGGAAATCTCGAAGGATCCGGGTGGGATGGAGGGGTCGGGGGTCAGGTCGTTGACGTTGACCCCTCTTACGGCTATAGCGAATGGCTGGTAGGTTCGGCTTCCCCCGTGGGAGAAGTCCTTGACCTTGACGTTCCATATCCCCGTGGTAGCAGAGTCGATCAGGACGACCTCAACGTTGTTCTTGTCGTCCTTCTCCCCACCCGTTGTGGAACGGCCATTTGCAAAGTCGTTGCCGAGGTATGTGACGGTTCCGTCGGGAGAGGTGACCTCGAGGTTCAGGTCGTTCCTGAGCTGAGTCCCCGAGAACGTCGATCCTGGGTAGTCGGACCATGCCAAGACAACCTTGAGGGGCTCGCCGGAACGAGTGACGTCGAAGTTGTACGAGGCCTCTTGCCCGCTAGAGAGCCTGGAACGGTCGTCGACGAAGATTCCGACGTCACTTTCTGGTAGCAGTGTGTTCACCAGGTTGACCCTGCCCCATCCCTCGTCGTTGTTTGGGATGTCCCTCGTGCCCATATCCTCAGCACCCAGTATCAGCATCGCCTTCACCAGTGCGCCTTGTGGCTCGGGCCGCTCGGCGATCTCCATGAGATACTGCCTGACCAGTGCAGATGCGCCTGCTGCTGCTGGGGTGGCCATCGATGTGCCACTGTACTCGACATACCAGTCATCGTTGAGGTTGTCTGGCGCCTCGGAAGCTTCCTGGGCCTTGCAAGACCTCACATAGTCCCCGGCCGCGACTATGTCTGGCTTGATTCTCCCGTCATCGGTGGGACCCCTGCTGCTCCAATAGTACATCTCGTTGGCAGAATCGCTGCTGTATCTGTTTACGTGAGCTCCTACTGTGATCACGTTCTTCGCAGTACCCGGGGGTGAGACTCCGTCGTCTCTCTCGTTTCCAGCAGCGAATAGAACGGTCATGCCGTCGTAGGACCAGTATTGGTCCCAGGTCGAGGTGCGATCATCGGCATCCTCTGATTGTGTTGAGTAGTCTCCTCCTGCGTTCCAGCTTCCCCAGCTGTTCGTGTGGATTCTAGCCCCACCAGAGCTGTAAGCCGAGTTCAGGAGCGAGTACACTCCAGGGCCAGAAAGGGCGCCGGAGTTATCATCCTCCATAGCCTGCATGTAGAGTTCAGCTTGAGGTGCTATTCCCTCGTACGATGCGGTGCGGCTTCCCGACCCCAGGACCGTGCAGGCAACGTGAGTGCCGTGTCCGTCGTTCGTGTCCGCTGTTGAGCCATCGTTCGCAACGTCGATCCTCTGAACTATCCTGGATCCGAAGTCACCGTGATCGTGATCGATGCCAGTGTCTGCAACCGCAACCCTCTGCCCGCTTCCATTCAGACCGGTGAAGAAGAAACTCTCCACGGAGTTTGCTTCCATGTGTGACCTAGCTAGGTTGTTCCAGATGGATAGCTCGGGAACGGGTGAGACGTAGGCTACTTCTGGATTCATTGCCAGGGATGAGACTGAATTTGGGTGGATGTTCCCGAAGTGGATTCCGATGGAGGGAGACCACTCGGACTCTAAATGAGCCTGTGAGGATCTGGCTACTGATCCACTTAGACCGACACCGGGAGAGTCGAGCCTGACCAATTCTGAATCCTTCCACCCTATCACTTCAACCTCTGTGATTGACTGCTCGTACCAGAGGCTGTCGTGAACGATTAGTGCCAGGGGGACCGGATGGGTCGCTGCAACGAATGGTAGGCTGGATACCGATTCTAGTTCTTCCATCGTACCCTGGATTAGGAAACCAGACGGTGGTATTGTGGTCCTGACAGCCACGTTTGCGGCTTCAAGGATGCCGACTCTGGCTTCCCAGAGCCCAGTTTCGGGAGAAATCAGAACCATCGCCAGATCTGGCCTGTCGGTCATCATGGAATCCGGGATGCCGGGGTTGAGAAGCAAGCCAGAAGTTGTGAATGCCCCGATCGAAGAGTCCGCCCAGAGGCTCCGATAGCCCTCCTCCCCTTGGGAGATGAAAGGCGTGCCTAGGTCTCTGACGCTATCCGGGTCGGGAGAAATCTCAATCCTGGTTACGTCGGTTGGCAGTTCGTCAGGGATTTCAGCCGTAGTAGGCCCTCCTTGGTTTGGAAGGCTGAGCGTAGATGAGAGGAGGAAGATAAGTATGAAAGCGGATATCTGTTTCTCCATCGTCTAAATCCCCTTTTTCCCACGCTTTGATACTATGGGTCACTCGTGAATCCAGAAGCATGTTGGATTAGAAAATCTCGAAAGGCGGCTGGTCAACGAAGGACTCCCTTGTCCACTCCCCCACTGGATGAGTCCAGACATGGAGTTCTCGTTGTCCGTCGTAGTCGAAATACTCCAGAGTAATCTCGATGAAGTAATCCTCCCACACGGACTGACCGAGGACCACCAGCTCTAGGTCGTCCGCCGGAGTATTGGATATCGAGCTATGGGCTGTAAGTCTAGAGATGTAGAAGTCGTGCCTATCTATCTCCGACTGATCTGAGTCTAGGAATCTGATTGTCAGGCTGACTTCCTCTATCGCCCTGCTCCCCTTGTTGTCGAGCTCGACGAGGACTACGTGTCCAGAGCCGGCCTGCATGTATACGACTTCGACATCCACGTTCTCGTAGGGTATCACCCAGATGATCGAGAATATCGAAGCCAGTGCGATCAATAGCACCATTACCGAGGCGAATACTACTCGCTTGGGGGTTATGGAGTGAGAAGCGTCCTCAAGCCTCTCCAGGATATCATGGGCGACGTCCTCGTCCACTTCGGAGGCCTGCCCTAGAATTCCGCCTGGCTCCTTCATTACATACCCCCTATTGTTGCGATGGCAGTTAGTATCCCCGAGGATATTGGTTCCGGGGCCATCCAATGGCTGGTTGAGCCTGAGAACCCTGGAATCAAGTTCAGTAGTGAGAGATCGGATGCGAAGCCATTGACCCCCAATGTCGTACCCGCTGGGATGCCTCCCGTCACTTGTGCATCGAGCATGACCCCCCTGAGGTCGATATCGACTCCATTGACCTCAGCCGTAGCCCTGGCCGAGATGATTATCCTGCCTCCCTGGACGTCAGACACCTCGATCACTTGGTATCCTGGAATCATCACCGTCACCCTTCCGAACTCGTGGACCTCGATATTCGCACTCTTGAGATTCTCTCCGAGGGCCTCCATCTGTTCCAGAACCACTGGAGGTAGGGTAGGAATGTCAGTCGCCCTGAAGTACAGTCTTTCGACGCCGTCACCGCTCGATCTGATGTTCAAACCGAATGATTTGGTTGGCTTTATCGACAGTCTGTCTGCAAGGCCCTCTGCCATCAGTACGATGTCTCCCTTGCTGTTTATCGCCCTCCCCTGGGCTTCGATATAGAGGGACATGCCCTCGCTGGATGCAGAGAAGTCGAGGATCGGCAATCCCTGGAAGGCGAGATTCTGGGTGATGTCGAAGTTCAAGTCAGGCTCGGTTGTGAGATTCATGGAACCTGGAATCTGAGTCAGGAACATGGTTGCCGGCCACCACAAGTTCTCCATCCACTGCAACTGCTGAATCATTATCGAACCCACGCCAAGGTCCCCCCGGCGGAACTGCTCGGGAACCGTCACGTCCATCGAGATGGCGTTACCGATGCTTGCTTGTATCTCGACAGACTCTGGGATGTCTTGTACCATCATCTCAGTTCTAGTTCCGGACTGTCGATCAAGAATCAGGGCATGGAACCACTCGAGCCTGTTTGACATGGAGTAAAGCGCCGAAGTGGAGGTCTCAGTTATCCCCCCCATCGTTTCTGTTCGGAAGACCGCGTCAACCAACAGAGATGTTGGCTGGCCTACCTCAAGGCCATCGATCGTCAGGAAGACGTCCTGGCCGTTGACGCCCCTGGAGGCGATGACTAGCTCGGGATTGAACGGCTCCCATCCTTCCATCCCTATTGTTACGGCCCAAACTTCGCCGTTGGGGATCGAAGTTCTGGAGACCGAGAGGTCGGCCAATGCTGGCAGATTCGGGATCCACATCTTGAGGTGGAAACCCTCGGAAATCCCGTTTGGTGCAGAATTCAGAACTACCCCATGAACCCACTCTGGCTCATCTATCGAGTCGTCGCCCATGCTTGACTCGACGACTAGATCGAAAATTGAGTCGGCCTCTAGCCCGAGGGAGAATGAGAAGTTCCCCTCCCCAGAGCTTGATCCAGTCGAGATATCGGTGGTTATTCCGGAAAGAACGCCATTCACTGACCTTCCCAAATCCGAGAATCCACCGATGAAGAATGCGACCCCTGTCATCCCCTGCGAGGAGTTTAGCTCGGGGATGTCAAGTGATGGCCCTGAATCAGAACCCGTGGGAATCTCGACTGATAGGCTGGAGGGGAGGGGGTCGATCTCAGCTAGCACATTCAACGGGAGGGCCTCGCTCGAGGGGGCGTTTCCTATGTTGATTCGCATTGCGTTTCTGCCCTCTATGGTGGCGAATGCCGTCCCAATTCCGGCTTTGCCCGGTGCTCCCTGCTCAAGAGGAGGTATCCACCCGACCTCACTTACTCCTGATACTGTGGCTGAAAGGGAAGAGGTATTGCTTGGAGGGTCGTGATGGAAGAGGAAATGATCGCCTTCCATGGACATTGGCGCTGATGAGTCGCTAATCTGGGCCTCTATCTTATCGATGGCAGAGTCTGATGACCAAGAGATTACCGAGCCAGAAGTTGTTGAGAATGAGCTAGGGAATCCGGATACTCGGACAGCCTGGCGAAGGGAACCATCGTATCCCGTGTAAACGATTGAGCCTATTTCGGAGGACGCGGAGTAGTCTACTCCGCCGGGGGAAACAGAAATTGTGATGTTGTTTGGGACATCTGATAGCCATGCGGACTGGTAATCTGGATTATCTAGGGAAGCCGTCTGATGGCTTATGTAGGACAGTCTGATGTCCTCGTTCGAAACTGTCTGCAGAGTCAGAACCTGGGTTTCAGAGGAGTTGTCATCCACCAGGGAGAAGGCCTGCAATCCGGAGAAATTCACGCTGGCTGCGACTGGAACGAGCGGTTCCTTGGGTCCGTGATCGGTCTGAATCATTCCTAGACCTCGGTCAAGAGCCAGTATTACGTGGTTCCCAGAAGACGTGGGGTGATCGGAGGAGCCGATCTGCATCGAGAGTTCTGAGAGAGGGTATGCGTTTCTTGATGCTAGCCAATTGTCGGTCATTAGCAGGTGGATCTCCCTGCCGGAGATTCCTCCAGCATCGACGCTGCCGCTAATCAGCTCGACTAACGTGGATGGAACCTCGTTCAAGATGCTCCCCACGTCGAGGAAGACATCGACCAAGTTGAGGAGGACCGAGTCAACAATCTTTGAGATGAAGTCAAGATTGTTGCCTGTGTCTAGGGAGTTGTTGGATTCTGGAGCGCCACCCAGACCGAATGACCCGTAAACCGCTACTGCGGATGGAATTGAGTCTGCGAAGATGTGGATGCGTCTGTGATCCTCACTATCTCCTCCGCGAGAGAACCATGATGTGTAGTCCAGCTCTTGAATCGGCTGGGCTGACCGAACTACAATCAGACTTTCCGGTGGGTCGGCTGGATTTACTGGCAGCGTGGGGTCGTCTACATTTTGGCTGTTATCTCTGGTGAAGTTCTTGATGCCGATGATCAGGCCGAGCCTATCTGGGATGTCTCCGGGTAGTTCCGGTTGATCCGCTGATCCCAACATCCGGAATGCCCTCTCAATCTCCCCATCCGTTAGAGACCCAGCAGGCATTCCTCTGAACCAGCCTAGTGAATCGGTGGTATTGCCGTATGATCCGTCTGACTCCGACTCAGGCAGGTCAGAGCGATCCTCGTGGAAGTGGATGTGCAAATCCGATCTCCTATCTGCCCAGTACTCCAGGGTCGTGAGGCTCTTCTCACCTGTTAGGCCACCGGATGTGGGTAGTACGCTATCTGTCCTGACGACAAGCTCAGCAGAGCTGGGTAGGCGCTTTGACTCCCCGTGGGGATGAAATCGGGCTTCGATGTATGCTAGTTCCCACATATCCCTGTCAGAGTTGTCTTTGGGCGGGGAATAGTGTATGTATCCGAATCCAGCAGAGACTCCACATGAGATCTCTAGGGAGGTTCTGGTGTAAAGTTCCGAAGTGTCGTAACTCTCGGAGCATTCGTCCTGACCGCCGTTATCGAATCTGAGAGAGTAGGGTGCAGATATGGAAGCGAATGTTATCCCTGACTCCTCTGGAGGATCGACGAGGCCGAATGGATCTGTAATGGCTGCAAGGAGGGTGGAGGCGAAGTCTTGGCCGGTGCCAACTAGATCGAAGTACAGCCTCTCTATCCCCACTTCGAACTTGAAGTCGTTTGGCGGAGTCGTGAACCTTGAGTCGATGACCCAAACATAGCTCTCGCCCTCTCCGAGGTTCAGGAGCGTGCCGGAAGCCGAGTAGGAGAATGCCTTGATCAGGGAAACGTGGAGCGATTCCATGTTATCCCAATCTGTATCCGATGCGCTGTTTCCGATGTCTCTGACAGAGAATTGGATTCCGGGCTCAATCCAAAGAGTGCCTCCCTCTATCCCCCAGCCTCCGATGAAGTCCACGTCCACGGTCAATCCCACCTGGATGTCATCATCGCCATCCCCATCGACGTCGACTGAATGCAGAAGTGCCTCTGTGTTCGTGTTGATGATTGAGAAAAGGGATGCGCTGAATGAGACTACCTCGTACTGCTCAGTAATTTGCCCGCTGTCATCCACGTACTGTGTCCAGATTACATAGTCAGTGATGTTGAATAGAGTCTGCCAGATGTTGTCAACCATTCCAGGGTTATTGCCTCCGTTGAGCAATAGATCGTAAGGTGCTGGATGTTCCACCGTAGGGGGAGTGGTGCTGACCATCGATAGGCCCTCGATAGACGGCCCGACCACGGAAATCGGACTGTCCGGGTCCGAAGTAGTGACTGAGTCCCGGACAGCGTCTATTCTTGAGTCTGCCAGGGGCGAGACTGAGTTTTCCTCCAAGAAGGATTTCCTCTCATCGAGCATTTCATTGAGTTCATCTAGAACGCCGAAGTCGCTAGATTCCAACCTCGGCTCCCCGCTCACACTGGAGAAGGGCAATAGCAATGGGGAGACGAATATCAATGCCAAGAATATCGTGACCTTTACCTGACCTTGGGGGGGTTTTCCCGAACGAGGTTCTCGGTCCATTCTAGAACGCACCTCCTAGAGGTGCGCTATAGGGTGTTGCCCTACATGTAACTCTGAATATCTCCGTTTCTTACAGGTCAGCTAGTTCCGACCATCTCTTCCGAGCCACAGTGTGGGCAGTTTGTGTAAGCTGAATCTAGACCTTCTGGTAGTGTGATCTCGAATGCTTTGGAGCACTTGCTGCAATTACATCTTACCTTTGTCCCCTTGGAAGGCTCGGGTTCAATCTCCTCCGGGGTTGATTGGAGGTCTCCAAGGAGTGAGTCTCCCAAGTCGGTGGGAATTGTTGTCTCCTCTTGGGATGAGGGGGTTTTTCCTAGCAGATCGAACATATCAGGTCCGTTTTGTGGGACTTTCATTTCCTCCCTAGGGGGTTGGAAAGGTGATTCTCCCCCTCTTCCCCACATCTGGGCCTGCATTTGGGGAGAAGGGGGCTGTGGTGGTCCTTCCTCTTCCTCTTCGTTCGAAACATCTGAGAATTCTGACATCCTGCGTCTCACTGCTGAATTATACAGGAAGAAGGCAACGCCTGAGCTGATGATTAGCAGGACTGCTGCAATGGCTGCGATAACCTGCCAAGTGAGGCCGTTGCTGGATTCGCTCGCCTTGACGATGACCAGTATTTCTGCATATGAAGTCAGGCCGGCATCGTTCTGAATTCTGCATACCACATCGGTTGGTCCCTCTGTGTTGAATTCGTGGATTACCGAAGGGCCACTGAGCTCAATCTCGTTGTCTGTCCCCTGACCTATTGTCCATGTGTAATCCAGGCCCTCGGATTGGTTATCCTGTGCGGAGATCTCCAGATTTATTGGTTCGCCGTAGTTTACCTCAATCTGAGTTTCGTACTGTGAGATCTCGGGCGCGGTGACATCGATGAAATTCACAACGACGTCCTTCTGGGTGGTCATTCCAGATCTGTCCCGGACGGCTAGGGAAATCACATGCTGTCCGGGCGAGTATTCTTCTGAGACCTGTAGGGTTAGTGTCGAATATTGTCCTGTGAGGGAGTAGTTGGAGAGGATAATCTGGCCATCCATCATCCAATCCAGGCTCTCCACCCCCCAATTGTCAGTGAAGGAGGCACTGATGGAAATCTGTTCTCCGAATCCCTTGGTGACCTCTCCCGTCACTCCCAGGGAAACCGATGGAGCAGACATGTCAGTTACTCTGACGGTCCTAGAAACACTAGCACTCCTGGAATCGACTGATGTTGCAGAAAGCCGGACTGTGTAGTTCCCAGGCTCATCCCATCGGTGCTCCAGAGTCAAACCACTCCCGTCGCTAACTCCGTCCCCATTGATGTCCCATGAAAACCCAGAGTCTGGAATCTGACCGGATTTGTTTGGGGTTGTAGATGCAGAGAGGTTCACCGAGGCGCCAACATCAACCGATTCGAGGTCCGTCTGACTGGTTATGGATGGTGCTAGCACCGGAGTCAGAGTGACTGTGACAGTGACAGCGACGTTGGAGGTTCCCGCCCCACCACCTCCAGGACCCTGGCGGTTATCCACTACAATGTACAGATTCTCCCCATCGATGTCACTCGCCTCCCAGGGAAGGTATCTTTCTTCGGAGACCAGTAGCATATCAGCTGAATTGATCCTGAGCGAAGAAGACCAGTTCGTGGATGGGGAGTAGTAAGAAAAGGCAGTCTCTGACATTACGAAAATGTCCGGCTCTCCGAGCATGGTTCTTGCATGAATCTCCACGAATGTTCCCTCGTCGACTGTGAAGGGCCCGTGTGCAACCGAGTATTCACCCGGCTCAACCCTATGAATGGAGTCGGCGAGAGTAAACTGCTCAGTCTGTATGACACTCGCATCTAGTTCGAGATTTGCGGATAGTCCTCCCTGATCACCTTGACCAGAATCCTGAGGATGAGCCAGGTTGTCCAACACCAGATACCAACGTGTTTGTCCCCTATCACTAGGAGTCTGCCAGTGCCACTCCCCGGTTCCGCTGAATGACTCGAATACAGATTCGGCCATCCATACTGTGTCAGTCCTGTAAGATTGCTCGTTTTGGTAAATGGAAACCGTGTTTGATGGGAACAGAAGGATGTCGATTTCCTGATCCGCTGAGATTTCGAAGGCCAAGTTTGTCCCTGGGTCGTGGATTCCTAGATCTACGCGGATGCATTCTTGATCCATCACGGTCCAGTTATCAGGCAGAGAATCAAGACTGGAATTGGTGCATGAGATTACTCCCTTTGTCGAAACAGCCCCAACAGAAACAACCGTTGTCATCAGTAAGGCGATTACCAATACGCTAACCCAACGCATCATCGTATTCCGGTTCACCCTCCCCTTTTGAACGATATCGCAAGAAAGTTCAACGTTGAGTCTAGAGATTCCGGGGGATGGGGGTCTGTGGGAACCATCGCAATAGAACCACGTCTCCGACCGACCTCACCCATGTCCATGGGACGGCGACATGCGTGCGCCCCTCGACCAATGCATCTGGTGGGTCTGAAACGAATATGTGGGTGCAAGACCAGTTGTTCACATCTATCACCGTATCATGAACAGTCCCGAGAAGACGTCCGTCCGGGATGATGACCGGTAAACCCCTGATTTCCGATGCGTGACGGTCCGCCATAGTGAGATGCAATTCATCATTCGGCATCAATCTGACGGATTGGCCGATTACTTTCCGCGGTTCTTGTTCGCCTTGAGGCTTGGGCGGAGCTTCTCTGCCCCCTTGCCCTTGTTCAGCAGGCCCCTTCCTCTCTTTCCAGCTCCAGTCTTGCCCCTGAATGCCCGTCCTCGATGGCTTGAGCCGCTGGAGACCCATCCCATATCCTTGTCAGACTTGATTGCAGGATGCTCGGGATCGATCATAATCACCTCGTAGAACTTGTTCTTTCCGTCTTCACCGACCCAATACGAATTGAGGACCTCTAGGTTCGGATACCTCCTCGCAGACCTCTCCTCGGCGATCCTCTGAATCGACTTGCCCATGGTGATCTTCTTGATTCCAGCCTTGGAAGGCTTCCTCTTCATGTGTATCTTGCCCTTCCTCAGGCCACCGCGTCGAACTCTGGTTCTTACGACGACCACGCCCTGCTTTGCCTTGTAGCCGACTCTCCTAGCGGCATCGATCCTAGTGGGCTTTTCGACCCTGATGAAGACTGGTTCCTTCCTCCATCCAGCCATCCTGTCTATCCTATACCTGGAAGGGATGCCCTCCTTGGGCTTCTTCCATGCCGCGCTTACGTGCTTGTGCAAACCCATAGTCAGACCTCTAGCGGCCCGCCGACCTAGAACTCATTTATGAGCCTGC
>Ga0208410_1000219_pt1 | contig 35756 bp, 41 predicted proteins | sample ETN02SmetaG_3_FD_185787 | JGI IMG/M metagenome (GOLD analysis project Ga0208410, IMG submission 185787) | Marine microbial and viral communities from oxygen minimum zone, Eastern Pacific Ocean - ETNP2014F10-02SV257 (SPAdes) (version 2) | ecosystem: Environmental > Aquatic > Marine > Oceanic ... | reverse complement strand
TAAGTGAATTCAAAAGAAAAGACGGCTATTGCCGTCTTTTCAAATTAGTTAAAAGAGCTTTAGTTTAAAGCGTCTTTTAATCCTTTTGCAGCTTTGAAAGCTGGGGCATTTTTCGCAGCAATTTGGATTGTTTCACCTGTTGCTGGATTTCTACCTTGTCTTGCAGCCCTGTATCTTGACTCAAAGTTACCAAAACCAGCGATACTTACTTTATCGCCATTTTTCATACCATTTGTTATGCCATTAAACACGGCTTCTACAGCTTGTTTAGCATCAGTTTGTGACAACCCTACTTCTGCTGCAACAACGCTTGCTAATTGATCTTTATTCATAGCTGTTTAGCCTTTCTGTATTGAGTTTTTTTAAAAACTCCTTATAAACATTATAGTTTTTTATAACGATTTGTCTTAATATACTAAATTTATTGATTATTTTTTAAAAAAACCTGATTTTATTGACTAATTATGCTATTTAGTTCTTTTACTTTAGCTTTAACAGCATCTGATGCATTTTTTAAATCTGTAAGCTCATCACTATTTAATTTAAGCTCAACAACTTCTGTGACACCATTTTTACCTAATTTAGTTGGCACTCCTAGATATACATCACTTATTCCATACTCACCCTCTACCCATGAGCAAGCTGGCATAACATCATTAGCATCGGAGATAATTGATTTAACCATAGTCGCAGCCGCGGAGGATGGTGCAAAGTAGGCACTACCCGTTTTCAATAAAGCTACAATTTCAGCTCCACCATTTGAAGTTTTTTGAACAAGATCATCAATTTCATCTATAGACAATATTTCGGTAAGAAGTTTTCCACTCACCTTGCACTGTGACGGAACTGGAACCATTGTTTCTCCGTGACTACCCATTGTAAGAGCCTCAACATCATTCATGTTTACATTTAATTTCTCAGAGATAAAATAAGCAAATCTAGAAGTGTCCAAAACACCAGCTTGACCAATTACTTTATTTTTAGGTAAACCTGAAATTTCAGATACTAAAGTAGTCATTTGATCTAAAGGATTTGTAACAACAACTATTGTTGGACTCTCTGAATACTTCATTATATTATTTGTCACATCTGTAACAATTTTTGCATTAACCTCTAAAAGGTCCATACGGGACATTCCTGGTTTTCTAGGAAGTCCAGCTGTGATTACGACTACATCGCTGTCACAAGTATCTTCATATTTGTTAGTACCAGAAATCTTTGTAGAGAATTTTTCAACATATCTAGATTGGTTCATATCGAGTGCCAAACCTTGTGGTAAGCCATCAACAATATCCGTCATAACTACAGAATCAACAATGTCATACTCTGCAATTCTTAAAGCTGTCATAGAGCCGTATTTACCTGCACCAACAACAGTTACTCTTTTCATTCTTAGAAGCCTTCTATGTTGTCAGTCAATGATTTCGCAAAATCAGAAGAGGATAATGTTGTCGCGTCAGTTCTGCCTCGGGCAAGGTCGTATGTAACATTACCTTCACTTATTGATTTCTCCATTGATTTTACAATTAAATCAGCGGCTTCATTCCAACCCATATATCTAAACATCATCTCGCCAGATAAAATTAACGAACCAGGATTAGCTTTGTTCTTTCCTGCATGTTTAGGTGCTGTACCATGTGTAGCTTCAAACACAGATTTTCCGTTTTCATAATTAATATTTCCACCTGGACTAATTCCTATACCACCTATTTGTGCTGCTAATGCATCTGAAGCATAATCGCCATTTAAGTTAGTAGTAGCTATAACATCAAATTCTTGTGGCTTTATGAGTATTTGCTGAAGGAATGCATCAGCGATAACATCCTGAACTAAAATCTTATCTCCTGCATCTCCATTACAATCATCCCACGAAACTGCAACATCTGAAAATTCTGATCTTACAAGTTCATACCCCCAGGCTCTAAATGCACCTTCTGTGAACTTCATAATGTTGCCTTTGTGGACGATTGCTAAATTCTTCTTATTATTCTCAACGGCATAATTGAGCGCTGCTCTAATTAATCTTTCTGAGGCTGTTTTTGATATTGGCTTAATTCCAATCCCGCTATCCTCGCGAATTTCCCAACCGAATTCTGAATTCAAAAATGCGTTAAGTGACTTTACTTCATCAGAATTCATTTCAAGTTCTTTTCCGGAGTAAACATCTTCAGTGTTTTCTCTAAATAATGCGATATCTACGTCACCAGGATTTTTTGTTGGTGATTCTATGCCAGAAAACCACCTTAGAGGTCTTAAGCATGCATAAAGGTCTAATTTTTGCCTAATAGCAACATTTATAGACCTAATTCCACCACCAACAGGTGTAGTAAGTGGTCCTTTAATACCAATTCCATAATTATCAAAAAGTTCCAAAGTTTTTGCTGGAAGCCACTCCCCAGTTTCATCAAATGCTTTTTGACCAGCTAATACTTCTGTCCATTCAATTTTTCTTTGATCTGAATATGCTTTTTTTACTGCTGAATCAAATACATTTTGTGATGCTGGCCAAATATCAACACCTATACCATCTCCTTCAATAAATGGAACTACCGGTTTGTCTGTATCAAATGAAGCACGAGTCTCGTCAATAGCAGCTATTAAATCATCTCTTTTTAAGTTTTCTTTCAAATTACATCCTTAATTGCTTGTCCAATCCTAGTTGGATTTTTTACTACATTTACTCCTGCTTTAGTAAGTGCTTCAATTTTAGCAGAGGCTGTCCCCTTATTACCTGAAACTATAGCACCAGCATGACCCATCTTTTTTCCCGGAGGCGCTGTAACACCAGCAATATAAGAAACTACGGGTTTAGTTACATAATTTTTAATGTACTCAGCTGCTTCCTCTTCTGCACTACCGCCTATTTCCCCGATCATAACAATTGCTTCAGTTTGAGAATCTAATTGGAACCCCTCAAGTACATCTATAAATGACATTCCAGGTACTGGGTCTCCGCCTATGCCGATACATGTTGATTGTCCAATGTTGATTCTTGTCAATTCGTGTACAGCTTGGTATGTCAAGGTTCCTGATCTTGATACAACTCCAACATTACCTTCCTGTGTTATTTCATGAGGCATAATACCAACGTTAGATTTTCCGGGAGAAATTAAGCCTGGACAGTTTGGACCGAGTAATTTAGCATTTGTATTTGTTGTTAATAAATCATACATTTTGGCTTCGTCTTTTGCTGGTATGCCTTCTGTAATGCAGACAATAAGATCGCAGCCAGCATCTCCAGCCTCTAAAACGGCATCCTTAGCAAAAGCAGGGGGCACAAAAGTAAGGGCAGTATTAGCACCTGTTGCCTCAACTGCATCTTTTACAGTATTAAAAATTGGAATTCCCTCTACTTGTTCTCCACCTTTTCCTGGTCTGGTTCCAGCAACAACTTGGGTGCCGTAATCTCTGTTTCTGAGAGCATGAAACTTACCTTGCTCCCCTGTTAATCCTTGTACAACAACTTTTGTGTCTTCATTAATTAAGATCGACATTATTGACCAGCCTTTACTGCAATTTGAGCTGCTTCATCCATAGATCCTGAAATTGTTATTTTTTCATTCTTATTTTTTTCAAGTATTTCCAAACCTTCTTTTGAATTTGTTCCATCAAGACGAACTGTAATTGGCCATTTAAGTTCTTTACCGCTAGTTGCCTCGACAATACCTTCAGCGACTAAATCACATCTTGTTATTCCTCCAAATATATTGATAAGAACACTCTTTACATCATCTTCGGTTTCAAGCACCTCAAGTGCGGCTGTAACGGTTTCAGCTTTAGCCCCTCCACCTATATCAAGAAAATTTGCTGCTTTTCCGCCATGCTCAACAACAACATCTAGAGTAGACATCACAAGCCCTGCACCATTTCCAATAATTCCAACGCTCCCATCTAATTTTATAAAATTTAATCCTTTACTCTTTGCAAATTTTTCTGAGTCAGGTATTGGAATGTCTTTTTCAAATTTCTGAAATTCTTCATGCCTGTACTCAGCATTCATATCTAGAGATACTTTTGAATCTAAAGCTGAAACTCCTTGAGACGTTATAGCTAAAGGATTTACTTCTACAAGATCACAATCGTTATTTACGAACAAATTGTAAAGTTTGGAAATTATCTCAATAAGTTGATCTTTATATTCGAAATCTAGCTTGGCGTTAGTAATTGCATGTTCGATGTCGGGAGGATTTAAGCCGACTGATGGTGAAATATAATGCTTTATTAAATCATCTGGAGAGTTTTCTGCAACTTCTTCAATATCCATACCGCCTTTTGAACTAAGCATCATTAAATATTTTTTTTCAGATCTATCAAGCGTAAATGAAATATAGTACTCTTTGATAATTTCTGAAGCTTCCTCGATAAGTAAGCTTTCAACTAAATGGCCTTTAATATCCATTCCTAAAATATCATCAATAAACTGATCTAATTCAACATCATTATTGGCTACTTTAATTCCGCCAGCTTTGCCTCTGCCTCCAACTTGCACTTGTGCTTTAACCACTACTGGATAACTTAAGCCATGGTCTGATTTGAGTTCAGATTTAGATTTTATAAATGTTGATTTTGGTGTAGGGATAGAAAATTTTTTATAAAGTTCTTTACCTTGGTATTCAAATAAATTCATATTGTTATAACAAGAATATAGATTACAAAAAAATAAAAATTATGCTTGATATTTATTGAAATTTTATTGGAGCCCATTCAACATCCAAGTACTTTGTTCCTATGTCTTCCGAAAACTCTACAGTTATTTCATTTCCGTTTACTTCTTTTATAACGCCCTCACCATACTTTTCATGTATCACAACTTTGCCAACTTCTCCTAAGTTCTGACTATCTGTATTATTAGTAAAATCATTTGTATGATCTTCAGTAATAAAATGGTTAGCTCCTTCTTCTAGGAATCTACTTGGTAAATTATAAACTGTACCACCCCAAAGAGTTCGAGACCAGGAGTGTGTCAAATAAAGCTTCTGTTCTGCTCTAGTTACTCCTACATAACATAACCTTCGTTCCTCTTCTATTTCAGAAGAGTCTCCTTGGGAGCTTCTCTCGTGTGGAAATAAATTCTCTTCCATTCCAGTCATAAATACAAATGGAAATTCAAGACCTTTTGCATTGTGTAATGTCATGAGCAGTATCTTGTCGCTATCTTCTAATTTGTCTGTATCTGAAAATAGAGCAATAGACTGGAGATAATCTCTTAATTTTGAGTAAGGCTCTTCAATATCTTCATCGTAAAGATTTTCAAAACTAAAAGCTGAGTTTAAAAGCTCTTCTATGTTCTCTAGTCTCATCTGTGCTTCTAAAGTGCCCTCTTTAATTAAATTTGATTTATATCCTGTTAAATCTAGAATTTTTTCTATAGTTTTTGAAGGTCCTTCTAAGGCGTATGTTTTAAGTTCATCAATTAGGTCTTTAAAATCTAATAAATTTGATATAACCCTATTTGAGAGATTTTTAAAATCATATAAAGAATCAAGGGTCTCTATTACTGATTTATTATTTTCATCCATATAATTTCTAATTTTCTTTTTTGAAGTCTCTCCAATTCCTCTTCTGGGTTCGTTAACTATTCGCTCGAACGAAACCGTATCTAAGTCGTTGATTAAAAACTGGAGATAGGCAACTATATCTTTTATTTCTTTACGTTCATAAAAACCAACACTCCCTACCAATTTGTAATTCAAATTTATCTTTCTGAGTTCCTCCTCAAATAATCGTGATTGGCTATTTGTTCTATAGAAAATTGCAACTTCGGCAGATTGATCTTGACTAATTATATTCCTAATTTCTTCAGCTACCCATTTTGCCTCATCTTTTTCAGATCGAAATTTAATTGATGAAATATCTTGACCTTCTTCATTATCAGTCCATAAATTCTTTTCTATTTTTCTGTCGTTATTAGAAATGATAGAATTTGCTAAATTTAATATTTTTTTAGTTGACCTGTAGTTTTTATCTAATTGAATAATTTTTGCATTATTAAAATCTTTTTCAAATTCTAAAATATTTCTAATATTTGCACCTCTAAATGCATAAATGCTTTGATCTGAATCACCAACAACACAAATATTTTTATTATCAGACGCTAAGAGCTCAACTAGTTTGTACTGGACGTGGTTGGTATCCTGATATTCGTCAACCATAATAAATTGAAATTTTCTAGACCATTTTTTTAATACTGTCTCATTAGTATTCAACAAATCTACTGTCTTTAAAAGTAGGTCATCAAAATCCATTGCGTTTGCAAGAATTAACTTTTTCTCATAGCTTGAATAAATTTCTGCAACTTTTACATCAAAAAATGATTCTGCATTTTCCAATGCTTCAGCTGGCAATCTCATTTCATTTTTTAAATTTGATATATGTCCACGAATTTTTTTTGGTGAATATTGCTTAGTATCCAATCCATTTTCTGACATGCAAAGGCGGACAACTTTTACAGTATCTAGTTGATCATAAATCGTAAAATTATTGTTGTATCCAATCTTATTTCCGTCCACTCTTAGTATTTTCACACACAAGCTATGAAATGTAGATATCCACCTTGGAGATATCTTTAAATTTAATAACTCACTTATTCGAATTTTCATTTCTTCAGCAGCTTTATTGGTAAAAGTAATTGCTAGTATATTTTCAACATCGATATTTTGATTTCTAACTAAATGTGCATACCTATGAGTTAAGACTCTAGTCTTTCCGGAACCAGCACCAGCCATTATCAGTACAGGTCCATTTATTGTTTCTATTGCCTCTATTTGACTAGGGTTTAGAAATTCTTTCCATGATTCAGGAATTTTTGAAGTTGAATCCATTAATGCTTAATCTATCCCTAAAGCTGTTTCGATTTCTGAAATTGTCAATTCAGCTGACACTTTTGCCAATTTTAAATTATTTTCTACTGCTGAATCAACTTCGCTATCAGATATTTCTTCAAATTTTTCTGCAATGGGTTCTAAATAATTAATTACAGTTTCTGCGACAGCTAATTTAAAATCACCATATCTAAAGTCTTGAAATTGTTTTTCTGTTTCTTTTAATTCAGTCGCATTAATTGCAGAATAAATTTCAATTAAATTGCTAATACCTGGTTTTGATTCTAAGTCATATTTGATTTCATTATGAGAATCAGTAACAGACGACTTGAATTTCTTTATTATTGAATCTTTAGAGTCATTAAAGTAGATCGTTCCATTAATATCATCTGAACTTTTAGACATCTTATTTTCTGGATGCCTCAAAGACATCAGCCTTGCACCAGACTTACCACTTGTTTTTTCAGGAATTGGAAAGATGTCACCATAATTATTATTAAATCTGTCGGCAATATTTCTAGTAAGTTCTAAATGCTGTGTTTGGTCGTCCCCTACAGGCACCTCATTTGCCTTATGAATTAATATATCAGCTGCCATCAATATTGGATAAGTTAAGAGTCCAGAGTGTGTACCAAATGAATTAGATTTCTCCTTGAATTGGGTCATTCTTTGTAGCTCGCCTACCTGGCAAAAATTTGATAATATCCAAGACAAATAAGCGTGTTCTTTTAGATCACTCTGAACATAAATAACAGAATTTTTCATATTAATTCCACTTGCCATTAAAACTTTTAATGTATCTCGTATACTCGTTTTCAAACTTGTTTTATCTGGCATTGCAGTTAGAGAATGTAAATCTACGATACAGAAATAATTTTTTGACTCGTCATTTGAAAGCTTTACCCAATTATTAATTGCACCTAATAGATTGCCTAAGTGAACTAGGCCACTGGGTTGAATTCCGGAAAAAACTGTTTTCATATCTGCTATTCTAATAAACTAAATCGAATTGGAGAGTTTTTTATCAAATCTGAAAGGCCATTATCTGCTTACTCTGGTTTAAGAAATATTATTTTAATCGGAACACTATTTGGATTCCATGGCTTGTTAAATCGAAGTCTTTTACTTGATGGAGTAAGTGAGATATTTATTGTAACTGCAAGAATTACACTGGTTACTTTCTTAATAAGTTTATATTGTTTCAAAGAGTTCTTTAGTGAACTCAATTTGTCTTTTTTCTTCAAAGGGTGTCTTACTGGATTTTTAGCAATATTTATTCCTGGATGGACTTTTATTTATGCATTAAAAAATATATCTTCAGGATTGCAAAGTATATTTATATCAACTATCCCACTATTTACTGTTTTTTGGGTATTGCTATTTTTTAAAGAAGAAAAAATTACGAGAATTAAATTAATTTCTGTATTAATTGGACTTATAGGTTTAGTAATTCTCTTTTTCTCAGGAGAAACTGGGCTTTCAAAAGAAGGAGATCTAATTACAGGTGGTCTATTAGCTTTAGTTGGAGTTCAAGGGTTAGCACTTAGTAATATTACAAATAAAAAACACCTCAAATTTATACCAGGTAAAACTTATCTTTTAACTCAATGGTTGTTTGGCGCTGGTCTTTCTATAATTTTATTTTTCACTTTAGGGGGAGAAATTGAAATTCTTTCGTTATCAGAGTCATTGAAATTAACAGGCTTAGCTTTTATTGATATTTTCAATTATTCACTATTTTTGTATACAATTAAAAGATTTTCAGCAACATTTACCACATTAGTTGATTACATTGTGCCTATTGTTGGAATATTGATGGGTTATATTTTTTTAAATGAAGTTATAAGTAATGTATTTTTTGTAACTTTATTATTAATTTTTATTTCTTTATATCTAGCAGTAAAAGACGAATCAGATAGTTTGTCTTAAATCTAAATTTAATAACCTTCGTGTTATTTTTGCTGTTGCCCCCCATAAGATTTCTTTTCCAATCATAAAGATCCAATCATCAGGATAGGTGCCTCGATAACTCCAATTATTCGGATTAGACAACTTTTTAATTTCAACAAAAAATATTTCCTGGACTTCACTTACATTAAAATTTTTTGGCTTTTCAAGTAATTGACAAACAATGGGATAGACATCAAATTTATACTCAACAGTATCTATAGAATTTAAATAACCAAAAGGTTTAATAGTTGATTCAGACAATAAAAGCTCCTCTGTTGATTCTCTAACTGCAGTACTAACAATATCTATATCTTCTTCTTCTCTTTTACCACCAGGGAACGCAATTTGGCCTTTGTGTGTTGGCATTTCGTTAGATCTTTTTATATATACGATTTCTTTTTTATCAAAAATCAAAATTGAAACTGCAGCATAATCATTTGCAATAGAAACATGAAGAGTTTCTAAATCGTAGTAATTTAATTTTATATTCAATTAATCTTTTAGTCCGGCAACTAATTCCACTTTTATACCTATTGGGTTTAAAACTTCCCAAGCATTAAATTTTGTGGGAGCATCAAATCCAAACCAAGTTGTATCAATTTCAGTAAAACCTGATATAAATATCTTATCTCCATCCAAAAAGGCTGTAATTGAAAAAGGCGTATCTAGTTCAATTTCTCTAATAGATAATTTTCCAACAATAGTGTCTTCCACCTTTGAGTCAAAATCTTTATTAGGTAATACAAGTTCATCTATTCTGAATACAGCTTCAGGAAATATAGCAGACTGAAGCCATTGATTATTTAAAGCTTGATCTCTTATGACACTATTACTTTTCAATGTTGAAATATCTGCTCTAATAATTAAATTCGTGATTAAAAGACAAGAATCTGCTTGGTCACATTCAGATAAAGAAAGGGTGAACTCCCCAATAATTTCATTTGTAATTCCCTCTACAGTTTCTAATCCAGAATTTAAAAACTGTTTTGGAGCAAGATATCCAACTCTACTTTTTTCCTTAATAATTGAATAAGATACATTTTCAAAAGAATCTAATTGAATAATTTCAATACTTGTTGTTGTTGCTTCATCTTTAACTTCTGTAGTCGAAGTAAGAGCTTCTGGCTCTATAGCAATATCTTCTATTGCATCTTCTTGACTACAGAAACTCAGAAAAACAATTAATAAAATAGAGAATTTTTTCATTATCAATATTCTACTTGGTTTATATTTTTTTTTAGCTTGTATCCTTTGTGAATGTCAACAAAGTTGAGACAATTACTACAAGTTTTATCCGGCACATCTTTAATCGGAATTGGAATTTCTTTAAATTATTTAGCTAATTTAGGCCTTGGTCCATGGGGGGTTTTCCATGATGGACTTTCAAAAACTCTCAATATTACCTATGGAAGAACAATTATAATTACAGGTATTGCTGTGATGCTTTTATGGATTCCATTAAAGCAGAGGCCGGGAATAGGAACTATTATCGATATTTTTCTTGTTGGAACGGTTGCTGATTTAATAATTCCTAATTTTCCTTTATCTGAAAATGTTTTTGTAAGTTTGCTACTTATTTTTTGTGGGATCATTCTTATAGGTGCAGGAACTGCCATTTACGTTGGGGGCAACTTAGGAGTGGGTCCTAGAGATGGAATAATGGTTGGACTTGAGGCAAAAGGTCTTAAAATTGGTACAGCAAGAAACATTATTGAATTACTCGCATTTTTAACAGGATGGCTTTTAGGTGGTCTTGTAGGCTATGTTACTATTCTTTTTGTGATTGGTATTGGTCCGGTGGTTCAAAAAGTTTTACCTTATGTAGACATGCGAAACAATGATTAAATTCATATTTAAAGAAATAGCTACATCCATAAGTTCAATTTTAATTTTCCTACTAATAATGTTCTATGGTATTAATATCCTTATCCCAGGAGACTTTTTAACTCCACTAAGGCTAATGATGAGCCAAGCAGAATTAGATGCTCTTAGAGAGACTCTAGGGGCCAATGACCCACTTTATCAAAGATATTTTAGATGGATACTTGGTGTGTTTAACGGTGAAATAACTACTGGTGGGTTTAGGCAAAGATCTGGTAAAGATATCATGTCTACAGTACTACCTACTCTTCAAGTCCTAATTCCATCTTTCACTTTAGCATTTTACATATCAAGAATTCCATCAATTAAAACTCCCCTATCAAAACTTCATAAAAATAAAATCTTTTCCGATACTGTAGCAACTCTTTTTATTAGCTTGTTTCCCCCAATTGTTTTGTTTCTTATAGATGAAAAAATTGAAAATTTTTACACTTTCTTATCTTTGACTTTTGACCTTGAAAAAACTCCCATAAGCAGTCTGTCAATTAGCGAAAGTGAGTTTGATATTATTTTACTTTTATTTCTCTTCGGAGTGACTCTCTTCATTGTCCAATCCTTAGATGTTTTTTTAAACAATAAACCCAGCAAGCGTGGATTTGTATTTTCAATTATGATTCTTTTTTATGTTTTTGTATTACAGAATGATATCTTAATTTCAGATATTATTCTGAATTCAAAAAATGCATTTAAGACAATCGCAATATTGTCGATATTTTTTGTGGGTGAATATATTCTCATTAATAATGTTATTACACAGAATATAGCTAGAGAACCTCACATTTTGACCGCTCGCGCACTTGGCTACTCTAAACACAAAATTTACAATAAGCATATTTTAAGAAACTCTTTTGGTCCTTTTGCAACAAGATTGACACTCGGTCTTCCATATACGATTGCGTCCCTAGTAATTGTTGAATCTACTACTGGTTGGAATGGAATGGGGAGTGTATTGTACCAATCAATTATGAATCAAGACTCCAATGCAGCTATGGGACTATTCCTACTTTTAGCTCTCTTAACGGCATTCTTGAGAATAACAATTTCTGTGGTCCAAGTAATAATTGACCCTAGAGTGAGGCTTAAATGATCTCTTATTTATTAAAAAGTACATATAAAACATATCATGGAAAAATTGGTTATTTCTGTTTGGGTCTTTTAATTACAAGTAGCTTGGTTCACACTTGGCTACTTGGAAACATCTGGCCTGAAAATATTTATGATCCTATTGTTGGCTTCGATATAGAAATATTTCCTCATCCGACAACACCTTCTTCTTCTCATTTTTTGGGTACAGATCCTCTTGGAAGAGATGTGCTAAGTATGCTGATGGCAGGTTCTAGGCCATTAATTCAGTTATCAGTCTTTTCTTTTTTTATTGGTATTGCTACAAGTTTATTTTTTGGAACAACTATTCCGTTTATATTAAAAAGTACTGATAAGATTATAAAAGAAGTGTCTTCAAGCTTGATATTAATATCTCCCCCAATAATTTTATTAATTCTTGGAACCGGAGACTTCACAGATAAACTCTCTCCCTCTCTTGTTGGGATTATTTACGGTTTTATGTCTGGTCTAGGAATTTGTTATTTAGTCGTCAGGTCAAAAGTTATAGAAATCTCCACCCAAGAATTTATTACTGCTTCAAAATTACTGGGAGCAAGAAACTTCTACATAGCAACAAGACATATAATGCCGATTGTTGTTCCTTATTCTGTTAGTTATATGCTTGCAAGTACAACTTATGGAATACTTGCATATGGGTTTGCATCCTTCTATGGACAAGTAGGCTGGACTCCAAATTGGGGAATGATGATATATGATGCAATTACATATGGGTCGTATCTTGGTGGAATAAATTATTGGAATTTATTACCTCCAACATTTGGATTTATTTTATGTGCAAGTTCATTCTACTTTTTAAGCATTAGCGTCAAAAAACAATTTGGTATAAGTATTTGAAAACACATGTGCTTTTTTCTTAGAATACAATTATGTCAGAAAAAATAACACTTAAAATTTTTATAAAAACTTTTATTTTGTTTCCTATTTTTATGGTTTGTGTCTTTTCTCCGCTGATGATCTCTATAGTCTTAACTTCTTTTTTGCCAAAAGGAAGGCACCTCGCAACAAAGTTGTATGAATTTTTTGGCTGGGTTGGGTTAAAGTTTGTTGGTATTAATTTAGTAGTAGAAGGTTCGGAAAAAATAGATACAAGTAAAAGTTATGTTGTTGTGTCCAATCATCCTTCAACATTAGATATTTTTACACACATAACTGCACTTCCAGTATCTATTCGCTTTTTAACAAAATCTGAATTATTTAGAATACCTGTTTTTGGAAGAGTGCTTAAGGTTTTAGGGTTGCCAAGAATTGATAGAGAAAATGCTAGTGCAAACTTTGATAAAATAAATTACTCTATCAAAAAAGTGTTAGAACATAAAAACTCGATAATGGTTTTCCCAGAAGGTAAAAGAAGTAATCAAAAAGATTTACTCCCATTCAAAAAAGGTGCGGCTTACATTTCTAAAGATTTTAATTTACCTATCATTCCTGTAGTTTCACATAATGCTCACAATCTAATGGTTAAAGGAAAGGTTTGGCTTAAAAGTGGAGATGTTCATATAGAAATTATGGATCCAATTTATAATCCTAATGACTATACCGTAGAAGAACTTACTTCTAAATTAGAATCGATAATTAAAAAAAAATTACTCGTTTAAAAATTCATTAATAAACATATGAAGCGATTCTAAAATTTGACTGTTTTTAGTTATATCATCAAGATTTAAATGGTCTGACTTGGTAATGAGATGGAAGTTTTCAAAAACAACCAACCCGTAATTTGATAGTTGCATACTCAAAATTTCGAAGGCTTTTTCTGCATTTCCACCCACTCCTTTTACAGTTGTGACAACTGCCACATGTTTATCTTTAAAGAGAGAGTTATATCTTTTGTCATCATATGCCAATGAAAGCCAATCTAAAACATTCTTTAAATGTGCAAGGAAACCTCCATTGTAAACTGGACTAAAAATAATTAATTTATCTGATTTCTCAAAAGATTTTCTCATAGAAACTATTTTTTCAGGAACATCGTCATTTGGGTCAAGCAAAAATGGAATACCCTCAAAAAGATTTTCATAAATATTGTTATCAAGATTGTTTTCACTCATGTGAACACTAAGATGCCTTGCTAATTGGCTATTGTAAGAATTTTTGCTTGTGCCAGCACTTAGAATTAATATTTTTGACATGTAATAAGTATGTAATTATGTTTGTTATATGGAAAACGAAAATATAAATTTATTTTCAAAACTGGATATTCGAGTTGGAAAGATAATCTCAGCTGAAGAATTCAAAGAGGCCATTAAACCAGCGTATATATTAACTATAGATTTTGGTTTGGATATTGGTGTCAAAAAAACTAGTGCTCAAGTTACAAATTACACATTAAAGGAACTAGAAAATAAAAAATGTATTGCTGTTATTAATCTTGGTGATAAACAAATTGGGCCAATTATGAGTCAATGTTTAGTTTTAGGTTCTATAACCTCTAACGGAGATGTACTGCTTTTAAATCCAGATAAAAATGCAAAATTGGGCGATAAGATTTCCTAGCTTGTTTTATTTAAAAAATAATTAGGGTTAAATGTTCCAACTCTTCGTCCTAGTTTTTCACCATGATTATTTATTAATACATATGTAGGAGTGTTATAAAGTTTGTAAGTATCTATAAATGGATGGTCTTTCTGTTTGCTGGCATTAATTGAAACAAAATATATTTCTGGATTATTTTTCTTGAATTCATCAACTATGAATTTTGAAGCTGTGCATCCTAGTCAGTAATCTGAATAGAATTCAATGATTGAATATTTATAATCAGAAAAACTATATGAATCATCTACCATTTTTCTATTTGAGGTATAAAAAAATAGAGCATAAAAAATTCCAATAACTGCGAAGCTTAAAAAATAAAGTGCAGAGATAGGTTCGAAAGCAATAAAGAATATTGCGAGGCCTATAACCCAAGCAACAGGTAAATATATCAAACTATATCTATTTAATATTTTTAAAAAATTTTTTTTCATGACTTCGGTATCCTTCCTTATAATATACTTGAATATGGACTTCGCTAATCATTTGAAAAAAAGAGGGTACAGAATTACTAATGCTCGAGAAGTAATTTGTACAATCTTGGAAAATTCAGGTCATAAACATTTTACTGTTGAGGAGCTTCACACTGAATCAGTAAAGAAGGATAAAAATATTGATTTAGCAACAGTTTATAGAACTTTAGAATTGCTAGAAGATATTGATATTATTGAACACTCTCATCAAGTACATGGATCTGGTATTTTTTATTTAAAAAATGAGTACTCAAACTTTCATATTATTTGTGAAGTTTGCAAGAAGATTGTCGATTTAAAGAAAAGCACTAGTAAAAAAATAGATGATTTATTAAGAAAAGATTCTAATTTTGAAGATATAAACAACCATTTTATATATTCAGGTCAATGTAAAAACTGTAATTGATTCTGTTATTGCAAACTATTTGCAGTAACATAGTAAATTATGGATACAAGCCATTCGCATCATTTAGAAATACACGGGGATTCGATATTAAGCCAATTAAAGCCAGAGCTTAAAATATTCACAACATTTTGTATTGTTTTTTCAATAGCCTTCTTAAGCCTTGAAAACAATCTTTTAATATTTTTACAATTTCTGATAGTTTTATATTTACTTTATCTTTCAAAAATTAAAATTATAACCTACTTTAAAAGACTCTCAATTGATATTCCTTTTATACTTTTTGCATTATTTCTACCATTTATTAGTAAGGGTGATAATCAAGTAATATTTGAATTCTTTTCAGTTTCTGTATATGAAACTGGTTTTAACGAGATGATATCCATTTTGATAAAAATTACTCTTTGTGTTTCTTTGGCCATAGTTTTAACGGCAACTACATCAAATATTGAGATAATATATGGACTTCAAAAATTAAAATTGTCACCATTATTAATTTCAATTCTTTCGTTTGCAATTAGGTATATTGATGTGTTTATTGATGAGTTCAAGCGTGTAAGAGTTGCCATGAAATCTAGAGGATATGATGAGAAAGGTATTAAAGGACTCAGGCCTATAGCTTATGCTTCTGGAGCACTTTTAATAAGGGGTTATGAGAGGGGTGAAAGAGTTTATAACTCTATGCTTTCTCGAGGGTTTAGTGGTTCGATTGAGCTTAAAGAAAGAGAGTATAAATCTTCCAAATTACTACTGGTATTTTCTACAATTTCTATATGTATAACAATTATCGATAGAGTTCTGATATGAATAAACCATATTTAAATGTAAACGATTTAAGCTTTGAGTATCCTGATGGGTTTAAAGCCTTAGAAAATATTACTTTCACACTTTCAAAAAATGAACGTGTTGCGGTTCTGGGACCAAATGGTGCTGGAAAAACAACATTTATTCTTCATCTAAATGGAATTCTTGGAAATTTAGATGAAAAAATAGAAATTAATAATTTAAAATACTCCCAAGAAAATATTAATAAAATTAGAAAAACTGTTGGTTTAGTATTTCAAGATCCTGATGACCAATTATTTATGCCAACAGTGTTAGAAGATGTTATGTTTGGGCCAAAAAATTTTGGATATTCAATCGAGGAAGCTGAACAAAATGCAGTAGAGGCACTTCAAAAAGTAAAAATGTTAGATTACGCAGAAAAACCCCCTCACCATTTAAGTTTTGGTCAAAAAAGAAAAGTAGCAATAGCGTCTGTTTTGGCTTCAAAACCAGAACTGTTAGTACTAGATGAACCAAGTTCAAACCTAGACCCTGCATCTCGCAGGGAATTAGTCGAAATTTTAAAAAATTTAGATATATCTTTAATTCTGGTAACACATGATATACCAATGGCACTAGAAATTTGTAAACGAAGCATAATTTTAAATGGCGGAAAAATTACGACAGATGATGAGACATATAAGATTTTAAAAGATCGAACCACAATGGAAGATAATAGATTAGAGCTTCCGTTTGGATTTGCCCTACATCATTTAGATGAATGAACCTCTAGAGATTTAATATAACTTATAATATTCTCTATTGCTTCATAAGATTCTTTAATGGGGAAAAACTGCCAAGCATGCCAGACACCACTCCAAGTTTGTAGTTCTACATTGACATTCTTATCTCTCAACTTTTTTGAAAATTCAATTGCATCGTTATATAGCAACTCATCGGTAGACACTTGAATTAAAACATCAGGAAAGCTTTTTATATCAGCGTAGATTGGTGAAAGTATTGGATTACTAGTTCCATATTCTCCTGCATAATACTCACCTACTTCATACATACCTTCGATAATAATTGTCACATCCTTATTTTTTAGATACTTTTTATCTTCTGCTGAATCTGACAAATCTAACCAAGGTGAGAGCAGAATTAAATTATCAGGTTTGATATTATAAGAGTCATCTACAGTGACTCCAGTCGCAAGTCCTCCACCAGCTGATTCACCTATCCAAATACTCTGTTGGTTTTTATGAAGTTCATCAATATAGCTCACTGCTAATTTTGCATCATCATGAGCAGCAGGAAAATTATGCTCTGGGCTTAACCTGTACTCAAAAAAATATATTATTAAGTTGGAATTATTTGAAATTATTGAAATCAAATTTTTATGGGAATTTATACTCCCAGCAAAATAACCACCTCCATGAAAATAGACACCATATTTTTCGTTATTTGCATTTGGAGGAGTAAACTTAAATATCTTTACAGGAGCTCCATTAACTTCTTCAAGCAAAACTTCTTTATTATATTTAAGTAGTTTTTGTCCAGAATTATTTAGATTATTTCTTGAATCAAGAGCGTAATCCATACGTTCCTGAAATGTTGGATTGTTAGATGTCACATCCAGTCTTAGCCTATCTCTAACTTTCCTCAACCTTAAAATATTGACATACAGAGGGGTTCTAAAAAAAAGTGGTAATTTCGGAATAAATTCAATTGTGAATTTTTCAAGAATTTTTGCTAATAAAGTTATCACACTACAATTATACACCTTTAGATGATTACAAAAAAAATATATAATAGATAGATGAAAAGTGAACTTGGAAAAATAGCTATATTGGGATCGGGTGAGACAAGTCCTAATTTAGTCAGTGTGCATCGTGAACTTTTAGATGATGAAGCATCATCTAATTGTTTTATGATTGACTCACCGTTTGGATTTCAAGAAAATGCTGATCAACTTGTTGAAAAAATCCAAGATTTTTATAAAACTAGTTTAAATATTGAGATTCAGTTAGCTTCATTTAGAAAAATTGAAGAGCTGAATAGTAAATCTTTTTTTAAAACAATTCAATTATTAGAAAGTGCATCATTCATTTTTGCTGGTCCTGGTAGCCCTAGCTATGCAAGCAAACTTTGGTCAGATAATCAAATTCAATCAATATTGTTAAACCATCTTTCAGGGGGTAAAAATGCCCTGTTTGCTAGTGCAGCAGCTACAACATTAGGTGAGAATACACTTCCAGTTTATGAAATATACAAAGTTGGTAAAGACCCTTTTTGGGAAAAGGGATTAAATATTTTAAATGCTTATGACTTATCCTGTTCGGTTGTTCCACACTTTAATAACAAAGAAGGTGGTAACCACGATACTAGTTATAGTTATGTTGGGAAGAATAGAATCGAAAAACTCCTCCAACAGTCTTATTCAAACATACTTGGAATAGATGAGCATACTGCGCTTATTATTTCTGGTAAAGAGGGCTTGTTTCAAGTAAAGGGTCTAGGAAAATTGACAGTAATCAATAAAAAAGGAGTTCATGAATTTGATAATGGTACTGCTGAAAACCTATCAATTCTTCAAGATCTTCTAAAACCAGATAAAAAAAATACAGAAAATCAAAAAGAAATTTTGAAAAATGAAAGTCAAGATACTCACTATTTAAAACAAATAGCAAAATTAGAAATTGAAGTTGAGAAAAATAAATTGAACAATGAACGTTTTTCAAAAATAGTTGAAGAGCTTATTTCTCTTCGTGGAAAGCTAAGGGAAGAAAAAAATTATGAGCTTTCAGATACTATTAGAAATATATTGGAATCCTGTAATCTACAAATTGAAGATGGTGGAGAAGATATAAAGTGGTCTATTCTTGATTAGCTTTTGGATAGTGTCCTAATATTTTAAATTCTTTACTTACTAAGTCTATTCTTTCAATCAATTCATGTTGTAGATTTGAATCACTCAATTCATAATCAATATAAAATTTGTATTCCCAAGGCCTTCCTAGAATTGGTCGAGACTCAAGTTTTGTTAGGTTAATATTTAAATCATTAAATATATTTAAAGATTTAAGTAATGACCCAGGCCTGTCATCAGAAATTAAAACTGAAGAAAATTTGTTGTTAATTAGTGAAATATTTGGAGGTTGTAAACCTATAAATAAAAATCTTGTAAAATTTTCTGAGTCATTGGAAATATTTTTTTCTAAGATTTTAAATCTATCATCACTATCAAAATGTTCTCCAGCTATGGCAGCCGTTGTATTGTCGTTTGTTCTTAATACTTCATAAACACTTCCCGCGGTGTCAAAAACAGGTGTAATTTTAAAATTATTTTTTTGTAGGTATTTACTGCATTGCTGAAGTGCTTGGGGGTGAGAAATTACGTTAGATATGAGTTCTAAACTAGATTCGGGAAGTGCAATTAAACTATGTTTAATTTTTTTTATATACTCTCCAAATATACTTAAGTCACTTTCAATAAGCTCTTCATAAGCTTCATTTACTGTCCCAGCAATTGAGTTCTCTACAGGAAGAAGCCCGAAATTTCCCGACTCGCTTGCAAAGTCAATTAATGATGAGAAGGTTTCACAAGGCTGATAAAGCGAATTCGGAAAAATAGTTTTTAGTAATTGCTCGGAATATGATCCGGGGGTTCCCTGATAAGCGATATTCATTTTATTCTCCATCAATATACTCCAATGCTTTCAAATATCCATCTACGCCTTGACCAATAATTGAGTGCTTAGAAAATTCTTTTATGAGGTTTATTTTTCTAAAATCTTCTCTTTCATTTATGTCTGAAATATGTACTTCGACAAGTTTGTTATTTTGAGAAAATATTGATATTGCATCTCTTATTGAGACACTTGTGTGTGTAAAAGCTCCTGGATTAAAGATAAGCCAAACATCATTAAATTGACTAATCATTTGAATATAATCTACAATCTCCCCTTCATTATTAGATTGAAAGAATTCAATTTCTAAACTTAAACTTGATGCTTTACGTTCAATTGTTTGAATTAATTCGGAATAAGTTGTTGAGCCATACTTTTTTAATTCTCTTATTCCAAGAAAATTAAGATTAGGACCATTAGCAATAAAAATTTTTTTAATAGTCAATCACCTCAAATAATTCATCGAAGCTTAAATTGATTATATTTGGCATAGATATACCTGAAAGAAGCACTATATCAACATTGTCTATTAAACTTTTTTTATCATTCTTTAAAGCTTCCATAATGGAATCCTTTCCTTTAGAAAATTTATAAGTATAGCTGTAGTCAATTTTTTCTAAATATTTTAAATAGGAGTTGATTACTTCCTGTGGTAATCCCATATGTTTCTTTGAAAGTAATAATTCATAATAAATTCCAATTGCTACAGCCTCTCCATGGGAAACTTTAAATTCAGAATCTTTCTCAATGAGGTGACCAATAGTATGACCAAAGTTTAATAATTTTCTTTTATTTAATTCTGTAAAATCTTCACTTACAATATCCAGCTTTATTTTTATTCCTTTTTTAATTGTGTCGAGACTAACTTTATACTCTGAACCCAGAGATAATTGTTCATAAATCTCACTACTTCCTATTAGGCCATGTTTAATTAGCTCAATTAAGCCATCCTTATAATCTTTTTCAGAAAGTGAATCTAGTAGCTCATGGCAGACAAAAATTGACTTAGGCTCGGTAAAGGTTCCTATTTGATTTTTACCATAATCATTATTAAAACCATTTTTTCCACCATGTGCTGCATCAACCATTGCAAGAAGAGTTGTTGGCACTAAACAAAAAGAAATACCTCTTTTATAGGTACTAGCTGCAAATGCACATACATCTAAAAGAACTCCTCCTCCTATTATTAATAAATTGCTCAACCTATTTAAATTATGCTCAAATAATGCATTCCAAACCCTTTCAACAGATACTAAATTTTTTGTACTTTCAGAAATATCAATATATAAAACGTCTGTGTTGAGTAGTTTTTCAAAATTATAAAATTCTAAATTAGAATCAACAATTACTAAATCGTGATTGTTATTAGTTTGGTTCAAATCATTTAAAAGCTCTTCAAGAGTTTCTGAATATTTATTACTATCTGTCATTTATTTAATTCCAAAGCATTGAGTAAGGCCGTATAAGAATTTTCTTCACTTGAAATCGATAATATATGTTGAAGAGATTGATATTTATCTATTCTTTTTTCGAATAAGCCTCTTACTGATTCTTTTCCAAATTTAACTAAAGGTCTATTAGAGTTTTCAATTCTTTTCCAAAGGATGTTGAAATCAACCTCAAGATAAATTGCTTTACCACTTTTTAATATATGTTGATAGATTTCATTATTTTCAACCGCTCCCCCTCCTAGTGCTATTAAGTCAAATTTATCAACTTGTTTAAAAAATTCTTCTTGTTCTATTGATCGAAAATAATTTTCTCCTTTATCTTCAAAAATTTTATTTATTGGTCCATAAAGATTTTCAATATGAAGATCTAAATCCATACAAGTAATATTTTCTTTAGAGTTAATTTCTTTAATAAGGGTACTCTTGCCAGCACCCATGAACCCACACAAAAAATTACTTCTACTCGTTTTCATATCCCATTGTCCATTTTTTATTACTTAACTCAAAGTCCTCAATGTTATAATTTTGAAGATTATCCACTCTTTTTGCTATCTCATCTTTTGAATCACCACCAGTTTTTTCAATAAGAGAGTTCAGTAAATCTAATGAAAGTACTCCTTCAAATATTGGAACTGCTCTTGGTACTGCACATGTGTCAGATCTTTCATAAATTGTTTCAGTTTCTTTGCCAGAATGAAGATCTACACTTTTGATTGGAGTCAACGTTGTGCTAATTGGTTTTAGATATGATGTTACCATGATTGGTTCGCCAGTTGACATTCCTCCCTCAAACCCTCCCAGGTTGTTAGATATTCGTTTAATTTTATTATTGTCAAGTTTTATTTGGTCTTGTACTTCTGTACCGTATTTCTTTGATGCTTCAAACCCATTACCAATCTCCACTGCTTTAACACTCTGAACTGAAATCATTGAGGATGAAATTTTTGCATCAAGCTTTCTATCAAATTGAACATAGCTTCCACACCCTGGTGGATAATTAATTGCTATACACGTTATGGCGCCCCCGAGAGTGTCTTTTTTCTTTCTTGCATCTTTTATCTCTTTAATCATCAAATCTGCAGCATTTTTATCAGGACATGATACATCAGATTGTTCAATTAAATTTTTAAAAGAAGTGATATCGGCTATGTTTGTTGGATTAAAACTTTGACCACCTATAGATGAAACAAATCCAACTAGTTGAATATTTAATTGAGAAAGTATCTGATGAGCAATTGCACCAACAGCACACCTTATAGCGGTTTCACGAGCACTAGCTCTTTCTAATGTATGGCGTATATCATCATGGTTATATTTTAAGGTTCCTACTAAGTCTGCATGACCTGGCCTTGGAACAACATAAGGTTCTATTTCCTTATCTTTCCAGTTTTGCCAATCTTTATTTATTATCTTTAATGCAATTGGACCGCCAGTAGTAAGTTTGTTTACAACACCGGAAGTAATTAATACTTGGTCTTTTTCAATATTCATCCTTCCACCAGACCCTAGAGTTTTTTGTCTTCTTAAAAGGAATTTATCAATATATTCTTTAGTAACTTCAAAATTAGATGGGATTCCTTCAACAATTGCCGTAAGTTCAGGACCGTGACTTTCCCCAGCTGTCAGGTATTTAATCTTCATTATTTAGCCTTTCCAGTATCTCATGGTAAACATGATCAAACTTGATTTCTTGCCCTGTCCATAAATTAAATGATGAAATAGCTTGTCCAATTAACATTGTTATTCCATCAATAATTTGAACATTTTGAGAAAATCCTTCTGTAAGTTTTGAATTAGTCTTATATCCAAAGTTAAAAAAAAGTTCGAGATTTTCAAATAATTCATAAGGCACTGGAAGCAGTTCATCTTCAAAAGGAGGCATCCCAATTGGTGTTGTGTTGATTAGGACTTGAATTTCAGGGACTAAATTTAATATTTCACTATATAATTTTGTGTCTTCACCTTTTTGTCTTGAGACGATTATGACTTCATTACTTGAATCACAAAAATAGTTAAATGTTTGTGTGCTTCCTCCATTGCCTAGGATTAATATTTTTTTATTTCTTAAATCATAGTTGATAGATTCAAAGGTTTTTTTTATTCCCTCAATATCAGTATTAGTAGCATGGATTATTGAATTTTTAAGGACAACTGTGTTCACCGCCTGAGTTCCCTGAGCGAGCTCTGTTATATTGGAACAATCTTTACTTTTTATTAAATCATAAATTTTTCTTTTGTGTGGGATTGTTACATTGTATCCATCATATTTAGTATGAATATCATCTAACTTTTCTGCACTCAAATTTTCTACTGGTAATTTTTCATACACTAAATCTACACTTGAAAACTCCGCAAGTATGTTATGTATGGAAGGTGAAAGAGTTTTAGTGAGTGGCCAACCTAAAATGCCAATTTTAAGAGACATATTCTGCTCCTATATTTTCAAGATCAGAAAAAAAACTCGGATAAGAATCAGAAATACATTCAGTATTATCAATTTTTATTTCTGAATTAATACATAAGTTAGCAACAACTCCCGTCATAGCAATTCTATGATCTTCTTCTGTCTTAATAAGTCCACCTTGAAGTTTTTGAATTCCTGAAATCTTATACCCATTACTACTTGTATTAATTTGACCGCCCAGATTAAGTATGAAGTTTTCCATTGCCATTATTCTGTCCGATTCTTTAAGCCTCAACTCTTCTGCTCCTTCAACTACTGTATTTCCCTCCGCTTGTGATGCTAAAAGTGTAAAAACTGGAAACTCGTCAACCATATCAGCAACATCTTTGCCCTCTACTATTACTCCTTTTAATTTAGATTTTTTAACAACTATGGTTCCAACATTTTCATTATTTTGAACTTCAACATCTTTAATAGTTATATCTGCATTCATTTTTCGTAAAATTTTTAAAAATCCGATTCTACGTTCATTTAATAATACATTTTGAATATTAAGTTCTTTGCTTCTTAGAACTCCAATAGCTATTAAGAACGCTGCGGATGAGGGGTCGCCGGGTACATTGTAATCAATATTTTGTAATTTTGATTTAGGTTCCACTGTAACACTGTTGCCCAACCTAACTAAATTAACACCCATAAGACTTAACATTCTTTCTGTGTGATCTCGAGTAGGGGTTTCCTCAGTTATAGTGGTTTGAAAACTTTCATGATAAAGAGATGCTAGGAGTAAACCACTTTTAACTTGCGCACTAGGTTTACTTGAATTTATATGTTCAAATGTATATTCCGAAGGTGTAAAAAATAATGGTAATTTACCATTATTATCTTTTATTTTTGCTCCATTTTCACATAAAGGTTTAATGATTCTCTCCATAGGTCTCTTGCTTAATTGAGCGCTACCTTCTAACGTAGATTCAAATTTCTGTTTGGAAAGTAATCCCGTAAGCAACCTTGCAGTAGTCCCCGAGTTCACAGCATTTAATGGTTCTATAGGTTTTTGTAACCCATTTAAACCTACTCCTTCAATTTCAATATAATTTTCTGAAGGGTTATTAATCTTTACACCCATTTGTTTAAAAATTTTTATAGTTGAAAGTGTGTCTCCTGATAATAAAATATTCTTAATTTTTGAAACACCAGTAGCTAGAGAACCAAGAATTACTGTTCTGTGAGAAATTGACTTATCACCAATAATTTTTATTGAGCCCCCTATAGTGTTCATTATGACAAGTCTCTTTCTCCAAATTTAGTTGCTAAAGCTCTTCTCCATTCAACAGTCTCAAATAAGTACTTATGCATCACACCTTCATCTTCAATAGCTAAGATTTCTTGAAGTTCATCAATTAATTTGGTAATTAAATTCTTTACATTTTCCATGTTTGTTAAATACATGTCTGAAATCATATTTGGTGAAGTCCTAGATAGTCGTGTAGCACCATCAAACCCCCCTGATGCTAAATTAAGCAATTCAGTAAGATTTTGTTCTTTCATTGCAACTGATACTAAAGCTGAACTTAACATATGAGGCAAATGGCTTGTAAGTGAAATCAGTTCATCATGCTTTTCTGAGTCAATCCAAATTTCTTTTGAGTCAATTAATGAGACAAAGTATGAAGCAATTTTTATAACTTCATCATTTGATGAATTTGTCTGACAAAGTAGAAAAGGGGCATTGTTATAAATCTCTGGGTTTGGTTCCCATGTTTCATTATCAGCAACTCCACAAAGTGGATGTCCTCCTACACAAGGTATTGCTGAATCATCCATTTTCAGCCTTATCAAATGTTTTGTTCCTCCTAGGTCTATAATCAATTTTGTTTTTGTTAAGGAAAAATCATTATCAAAAAAACTAATAATCTCATTTATTGGCATAGACAAAATTGTCAGATCATAATTATCTTCAGAATCAAATTCACTATTTAAAGCGCCATATTCTTTTGCTCTTGCAATATTTTTGTCAAGAATATCAGTACCACTTACAAGGATCCCCTTTTCAACTAATTTTATACCTAAATTTGTACCCATTAAACCTAGGCCTATTATGTGAACTTTCTTTATCATCTATACAGACCTTCCAACCGCCTTTGCAACAATTGAAGTTTTATCAATTAAAGTTTTTAATTCTGTTGGTAGTAATGCTTGTGGACCATCACATAAAGCCTCATCTGGTCTTGGGTGAATCTCAATTAAAAGGCCGTCTGCTCCAGCAGCTATAGCAGCCAAAGCTACCGGTTCGACTAATTGATTATCGCCAGTTGCATGACTTGGATCAGCAATGACTGGTAAGTGACTATTTTGTTTTAGAAACGGAATTGCATTGATATCGAAAGTGTTTCTAGTTGCTGTTTCATATGTTCTAATGCCTCTCTCACACAACATAACATTTTCATTACCTCTTGACAAAATATATTCACTAGCAAGAAGTAACTCGTCTAATGTTGCGGACATTCCTCTTTTAAGTAAAACAGGAAGTTCAGATTCCCCTACTGCTTCAAGGAGCTTAAAATTTTGCATATTTCTTGCCCCAATTTGTAAAACGTCTACATATTTTTCCATCATAGATAAATGCTGTGCATCCATAATCTCGCTAAATAGAGGTAAAGAAGTTATTTCTGAGGCTTCTTTTAACATTTTGAGACCGTCCTCACCTAACCCTTGAAAGCTGTAAGGAGAGGTTCTTGGCTTAAACGCACCACCTCTTAATCCATTTGAACCAGCTTCTTTTGCAGCTAACGCAGTTTCAATAGTCTGTTCTTGAGTTTCGGCACTATCTGGCCCTGCAATTATTGCTAACTTATCTCCTCCAATAGACAAATCTTTTATTTTTACAATTGAATTATCTTTTTTATAATTTTTACTTGCTAACTTATATGGTTTGCCCACAGGTATTACTCGACTTACATTTGGTAATAATTTCATCACAGCTCGGTGATCATCATTAACTTTTCCACTAACAGCTACAACATTTCTTTCTACACCATAAATAACCAAAGGTTCGTGCCCCTGCTGAATCGCTTTCTCCTTAACCTTTTCTACATCCTCTTCACTTGAAGACTGTTTCATTACTACTATCAATTTTCCTCCTATAAAAAAAAATCGGGCTTTTGCCCGATTCTACAATACATACTTTAGGGCAACTTATATGTGCTCACTAAAGTAAAAGTATGTGTTGTTTAAATTCATTAGAAATATACTAGCAGGATATTTATTAATACAAATAAATTTTTATCTATCTGGTCTTAAGGTTTTAGCATCATTCAAATATACGTGCTTAACATCATTTGTGCTGTTGTTAATTGTTAAAAGTATCCTTATGCAACCAGCTAAGTCATCTTTAATATTTGGAGCAACAGTATCAATTGCAGCAATAGAATTCATACCTAATTCTCTGAAAGCCTTTGCAGGAAAAGCTTGATCTAAGTCCTGCGTTACAGTAAATAACGCAAATACAACATCTTCTTCTGTGATGTTGTTTTCCTTCATAACTGAGAGAATTAAAGATTTGGCCGAAGAAATAATGCTCAACTCATTATTATCAACTACAGCTATTGCACCGCGAATACTTTTCATAATATTTGTTTACTATATAAAAAGAGTGGAACAATGTCCACTCTTTTTTAAAAACTAAGATGCAACTTAGTTACATCATGCCTTCCATGCCACCCATACCTCCAGCTGGCATTGCTGGCTCATCTTCAGGTTCTTCTGCAATCAAAGCTTCCGTTGTTAAAACAAGTGAAGCAATTGATGTAGCATTTTGAACAGTTGACCTAGTTACTTTTGCTGGGTCAATAACTCCTTCTTTAACAAGATCGGTTGTTTCACCAGTAGCGGCGTTTAGTCCAGTATTACCTTTTTCAGATTTTACCTTTTCTACCATTACTCCACCTTCGTATCCAGCATTAACAGCAATCTGACGCAGTGGAGATTCAAGAGCCTTTTTAACAATATTACGTCCAACAACTTCTCCTTCAGAACCTCCAGAAATTTTTTCTATTGAATCCTGTGCTCTTATAAGTGTTACACCACCACCAGCTACAATACCTTCTTCTACAGCAGCTCTTGTAGCGGCTAAAGCATCTTCAATTCTCATTTTCTTTTCTTTAAGTTCTACTTCAGTTGCTGCGCCAACTTTTACAACTGCAACTCCACCTGAAAGTTTTGCTAATCTTTCTTGAAGTTTTTCTTTATCCCAGTCAGAGTCAGACTCATCAATTTCAGATTGAATTTGTTTTACTCTTCCTTCAACATCAGCTTTCTTTCCATTACCATCAACAATTGTTGTGGCATCTTTTTTAACTACTACTCTGGCAGCTTCACCTAACATATCAACCGTTGTGTTTTCTGTCTTAAGGCCAAGTTCTTCAGATATAACTTCTCCACCAGTAAGAATTGCAATATCTTGTAACATTGCTTTTCTTCTTTCTCCAAATCCAGGAGCTTTAACTGCAACTGATTTAAAGGTTCCTCTTAAGTTGTTAACAACTAATGTTGCTAATGCTTCACCTTCTACGTCTTCAGCTAAGATCAATAATGGTTTACCTGAATTCATAACCTTTTCTAATAAAGGCAATAAATCATTTACCGCAGTAATTTTTGAATTAACAATAAGAATGTAAGGATTTTCTAGTACTGCCTCTTGCCTATCAGCGTCAGTTACAAAATAGGGTGAGATAAATCCTTTATCAAATTGCATACCATCAGTAAATTCCAATTCCATTCCAAAGGTTTGACCTTCTTCTACGGTTATAACACCGTCTTGACCTACTTTATCCATAGCACCAGCAATTGTTTCACCAATCTCAGTATCTGCAGCAGAAATTGATGCAACTTGCGCAATCTCTTCTTTGCCACCAATTGATTTTGAAAAACCTGCAATAAAGTCTGTTACAGCCTTAGATGCCTCAAGCATTCCCCTTTTAACTTCCATAGGGTTTACACCTGTAGCAACAGCTTTCATTCCCTCATTTACCATTGCCTGTGCTAGAACTGTAGCTGTAGTGGTACCGTCACCTGCTACATCATTTGTTTTAGAAGCAACTTCTTTAGCAAGCTGTGCACCCATATTTTCATAAGGGTCTTCTAGGTCCACCTCTTTTGCAATAGTGACACCATCATTGGTAATGGTTGGTGCGCCCCATTTTTTTTCTAAAACTACATTTCTTCCTTTAGGACCTAGTGTTACTTTCACTACATCTGCAAGTTTATTAACTCCTGCTTCAAGCCCTTTTCTAGCTACTTCATTAAAAACTAATGTCTTTTTAGCCATTAAATTCTCCTCTTACTTACTAACTTTGGCAAGAATATCTCTACTAGATAATATAAGATATTCAGTACCTTCAACTTTAATTTCGGTCCCACCATATTTTGAGTAGACAACTTTGTCACCAACCTCAACATCTGGTTTTATATTTTCGCCATTTTCATTAGGCTCCCCAGGACCAACTGCTACTACTTCACCTTCTTGAGGTTTTTCTTTAGCTGTATCGGGAATATAGATTCCTGATGGGGTTTTATTATCTTCTTCTGACAATGGTTTTACAATTACCCTGTCTCCTAACGGTTGAAGATTCATATATATTTACCTCCTAAATAAATATCCACATTGTGAATTTAATACTGTCTTGTTTATATATGTAAACAATTTCTCTAAAAATTAGGAGATTATTGAGTTTAAACGTACATCGTCAATATTCATATCATTTGTTATTAAGTTATTTTGTGCAGCTACACATATCATCGCAGCATTATCTGTAGACAATTTTGGTGTTGGTAAATAGATATTGAGTTCTTTTTCTTCTGCAAAAATATTCATTTTTTCTCTGAGCCTAGAATTAGCCATTACCCCTCCTCCACCAGATATACTTTTTACACCAGTATCTTTCACGGCCTTAACAAAGTTTGATAATAAAGAATCAACTATCGCTTCTTGGTATGAAGCAGCAAAATCAGCTCTAGTTACTTTATCATCAATATCTAAATTATTAAGAAAGTTTGTTGCAGCTGTCTTTAAGCCTGAAAATGAATAATTATATGCATGTTTGGTTTTTGGTCTGGGGAGCTCTATTTTTGATGGATCTCCTCCTTCACCAATTTTTTGAATTGCAGGACCTCCTGGAAATCCAAAACCACAAAATCTTGATAGTTTATCAAAAGCTTCACCAGCTGCATCATCTATTGTTGTTCCAAGAAGTTGGTAGCTACCCCACGCCTCTACAAAAACAATTTGCGTATGACCCCCAGATACTAAAAGAGTTAAGAACGGAGGCTTCATTGTTTTATTTTCAATTAAAGGAGCAGCCAAATGACCAACCATATGATCAATAGTAAAAAATGGTTTATTTATTGACCAGGCTATTGACTTTGCAAAATTATAACCAACAACAAGGCTTCCTACAAGACCAGGTCCGTCTGTAGTGGAAACTATATCAATATCTGAAATTTGTAAATTTGCATTATTTAAAGACGAATGAAATATATTTCGTATCATCTCAGCATGTGCTCTTGATGCAACTTCAGGAACTACTCCTCCAAATTTCTCATGTATATCTATTTGAGATGAAATAGTATTTACCAATAGCTCATCACCCTTCATTATTGCAATAGCGGTTTCGTCACAAGATGTTTCAAACCCAAGAATTATTTTGTCATCATGCATAAATTTTCTCTCTTTGAAATAGCTTTGCGTCTTCGTTTACATAATAATTTTTTCTTACACCATACTGTTTGAATCCAAATGATTGATACAAGTTCGTAGCAGCTTGATTTGATTCCCTTACTTCTAAAAGAATTTTTTCGAATTGAGAAATTTCAAAATATGATATTAATTTCTCTGTAAGGTTTCTTGCAATTGATTGATTCCTGTAATCCTTAAGGACTCCTATACCCAATATATGCAAATCATTTAAAGTTTTTTGAATTGCTAAATATCCAACAATTTTATCATCTTGTTCATAAACCCAGTAAAGAAATTCACCTCGATTAATTTTGTCGTTGATTGTGTCTCTATCCCATGCAGTAGAGAATAAAGTCTTTTCCAGTTTTGCTAAGTTTTCCGCAAACTCTAAAGTAGATTTTTCAATTATCCTAATCATGAAAATTTATCTCGCCTTCTAAACTCTTTGTTGAAAAAGAAACATCAGGCTCTCTCATGTATTCAAGCCTGACTTCATTAAAATTTGGATAATCGTCATTCTTAAATATTTCTCTACCAATACTGTAAATATGTTCAGATGATACATGTTCTGGGGACCCTAGTTTAATGTATGAATTTTCGCCAAAGAGATTTTCCTCCAAACTACGCCAATCGCCTACAACAAGCTTCTTATCGTTATCTTCATTTAATTTGATTTTCAACTTTGCAGCATCCAAGACTTCCGGCTCTGTATCTTTTACCACACCTCCAGGAACTGGCTTATATAGACAAAAAGCATACTCATCTCTTTTGATATCAATAATGGTACAAATTTTTCTATGCCCAGTATGTGCGGCAAATGCTAAAGCATCCAGCCCGTTAACGGGTACCAATGGAATGCCTAGGCTGCCACATATGCCTTGTGCTACTGCTAATCCAATTCTTAAACTGGTATAGTAACCAGGGCCAATATCAAGATATACAACACTGATTTCAGATTTATTTATTTTTGACTTATTAGTTATTTCATCAATTGACTTCATTAAAAGATTAGTAGTTCCATTTTCCGACAAAACTGAGCTGCTAGATATTAATTTTTCATCATGTATAGCAACTGAAATATATTTACCTGAAGTTGAAATTGATAAGCTATACATTTATAAAAATCTCTCTTTTTTCATGGTCAACTATTTCAATTTTAATCAAATCCATATGAGGAATATTTGCATCCGTCATGAGATTAGCCCACTCAATTAGTACTAATGTGTTGTCCTCTGATAATGGTAAATCTAAATCGATAAATTCAGACCAACTATTTATTCTGTATAAATCTACATGAAAAATTTTTATTTCCCCCACTTCGTAATTTTTTACAATATTAAAAGTGGGCGAAGTAACAACTTCATTACAGCCAAAGAATTTTATGATTTTTTTCGCAATTGTAGTTTTGCCAGCTCCAAGAGGACCGGATAGTCCAATAATCTTTGGGAGAATAATTCCCTTTAGGTAATGATCTAAAAAACTATCTAAATCTTCTTCTTTTACAAATCTACTCAACTTCGACCCTCTCAAGTCTCTTTGACATATTTGTTAAAATTTCCCATTCAATTGTATTGTTCCATTCGGCAACATCAGATACTGAAATATTTAATTTCCCATCATCTGAGTGTCCTAATATCGTAACTTCATCATCTACTTTTACATCTAACCCTGTTACATCGAATAATATTTGGTCCATAGTGACCCTGCCAATTAATTTACAAAATTGATTTTTTACAATTACTTTTCCGTCTGGAAAAGTATTCCAGGGATACCCATCGCCATAACCTATTGGTGAAGTTGCTATTACTGAATCACGCTCTAGGATTTTTGCTTTTCCGTATGAAACCGCTTCGCCTTTTTTTCTATGTTGTAAATTAGATATTCTTGTTTTGATTTCCATAGTTGGTAATAGTTTATTTTCACTTTTAATTGGTGAGATTTCAATGCCATATGCCGCAATACCAATCCTTACCATATTAAAAGATTCATCCAAATTATAAAAAGTTGAAGCTGAGTTATCTACATGACAAAGTAAATTATCTATATCAACATTTGAAATCGTATTCTTGAATAAATCAATTGAATTTTGAGTATCTCCTTTGTCAGTATCTGCTAATGGAAAATGTGTGCAGATGCCTGCTAGGCTCAAATTCGAATCATTAATTTTTTCAAATAAATAATCAAATTTATCCGGAGAACATCCTATTCGATGCATTCCAGTATCAATTTTAAGATGAACTTTGTACTGATTACCTGTATCTATCAGTGCATTAATAAAACTATCACTATATACGGTTAGATCTAAATCGTTCTTTAAAATATTATCAAGCTGACCTACCGAAGGCTCTGCAAGAAGGAGTACTCTTGAATCTTTGAACTCTTGCTTTACTTGAACTCCTTCGTCAATTGATGCAACTGCAAACCATTCCACACCAACCTCTCTTGCATTACGAACACTCCATTTAATCCCATGGCCATAAGCATTAGCTTTTACAACAAGACATGTCGTTTTTTTAGAAACTTGAGATAAATATTGGAGATTGTTAATAAAGCTCTTTTTATTAACATATATGTAACCTCTATCCATACCTAATTATTACCTTACAGGAACAAAGTGTTCATAGAGGTATTAATCTTCATTTTGAATTTTTGGTTTTCGCGAACTAAGTGCTGCACCAATAGCAACACCTACTGCTATCCAAGTTGGTTCATTTGTGACAGCAAAAACTGCTACACCTATCGCCGTGCCAGCACCAATCCACTGTGCACCATTACTTGAGTTCTTAAATTGATTTAACATTTTATTTACTTTTCTACTCCACCGTAACTGACTTAGCAAGGTTTCTTGGTTGATCAATAGATTCACCATTCAAATTTGCCACATGATAAGCAATAAACTGAAGTGGGATTATTGATATAACAGTAGAAAGCATTTCACTTGCCTCGGGAAGTGTAATGTAGTCATTTGAAATATCCTGCAACTTCTTTGAGGTGCTATCTCCTACAGCAATTACATAAGCGCCTCTTGCTTTTACTTCCTGAACATTGCTTGTCGTCTTATCTAATAAATGATGTTGGCTGGCAGTAACTATTACTGGTGTTCCATCTTCTATTAAAGCTAAAGTACCATGCTTAAGTTCGCCTGCAGCTAGTGCTTCTGCATGCAAATAAGAAATTTCTTTAAGTTTTAAAGCACCTTCTGCTGCTAATGCATAGTCAAGTCCTCTTCCTATAAAATAAATATCATTCTTTTCATTTATAGATTTTGAGATTTTTTTTACTTGATCTTCACATTCAAATGTTTTTTCAATTAATGAAGGTAACTGTTTTATTTCATCAAATGATGTACCAAGTTTTTCTTCAGAGTCCCAATGTTTGGCTAAAAGTAGTTGCCCAACAAGCATCCCCAAGTATGCTTTCGTAGAAGCTACTCCAATTTCTGGGCCAACATGTAAATAGAATACACTATCAGCCATTCTTGCTAGTGAGCTTCCTACAACATTAACAAGTGCTAATACATGTGAACCATTTTCTTTTAATAATTCTGTTGCTGCAATAGTATCCATTGTTTCTCCTGACTGTGAAATAACAATGCCTAAATCATTTTCTCCAACAATTGGTTCTCTATATCTAAATTCTGAAGCAAGCTCTACACTTACAGGTACTCCCAGGACTTTCTCAAACAAATCTTTTCCAAAAAGCCCAGCATGATAAGCTGTACCACAAGCAACTATCCAAATTTTTTCAAATTCTTTAGCTTTGTTTAAATCAATTGGAATTTCTTCAGATCCGATCTCAAGTCGTCCAGAGATTGTTCGTTCAATTACCTCAGCTTGCTCAAGTATCTCTTTATACATAAAGTGGTCATACCCAGACTTTTCTGCTTCAGATACTTTCCAATCAATTTCTTGAATTTCTCTTGAAATTTCATTCATATTTTCATCAAATAATTTAAATTTTCCGTTTGTAATTTCTACAAAGTCACCATTCTCAAGAAATATCATTTTATTTGTATGTTCTAAAATTGCTGCGGAATCAGATGCTAAAAAAGTTTCTCCTTCGCCAACACCTAAAACCAAAGGACTCATCATTCTTCCTGCAACAATAGTTCCAGGTTCTTTTGTGGATGTCACAACAAGTGCATATGTTCCATCTAGTTTTTTAGCTACATTTGTTACTGTTTCAAGAAGTCGTCCAGTCCACTGATTACCTAGCTCTACAGCAACTACCTCTGTATCAGTATCTGATTCAAATACAAAGCCTTCCTTGAGAAGGTCATCTTTCATTTCAGCGTAATTTTCAATTATCCCATTGTGGATAATTGCAAATTCATTTTGGTTATCTGAATGAGGATGTGCATTAACATCATTTGGAACTCCGTGTGTTGCCCATCTTGTGTGACCAATGCCAATATTTCCATTAATTTTACTATTTGTAAGATGGTCTTTTAAAACCTGTAGCTTTCCTTCTTTTTTTTCAATGGTTAACTTTTCCCCATCTAAAATTGCTACTCCAGCTGAGTCATAGCCCCTGTACTCTAATCTAGATAAACCGCCGAGTAATATTGGTAAAGGTTCTTTAGGGCCCGAATACCCGATAATTCCGCACATATATGCTCCATTCCAACGAGCTTGTTGAAATTTTTACTGCTTTAAGCTACCTCTGTTCAACAATTTCTTGCTGTTTTTAATAGCTTATAACGACCGCAGTGCCGAGTATGCATCCGCCGAATTTTTCGATAACATACTACCTCGTCACCTTTTTCAAGGCCTGGCGCTTGTTAGCTCGTTAGTTTCATTATAAATTATATTTCAAGTAAATAAATGATTTTTAATACTGATTATCAATTTTTCACTGAAATTAGCTAGCTCTTCTTCGCTTTCTGCCTCAACTAAAACTCTTAAAATAGGTTCTGTGCCAGATTTTCTTATTAAAAATCTACCATCTAAGCCAATTTCATTATATAAATTATTGGCAATTTCATTCAATTCTTTAACTTGCTCGTCACTAGGCAAAAGATCTAGTTCTAAATTAATTAACTTTTGAGGATATTCAATAATGTTAGACTCTCTAAATTCTGATAATGTAGTGTTAAAAAAAGCTAAGGCTTTTAGTGAATAAATAAAAGATACTAAACCATCACCAACAGGGAGTTCGTCAGATATGATTATATGACCTGACTGTTCACCTCCTAAAGAAGCATTGTGTTCACTCATTGCAGCAGCTACATATTTATCACCAACTGATGTTTCAACATTGTGATAATTATTTTTTTCTACAGCTTTTTTAAAACCAAAATTAGACATGACTGTTGAAACTACAATATTGTTATTTAATTTATTTATCGCTTCTAAATATTTTGCTATTAATAAAATAATTACATCCCCGTTACATGGAGTTCCAGTCTCATCAACAAGAATTAATCTATCAGCATCACCATCAAATGCTGCTCCTAGTTGATTTTTGCCTAAATTAGAAATAAGGTTATCTAGATGTGTTGCTCCACAATTAGAGTTAATATTTTGACCA
>Ga0208410_1000218_pt1 | contig 35808 bp, 25 predicted proteins | sample ETN02SmetaG_3_FD_185787 | JGI IMG/M metagenome (GOLD analysis project Ga0208410, IMG submission 185787) | Marine microbial and viral communities from oxygen minimum zone, Eastern Pacific Ocean - ETNP2014F10-02SV257 (SPAdes) (version 2) | ecosystem: Environmental > Aquatic > Marine > Oceanic ... | reverse complement strand
ATTCCACCAGAAATAAAATCCGGATGGGTAGTCATTTGACGAAGGAATCCAATGTTTGTTATTACTCCAAGAGCCCTTAGGTCGGAGAGTGCATTATCTAAGCGTCTTGCAGCTGCATTTCTTGTTGGGGCGTGAACGATTAATTTGGCTAACATCGGATCGAAGTCGACGGTCACCGCATCTCCTTCTCGAACGCCAGTGTCGACTCTAATTCCAGGGCCTGCTGGTGCACGCCACATCGCTAGGTCACCAATTGCTGGAAGGAATCCTTTGCTGGGATCTTCTGCATAAATCCGAGCTTCCATAGAATGGCCAGTGATTCCTATATCGGATTGAGACAATCCAAGTGGTAATCCTGCTGCAACTTCAAATTGCTTCTGTACAATGTCTATTCCGGTAATCATCTCAGTTACCGGATGCTCTACTTGAAGACGGGTATTCATTTCTAAGAAGAAGAATTCACCTCGGTCAGAAAGTAGGAACTCAACTGTTCCTGCTCCTTCGTAATCGACCGCCTTCGCCGCCTGAACAGCCGCTTCACCCATCGCTTCTCGAATTGTGGGAGTAACCGCTGGACTCGGGGCTTCCTCGATGACTTTCTGATGTCGGCGTTGTAGTGAACAATCCCTTTCGTTCAAGTGAATACAATTTCCTTGACTATCTGCTAGGACTTGGATCTCGACGTGACGGGCACCCTTCAGAAGTCTCTCGACATATACCGTACCATCACCGAATGCTGCGGTTGCTTCTCTAGCCGCAGCTTCATATTCTGTTCGCAGCATTTTGGGCTCGTGCACGGCACGCATTCCCTTACCTCCGCCACCTGCGCTTGCTTTCAGCAAGAGAGGATAACCGACTCGTGCCGCTGCAGACGCTAGAACACCTAGATGATCAGAGTCAACACCCATGGAAATCTCCTCGCCAGGAATTACCGGAACTCCTGATTCAATCATACAGCGGCGAGCAGAAATCTTGTCACCCATTGTGTCGATTGCATCGGCAGGTGGTCCAATCCAAATTAGACCTGCAGCCTTGACCGCATTTGCAAAATCGGCCCGCTCAGAAAGGAATCCAAAACCTGGATGAATCGCTTGAGCACCCGTGGAACGGGCGGCCTCGATAATGGCTTCTCCATTGAGGTAAGTATCCGCTAGAGTAGTACCTGGAAGATGCACAGCCTGATCTGCATTTTCGACGTGTAGAGAGCCTGCATCGGGGTCGGAATAAACCGCAACCCCACGAAGCCCTGATTCTTTGGCAGCCCGTAAAACCCTGACTGCAATCTCCCCTCGATTGGCAACCAAGACCGTGTCGAATGGGCGAGGAGCCGAGGTCATCCAATCTGGAATCATTATGCCAACTCACTCTTCTGGTACCCAATCCGGCTTTCTTCTCTCAAGGAAGGAGGATAGGCCTTCCTGACCTTCCCTCGAACCGCGCATTTGGCTCGTCTTATCGAGTGTCCAAAGTCGTAATTCATCATCTCCTGCATTCCAAGTATCGAAGGTCATGGCCAGCTTCTTCGATTCAGCCACCGCCATTGGACCGGTAGTCATCACATCTGCAACAACTCGTCCGATAGCCTCATCAAATTCTAGAGGTGATTCAACTACTTCGTTTAGCCAACCAATTCTTAGGCCTTCTTCCGAGCCAACTCTACTAGCCAGCATCGAAAGTCTGCGGAATTCGGCACTGCCTAACTTACGATACACATAGGGTCCAATTACTGCTGGAAGAATACCTAGTTTGGCTTCGGAAAGAGCGATTCTTGTGCGTGGTTCACCAATTGCATGGTCGATGCAGGCTACGAGTCCTGCCCCTCCTCCAAGGGCTACACCCTGCACCGCACCAACGGTAAAGCAAGGATGAGCCCATAGTGAATTGAATAGACGATCAAGCCTTTCTGAATCTGCTCTATTTTCTTCTGGTGTTGCCGCGCCGGCATCTCGCATCATATTGATGTCCGCGCCGGCGCAGAAGTGCTTTCCATCTCCGCGAAGAACAATTACGCGTAGATATTCGGCGCCGTCAGAATCTTGCAGAGATTGAGTCGCCCCAACGGATCTCTGCGCAGTCCAACTTAGCGCTTCGACCATTTCTGAGATTAATTGTACGTTTAGAGCGTTGAATACGTCTGAGCGGCGTAGTGTGAGCCTCGCAATAGCACCATCTATCTCGAGGCTACAAAGTTCGGCTACGGGTTTTGCGTCGCTCATTTTCGTTCCTTGCATAATTTCACATCCTGAATACGCCATATCCATTGTCTGGGAATGGGGCGTTAAGACTCGCCGATATTGCTAGGCCTAAGACATCCCTAGTATCACGTGGGTCGATGACACCATCGTCCCAAAGACGTGCGGTTGAGTAGTAAGGAGAGCCTTCAGTCTCATATTTCTCCAGAATTGGTCGACGGAACTCTTCCAATTCTTCACCAGACATCGGAGACAATCCTTCTCGTGCTCGTTGATCTTGTTTGACGGTTGCGAGAACATCGGCAGCTTGTGGACCACCCATAACAGAAATTCTTGCGTTAGGCCACATGAATAGGAAGCGGGGGTCATAGGCTCGTCCACACATTCCGTAATTCCCAGCCCCGTGAGAGCCACCGATAATTACTGTAAATTTGGGAACCGGCACACAAGAGACAGCGGTTACGAGCTTAGCCCCATCCTTAGCAATTCCACCCGACTCAGCGTCACGGCCAACCATGAATCCTGTAATATTCTGCAAGAAGATTAGTGGGACGCCACGCTGACCGCATAACTCGACAAAGTGAGCACCTTTGAGAGAAGATTCGGAGAATAGAATACCATTGTTTGCTACTATACCAACAGGGTAGCCATGTATTCTGGCAAATCCACAAATCAACGTATTTCCATAGCGCGGTTTGAACTCGTGGAAGCGGGAGCCATCAACAATTCTAGCGATTACTTCACGAACATCGAACGGTGTACGATTATCTGTTGGGATTATTCCCATCAAGTCCTCAGTGTCGTAAGCGGGTGATTCTACCGGCTTAACGTCCAACCTTTGCTTTGGCTCAATATTGAGATTCTCTACAACATTACGAACCATACGAAGGGCTTCTTCCTCGTTATCAGCAAAATGGTCAGCCACACCCGACTCTCGGGTGTGTACATCAGCGCCTCCCAAATCTTCGGCGCTGACCTCCTCTCCTGTCGCCGCTTTCACCAGCGGTGGTCCAGCGAGGAAAATTGTCCCATTACCTTTGACAATAATAGATTCATCTGACATAGCAGGAACGTATGCACCTCCTGCGGTACAACTTCCTAGAACCGCTGCTACCTGTGGTATTCCTTTGCCCGACATCATGGCTTGATTGCGGAAGATGCGACCAAAGTGGCCGATATCAGGGAAAACCTCGTCTTGCATCGGCAAGAATGCACCTCCACTGTCAACGAGATAGATACATGGTAAATTGTTAGCATCTGCAACATCTTGGGCTCGAATGTGCTTCTTCACCGTCATAGGATAGTAGGACCCACCTTTGACCGTTGCATCGTTTGCAACAAATAGGCATTCTCGACCATGAACTAAGCCAATTCCGGTAATGATTCCAGCCGACTGAGCTTTACCGTCATACAGTTCATTCGCTGCGAGACTAGACAACTCCAAGAAAGGACTACCTGGATCGCAAATTTCTGCTATTCGCTCTCTTGGAAGCATCTTTCCTCGAGATCTATGTCTCTCGACATACTTTCCGCCTCCACCCTCTTTTACGACCTCCAAACGCTCTTTGAGGTCAGCGGCTAAAGCAAGATTTTGCTCCTTTCTACGCTGCCAATCTTGTCCGGAACGGTCGACTCGGGTCGGTAACCTGTCCATCGCAATCAACCCGCGAGAATGCCGGCGTACCTTGAATCCAATGGATACGACATCGTAGATGTCGTGATTAGACACCCAACATCAATCGCCCGACATTACGTAATCCAGGGGCCATTCCAACGACCATTAGCGCAAGCCCAATCAATAGTCGGAGGTGCTGTTGACGATACTCAAAGTTAGCCATAGAATAGAACCAGAATACAACTCCACCAATTCCTAACTTAAGGACTGCAAAGGTCAGTGCGGTATCGAACCATTGCACCACTGCCTCCGATACTATGTGCTTCTCAGTGTATCCAAAGAAGTCGATGCCAATGTATGTAGCAATACCATCCATCAACTGGCCGGCAACGGGAAGGAATGCTACTGGATATGCCATTGTTGCCTTCAGTCGTAGGGATTCAATCAGAGTCTTCTGCTCCGATTCGAGTGCCATGTATTCATCTTCGTTCATTCCAGGAGGTAAAATGCCTGCAATGATTCCTTGAGATTCCAGTTCTGCGGCGGCCTCTCTTCCTTGTTCTAACATGAACCAGCACAGTACTACTGGGAATCCAATAACTACGACCACTGCAACGAAATTGTATGGATAATTATCAATTTGAGTTATGTCGATTGAAGACAAATAGGATGCAATGGCCCCGAAGAGAACTAGACAACCACCGATTCCTGAAAAGTAGACCGTGCGCTGAATATTATCAAAACCATCAGCGCTGGATTCCAAAATATGCGGGGAGAAGAACGCAATTATGCTGAAGAGTAGCATCAATGAGATATCGATGTCAACTTTACCATCGATTGAACTGGCATAGATTACAAATTGAGTGAAGATGATAATCATCGAAGCGGATTTTACCTTCTCGGCCTTTTCTTCATCGCTAGAATCTGAGTTATGGATTGAATATCCAAACCAGCCAGCGATAATTACCCAAGCAGCAGTCTGGAAGTGAACTCCAGGACTTACAAACCATGCCGAGAAGAATTCGCCAAACATTTCTGCATCTTCTACAATCTCTCCGAGTGCCGCCCAAAGCACGAATGGAAGTAATGCCAGTAGCGTTCTGTCAGAGCCATCGACTCCCAAATGCCTCAACCAGCCAGACATTGCTACGACGAACATGGCCAGAACGATTCCATAGGTCATGGTGTTGACCATGTTGTAACCTGAATCTCCGGTTGATTCTCCAATGATTGGATCGAGATAATATTTGTAGACAAAATCAGACAATGGATTAGACACATCCAAACTTCCAAGGAATGCTCCAATACAGAATAATGTCATAATTACGGCGAGCACTTTGATGACCAAGCGCTCGTAATCGTACCACTCCTCTAGGACGTTCACGACCCGGCGAGAAAGCACCTGCGCTTAGGCGTGGCGGCTGAAGAAATCACTCTTCGCCGTAAGTTATCGATTCGTCTTCCGCCAATTCTAACATCTCAGAGACTTCTTCCTCGTCATCAGGATCTACTTGAGCAGACTTGAATCTGCGTTCACGGCGACGACGAGCATCGGCAAGTTCGGGAACCAGTGCGTCAAAGGAATCAGACGAGCCCTTACCAGTATCGTATGTGTCAAGGCTTCGAGATTGAATCCGCATACGTTTGCGATCTTGTTCCAGACCGTGTAGGACAGTTCCATGTTCCGCTCCATTGAGAATGTTCTCAATTGCAGGAGTTGCTAATGCTAGACCATCCTCATCTCCTATAACTAAAACAGTGGAACCATAGATAGCCATCTCTGTTTGAGACATCTCTTCGATTAAGCTTCGAATTCGACCGTTTCGTCCGATTAACCGACTTCGCATTCGGCGTGTTTGGTTTGGCTGACGACCAACCCATTCGCGAATATCGTACATCCGAAGAAATACTTCATCATCGAGTAATCTTACCGCACGATTTGGTGCTAAGCCACGCCCAATTGCACGAATTACATCGGGCATTTTCATTTTCAGAATTGGATCAATTTCCTCCTCTTCCCAAATAGCCGAAACATCACCTGTTGCAGAATCAATTTCCAAACTCGCCCCGCTAGCTTTCTCAAGCATCTTGCGAGTACGTCCAGCCTTTCCAATTAGCACCGCTATGCGGTCCTTGGGTATGCGGGCTAGGAGTTCCACAAAGGCGGGCGATACACCCTCCCATTTTAATCTCCGCCCGAAAGAGAAGGGTAGGTTGGAACCGGTTCTTCGAGCACTCTTAACAAAGAGTCTGCGAGATTTACCTCGTATCCTTGTCGATTAATCCACTGGACTATTCTAGTGACGTCTCGAACTAGAAATTCATTTGATGATGGATGAGCACTAACTACCGCTTGGCCTACATCAATTACCCATGGCTCTCCGTCATACCAGAGAATGTTGTATTCACTAAAGTCAGCATGTGCAAGATCACATGTCTGCCAACAAACTGCAAGCATCTCAAGAAGATCGTCAAAAACTCCCTTTGGATCATCGATAGTAATATCCTTCAGACGAGGCGAGGGTTCGCTCTCGTCGCCGATTAAATCCATCACCAAAACGTTGTTTAGAACCGCTCTAGGTCTTGGTACCCGAATTCCGGCTTTTCGCATACGGCGGAGATTTCGGTATTCCTTCCTAACCCAGATTTTTACCAATTCACGATGACGACGCTTTAGTCCACCAAATCTTGGATCGCCATCGATATATTTTGCAAGACTCTTGAAGACGGCATTTGTGGTATGGAAAATCTTCACTGCTGCTGGGCCTTGATTTGTCGTTGCGTGAAATACGTGCGCCTCCTTACCGCGAGCAATTGGATAATCCACGGTTTCTATCTCACCGGACTGCATCAACTTGTGTAGAGACATCAAAGTAGATCGGTCGAAGACCGCGTCGAATACACGTCGATCTACCCAGTCATATTGACCGGTACCAAGTACTCCTTGCAATTTGTCTTCGATTTCCTCAAACATTCGCTTGAAGCGCGACTCCGTCATCCAATCATGTTGCTTCGCCGCTCTCATTAGAGCGTCAGGATCAACATCTTCCCAGTCGGGATCTGCCATCATCCTCACCCGAAGAATGAGTCGATATCATCATCGTCATCATTAGTAAAGTTCGAAGTTTTTGGCTCTTCAACAACTTCTTCCTCCGACTCTTCGGCTTCTTCGGTTGCTGGAGTCTCTTCTACGACACCTGATTCGATAATTTCGTAATCGTCATCCTGTTCATGTATCTGATCATCGGTCATCCCGAATAGATCTACTATCTCAGGTAATACACCCTTACGTGAGAGATAGATTGACTGAGTTTTGGTATAGCGCATCCTGACATCGGCTCTTGAGTCTTGGAAATCCCAAGGTTGAACGATTACCAAATCTCCCTCTCGAACCCATTGACGCCTTCGCATCTTTCCTGGAATTCGTGCCAAACGACTCTCGCCATCTTCACAAACCGCTCTAACTCTTCGACCGCCAAGGATTTGGTCTGCAATGGCGAACATTTCGTTGATTTTCTTATTTGGGAGGTTTACGCGGATTTTGTCGCCAGCACCAGATTCAAGCCGCGCCAGCAGCTCTGTGTCCACACGCTCCTCCCGTCTCGCCATTAGGCGTCGGTCGAGAGACCCCTATGTGAAACCATGCCCTATTGATTAGACCGGAAACCGGCGGTTGCGACAAACTATCTATTGAATCACAGAGTAGAAACTGCGGTTTCCACGAGTCCTAGCAGGTATTCTGCACCTGAACCAATACCAAAGAATACCGTAAGAACGGTGAGAACTAGTATGGTATTCCGAAGGTGTAATGCCTTTCTAAGAGGCTTGGCATTTTCAGGAGCTTCGAAGAACATAACTAGACCAATTCGAAGATAGTAGAATAGAGAGAGAGCACTGTTCAATACAATTGCCATTGCAAGCCAGAAAACAGGGTCAACTGTCTCAGCCCAAGGAATTATTGCATCGGCAGATGTGCTACCGGTGCCAGCGCTGATATTTACGATTCCATTAATCATCAACAACTTGGAAAGGAATCCGGATAACGGTGGAACTCCAGCCAATGCTAGCATGAAGATAAACATCGAACCTGCAATCAATGGGTCTCGCTGAGCGAGGCCGTGAAGATCTTCCAAACGATGACTTCGGCCCTCGGTCTCAAGTAATCCAAGAACGAGGAAAGCACCTAGTTTGAATAGCACAAGAATTGTCAGGTGGAATACAATTGCAATCAAAACTAACTTGGTTGTTGATGAATCTCCTAATCCGCTACCAACAGCGGCGATTGCCGCCAACATGTATCCTGCGTGAGCAACGCTCGAATATGCCAACATTCTCTTTGGATTATCGCTGGTCAATGCTGCTAAGTTCCCCCAAGTCATTGTGATTAAGGCGATAATTGCTAGAATACCGAACCAAAGAGCCTCCCCTTGCTCTGGCATCGTCACTTCGATTAGAACTCTGAATAGGGCAACAAAACCCATCGCCTTTGAAGCGGTGGCTAATACACCTGCTACCGGTGACGAGGCCCCGGCATAGGCATCTGGAGCAGCGAGATGGAATGGTGCAGCGCTGACTTTGAATCCAAAAGCAACCAACATCAATCCAACACCAATTACTGCGAATGGATCTAATTCATCCATAGCCGCCCAGTGGGCCGCTAGTGCATCGAAATCGAGGTCCCCTGACCAAAGATAAACCAGAGACATTCCATAGATTCCGGTAGCACTAGCAACTGAACCGACGATGAAGTACTTAGCACCGGCCTCGCCTCCAACTTCCTCCTCTTTGTGGAATGCAACCAATACATATGCAGCGAGACTCGCCAACTCGATTGCAACGAACATGAAGAAGAGATTCGAAGCCATGGCCATGAGACCCATTCCGAGTCCAACCATCATCAGCAGAATGTGGAAATCTACCTGACGGCGATTATCCATCAAAGCGGCGACAAGAGCTTCTGCTCGAGATTCTGAATCCTTCTCGGTTGGGGCCCTAGCAGATAGTCGAGCAGGCATTCTGTAGGTTGTAGCAATCGCTGCTAGGAGGAGCGCTCCATAAAATACGAAAGACATCATTCTAGTGAATGAAGTGATTTCGATAACTCCGCCAATCTCACCGGATGCACCTTCAATTTCCAAGAATGAATAGACAAATGCTACGAATAGAGCCAGAATTGCAATTCGAGCAGGAAGTCTTGGGTCGGAGGTGCTCTTGAATCGAGTCCCGCCGATTAAGATAGGAATGCGAGTTCTAGTTAGGGGAATCCTTAGAGTTGAGTCCCCAAGGTTTGGAATTAAAACCGCTAGAATAATTCCTGCTACAAGAGTCATCTCAGGTAGCAGTATTTCCATTTCTTCAGTAGTCAGCATCAGGGCTTCACCCCCTGGCTGTTCATAGCCTCAACTAATGTCTCTAGCATGAATTCAGTGGACCAATCAGACATCATGTCCCAGAAGATGAACGGCATGATTCCAAACAATACTGTTAGAGCTCCCAATACAAACATTCCAGCGTTCTCGTGCCATGTAATATCTCGAGGTTCTTCTCCGTGCATTGTGTCAGGAAGTACACCAACGTGAGGATCTCCGCCCTCGAAAATGGTCCTCTGCATACTTGTCAGGTAGTATACAGCAGTAATGATTAGGGTCAATGCTGGCCAAATTACTAGCCAACCGAAAGTCATCCAGAAGGCAATCATTATTGCAATTTCAGCCACGAATCCTGCCAATAATGGAAGTCCAAGACTAGCCATCCAACCTAACATCATATGTCCCGCCAACCAAGGTGAATGGTGAGCGATTCCACGCATCGAACCAATCTCAAGAGTGTGGTAGTGGTGCTTGAAGGCTCCAGCTACGGCGAAGAGAAGTGGGCTGATGATTCCGTGTGCAAACATCATGAATAGTGCACCGGCGATTCCCAGTGGTTGCATGGTTGCTATTCCAAGGAAAATCAATCCCATGTGAGATACGGATGAGTAAGCAACCATTCGCTTGAGATTCGTTTGACCCATACAGACTATGGCTCCATACACTAGGCTTGCCATTCCAAGTATAATCAACAATGGAGTGAAGACTACGGTTGATTCTGGGAAGATGGTTACAGCGATTCTGATGAATCCGTATGCGCCCATCTTCAACATGACTCCGGCTAACAGCATTGAGCCGGCTGTTGGTGCCTGAACGTGAGCGTCTGGCAACCATGTGTGAACGGGTACGCTCGGCATCTTTGTTGCAAATCCAATCAGCAATAGGAGCCAAACAAAGTGGCGCAAACCTTCTCCTGCAATCAAACCATTTCCAGAGGCCTGGTCCGTCATTGATACCAAGTCAAAGTGGTGGTCTGTGAGGCTTCCAGCGAGGCTTGCATCTCCTGTGTTGAAGTACATTACAAGAATACCAATTAGCATCAGAACACTTGCTGTGAAAGTGTAGATGAAGAACTTCATCGAAGCATATCTGCGGTCGTCTCCACCCCAAACTAAAATCAGGAAGAACATCGGGATTAGAGTCAATTCCCAGAAAACGTAGAAGACGAATAAGTCGAGTACTACGAATACGCCAATTAGCGCACCTTCCATGACTAGGATTAGTGGGTGGAATAGGTGTCCTTTCTTTGCGTCCCACTCGACTAGCATGGAGATAGGGATTAACAGAGCGGTAAGCCATACCATTGGGAACGACAAGGCGTCAACCCCGACTACCCATCTTACTCCGATTGGTTCCAGAAGGGTTACTGGTGACTTATTTTCGAAAACATACTGACCCTGTGTAATATTGAGCCAATCAATATTGCCAATTTGACCGAGGAATAATGCGGTTGTAATGGCGAAGATTGCCAGAGCAACTCCCATCGAAAGTGAGCGGGATATTTTTCGAGTGAAATCCGCCATACTTGCAGGAGCGAGGTATGGTAGAATCAACAGGGCTAAACCGACAGCAAGCGGTGTTAGGGTGATGAATGTTAGAGGATCTGACTGAATCAAGCGCTCACCCCCCAAATTAGAGCGAATATACACAGTGCCCCTATAGCAGCCATCAGAATGTAGTCGCGGGCACTACCTGTTGTTACTCTGCGAATTTGTACGGAACCGAAAACAGAATTAGATTCAATCTGCTTGACTACTCCATCGATTATGTTGGCATCGAACCAAGCGGCGAAAGCCGAGAATGGAAGGATGGTCTTTCCTAGAACCCACTCGTATAGGTCATCGAAATACAGTCTATTCTGTAGTGCCTCGGCAAATTGTGAGTTTGCTAATTCATCGACATTCTGGCTACCAAACTTGCCAGATAGGCTGGTTAGCCAGTGAACTATCGGGGTTGCTTTCTCGCCTTCCTTGAGTGAACCACCGTATACTCGGGCGGCAAATATTGGGCCAACTATGAATGAAAGCAGGATAGTGGTCCAGCCAATCATTCGGACTTGTTCATCCTCAGGTAGGAATGCATGCTCTAGTTCGTAAATCACCTGATCGAAGAATGTGTCCTTGTGAATAGATAGATGGTCAGCCTCTCCTGATAGCCAATCTACCATGCCATAGAGGGCGAGTCCGAATCCGCCTAGGGCGGTAATTATTGAGAGAATAACCAGCGGAGTCTTGATCCAAGGAGTCTCTTCATGGACGTGGTCTACGAGTTCGTTCTTTGGCTCGCCCGCGAAGGTCATGAACCACATTCGTGACATGTAGAATCCGGTCATACCGGCAGTTGCTAGAATTAGTATAGCCGGCCCTAGCAATGCGTCTGCTCCGTTGAAGTAAGCATACCATGTCTTTCCAACGATAATTTCCTTTGACCAGAATCCACCGATTAATGGAATTCCAATAATTGACATCGACCCGAACATCATCGCTGTTGCTGTTACGGGTAGTTTGCTCGCCAAGCCACCCATATTGCGCATATCTTGAGGGTCGAAGTCATGGTCTCCATGATCTCCATGATGCAAATGGTCGTGAGCATGGTGAACTTCGTGGATTACTGAACCGCTCGCCATGAACAGCATTCCCTTTGCCATGGCGTGATTGAAGAGATGGAATAGAGCACCACCGAAGATTAGAGCTCCCGCGTGATGCTTGTCATTATTGAAGAACCAAAGTGCTGCTCCTAGTCCTGTAAATATGTAGGCCAATTGGCTCATCGTGGAATATGCTAACACTTTCTTGATATCATTCTGCACAAAGGCGATTGCTGCGGCCATGAAGGCAGTAATTCCACCGACCCATGCAACGATCAGACCCAGGTCTTCCATTCCTGCCACACCATGATGATGAACATCGACGAAAGGTACCATTCGAGCGACTAGATACAATCCAGCATTAACCATGGTCGCAGCGTGGATAAGGGCTGATACAGGAGTTGGCCCTTCCATCGCATCTGGTAGCCAAACGTGCAATGGGAACTGAGCGGATTTACCTACAGCTCCAATGAATAGCATCAGTAGTGCAGTTTGCAACATAGCAGCATCCACCGCTGCTCCACCTACGCCTGTGGATGGATCGTCAAAGACAACAGCGAAGTCTAGAGAGCCATATATGTCATAGAGCATTAGTAGTCCAATCATTAGGAATACATCGCCAACGCGAGTTGTTAGGAAAGCCTTCTTCGCAGCGTATGCAGCACTTTCCTTCCAGTAGTAGAATCCGATAAGAAGATAGGAACAAAGACCCATAATTTCCCAGAAGATGAATAACCAAAGGAAGTTGTCTGCGAGGACCATTCCAAACATACCCATGCTGAAGAGAACGAACTCGGCGAAGAAACGATGGTTTGAGTTATCATTGATTGAATCGGTAGTCATGTATCCGATTGCGAACCAACAGATGAGGAAGCATAGGAAAGTGGCAACAAATAGTAGCATTATGCTAACTGCATCGAGGTATATTCCTAGTCCGATTCCACTGAATCCTGAAGAGGCAATCGACCATCCCTCTGAGTCGTAGGTTAGGACATCGAAGGTCAACCAACTGAATGGATCTCCAGATTCAATATGACCGTGAGCATCGAGATAATCGTAAATCAGCCAAATCGAAGCGGAAAGAGATACGCTCAGCGCTCCAAGTCCTAAGATTCCACCTTCCTTCAAGCGATTTACCCAGAATTCATCACCGTTCCAAACCTGACCTGCGATCGCAATTGTTGCGAAGAAAAGCAAAGGTGCGGCGATAATCAACCACCAATAATCAGTGGATGATTCACCAGTACTGTATAGATAAGGTACGATTGCCAAAAATGGCAATATGAATAGCAGTCTATCCCACTCCTGCTTATTTTCACCCATATTTTCACCTCAATTTCTCAACAGAGTCGCTTCGTCTAGCGAAATCGTTTCCTGTGTACTGTACAAGGAAAGTAGAATTGCAAGCCCGATCGCAACTTCTGCAGCTGCTATTGCGATTGCAACCGCGGTGAATACCCAACCATCTACTGACCCGTGATGTAAGGCTCCGGCTACGAAGTTTAGATTGGCGGCGTTCAACATTACTTCTATGCACATCAGAACGACGATTGCATTTTTTCGACTAAACGCTCCAATCAGTCCAATTCCAAAGAGAATAACACCAAGACCGGCAATCCAACTTGCTTCAATCATCACTCATCGCCTCCCATGTCGTAAAGCAGATTGACGAGGCGTTCGTCGCGAACAAGGTAAGATGCACCAATCATTGCCATCGAAAGTAGGATACCGAGAACAACCGTGACAATTGCCCAATCATCAAGAATTGAAACTGCAAAGTCGAGCGTGGTTGGAGCACCGACGGCTTGTTCCCCCCACATAGGGTGTTCCATTACTTCTCTTAGGAGAATTAGGACGAAAGCAAATACACCGAGGCGAGCGGTGATTCCTAATGACCTCATTCAACATCACCTTCCTGTATTTGACGCCGAGTTAACATAACTCCGAACTGAACCACAAGCATTACCGAACCGAGGTATACTAGAATCTGAATCGCCGCCAACATCTCGGCGTGTGCCAATACCATTACTCCTGCAACGGCAAAGAATGTCATCATCAGAGAGAGGAGAGAATGGGCGACTCGCCGTGCGTATACGCACCCGAGGGCTCCGAGGATAGCAACAAGCGCCATAATGACGAATGCTAAAGCCTCGAAATCAATGGTCACTGAAATCAAGCCTCCGCTTCCTTGGCAGCTCTAGCTGCCTTTTTTTCGCGCTTATTCTTCTCTTTCTTTGCGCGCTTTGCAAGTTCCATATCGACTCGCTCTTGGTGGACGGCTGGAAGTACACGAGTCCTATCTGCATCGAACCATAGGTCTTCCCTAGAATATCCAGACATCCCATCATATTCGTTGGTCATGAAGAATGACTCGAACGGACATGCTTCTGCACACAATCCACAGAACATACAGCGGCCGATGTCGATTCTACCACTGACGATATCAGTCTCAGCAGGCTTGAGTTCGTTGGTTGAAATATCTTCGATACCTGATCCATCCATCCAACGGACGGTAGCGGTATCACCGGAGATGTCGATTACTTCTGCGAAATCGTATTGCTGTGGGGCTGCAGAATGCTCGTTGACCAAGTCGAATTCCTCAATTTCTTCAAACTCTTCCTTTGGCTTCGCGGCATACCCGCCTGCCTCGACTTCCGACCCGTAGCCGTGCCACTCGTCCTCTTCTTCGGCTAGGTCAAGAACATTGACTCTAACTTCAGAAGTCATGTGAAGGCAGTCGTTTGGACAGGCCTTAACACAGGCTTTGCAGGCAGTACAGGTCTCCCAAACAATTCCAATCCTTCCATTGTAATTTCCTGGTACGAATAACCAAGGCTCCATGTCCTCTAGTCTTTCGTAAGGATACATGACCGTGACAGGTCGCTCAAGGAAAGGAAGTAGATCGGTCGACTCTCTGTCTGCAGCATATGTGTGACCTTCGGATAGGTGATCATCCCCAATTCTAGATTGGGTAAAATCATCTGTCATTGTAACCTCTTGACCGTGATAATTATTCTTCAGTAGACCTAATCGACCTAGGAATGGAACGGTTCGCAATGCCGTCTTCATCGTCATCCACATCGGCTTGATAATCAGATTACGGAAATTAGGAGCCGCATGTGGGTGTCCTGTGTTGTACTGTTGTGATTTATCCATTTATTCACCTCCAATCAATCTCTGTGTGTACCTGGGCTGGCCTTTTCCAAGGTCTGAGTATGATACATCCTTCGATTCAGCTCCAATGCATCTTCGTCTTCGTCTATAGCAAGAACAATGAAAGCGAGAATAAATGACCCAAAGAGGACTGGAACTGCCCAAATTGGCCAACCTCCTGCTGCAGTGCTATCCCAAACCTCGAGACGGAGCCAAATTGCTACCGCAAGGTTGACCATCGAGGCAGGTAGAAGCCAGCGCCATCCAAACTCAAGAATTTGGTCCGTGCGAACACGATGTAGGGAAGCACGAACCCAGACAAAGAATGCAAACATTAGGTAGGCCTTGAGAAGTAGAACTACTAATCCGGGTGTTGCATTTGCTAGGAAATCGAAGATAACGCCGACATATGGTAGACTTACCAAAGTGTCCTCGAATGGCAGTTGCCATCCTCCTAGGAAGAATAGTGCGAAGAGGATACAAGCCGCGTAGGCACGCATCATCTCTACAGCGAACATAAGCCCCCAGCGAATTCCACCATACTCTGTCCACCAGCCCTCAACTAGTTCGGCCTCTGCTTCAGGCATATCGAATGGAATACGCTCAACTTCTGCAATCATTGTGATTAGAAATAATGCAGCACCCAAAGGCATGATGAAGAGATTCCAAGTATTACTTGTCTCGATTTGGAAATCCACTATCTCTAGGATATTGAAGGAGCCCGAGATTACTGCAATTGCTAGCACGCTAATTAACAAGGGTATCTCGTAAGCTGTAAGTTGTGCCGCCGACCTCATTCCGCCGATGAGTGTGTATTTGTTGTTTGAAGACCAACCTGCAAAGAATACACCAAGTGGAGCGACACCGAACACCGCCATCATGAATACCAAAGATAACTCTGGATTTGCAGCCCAGATATGTGGGCCGAATGGGATGAATGCATAGACCATGATTGTCGTTGCAATAATGATTACTGGTGCGGTTTCAAAAACCAATCTGTCAGCCTTTGTTGGTACCATATGTTCCTTTGTGGCGAACTTTAGGAAGTCGGCTAAAGCCTGAAAGAAACCAGGAAATAGGAACCAGATTCCGTGATAACCTCTGTTATGAACACGATCCACAGCAACGTGCTTAGATTTGTTTCCAAAACTTGAGTTCAGCATTCCGTTTACCCATCCAATAGGGGCACCCATTCCAAACGGTAATTGATTCCACCATTGACCAGCAGTTGTGTGACCTTCTCCAATCCACAAGCTTCTGAGACTGGTAGTTGCACCTAATCTATCCATCAATCTAGCAATGAATTTACGTTCAATGTATGGAACTACCATCAAGGTCAACATCATTGTAGTAAAGACGATTGTACACATTATTGTGGTGAATATGAAAGTCTCAAGTGCTCCTTGAATACTAGCAAATTCTCCTTGCAAATTGACGGACCCTAATGGACCTAAACCAATTTCACTCGAAGGTAGCAAATCGTGAACTTGGTCCATTGACCAACCGACGATGGACTCCATCCATCCTCGGATGTCTAACCAATCACTTGTTCCTGCCATCATAAATCACCTGTCTGTCTCTCCAATACATGGGTCGAATGAACCCATGATTGCAGGAATGTCAGCCACTTTGTAGCCTATCATGCACTTTGCGGCGTAAGGGATTGTGATGAACATTGGAGAACGGATTGAGACGCGATAAGGCATCTTTCCTCGACCTTCACCTCCACCTGCGAGATAGAACATAGATTCGCCTCGACTATCTTCGAAGTGGTGACTTCCATAAGTCCCCTCTGGGGCTCTGGATGGAGCCTTGGCGATAATTTTCGGATCTCCTGGCTCATGGTATGTCTCGGAGCCGCCAGGTATCTTATCGAGTGCTTGGAGTACCATCGATGCACTCATTCGCATCTCTTCCACTCGGACTCGATAACGATCGTAGCAGTCTGCTCCCTTGATTGAAGAGCGTTCGACTGAAGGTTGCCAATCAAGTTCGCTGTAGACAGAGTAAGGGTGAGCCCAGCGAACATCGTAATCGACACCTGCCGCTCGGACATTTGGCCCGGAGACTCCGTGATTGATCATTTCCTCAGGCTTTGCGTAGCCTACTCCTTGACTTCTAACGAGGAAGACCGTGCTCTCATCAAATAACGCTTCATACTCCTGAATTCGGTTAAGGAAGAGTTTGAGTTTTGCTTGTGCGCGCTGAGAGAAGCCATGAGGTAAATCTCGCTTTACCCCGCCTATTCTTGGGAAGTTGTAATGCATTCTCGAACCTCCCAGCTCCTGTAATAAATCCATCATCATCTCGCGCTCACGTAGGCACCAGACCATAATCGAAAGATTGCCTATGTCTGGACCGTATGCACCAAGCCACATTAGGTGGCTAGCGATTCTTTGTAACTCGACTGCAATGAGGCGGATGTATTCGGCTCGCTCGGGAACTTCTACACCGAGTAGATCTTCTGCAGCGTATATGTAAGAGTGTGACCAAGTGTTAGCACTGGCATAACACAGTCTATCACAATAGGTAGTAATCTGAGTGAAGTCGCGCGCCTCACAAATCTTCTCAACACCTCGGTGGATATACCCTAAATCCGGTTCAGTATCAACTACAGTTTCTCCGTCAACTTTGATTTTCAAAGTCCAAAGTCCGTGAGTCATTGGGTGTTGAGGGCCCATCGATATCCACATTTCTGCCATCTAAATCCCTCCTTACTTGATCTTCCCAGCATCAGCTGGTTTCCTCATGAATCCTTGAGCATCATCATACATTTCTTCGAAACCATGGTAGCGCAACTTGTGTTGCTTCTGTAGTGGATGATATCCTACTGGAGTTTCATGGGGGTTTAGGACACGCCGCATTCCTTCGTGTCCTTCAAAGTCAATCCCAACAAGATCCCATGTTTCCTTCTCATTCCAATCTGCTCCAACCCATATGTCTTGCACTGAAGCAACCATCGGTTCTCGTGTATCAGGTAGTGAAATACTAATTTGAATCTCCATAGGAACATTGGCACCAATCAAAGCATCGGCATCGGTAATATTTGGTTGAACGACACCTTCTATTGCTGCCGGGTCGGTCACTCCTGTTCGCATTAGGTGATAGATGACTTCCCAAGTCTTGTCGTTGGCCTCTGGCCAATGAATGCCGGTAATCATTGAGCAATAGTCTACGCCATGGTACTCTGCAAGGGTCTCTGCTAATTCTCTCCATGAGTCTGGAGTAGATGTTGCACTTACTGTATGGCGGACCTGTGTGCCGCTTGAACGACTATCGAGTTCAGCTGAGACTCCATCGATAGAGGAAATAGCCTCTGCTAATTCTTCAGCTGCCTTCTGCTGAGCCGCTGCAGAGATTTTCTTACCCATATAGTATCCTCCTTCATTCGTCTCCGACGATTAGCGGTGCCTCGCTCATCGGCCGAACTTCACTCGGCACTCCGCCGATACGGATTATCTTCTCGCGCAATTTTCCGAAGCCATCAATCAATGCCTCTGGGCGCGGGGGACATCCTGGAATATACACATCGACTGGGATTACTGTGTCGACTCCCTCGAGTATGTTGTAAGACTGAAAGTATGGCCCACCTGAAATCGCACACTCGCCCATTGCGATACACCATTTGGGCTCTGGCATTTGTTCCCAAAGTCGTACGATTGGATCTGCGAACTTCTTTGAAATTGGTCCATTGACCAATAGTACATCACACTGCCTTGGGCTAGATCGGAAGAAAACACCGAATCTCTCTGCATCGAATCTGCTAGCTCCTGCCGCTGCCATTTCTAGAGCACAGCATTTGATTCCAAGATGCAGTGGAAAGAGCGACTTTCGTTGACCCCAATTGAATAGTCGACCACCGAGTACTCCGATTACTTCTTTCATGCGGCTAGCCTTGAGTGCCTCATCGGTTACATCGCCTACTGTGTCGACGAGAATTCTACTATTGAAAACCGAGAAGTTGGGGGGCTCTTCACTCATTCAATCACCTCAAATGTAAATTCGACCGCGCTTGCGGAAGACGTGCCAGACACCTAGACTCATTAAGACGATGAATACAGTTAAGGTAATCATCGCGGACCAAATATCGATATCTCCACCAGCATCTTGAATTGCAATTACTCCTCCAAATGCTAGGAACATGAATGCTATATCAAAAACAAGGAATATAATTGCATACCAATAGTACTGGAAATGGAAATTGATGTGTGCATCGCCCACTGGATCAGACCCACATTCGTAAGTGCTTTCTCGTCTGACGTACAGGCTCTGATCAGTCTCATATCCTGGAAGCAAAATGGAACGTAATTTGTTATTATCATGAGCGCTTGGAGTTGGCCTTAGAAAGCGAGATGCGACGAAACTCATCACTGGGAAACCTATGCCGACGAGGGTCATCACGGCTAGGGCGAGATATGCTTCTGGGACCGTCGACATCGCTGACACCTGACGGTCCCGTAGGGACCGGCAGACTCGGCCACGGAAAATACGGTCATAAGCATAACCGTGTGTTCATTGAGGATGCTCAGCGCAGACAATACAATAGAAAGATTCGGGGTTTGGATTTGTCTTCACTAAACGGCTCGTCTCAGTCACTCGATTCGTTATCCAAGGCTTGAAGAATTCTACGATTTTCTGCACGTGATCTGAAATACAATACCACAACTAATATGCCACCAATCCCGGTCAATCCGTAAATTAGAATCTGTTCGTTATCTTCGCTCAACCAACTCAGCCCAGAAGAGACCTCAGCGGTTACTTCCAAGTCTAGAGGTTCACCTGCCACCGGCATGCCCTTCGGTTGTACAGTAATGGTGAATCGGTAGGTATCATCTTGCACCATTCCTGCGGGAGGGGTGACCCTTACGATAATCGTTCTTGAATTACCTGGGGAGAGTTCAAACTCGTCCTCGATTACATTAACTGTCCACCCTCGGAGAGAGTCGCTAGTTAGTATCTGGACGGTTTCAACAATATTTCCATGATTTGTAACATGTAGAATGAACTCAACACTTGCCTTCTCATCTGTAGTTAATTCATCCTCACCTTCTAGGGTAAATCGTAAATCGTGTATTGTTCTAACTTCAAAAATCAAGTCTACACTGGTGCTTTCTGCGGCGTTCTTCTCAGAAGATGCGCTGACCTTTACAATGCCTGTTGTTCCGCTAGAAACCCCTTCTAGGACTTCCAATTCAATTGTCACTAGGACTCTATCTCCTGAAGGAACCGCAATATTTCCATCTATCGCTACTCCATTGATTAGAACTCGGCGGAGTACTGAAGATTCCATACCAGTCATAGAGATGACTGCACCATCACCGCCGGGGAAGTTACCTGTATTCTCTATCCAAAAACTGACTTGCGTGGACCCCCCAGGTGGAAGAACAATATCCATTTGACCTGAAATTGGCCCTGGCATTTCGGGAGAGATGGCCATGCCATAATCGTAATTCGAGACTATCACACTAATCGTCTGCTCTATCTTCTCACTCGTTCCAAAAATTGCTATGCGCGACAGTATTGTTACCGAATCTGCATCTTCCTCTCCTTCCACCGTTACGTCAAGGAACACCCTTCTAGATTCTCCTGGATCAAGAACAATTTGAGTAATTGAGTTTCCAGATGTATCGGAATATGATGCGGCCCACATTGGAGGGTTACAGCCAGTTTGATCATTGGGGTCACAAACCTGTAGTTTGAATGTGTCTCGAATATTACCTGTGTTAACAATATCAATTGGGAACTGAACTACTTGGCCTGAACGACCAGTTTGTTGAGTCGAAAGTATGTCTGCAGTAAGGTCGTGTCTTGCGGCTACGGAAACTGTTAGCACTCTGCTATGCAATATGGTTGTTGAGCCACTCACAGTCACACCGAATTCAACATTATTGTCCCCTGCTAGAGCATTTGATGGTACATTTACTGTAGCAGTTAGTGATTCTTCATTGTTAGAATTATGCTTACTGTTTATCGTCACAGAAGACTGAGAAAAAGAAATTTGCCATCCTTCTGGAAGGTCCATTGTTGTTAGAGAAAACGTATCTAAACCATTACCGCGGTTTTCTACTGTTATAGTAACTGAATCGGATGTTCCTGGTTCTACATTGGATAATTTCGAGGTACTCAGTGTCAGTCTGGCTTCATGAACCTGTCCTATAGTCACTGTGAGTGTTTGTTCACACCCAACCCCTTGGTTTGAACGGCCTTGTATCTTTATTTCGATCTGTGAACCGGCCTCAACTGAATCGTCGGGTGTTACTGAGAAAGTGAACGTATGACTGTCATCAGAATTTCCTGGTTTGGCTAATAATGCAGACCTCGGGCTATCAAATTCAATCCATCCAGAGATATCTGTTCCAGGAGATTGGGCTTGGGTTTGGACTGTCCATTCAGTATTTCCAATATTTTCTACCTCAAAACTATTTGTCGCTGTCTGGCCAGGGTCGAGATTGTGGGAAGAAGTCTGCAGTGAGCCATCACATTCCTTCACTTCTGGTACACTCAATTTGAGAGTGAGATTGTCCTCGGCTCTATCGGCGGCATTCGGATCATTGGTTACCGTAGCCAAAAGGAGGAAGCAATGCTCTCCTGCTTCGGTTGAGCTACCGTCGGGAACATCAACGGTTACTTCGACGGTTTCAGTATCTCCTGAATCCAACTGAACTACGGTAGGGTCTACCTCAGCGGTAAGGTCATCCGATTCACAGTCGTTATCACTGGTCATCTCCAGTTGTACATTGGCCTGTTGTTCGCCCGTATTCTCAACCTCAACTTCCCAGACTACTGAATCGCTTCCATCAAATTCAACATCTGTCTCATCGGTCGATAATTTGACGGCATAGAGGCCTCCGCCGTCTCCTGCAGTGGTTGTTACGGTTACGTCGGCATTCTTGGGCGCCCCAGCTCCACCAGTTGCTGTCGCTTGGACGGTTGTTTCACACTCTCCATTTGCCTGCTCATTTACACTGACAGTAAGTGTTACTTGTTCAGATTCGCCGCCGCCTATGGTTCCAGATACCTGTTCTATAGTCGAACTGAAGCCGTTACAATTAGATGAGTCCTGTTGAGTACTCAGGCTAACCGCCATATCATCGTCGCCATCATTATGGATTGTGATGGTATATTCTGCCGGGTTATCTGCATCTGCTTCCTGAGCTGTTGGGCTGGCAGTTAATCGAGGATCTATCTCGGCCTGAACCAATGGAGATAGCATCGTGATTACTAGCAATACCGTCAGTAGACGGGCCGAAGAAGCACGATTCATCGATTGGCCGACAATCGGGCCCCTCTAAGGGCTTCGGGCTATGCGACCCATTAGGGTCGCGATTTATGCGTCGACTAACTCGTTCCAATCGGCATTGCAGTGAAGGCACTTTCCAAGTGAAAGAATATCACATCCACCTACTTGACCTGGTCGATGATAACGAGCCCCGCAACTACCGCAAGCTAAGGCTTCACCAACGATGATATCACCACTACAGACCCAGCATTCAATACCAGAACCGCTTTCTTTTTCGGTGATATTTAGAGAGTCGGTAATCTTACTTACAGCTTCGTTTGCCATTATTGATTCCAAGTTGCCTCCCCTTTGTTGGAACACATAGAATCCGCCTACTGCAAGAATCGAGATTAGTAGAATAACGAGGATAGGAATTAGAGTAGATGCCATGTTGTTACTCTCACCTCTTGCAGGCATCACATCGACCTCAAAACTGAAAGTAGAATCTTGAATAAGTTCTCCATTTCTTAGTGTCAACTGGATAGTTCCGTCACTACCGCTGTCAGGAGTAAATTCTATCACTATAGATCTTGATTCTCCTGGACTTAATATTACTAACAATTCATCGTCGATGAAAACACCCCAATCACCAGGAGCATTTACATCAAGTCTGTGATTTATTTGCGAATTCCCAACATTCTGAATGTCTATTGTCATCTGAACTGGATATCCTTCATGGGCAAAAGATTCGGTGCGTAAATCCCAAACTACGGCCGCAACCGAATCAACAAGCAGTGAAATAGTATTTTCAATAACTACACCTTCTCCTTCCATCCTTAGAGTAACTACTGGTTCCGAACCCGCTTGTTCTGAGACAGGAATAGTAACTGTGCACCAGATTATACTACTCGCTCCAGCGGCTAGTGATGATGGTGTGCTGGGGCAGTTTGCTTCCCAATTGTCATTATTAGGAACGATGATTGAAGTCGTTGGGCGCCAAGTCGAAGTGCCTTCATTCTCAACCTCCCATGCCAAATCAAAACCTGTTCCAACTGGATGCGCACCAACTCCTAGGGGTGTTGGTGATGTTGTTCCATCGGCTAATACTACTTGGTGGAATGCAAGACTCGGAATCGCTGCTGATAGAACATCGATGGTTCTATTCCAATCCAGTGAGAAGCCATCATCCGTAGCGAATCGTAGTTTGAAATCACCACTTGTTGCTCGGCCATTTCCTTGCAAAGTAACCGACCAAGTTGTGGTCTCTCCTGCCGGTGCTTCCAATGTGTTAAGCCCACCAACAATCGACCATCCAGATGGAATCGCTCTCTGATATGGAGTCATGGTTAGGTGACGGTTACCCGTATTCAAGAAATCAATTTCGAGATTCAGAGTTTCATCTGGAGCAACCTCGTATTGAATCCCGTCACTAATAGGAGTTGCAGAAAGTTGGTCGATAGCCATCACCTCTAACGTAATGGGAACTGACCAAGAGTCACTACTGACTCTAGAATGGACTGTCAGACCGGCATCGAAATTCAATCCTGCTGGAATCATAGCACCTGGTGGGTTGACGGTTATGTCGATTGATCGACTCTCTCCCACAGCAAGAGTTCCGGTTGAACCGTGGGATGAGCCTTCAAAGGCCCCTAAAGTATCCAGACCCAGATGCCAACCAGCAGGCGAGCTTAACTCTACATCGTAAGTTTGAGGTCCATTACCTTCGTTGGTTACGAATACTTGTAATTGGGTTTGCGAAATAGGGCTGACTGGAATTTTACCAGATGTAATTAGCACATCAGCTGCCGCTAGTATTGGCACATCGAAATACAGATCTAACTCAGACTCAATATCATTCTCGATATCCGTTCCGGTTACCGTCATCACATATGTTCCAGGTTCAGGAGGAGCCGGATGGATAAGTGTGAGGCCTACCTCTACCGATTCTGCCTCTTGCAGATTAAAGGTGTTTGAAGTAAGTGAGGAATACCAATCGAATACAACACCATCACTCAACCTTACAGGAGGACTTGTTTCGATTGTTGCATTAGTTTCGAATAATGCAGTATTAGTTAGAAGCATATTCCATGATGTGGAACTGTCATCTGCTTCACCCAAAGTCATGAATGGTTCATCTGATGTCACCCTGACTCCTGGAGCGCTAATTATCATCGTATGAGTTAGTAGATTATTTCCTTCATTTGATTCCTCTACCAAATCATTTGGATCTATGTGGAAAGACAAATCGACTAAACCTTCAGTAGATGGAGTCCAATTCCACTGTACATCTACTGACTCACCTGGACCCATCGAAATGGTTTGAGTTGAGATGTGGCTGCCATCGGCCCTAGCCATCACATCAAGACCTGAAACCGATCCAGCGCCAAGATTTTCTACGGTCACCTGAATCTGAACGGGATCTCCAATTTGTGGAATTGGTGGGTTGATTGAAACGTCAGGAGCAAATGTTGGATCGGGCGATAGATCGTTTACGTTGACTCCCCTTACTGCTAAAGCATATGGCTGCCAAGTCCTACTTCCTCCATGATAATCATCGGTTACACGAACTGTCCATGTGCCAACGCCTGCATTATCTATCAGCACTACTTCGACGTTGTTTTTATCGTCAAAATTACCACCCGCAATTGATTTTCCGCCGCTGAAAACATTACCTTTGAAGGAAGTCCCTCCGTTGGGGTGAATCACCTCTAGGTTCAGGTCATTACGCAATTGATTTGTAGTCTGGGAAGAGCCAGGATAATCTGACCAGGCTAATACCACTTTGAGTGGTTCTGCACCTCTTGTTATATCGAAAGTATATTCCTTGGTTTGACCGGAAGAAATACGACTACGGTCATCGACAAAAATTCCTTCATCACTATCTGGAACAAGTGAATTGACAAGATTTACCCTACCCCAACCCTCGTCATTGTTTGGAATGTTTCTAGCCCCCATATCTTGAGCGCCGAGAATTAGTAGGGCCTTTACTAGCGCTCCTTGAGGCGCGGGCCTATTTGCAACATCCATGAGATATTGTCGCACTAAGGTTGCAGCACCCGCCGTTGCTGGTGTTGCCATCGAGGTACCGCTGTACTCAATGTACCAATTATTCGACCAGCCAGAAGATGCTTGATCGGCTTCTTGGGAAAGACATGAACGGACTCCATCACCTGGGCCTACTAAATCCGGCTTAAGTCGTCCATCGTCAGTAGGTCCTCGGCTACTCCAATAGTACATTTCATCCGGTGAGCCACTGTATCGGTTCTTGTGCCCACCAACGGTGATTACATTCTTCGCTGTACCGGGTGGAGATACGCCATCGTTTCTTTCGTTTCCTGCTGCAAAGAGAACTGTCATCCCATCATAGTTCCAGTATTGGTCCCAAGTTGAAGTTCGGTCATCCGCATCTTCGGATTGGGTTGAGTATGAACCGAAACCGCTGCCTGCACCCCAACTATTTGTGTGTAAGCGAGCGCCTGCGTTGTAAGCAGAATTCAACATACTATTGATTCCGTAACTGTATAGGGCACCGGTGTCATCATCCTCCATCGCTTGAAAATATAGGTCAGCTCCCGGCGCTACTCCCTCATAGTTACCACTACTTCTCATTCCAGAACCTAACACAGTGCATGCAACGTGAGTTCCGTGTCCATCTGATAAGTCGGCGGTAGAGGAATCTCCTGGTGTAACTGAAGTTCTACCGACAATGCGGTTGTTGAAATCTCCATGATCGTGATCTATTCCCGAGTCGCCGACAGCAATAGTTTGACCCGCCCCATCTATATCTGTAATGAAGAATGATTCAACCGTATTGATTCCCATATGGCTTCTAGCATTGTCATTCTTTAGTTCCAAAACAGGTAGAGGAGCTACATATGCTACAGCAGGGTCTTCAAGCATGCTGGCTAAGTTAGAAAGTTCAATTTCACCCCAGTATCGGCCCTCCTCAGGACTCCATCCATCGGTAAGCCACTTACTTGCAACATCTGTAAGAGAACTTTCCAAACCAAGCCCTGGTTCCATATGCCTCTGTAAGTTATCATCCTTCCAGCCAAGTATCTCAACCATAATCGAGCCATCCTCAATCACTGTCAGTAATGGGTGAACAAGTAGTCCGATTGGAACTGGATGTACTGCAACAACTACAGAATTAATTGTTAGCTTATCTAATTCCTGAGGAGTTCCTTGAACCAAGAAACCGGAGGGGGGGACGGTTGTTCGTATCTCAACTTCCGCTGAGGATTCTAATTCCAGACGAGCATCCCAAATTCCCACATCACCATCAACGACGACCATTGCCAAGTCCAAACGAGAATGGGAAAGAGAATTTGGTAAATGAACGGATGGAATCAATCCCGACTCGGTGTATACTCCGATGCTAGAATCAGCATAGTTGTCCCTAACTCTCTCAAATCCCTCTGTCACGGTTGGGGATTGAAGATCTTGGATTGAATTGGGGTCGGCAGCTATTTCTATGCGATTTACAGACCAATCTAGAGACTCTGTTGAATCTTCAGCTTGGTTGATATTAAAATCACCAACTGGAAACAAGGATATTAGGAATAACCCGATTAACGCAACCGCAATTCTCTGTCCCATGAATCAGCCCCCAATTGAGTCGCCTTTCAGTATTCGGGTCGCATGCATTTCGAATAATTCACGACCTAAGGTCGTTTCAAAGGAAGTGCATAGGTGCCGCATAAGTAAACATCTCCATAGTCCAACTCCCTACATTGTAGGTCCATCTTTCATTATATTGTGTACCACGATAAGTATAATCTAAGATTATCTCAATGGTGTAATTTTCCCAAACTGAAGCACCCGGGGCAATAAGTTCTAGGTTATCACCAGCAATCGAAGTATGTGCGGCAATTTCATCGGTTTGGAAGGTAGATCTGGCAATTTCATTACTATCATCATCTAGGAATCTAATATCTAATTGGACGTCAGTAATTGAACGGGATCCTTTGTTGTCTAATTCAACCAAAACAACATGACCACCGACTCCTTGCAGATAGACTACATCTACAGAAGTTCTGTCGTATGGTACTATCCAGGTTCCAATGATCATGATTCCACTCAGTATCAGTAAAACAGCTACAGAGGCGAAAATAACTCTGCTCGGTCGAACTTTCTCAACACGCTCTCCGACGATTTGAAGAATCTCATGAGCACGTTCAGTTGCGGCGTCAGAATCCTCTGATTCCTCATCTTCAGAGCGAATTTTATCCAATAATCCCAAATTAATCACCTCCCAAGAAAGTAGCACATAGTGTCAAAACTCCGGATGAAAATGGTTCTGGGACTATTATGTGGTGAGTTGAGCCTTCAAAACCAGGAATCAGATTTAGAAGAGATAAATCGGATGCTAATCCATTGACTCCAATACTCGTTCCGGTAGGGACTCCTCCCGTCGTTTGAGCATCGAGGAGGACGCCTCTAAGGTCAAATGTAGTACCAAGTGCATCAACTTCAGCGGAAGCACGAGCTGAAGCGATTATTCTCCCGCCTTGAACATCTTCCAATTCGATTACGCTGTATGGACCTACAATCTCAACAACTCGGATAGTTGCGCTTCGAAGATTTTCTCCAAGAGCCTCTACTTCCTCAATTACCAAAGGAGGTGTTGTAGGCATATTGGAAGCTCTTAGGTAAATTCTCTCAACACCGTCACCACCGCTTCTAATTGCTAGACCATAATCGGATGTTGGCTTAATCACCATGCGGTCCGTCAATCCCTCAGCCAGAAGTATAATATCGCCGCGATTATTTATCGCTCTTCCATTGGCCTCAATGTATAGCGACATTCCGCTATCTGATGCTGAGAAATCAAGAACCGGAGTACCTTGGAATGCCAGGGTTTTCGTGATATCATAATCTACGTCTGCTTCTGTGGTCAGATTAATCGAATCTGGAACATCGGTTAGGAAGACCGTAGCAGGCCACCATGCACCTTCCATCCACTGCATCTGTTGCAACATGATAGAATCTACCGCTGGGCCATCCCGACGATATTTTTCTGGCACAATCATGTCAATTGATATTGAAGTACCAAGGCTGGCTAGCAAATCTATTGATTCTGGAATATCGTTGATTAACATCTCTGTTCGTGCACCTGCGTCCCTGTTAATTAGCTCTGCATGAACCCACTCCAGTCTATTTGATAATACGAATCTAGTGGATGTAGTTACTTCATTAATTCCCCCACTGGTTTCCCTGATGGTGAATTGGGAGTCGATACCCAAATTAGTGGCCTCACCAACAGTCAAACCTTGTAATGTAAGCATGAGGTCTTGTCCATTTACACCCTTTGCATTGAGCATGAATTCACTTCGTGCTGGGAGCCATCCCTCCATACCCAACATAATTGTCCAATCATCACCGTCTGAATTAGGCATACGACTAACGGTGATATCGATTAATGGAGGCAGATTTGGAATCCACCCTCTAATATGGAAACCGTCAGAAATCCCACTAGGAGCTGCGTTCATAGAGATACCATGAACCCATGCCGGTTCTTCCGCAGTACCATTGCCCTGACTTGCCTCAAATATGAGATCAAATTCACTATCTGCATCCAGTTCTAAGCCATAAGAAAAGGACCCGTTTCCACCGGTTGAACCGGTAGAAATTTCGCTGGTCACTCCAGAAAGGACCGTATTTACTGAACGACCAAGGTCAGCAAATCCTCCTAGGAAAAAGGCAACTCCAGAAACTCCTTGAGAAGTATTCAATTCTGGGATGACTAAATTATTCCCCGCATCGGCTCCCGTTGGGATATCTACTGAAACATTTGAAGGCAATGGATCGATAAGTACCAACGCGGAGAGGCCTCCTTCATCTTGAGTTGGTGCATGATCAACATTGATGCTCATAGTACGATCTCCTGCTACGGACATAAAGGCGGTACCTTGTCCCATTGCACCTGTTGCACCAGCTACAGCAGGGGCTTTCCATCCAACCTCTTGCAGACCAGAAATCCTAGTCGAAATTGTCGACGTCCCATCATCGGGATGGTGATGGAAGAGGAAGTGGTCTCCACTCATCGTTACTGGATTTTCAGCATCCGTTAACTGTGCGTGAATTGTAGAAATAGGAGTTGATGCTGTCCATTTCGTTGTATCTCCAAATTCAACAGTAAAGTCGGCGGGAATATCTAGAATATGGGCAGCTTGTCTCTGACTTCCTTCAATTCCAGTATAACTAATTCTATCTATAGTGGAACTGGCAGTATAGGTAGCTAATTCTGGAGTTAAGTCCGCTGTTACGTTATCTGGAATATCGGAAATCCATAGTCCTTGATGTGCAGCATCATCGAGGTTTGAAGGTTGATGATCGATGTAAAGGAATGTGAAAGATTGTTCAGATGATGTTCGGAGAGAGAATGACTGGGAGTCAGTTTCGATTTCATCTATCAGAGTAAATGCACTGAGTCCGCTGAATCGTAAACTTGCAGCTACCTGCACTAATGGAGTCTGGGGCCCATTCCGTCCCTGTACAGTGTCTAATCCTCTGTCCTTAGACAAGATTAGATGATCACCAAACATGGTTGGATGAGGGCTTGAGCCAATTTGTAGACCTATCTCGGATAGTGTCCTGGCTTCCCTCTCTATCCTCCAATTATTGTGCATGAGTAGATGCAATGTTTCACCTGAGAGACCTCCCGAGCCTCCAACACCTCCGCTGATTACATCCACCGTAGCAGATGGAATATCATTCAATATAGTGCCAATATCAAGGAATAAATCGACGATATTTATCAGAACTACATCTAAAATTCTAGACAGGAAATCGAGATTCTGGGCCGAATCAAGGCTTGTATCTGCATCCTCGGCTCCTCCTAATTCAAATGAGCCAAAGAAGACTAAAGCAGTGGGTATTTCTTCAGCTGTAATTTGGATTCGTCTATGATCTGTGTCTGTACCTCCACGTTTCATCCAAGAGTGATATTCTACAGATTCTAGAGACTGTACCGAACGAACCAGAAGTAAAGTCTTAGGAGGATATGCAGGATTAACAGGCAAAGAAGGATCATCGACATTTTGAGACGTATCTCTTGTGAAATTCTTTACTCCAATAATCAAACCCAGACGATTTGGTTGGCCGCCTGGTAATTCGGGTTCTGATTTAGAACCCAACATCGTGAATGTACGATCTATCTCCTCTGTGGTCAGACTTCCTTTCGGCATACCTCGGAACCAGCCACTTGAGTCGGTCACATTACCGTAAATACCATCGGAATTATCAGGAGGGACTTCTGACCGATTTTCATGAAAATGGATATGTAAATCAGCCCTCTCATCAGCCCAATACTCAACCGTAGTCAAACCATTTTCTCCTAAATCACCAGTTCCATCTGCAAGGGTACTATCGGTTCTAATGGTCACTTCGACTTCTTCTGGAAGGATGGTTGCAAGTCGGTTAGGATGTACTGCAGCCTCGATATAGGCAACTTCCCAAACATCCCTATCGTCCTGAGAATCTGGTGGCGAGTAGTGAACATATCCAAATCCTGCGGTTACACTACAGGATATTTCGCTCGAAGGTAAAGTTGTCAACTCAATTGGGGAATAGCGATCCGGACATTCTGTTTGCCCTGAGTTGTCGATCGAAATTTGATAAGGGGCTGCGATAGATGCAATGGTAATTCCTGACTCATCCCCTCCATTGAAAACCCCGAATGTAAGCGCATTAACTAGCGACAAAACTAGGTCAGCTCCAGCACCTGAGATATCGAAAGAAAACCTCTCTAGACCAACGCCTAAAGTAAAATCATAAGGGGTGTGAGTAAACTTAGAATCAATAACCCAGACGTATGATTCTCCTTCGTTCAGAATGCCATCTGAATATGCAAACGCTTTGAGGATACTAACCTCAAGGGTTTGCAGATTATCCCAATCGGAATCAGTAGTACTTGATGGAAGAACGCTAACTTGGTAATCTAATTGTGGAGATGCTGAAAGAGTTGTGCCGGATAGATCAATATTATTCAAATTGACACTGAGGCCCACTTGAATATCATCATCGCCATCGTCATCAATATCCATTTGGTGTAGTAAGAAATCGGTTTCGGGGTCCAAAAGAGAAAGTAAACTGGTTAGGAATGTAATACTCTCAGACTGTTCAACAACATTACCATCGTTGTCAACATATCTACTCCATATGACATAATCGGTCAAATTGAACAAAGTTGACCAAATTGTTCTGACCTCTCCAGGGGGTCGACTATTTTCGTCGGTAAGAATAACGTAAGGTTCAGGGTGATAGACTGTAGGAGCGGCGGTTTCTACGAGGAAGACATCATCTAGAGCCTCGTCGATATCGTGGAGAGGGTCAGCGACTGAAGTATCCTGTACTCCAACTCTGACCTGGTCCAATAGAGGACCAGCGATATTGCTAACAGAATCACCCAAAATCACTTGTTCTCTTTGGTTTAGAACGCTGCCCAACTCATCTAGAATCTGAAAGTCCTGTGACTCTATTCTAGCCTCACCACTAACGGTTGCAAAGGGTGCCATTGTCGGTAACAAAAAGAGAATTACCAGTAAAACCGGTAGAGAGATTTTGTTTTTCGGCGCAGCACGAATCAAGCGCACTGAACCATTCTCCATAGACGCACCTCTATGAGGTGCGATTTAGGGTCTTGGGCTACAAGAGCACAAAGAACCTCATCTATTGAGGGAAAGGAATGCAAAGAAATCCGCTATTCAAGTCAACCGGATTGTCTCAATAGCGCCACAGGACGGGCAGGCAGTTCGTGCAACATCATGGCCTTCTGGCAAGGTCACCTCAAAGCGTTGCTGACACTGGCTACAATCCTGCTGGACAGTTCTGGATTTAGGTTCGGAATCTTCCTCTAGCGTTGGCGTAGCAGAGAGTTCCTCACCTTGGGGAACTGGAGGCACAGGAAGATCTTCTCCATCTAGGAGAGAATCTACTTCGGGTTCTGGGGTTGGAGGTGTTGGTAGTGACCCCTCTTGTTCAATTTCATCAGACTCATCTGGAGACCAAGCCTCTTCTGAAATGCCTGCGAACTCGTCATGTGAAAATTCTACTGAATCCTCCTCCACAGCAGAATCATCGTCGGAAAACTGGCTGAGAAGTTCCGAAGCAGGACTCGATTGATTAGATTCAGAAACCGGTTCTGGAGTACTCATCAATGCTTCAAGATCGGAATCACCCATCGCCGCATCCTCGCTAATTGTGGCCTGTGGGTCACTCGCACCAGACATACCAGTTCCATACTGGCCAAATTGCGATGTAGTCGACATTGATGTTGGCTGGTCAAGAGTGGCAGAACCTGCACCATACATCGCCTTTTGTTCCTCGACGCTGAGTTCTCTGGGCTTCTCTTCCTCAGCCGCGGCTTGTTCCTCAAGCAACGCCTCAAGTCTTGCATTCGACATTCGGCGCCATGTAATCATACCAATTATGGCGATGATAATGATTAGGAGTACAACCACAACCATCCCCATCATCATTGGACTTAATCCAGAATCATCATCAGAGGAAGAACGGACGGATACTAAGTAGGTAACTTGAGTAGATGCACCTGCTTCGTTGACGATTGTACAAACAATTTCGTAGGTACCTTTCTGTTGGAAAATTTCGGTTATAGACGAACCACTAGCATCCATATCGTTATTCATTATTCCGTCTGAATTGGCATCTGTCTGGATATCCAAATCCCAGAAATAGGTCAGAGTTGGGGACTCGGCATCAATAGCCTCGGCGGTTAACTGAATAGGTTGACCAAGAATAGCAGTTGTCTCTACTGTCTGTTGTGGAACCAATGGAGGTGTTGAATCGTACAAATCGATGATTGCGGTACGCTCGGTTACTTGTCCTTCATTGTCAGTAACCCGAATGGTAACATCGTGGTTACCTGCTAGGTAACTTGAATCAAAACGGAAAGTGAATGTTTTTCCGTCCTGCCAATTCCAAGTACTGTAGTTCTGAATTACTGTCTCATCGACCAACCACTCGACGGAATAAATACCCCAATTATCGTCAATATTCGCAGTTAGCAATAGTTCGTCGTCGAAGTCTTTGCGAATTATATCGCTAGCAGACAAACTCACATCGGGTGGGCTAATATCCTGAATTGTTGTATTGAGATAAACTGTAGCGCTTCGACCATCTTGTGAAACTGCTCTAAGACCGATACTAATCTCGGCTGGTTCGGTCCAACTTACCGTGATTGTCGACCCTGAGGCATCATAGAATCCATCACCGTTGGTGTCCCATTGAAAGCCGTTTTCACTATCAATTTGATCTGAAAAGTTTGGAGTGTTTGAAGCATCGAGTATTACCTCTGCTCCAACGTCAATTGTAGCTAGATCAGAGGCGTTGGTAATTGTTGGTTGCAAAATTGGAATGAGATCCATTACTACTGTGGTTGCCACGAACCCTGTACCTGCACCACCGCTAGGAGGGCCTGGACGATTATCCACTACAAGATACAGTTCCTGACCTGAGTAGTCAGAATTTACGGACCATGAAATACTTCTTTCTTCCAAAACTAATAACATATCTGCATTATTGTCATCCATTCCATTAGCAGTAGTCCCCTGTTCGTAAAATTCCATTTGAGTCCCAGTCACTAGGAAAATATCCGGCGCTCCTTGCATAGTTGTCACGAATATGTTGACTTGGGTTCCTTCGTCGAGAACTAGTGGGCCAGCAAGTACCGAATGACCTCCACTATCCAATCGGACAATGGTATCGACTATTCCGAATACGGGACTATCGACTTCTTCGATGTCTAGGACTACTGTAGCGAGACTACCTGCCTGAGCTCCCTCACCTTGATCCTGTGGATGAGCCATGTTATCGAGAACTAGGTACCAGCGGGTGTCACCTCTATCATCGGGAGCCGTCCAATGCCAAGTGCCATCTCCTTGAAATGATTCGAATACTGAATCGGAATGCCAAACCGAGTCTAAGCGATAATTCTGTTCATTCTGATAGACTGAAATTGAACTTGCCGAAAATAGCAGAATGTCAATATTGGTATCTGCTGATACGTCGAAAGATAACGTGTCTCCTGCAGAAAGAACACCAAGATCTATTCGAACACAAGCACCATCGTCAATGTCCCAACTAGCTGGAACCATGTCTAAATCAGCCGGAGTACAGGAAATTACCCCCTTCCCAGCAGCGTCGATTGCAGGGGCTGATGAGGTCAATAGGAGCAAGACCATCAGCGCTACGGAACTACGTTGCATCACGCAGGGGTTCACCCTCACCTTTTGAATCGTATCGCATTTCCGTGTGTATAAATATCAATTAAATCAAAGGATTTTGATTGATTATTCGTCCTTAGGAATTGGAGTGGGAGGGAACCAGCGTAAGACCACTACATCTCCGACCGAACGCACCCAATTCCAAGGAACGGCAACGTGGATTCTGCCTTCGACTAAATCTGCTGGGGGATCGGCCACAAAGATGTGTGTGCAGTTCCAGGACTCCGTCTCTATCACTGTGTCGTGTACGGTACCGAGAAGTCGGCCATCGGGAAGGATGACCGGTAAATCCCGAATTTGACTGACTTCGCTCTCCGCCATCGAAGGCTTCCGCTATGAAGGAAGAAATCAAGTTACTCCCGAGAAGGATTACTTTCCGAGGTTCTTGTGGGCCTTCAAGGAAGGGCGGAGTTTCTCAGCACCCTTACCCTTGTTGTACAATCCACGTCCACGCTTGCCAGCACTGGTTTTTCCTCTGAAAGCACGTCCACGGTGACTATTGCCTTCAGCAATCCAGCCTAATTGTTTGTCGGACTTAATTGCAGGGTGATGAGGATCAACCATGATTACTTCGAAGAATTTGTTCTTTCCGTCTTCGCCGACCCAGTATGAGTTTAGGACCTCAAGGTTAGGATAGCGCTTGCTTGTTCGCTCTTCCGCCATTCTTTGGATGGACTTAGCCATGGTGATTTTCTTGATACCAGCCTTTGATGGCTTTCTCTTCATGTGAATTTTACCCTTTCGTAGTCCGCCCCGCCTTACGCGTGTGCGCACTACAGTAATTCCTTGCTTTGCTCTGTAGCCAACGCGGCGAGCAGCATCTAGACGTGTTGGGCGCTCAATTCTCTGGAAAACCGGCTCGCGCCTCCAGCCTGCCATTCTATCACGGCGGGCTGCTGCAGGGATGTTTTGCTTAGGCTGCTTCCAGACCGAACCTAGGTGCTTCATGACTCCCATCATTGTCCCTCCAAGCATCCCGCCGACCTGACTCCCCTTTATGAGCCTAATCTAAAGAAAAAATTCTGACAAGAATCCAATATCTGTAAAAAAATAATTCTGGCTGGAGTTAATCAACCAACTAACCGTTTGAATCAAATAGGGCAGGTTGTCGGCGGCGGCCATGAAGACCAACTGGATCAAGGCCTTGACCGAAATGGGAATGACGAGAATTAGAATGGATGCAATCTGTGCCTATCAAGAGATAGACTCAGAAGATAAATTGTTGATTTACACTTCTGACAATACTATGTTCGTGGTTGTAGAAGATTGCGAATCAATTACAGAGAAATTAGATTCCAATTTCAATGTTGAATAATCTAGTTGATTGTCTTTGGTCCGCGCTCCCGGACTTGAACCGGGGACCCCCTGATGGCTGCCTACAACCAATGTGTTTCCAGTCTACAGTCAGGTGCTCTAGCCAACTGAGCT
>Ga0208410_1000217_pt1 | contig 35828 bp, 38 predicted proteins | sample ETN02SmetaG_3_FD_185787 | JGI IMG/M metagenome (GOLD analysis project Ga0208410, IMG submission 185787) | Marine microbial and viral communities from oxygen minimum zone, Eastern Pacific Ocean - ETNP2014F10-02SV257 (SPAdes) (version 2) | ecosystem: Environmental > Aquatic > Marine > Oceanic ... | reverse complement strand
TTACTGAGCGGTACGCCGAGGCTAGGCCTCTAGACTCGCATGGCTTAATCGAACTCCAATAGCGGTAGCCTCCGGCAGGATCAACCGGATTTCGCGTGAAGCGGAATCACTGATCCAGCGGAAGTTATGTTAGTTAATGTCGCATTTCTAGGCTTTCACTTATTGGTTGGCGCAGAAACACCATTCAAACAAAATGAATGTGATATCTGCTCTTGCACCCCCTATGTCGGGGGTCAAGTCGTTTCTTGTGGTTCACCTCTAAACCCCGAACTTGGTTCGGGGCAGCACGTCCTCGGCAAACGTCGAACCTGATGGAAGACGTCATAGCACTAGGTGCTCGATCTCCAACGCCAGCTCAACGCAGCATCCCGGCGACCGACATTCGGTATTTCAACATGACGTGTGGACATATGTTGGCATCGGCCCTCAGTGCATCGATTATGCCCTTTAGTCGGCTCCGAAGAATTCCCTAAGTACGGGATGCATCTCCATGGCCTGCTCCTTCTGAATTTGCTCATATGTTCGAAGGATAATTCCAACCGCCAAAAGAAGGCCTGTCCCAGTTGCATTACCAACCGTACCGAGTAGGTCGGCCCCAGCTGCCAGAAGCCCGACGAAGGCACCGGAGAACAGGGTCACAGGAGGTATGTACCTCTCGAGGATCCTCTCCAGAACGACCGGGTTCTTTCTGAACCCTGGAATCTGCATCCCCGTTCTCTCAATCTGCTTAGCAACGTCCTTGGCTCCCATGTTCGTGGTCTCAATCCAGAACTTTGCGAACACGGTAGAGCCGGCTGTCATGACGAAGACGTAAGTGAAGACGTGGAGCATTATCTGGCCCAGGCTATGCCCATAGGCATCCCCGGTCTGATTAAGAAGTGGCATAAGCCAGTCCCCAACGCCATTCACCATTGATGAGTACCAAGCGAAACCGTCCGAGGGCGTAGTCGCACCGACCTCGTATGATCCGAACCAATGCGCCCTGCTCATCGCACCGTTCCTCCCCAGTATGGGGACGGTGGAAAGCGTGGGATGGCTCCAGAATAGCAAGGTGAACATGTTGATGTTAGCGAGCAATGCTGCCATGAGGATGACTGGTATGTTACTCGCGTAGACGAGTCTGATTGGGTATTGGCCCCTGTGTCCCCGCACCTTCCCATGCGTCAATGGAAGCTCTAGCTTACTCGACTCGGCATATGCCACGACTAGGAAAACTATGACCGAGGAAATTAGCGCTGCTATTGGGTTTGCGTGATTCAGTAGCATCAGCTCGAACCCATTCTGGGAGACCAACTGGGAGTTTGTCGCGGTCCTAAGGGTGTAGAATATCATCGGGAGGGTTCCTGAAGGAGGATTGTCGAACGAAATGGGAGTGCCTTGAACCACGGGCAAGGGCGATAGCGTGCCGACGAATGTGGACTGTGCGACCCCTGCTGCGATGAACAGAGAGATACCGGAGCCGATTCCCCACTTGCTGACTAGCTCGTCCAATAGGAAGACCAAGTAGGAGCCGAGGAACAGCTGAGCTACGATGATGACGTTCGCCCAACCAATCCCAAAGTCATAGATGAGGGTCTCGTGAGGATCAAGGAAGCCGTACACCTGTGGTATCGACTCGACGGGTATCATGAACAGGACAAGGAGCTTCTGTATCCCCTGGTACAGCTGCTTATCAGCCGAGTCCTGGAGGTCCAGTTGAATGATCTTCGCTCCTGCGAAAAGCTGCATGATGATTGAGCCCGTGACTATCGGACCTATTCCCAGGTGCATGATTGAACCCGATGCACCAGCCATTATCGACCTGAAAGACGAGAATATGTCGAGTGTTGAGTCCGATAGACCGTAAATCATAACATTGGTCATCATAAAGTAGATGATCAGCACCAATGTGGTAGTCCACAACTTCTGATTGAACCTTACGTGGCCATCAGGCTTGGTGATACTCGGGTAAACATCGACAAGCCTGGATAGTGCGTATAGCCTGCTGGACTCCGAGCCCGAGTAAAGGAGGCATGCGATTGCCAGGCCCGCACCGAAGCCGAGTAGTGCTACGCCCACCAGCAGGAATCCCACTGCTTCTGGATCCTTCCAACCCCAATATGCCAGAAGTAAAACGAAAACTAGCCATGTCACTGGCTTGAACGCACGGCCTATGTAGGGGGTCTCTCTGATATTCTCAGGGAGATCCGACATGGTGCCCCATATCACGAAACCGACGTATGGAAATGAAACCAGGAGCATCCTTAGTGCTCGCATCTGTTCATCTTCGGCGCCATCCAGTAAATCGGACCTAAGCCAGTAGAATAGGGCGCCCCAATATGTGAGAATCATTGCGGGGAGGCCTATCTTGCTGGGACTCCTCTCAACCATCGTATCGCCCCGTTAGAGTGTTCACTCTTCCTCCCACTCTCCGAACTCGTCATCGTCGTCAGTGGTAACGGTTCCGCCAGCGGCCACGACCTTTTGCATGGCCCCAGCGCTAGCCTCGGAAACTGTGATGTTGATCGCTCGGGAGATTGATCCCTTGCCTAGGAGCTTGTCATAGCCCATTTCTGTGAGGTTGATTGAGTCTCCCTCGGCCATTTCCTCGACTTCGCTGACGTTGATGGACACGTTAACTGTCCTCAAGCTTGGATGTCTGTTGAAGCCATGCATGCCCCAATGCCCTGGCATGTACTTGTTTCTGAACATAACCTTGTGCTTGCCTATGCCGGCGTTTCCTCGACCGCCTCTCTTTCCAGCTCCCCTTCCGGCTTTCTTTCCCCTGCCGTGGTAACGGCTCCTTCCGCGGAACTTGTTTGTTCGTGATACCATTCTTCTCGCCTCACATCATTCTCTCTGCTAGATCGCTGATTGCGTCTCCACGGAACCCCAGGGCGCCTCCGACCGTGTAGGCACGCTTGATGCCGCCCCAGCCCTTGCTCCCCCTAGGGGGATGGAGCCTGAAGATTGGCTTCAGGCCATCTACATCGCCCATTGAAGCGTCTCCAGAGGCTAGGGCCTTAGAGAAGTCCTTGATTCCCTTGAAGTCGCTTCCCTCCTTGATGGATGCGTCGGTGACGGGCTTGTCCCCAGACATCCTGCCCCTCTCTCCGATTAGCTTGGCGATTGTGTCTGCATCCACCTCGCCCCATGTTACGTAGTCCTTCGACTTCTGCAGCATCCCCCTGTACGAGGGATTGTCCGTAACAATGGTAGCGTGATTTACCCGGGTGAGGTTTAGCATTGACATTGTGTCTCTGATCTTCCTGGTGACTCCACGGTCGCTCCTTGCTCTGATTACTAGAAATGTCAACTGAGTTCCCTCCCTCTGATTATGTTAAGCCTGCGATGATCGGCTTCTGTGAGTCTTGTCTTATTCAGTTCCACTAGGGCATTGAATGTCGCCTTGGCGAAATTTATTGTCGTCCTAGTCTGGCCTGATGACCTGGACCAGACGTCGGTGACGCCAGCCAGGTTCAGAACCCTCCTGCCGTAGTCGCCGATGACGAGGCCCTTCCCAGCAGGTGCTGGCATCAGGGTGATTCTGGTTGAGGCCGACCTACCGGTAACCATGAATGGGACACTGGTGCCTGGGCCTTCAGACGACTCCCATGAACCATTGCCCCTCATTACGGGGATTATGTTCAGCTTGGCCTTGTCTATTGCCTTGCGAATTGTACTGGCTACTTCCTTCCCCTTGCAGACCGAAAGGCCGACGTACCCATCGCTGTTACCGACAGCGCATAGGACGTTGAATCTGACCCTCCTTCCCGAGTCGGTCATCCTCTGAATCATGTTTACTGCAAGGACGTCATCAGTTATGTCAGGAAGCAGTGCATCGACAATCTCTACCTCTCTGATTGGAAGCCCTGTTGCCAGTGCGTCTTCGTAAGTTAGTATCTGACCGGACATGACCATCCTCCCCAGTCTGGTTCGTGGTTGCCACGCCCTGAGCGCGGCTAGTGGATCTGGGCCTCCTCTCCTCCTCCCTCGGGAGTCGGATTGGACTTCTTCCACTGGCGCTAGAGCCTTTGCGAGGCCGGGTGCCAGTATCGGGACCTCCGGGGCAGGGTTAGTCTCGGGGCTCTCATCGGTCATTCGAATGCCCCCTCAATTGCCTTCTTGGAAACTTCAACGGTTGGTGAAATGGATTCGGAAATGTGCGCCCCGGCTGATCTCTCGTCATCGGGCAGGACTGTCTCTCCATGAGGTATCTCCAATCCTGCTTCGACCATGCCCTTCAGAGCGGAGAAGACCCTGCTTCCCGATGATGAGGCCGATAGTCCAATGTCCAAGACTGCTTCCTTGTGGCCTGCCGAGATGGCTGCCTTTGCCATGGCGTAACCCGCGAGGTAGCAGGCAGGCACTGACTTTCTTGATGCGTCCAGTGGCCATGAGTATGAGTCCACTAGAGTCTTGCCTGTGATTGAAGCAAGGATTCTGTCGCCATCTGTACCGAATTCGGCTAGCTGGCATGTGACCTGTGTGTTGGAAACTCTGACGACGGCCCTGGGGGCTCCGCCTCGAAGAAGCTTCATCCTTCGGCGGTAGTCGGTCTGTCCATTTCGTCGGCGCTTCATCCTGAGCCTCTGACTCTTGCCGTGTGCCATCATTCATCGCCTCCGATTTTAATACCGTCTGTAACCATGTTTGTTCTCATGTGGGCAATGGAACGGTATGAGCCGCCTTTCGCCTTCCGGTAGTAGTACCTGTACTCAGAAGGAGTGAGTGTTCCCTCCTCCCTCATGCCCTTCAACTGTCTCCTCTGTGACCTGATTAGCTGCATCCACTTGCCCTTCTTGGGAGTCCTGGAGTTGGCACTGCCCTTTCTCGAGCCCTGTCCCTTCCTTCGGCCCTTCGACTTCTGTTCCGCGGCCTTCCTTGCTCTGGCCCTGCTAGTGCCCTTGATTGGGCGAGCCTTGATCAGTCCTTCCTCAATTAGTCTCCTGACGTCGTCCTTCTGGACTGCGGAGATTACTTCATCGAGGTAGTCGGGATCTATCCAGACTCTGTGAACCCCTACTGGCCTGCCTTCCTTCTGTGACAAGATGGCTGCTGCCATTCTTCGCTGATTTGTTATAATCATCAGAGATCACCCCTTCTTTCGATGCGCCTTCTGTTGAGCACCCTTAGTCCAAGGTCGTTGGCCCTCTCATGGATTGAAATCCTCTTCCTGTTGCCGACGGTGGCCCCTATCCTTACGGCTTGCCTCTCTGGGTCGAGTCCATCCATGTCTGATGGATTGTGAACCAGGACTTCCTGGAAGCCCGATGGGTGTAGATCCCTAGCGGATGTTATCTTCCTGTAGCCGATTCGGGCCATTGGTGGACGGTACTTTCTGTTGAGCCTCATGCTTGAGTGCATGCCTTTCGGCTTCCTCCAGCTTGATCTTGCTAGCCTTCTGTATCTGTACCACTCTTGTCTGCGGAATGCTGGTTGCTTCTTCTTCTGTGATGCCCTGAATTTCAGAGCATTGGTTGTTTCTTCATCCAGAACGGGCTTCTGACGTGCGGTATGCATATCATCCCAGTCGTCCTCATCCTCGAAGAAGTCGTCCTCATCCTCGAAATCCTCTTCGAATTCCTCGGTAGTGTCGGACACTTCTGGAGAATCGGCTTCTGCATCTCCAGATGACTCTTGTAGGCGGGCGATCAGCTCAGCCTTCTTTCCAGAAACTGGAAGGTCCCTCTCACGGAGGACGTCCTTTAGCTGGGCGACTGTCATATTTTCAAATTCGTCACTCATTCCTATGCCCCCTTCGATGTGATGTAAATTCCATCTTGGAATACCCTTCTATCCCTGTTCCTAATCCTGCACGCCCTCTCTATATTGGCGGCGGTTTGCCCGACCTTCTCACGATCGGAGCCCTTGACTGTTACTTCGGTCTTGTTTTCGACCTTGACTTCCACCTCGGAGGGGGACCAGGGTAGCTTGGCAACCCTTGGAACCTTCTCGCCGAACAGGTTGTTGATTGTCATGCGATTTCCCTCCACCTTAAGAGTCATAGGAAAGTGACTGTAAACAGCCCTGAGCTTGTACTCGAATCCTTCTTCCAAGCCCTTGACCATGTTCCTCAAGTGCGCTGCCCATGTTCCGGCAATGGCCTTGTCTGCCCTTCGAGGAAGGTCACAGAACACCACCAGTGAGGAGTCGCCTTGCCTGACGGAAACCTTGGGGTGCCTGAACTCCCTGCTGAGGGACTTGCCGTCATTTGAAACTGTGACTACGTCTCCAGCTATGCTTGAGCTGGAGCCCTCTGCGAGATTTATCTCGTGGGAAACGTGATCTAACTTTGGCATTCAATTCAACTCCTAGAAAATATATGCGAGAAGGCGCCCTCCGACGCGCTCCTTCTTAGCATCGTAGTGATCCATTATTCCTTGATTCGTAGTGACGATGAGAAGCCCGAAATCCCTTGCAGGTAGGTACCTTGACTCCCACTTGTCGAAGTCTGAGCGTTGTACTGAATGCCGTGGCTTGATGACTCCGCATCGGTTTATTGCCCCGATGAGTTCTATCCTGTAGGATCCGGCACGGCCATCCTCTATTCTCTCGAACTCGCCGACATAACCTGACTTCTGCATGATATTGAGCATGCTTCCCAATAGTTTGCTAGCTGGGCTTACTGAGACCTCGTAGTGGCCTGCCTGCTCCGCATTGAATATTCGCGTGAAGGCGTCGCTTAGTGGATCGAATTGCATTATTTATCACCTCATGAGTATTTCTTGAATCCTATATCTGGAGCGGTGTCTCGGAAGCACTGGCGGCAAAGCCTGAGGCCGTGACGTCGTATCATCCCTCTCTTGCGACCGCATCTCCTGCAGCCAACAGAGCGGCCAATTCTCTCCCCGTGATCCTTTGCCATGATTACTCCTCCTCTCCGTAGCCGACTATCTTTAGTTCGAAATTCTTAGAGAACCACGCTCGTGACTCTTCTGGCCCCACGCGGTGGCTCACTGCGACCTTCCTGGCATGCCTCCTTCTGCGTGAGACACGGTGACCGGGCCTTTCCAATACCACATTGACATCCATGCCATAGATTCCAATATCTGGATCGTACTTCTGGCCGGGGAAGTCCGTATAGTCGGTTATTCCGAATGAGAGGTTTCCAGAGGAGTCGAAGTTGTACGAAGGGATGGTATGCTGGCGGACCCAGAAAGCGTCCTTCAGGAATGCTTGGATTGATTCCTGGTCCCTGATGGTTACCTTGCACCCTATTGGGGAGCCCTTCCTAGTCCCCAGGTCCCTATTGGTGCTGGTTGCTAGGGTCCTAACTGGACTCATTCCCGTGACCATCTCAAGTGCTTGCTCGGCTAGCTGTAGCCTCTGTCCGCCCTCTCCTACGCCAATGTTCACAGTTACCTTAGTGACCCTCGGGGCGAGCATTGGGTTGGTATTTCCACTCATGATTCATCCTCCAGTGGAATGTCCGACTTGTCTCCAATGACGAAGACGTAGTCGGAAACTGTGCCGAAATCGTCGAAGCTGACCTCATTGGCCTTTGAAGACCTCTTTACATCATGGCCCCTTATTGTGGCGGTCTCTCCTATGTGACTGCCTCCCGTGAGGTATGCAGTGGAGCCCTCTTCGAACTTGTGATGGGCCTTGATCTCTTGCTCGGGCAGGGAAATGACTAGTGAGTCTCCGGTCTTGTATTCCGGATTCTCGTCGAAAACCATGTTTCGTCCATCATGTAGGTGGACCTGTGTCTTCCCTCCCTTGATGGTGTTCTTTCCCATAACTCTGCAGGTTTTGGTGGAGGCCTGCTTTACTGGAATTGATCTGTATCTGAGTTTCCCGTTTGTATCCAGGATGCACCTGTAGTTGTTCTCACCAACAGTTAGAACATCCATCAGTCCAACGCCCCTGGCTGAATCGTATTCGAGACTGCCATCGACCTTGATGAGCTTTGAGTGGGCTATTCTCTTTGCTTCGCGGCGAGTCTGGGCCACTCCCAGAATGTCTCTGAGAATGATCCCCAGTGGCATGCAATGCTCGATTGGGTGTCCACAGGGGTTTGGCTTCTGGACCCATATTGTGGACTTTCTTGGAAGGGGCCAGCTTCTTGGCATCGTTAGCCTCTTCATATGGCTGCTACTCATTCTTCGACACCCCCGGTCCTCTCTAGTAGCCTCTTGAGTCTGAGTGTGTCTCCCTCGAACAATTTGGTCACTATTACATTTGATGGGTGGATTGGGACGGCTTCTTCCTTTCCATCCGCGGTAGTACTAGTCACCCCATCGATGAATATCATCCCACTGGTGGAGTCGACCATTGCTATCTTCCCGGATACTCCGGACCTCCCCCTAGATTGGCCCAGTCTCTTGCCACGAGTATCTGACTTGGCGCTGTTGGGATGCCCGAAGTCGCCCCTGATGACCTCTACTTCGTCACCGACCCTTACGGTGACTCTGCGAATATTCTGAAGCTCTGGGTCGTCTGAGATTAGGCGTGCGCGCATCCTCTTTCTTCGAATGTGCATCGATGCGTCCCTCTGCTCTAGGCGTTGCTTGCCTGGCTTGCTGCTTCTCGTCATCTTTCCACCTCACACAATCTGCTTCGCTGTTGCCGCGATCCTAGGCCACCTTTCTGCGGCCTCACGGCTTACTGGTCCCTTAATGTCGGAACCCTGAACTTCCCCTCTATCATTTGTTAGAACGCAGGCATTGTCCTCAAACTGGACCCATGTCCCGTCTACGCGCCTGAAAGGCCTCGCCTGCCTGATAACTACGGCATTGAAGATCTGCCTGCGAGTCTCGGGAGTCCCCCTCTTGACGGTGACCTTTGCCATGTCGCCAACACCTGCTGCTGGGTATCTCCGTGCAACGCCGCCTTTCTTGAGTACGGTGATTAGCTGCACTGTCTTAGCCCCGGTGTTGTCCGCACACTCTAGTTTGGCGTGGGTGGGGAGGGCCTTGGTGACCTTGCCTGGAATTCCCTTCACTGGTTCACCCCCTTCTCAATGACACAGAACTTCACGGTTTTGGAGAGGGGTCTGCATTCCATAATGCGTACGCTGTCCCCTTCCTCTACCCCGTCAATGCATGATGGGAGGTGGGCCGAATAGCTGCGAGTGCGCTTCTCATATCTTTCGTACTTCTTCATGTAGCGAGTAATTTCTCTCTCCACCACTATGGAACCCGACATCCCGGTCGAGCGGACTCGTCCCTCGATGATCTGCCCACGTAGCCTGAGGCTTCCGTAGAAGGGACAGTTTTGGTCCCCATCCCATTCTCCATTTGGTTTGGCCACATCAACGCCGATATCCCTAATCTCTGACATTACTTGTACCTCCTTCCTATTCTGTCCTCGGGGCGTTGGGTTACCTTGTATCCAACTATCTCCCTGCTTGAATCTATTGTGAAAGTAACTACATCCTTAGGAATGGTGAGTTCGCCGGAGTCAGTTCTGATTCTAATTGTCCTTCGTGTCTCGTTGGTGATCATGCCAGATATCCCCACTAGTCCGGGATCAGATGATCCTGTTACGGAGATTTCGTGGGCGAGCCATGGTTGGTTGATGATGTCAGACATTTATCGCACCTCCACCCGGTAGCCATTCTGCTCGAGGACTCTCGCGGCCTTCTTCTTGTGATCCCCCTGTAGCTCTATGGTTCGATCCTTGACGGTTCCACCGCTGGCACATGCCCCCTTGAGAATCTTGGCGAGTTGGCCAAGATCGATAGCTGAGTCGTCTATTCCCTCGACTATTGTAACCATCTTTCCATACCTCCTCCTTACGACCGATATTACCGCCTTTTGCTGTTCTTTGGCAATTTCCTGGCAGATGCAAAGCTCCTGAGGGAGTCCACATGTGTTGCAAATGCCAGATATCTACTCGTCCCCCTTGTTTTCTTCTTGGCTGATCTTGGTTAGCAGCCTTGCTATGCTTCTCCGGGTCTGCTTGTATGCCCCAGAGTTTGAAAGTGAGCCGCCCAATGCCTGCTGGGCCCGTAGTTGGAGCATCTCGTCACGGAGCTCCTCCAGGGTTCGGAGGCGTTGCTCGTGGTTCATCGTATCGATGTCCCTTGAGCTGACGTGTGACATTCACTCTTCCTCCTTTTCATCGGTCTCTATCTCTGCCATCTTCTCAATTGCAGAGTCGATAACTACCTCTGCATCTGGCCCTGAATCCTGAGTCTCTTCCTCAATCTCGACATCCTCTTCTGCGATGATGTAAGCAACTTCCTCAAGAGGGGGGAGCCCTGATTCGTGCCTGTCCTTGATTACGACCTCGTGAGGGAGTTTGACACCTGGCCTCATGATCCTTACTGTGCAGCCGACTGTTCCGAGTTTCTTCACTGCAACTGAGTATCCCACGTCCATGAATTGCAGGGCGGTTTCTCCGCAGAACTTGATGTGTCCCTGTTGGAACTTCTCCACCCTATGCCTGGCACCAGTGATCTTGCCGCTGAGGATGACCAAGCAGCCCCTTGCGCCGGCATCCATGATGCTCTGAGCGGTGCTATGTCCTGCACGTCGGAAGAACCAGCCCCTCTCGAGGGAGCTTGCCATCCTGCTTGCCATGACCTGGGCATTGAGCCTTGGCTCTGTAATTTCCTCGACCTCTAGTTTTGGCTCTTGGAGCTTGAAGTCCTCCTTTAGTCTGGTTTCTAACTCCCTGATTACCTTGCCCTTTCGTCCGATGACCCTACCAACTTGCTCAGCGTGTAGAGTGACCCTCGTCCCCTCGGGGGTCCTCTGGAACTGCAGGTCCCCGAATCCCGCTCTCTCGGTTTCTCTCAGGAGGTATTCGCGAACCAGTTGCCTCTCGACATTTCGGTGAATGAATGTTCTAACGGTGTTCTGTGACATCAGAAATCATCCTCCTCGTCCTCGTCTCCAAAGAACTCCAAGAAAATCTCTAGATTAACCTGATAGTGATTCTTTGGTGTCGCTCTGCCTTGGGCCCTAGGTCTCCAATGCCTCTGAATCTGGCCACGATGTGCAGCTAGATGTGTGATTGTCATATCTTCTGGATCTATTGTATCAAATCTCTGTCTGGCATTTTCCATTGCGCTGTTAATCAGTTTGATGAATTCCTTTGATGCCTTGTTGGGGTACTTGCCTGGTCCCATCTTGCCCTTCCTGTGCCCAGCCATTGTGTTCCCGCCACGGCCCCTTCTAGATCTCCTGGTGTAGGGAATGGCCCTCTTCTTCTCTATCACATCCTCAAGGTAGCTGATTGCTGATGCAGCATTCATCCCCCTTAGGGCCTTGGCGATGTGATAACAGTGCTTGTGGTGAGCTTCGATGTTTACCGCCCTGGCAGTAACCAGGTTGGAGCCCTCTAGCAGTTGCGTGTAACCGCTCTGCGAGTTTCCGGATCTCCTGCTCATTTATTCTCACCTCACTTACTTCAATGCCACGTGTGTAGAGGACCTTGTTGCCCCCACTCCTGGGCCAGTATGGGTTACTGACCTTCTTGTAATTGCGAATTCCCCCAATGCGTGACCTATCATCTCTGGCACTATCTCTATGTTGACAAAGTCCCTTCCATTGTGAACTCCGACGTTCGTGCCTACCATCTCAGGTAGAACGTACAGGCTTCTGCAATGGGTTCTGACCACCTTCCCATTCTTGTTGGAACGGATCTTCTCAAGGAGCTTTTCGCACTCCGGGTTGAGACCCTCGTACATCCTAACGATCGATCTCTTGGCCCTCGATGGCATCAATGAAGCGATGCTGATTGCCTCATAGTCATCCTCGGGAGGCATGAGTGGCATCTCGAGAAGTTGGTCAAGTGTGTAGCCGCGCCATAGGAACTCCTTCTTCCTGCGCTCACTGATCTTTGACCTCCTCTTGCGTGCTTGCCTTCGGGCGAGCTTTGGCGAGCGGAATGACTTCTTTGATCTACGGGCCATTTCACTCGACCTCCTGTTGACGTACTCTGCCTCTTCCGGTTCTGCGAGGAGCTATGTTTCCGACCTTCTTGCCCGGAGGGGTGTTTCTGCTTACAGAGTTAGGTCCGTGGACAGCCTGATGGTTTCCTCCGCCGTGAGGGTGGTCAACAGGGTTCATTGCTACCCCTGAGACGGTTGGGTAGAGCTTTCCTCTTGCCTTTGCCCTGTGATGAGCAGCACCTGCCCTCATCAGTGGCTTCTCCGTCCTGCCATGACCGCTTAGGACCCCTATTGTCGCCCTGCATTTGCCTGGCAAGTCCTTGACTCGTCCACTAGGTAGTCTGATTCTCACGCGATCCCCAGTTCTACTCTCCACTACAGCCGAGTTGCCCCCTGAGCGAGCGAACTTCCCCCCGTCTCCGGGTCTAGACTCGACGTTGCAAACGGGGGTGCCTTCTGGTATGCCACTGAGATTTGTGACATTGCCTGGCCTGAGCGTGACGTTTTCTCCGAAAGAGACTGGTTGACCGACTGAGATTCCCTCAGGCGCAGCTATGTGTCCCTCGGTACCGTCCTCAAACCTGATCTTGGCGAGTGGTGCGGTATGAGCCGGGCTGTGGACCAGGTCCACTACCTCTCCGATCTCCTCGCTCACGCGTGGGAGTCTATTAGCCGCAGGGAACCTGTGACTTGATACACGGTTCTTTGGACTTGAACCGCGACGTTGTGAACGTGTCCTCTTGCCCATATTATCACCTCATCAGAAAGCACCTAACTTGAGTGCTGCCTCCTCTGCGTCGTATCCCTCAGCAAGGCGCACGGATGCATGCTTGCCAGTAATGGTAATTCTGGTGTTTACTTTGGCCACCTTGACCTCGAAAAGTTCCTCGACAGCTTCTCTAATCTGCCTCTTTGTGGCATCTCGGTGGACAATGAACTCGATTCTATTGTTGTTCTGTGCGTACCCAATATCTGGATCCGCGACCCTCCTCGCCTCAAGTGTCTTTTCGGTAATCCAAGGCATAATGATGATTTCAAACGGATCTACCATAATTTCACCTCATTGCCTCGATTGCGGACTTGGTCCAAACTGTTAGTCTTCCAGGGTCGCCACCAGGTGCCAAATCTTCTGCGCACAGGTCCTTAGCGGCCACTACGTCGACACCGGGTATGTTTGCAGCGGCTCTGTCGAGACCGTCCCTCTGAGCGACAACGAGAAGTACTGACTTTGGCGTCCTTCTTCGGCGCCCCCTCATAGTTCCCTTTCCAGCTCTTACTGCACGGCCATCTTTAGCGCGCCTGAGATCTTCGCCGAGTCCGATTCCCTCCATCATTGCGACGAACTTGCGTGTCGAGTACTGTAGTGGTATAGACTCAATGTCATACTTCTCTGAGGAGCCATCCCGGTCTTCGGTGTAGCCATCCAAAATTATAGGGAAGCTGACCTGCTCATCGAATCTGTGGCCCCTTGATGCCACCATGTTCGAGTTTGCAGTTGCTGCTATTGCGGAGTCTCTGGCGATTGCTCTCTGCTTTGAGTTTAGTTTCTGTGACCAGTCCTTGTCGACCTTGGGGCCATGGGCGCGCCTCCCTCCCCTCGTGTGAGGGTTCTGAGCACCTGTCTTCTGGCCTGTTTTCCTCATAATTCTAGAGACACCTCGGCCCTTGCCCCACCACTCCACAGAGTGCTTCATTCCTGGTTGAGGGGCCTTCTTACCGTCATGCTCCCTATGGCCGTATGGTTGACGTCGATTTGCCCTTGAAGAATGGACGGCGGAGCGGATTAGGTCCTCCCTAATTTCCGAGGAGAAAGCGGTTGGAAGGTTTACTGCCTTCCCTAGCTTGGCTTCGACGCTGAATGACTCCGCGAGAAGTCCGGCGTCCATCTCCTCCTGTTCGACGGAGTTGACCAAATTGTATGCCTTTGCCTTCATTGAATCACACTCCCTGCTTACTTGAGGTACTGACGTAGGTGAGGACTACCTCTGGAAGTTCCCCCCTTGGTCGGATTGGGTCCCTAAACCTAAGCATCCTCTTTGCTGGACCAGGAAGGCTTCCCTGGATCAAGATGTATGGATTTGTTACCTCACCATAGTGCAGGAAACCCCCTGCTGGAGTGATATCCGACTCCTCCGGGTTTGAAACTCTGAGGATCCTCTTGTTTAGCTCTGTACGCTGGTGATACCCCATCTGACCGGCTTGGGGGACTGTCTTCCTTACATAGCCAGTTCCGAAGTCACCAAGATTCCCTGCCTGACGTCGGCGCTTGCTATTCTTGTGGCTGAGTAGTTTGACTCCCCATCTCTTGACGGCGCCCTGCCAACCCTTGCCCTTTGTGACGCCTACGACATCGACATCTTGGCCGGCTTGCCATACATCTTCAACGGTGATCTCTCCGCCCAGTCTCTCACTGGCCCACTCAATCTTCGAGGAGTTGTCTCCACCGGTTAGTCCTACTTCCATAATCTCGGGAGTCTTTCCAGGGACGCTCTTTACGAGAGAGGGTTGAGTAGCAACAATTAGTCTGACTTCGCACAAATCGGAATCCTTCAGCGAATCCATCGCTTCATCCGGAGAGCCTTCCCTGGTTGGAATCCTGCCGCCTCTCTTTGCCGGCTTCCTTCCCTGTTCTGCGTCCCTCTCGCCACGAGTCTGGTTTGCGAGCCTAGGCATTAGGCCATCTGGACCGGACTCGTTCATGTCGGCCCATACCTCTCCGGCGGTTTGCATGCCATAGGGAGTCATTCTGTAGCCCCTGACTGCTAGAACCTTCATTGGAGGTGACTCGACCACCGTAACCGCCTTGCGGACCTCTTGCCCTGCTGATGTGGAGTTGCTATTGGTGTCCCTGAGGAGAACATGTGTCATTCCTGCCTTCCAGCCGGCGAATCCCAGAACTCTGATCTCCGCGTCGGAAGTCTCGGGCCACGCCTGGATGCGGCCGAACTTCCTGAGTGCCCTCTTCCGAGGGCTAAAGCCCATGCTACCTCGGCGGGGTCTACTCTTGTCGGCCATTCATTTTCCTCCTTGTATTACCGATTTAGGCCGTAAACGGCCGTCTACCGGGCTAACCACGCAGTGGAGGCACCGTGACACCACACCAGCTTTCCGAATGGTTGGCTGGTTCTGAGGATGCTTTTGCAGAGCCTTCAGGTGTCTGGTACCTCACGTAGTGAGCGGCCTTGCGACAAACATGCCCTATATGAACGAATCGGGATGGGTTCGATACACCCCTAAGGGGTGGGATGAGCAATATCTCCATATGAAACAATTTTCAACCCTGAGTTTGAATTGACATATCCGTGCGACCGACTGTGTGCCATCCAATGCTCTCCGACGGGGAAATTGAGGCCCGGGCATATCAGCTCGAGGCAGTTGACGAAGCCCTGACTAGTTCCATGATGCTCGTTCTACCGACAGCGGCAGGAAAGACCGCAGTTGCTTGGATGGCAATTGGAGAGTCGCTGAATAGAAATGGGGGCTGGGCACTAATGATAGCCCCCACCGTCGCACTTGTCCAGCAGCACCTAGAAGGGGTGTTGGAGGCAATTGAGCTTCCTGATGGAAGAAAGCCTGTCTCAGTTACGGGAAAGGATCCGCCTTCGAAGAGGGAGTCTATGTGGGGTGCGTCGAAACTTATTGTAGCGACTCCACAAGTAGTGCGCAACGATGTAGAAAGGGGTGTTCTTGACTTATCTGGGTGCTGCTTACTGGTTCTGGATGAGGTACATCACTGCACTGGAAGCCACGCCATGGCACAAGTCTCTGACTTGTACTTGTCAAAGGTGGAGTCGCCATTGATTCTTGGGGCCACGGCGAGTCCCGGATCAAGACCGGAAGATGTCAGAGAGGTCTGCTCCCGGATGGGTGCAAACAGGATTCACATCAGGGACGCCGAGGAGCCCATGCTTAGTGGGTATCTATCCGATTTGGAAGTGGCTGAGATTACAGTTAGGGTACCTCAAGAAATCAGGGATATGGCCGAACCCTTCAGACTTTGGCAATCAGGCATTGTAGACAGGCAGAGGCGCTTGGGCAGATACGTAATGCCCGGAGTGGTTAGTTACTCCGGCCTTTCTAATGCCATGGATAGATCCCAGGTGGCGATTTCTAGAGGAGAATCCAGTGCGTACCAGTCCGTGTCGCAGATTGCCACGGCAATGAGGCTCCACCACCTGATTAACTGCCTCCTAAGCCAAGGAACATCGGCTTCCCGAGAGTACCTCGACAGAATGGAAAGGGACGAAGATGGGACTAAGAAGTCCGTCCTATCTTTCCTCAGGGACCCACGCATTAGGGAATTGAGGGGTGCTCTTTCGGAAATGAGTGAGTCGCACTCAAAAATGGGCGCGGTGAGGAGGTTGGTAAGGGAGAGGATCAGGAGGGAGGAGGGTTCCAGAGTCATTGTTTTCGCTAACTACAGGGACACGGTATCCTCACTCGATAACGCACTAATTGGTTTGGAGGGCGTTAGGTCAGTGCAGTTCGTCGGGCAATCGAGCAAAGGAGGCAGAGAGGGGCTTTCTCCAAAAAAGCAAGTTGAGAGGCTAGATAGTTTCAGATCCGGCGAATCCAATGTACTTCTGGCCACTTCCATAGGGGAGGAAGGGTTAGACATACCAGCCGCTGATTTGGTTATTTTCTACGAGCCTGTTTCCAGTGAAATTAGAACAATCCAAAGAAGAGGGAGAACGGGGCGCAGAAGGCTTGGTGAAGTAGTTGTACTAATCGCCGAGGATACTCGTGACGAAGGGTCAATGGCGGCAGCAAAGAGAAGGGAGAAAGGGATGCAACGTGCCGTTCACAGAGTCAGAAGAGAACTGCCTCGGACTCACCACTCAGACCTATCTAACCTTGGTTCTTTCACTGTTCTTGATGACGCTGAAATTACCGCATCTGAATTCGTGAAATCGGAAAGGGAAAGAAATCGACTAGAGATTACAGAGGAGGACTTGACCGGAGACGTGGATCCAGGGGTGCCGAGAGTTGGGGAACTGGAACCTAAGACGTTCAGGCCCCATGGGCAATCTGGCTTGGAAGATTTCTGATAGTCGACTCAGTCCCCGATTACAGCCACCCTTGTCCTTAGTTGGGCGAATCTTGTGTTATGATGCCCCATTACGAATGAGAGCATCTCCGTTAGATGAATTACGGGAATGTTCGTGCTGATACCTGAAGTTCTGCCTGCCTTGCCCTGGTATATGTCCAAGACAGAATGGGAAAGATTGCAGGCGCTGACGATTATTTCTGCTCCCTCCTCCTTGGCTTCAGATAGTACAGCTGCCGCCTGTCTCAGAACCGTCCCTTCCTCCGAGAGTAGCCCTGGTGCACCCACACTGTTCGTTCGACCTTCCCATTGCACAGCAGAACCTCCTAGGGCGGAAATTAGCCTCTCCATGTAATCCGGGTCGTGCACATCGTCTTCGCCACAAGCTCCCTCTCTCTGGATATACGGGCTATAGTATCCGGCCACTTCCATGTTAAGTGGGTTTATTGCCAATTTCTCGATCTTCTCCAGGCCTATTTCGTCGACTAGCACGTGAAGAAGGTGCCTTACCTCAGTACCTCCGGAGAACGTCATGCCGCACGTTCTCGATAGAATGTCATTGACCTCTTGCAACAGAAGCGGGTCGCCTCTCAGAGAGTCGAGGTCCTCTTGCAGATTTCCAGCAGTTGCGGCGCAAGGAGTCAGTATCTCGAGACCCAATGACTCGGCCATGGCAAATGTCCGTGCGTTTAGGGTGATCTGCAGCTTCCTATTTGCCTGTCTAATGATTCCCGCCCCACAGGACGTCGCCCCTTCGAGAGGAGTAAGTGTCAACCCCAAGGAACGTGCGACTGGCGTCATAGTCTCCGCAACCTCAGGAGAGCCGCTGTGAGCAACATTTCCCGGGTGGTAAGCATACTTCAGAGCCATCAGAATCTACCATCCATCTCATTGAATATTGCGACAACCTGGTGGTGGTTCTCGACTGAAGTGTTGAATTGCCTTGGCATTTTTCCAATTCCAGCTGGTGGTGCGACCATTCCTAGGATGTCGTTCAGAATGCTCCCGCCCGTCCTTGTGAAGCCAAGGACCATCCTTGCAGTAACTCCGGAGAATAGATTTCCCAGAAGTCCGATAGGGCCGAGTACCTGACGGTAGAGAACGGTATCATTCACCTTCCCACTGCTCTTCACAGTCCAGCAGTACCACCAAACGTGCTTGCCCAGGAGTCCATTGAATGAGTCATTTTCTAGTGCCTTCGTTCTAGCCTCGAGAAGTCCCTCAGATACAGCACCAGAATATCCAGCCCTCCTTGAAATGGGCGCTAAGTCTGTTTCTGCCTTGATTCCGTTCTTCGAACCGATGATTGCCTCTATGGAGTCCTTGCTCTCGGGTGCGGTCCTTGGATCGCACCTTCTTGCCCAAGAGCTTGCTAGGACGGCAGGTCCAAGGAACCCATTTGCGTATGGGACGGCATCGGAGCTGGCATGAAGCAGGGGCGCGCTGTCGTAGTCCGCGAGAGAGTGCAACCTAGTAGCCACGACTGAATGCATGGTGCCAATTACGCCCTGTGGGGCTTGGAATCCTTCCCTTGTGGAAGCGACCATCCATGGCTCGGACGACTCTCTCTTCCTCTCTAGTGGCCAATGGTCCACTACGAGATCACGAATCACCTCTGATCCGGGGATTGGGTCGATCCTCATCCTAGCCACTCCTTCTCTGGTGCTTACAATGGAGTCTATTCTCGTCCTGCCTGGCAGGACTAGTCTGCCATTGACCGAGATAGCCGTAGACGGGTCATCACTTGTGCCATCTCTGAAGGTAAGTGAGCCATCATGTGTGGCCTTGATTGCCCTAAGTGCCTCCATAACCGAGGTGTGCCCGGGAAATACACAGGCCCATGAATCAGAACCGGTGGAGGCAGCCTCCGGATCATATCGGAAAACAGAGACCTCCACCTGTATGGAGTCAGCCTGGATGGATGGTACGGTGAAACCGTCTTCCCCTTCTGCTCCGGAAGTGCCGCTTGCGAGCTGATTGATTGAGTCCACCATATCTTCGTGGAATAGTCCGGTGCTATCTACAGCAGCAAGATTCGGCAGTACCTCCAACGTCCACTCGGCTGCTGGTGCGTCATAGTCAACGTCGCAATCCAGACGCTCTACAATCCTGGTAGCTCCGAGCGTCTCAAAGATTCTATCCCATTCCTTTCCTGACTCGCAGAAGAACTCGTAGCTGGAATCCCCGAGTGCGCATACCGCGAAGTGGACCCCTTCCATCCTTGAGGCGACATCAGAGTTAGCAAACTGCCAAAGTTCCTCGGCATTGTCGGGCTGCTCGCCCTCTCCCCATGTTGAACATACGATGATGACCCTCTTCTTGGCGGCGAGTGAGTTGAAATCAAAGCCGTCCATGTCGTGTACCTTGCCTTCCAATCCATACGACTTGGCCTGCTTGGCGATCTTGGCCGCTAGGGCCTCTGAATTCCCAGATTGAGACCCGAAGAGTATGTCCAAGGATCTGTCGCCTGATGACAGAAGCTCCTCCACCCCTTCTCCAACTAGCTCCACCTCATCGGAAGTCGCGACTGAATCGTCTGTTGACGGAGACTGGGTAGCCGAAGAGTCGCCAGAGGCAGTGCCTACATTTGCTTCGACATACACACCATCAGCACCCACGGCGGCGAAGTGTGAAAGTGCCTCGGTTGTGAACTCGGCTGCAGGTTTGTCATAATCGACATCACAATCAAGTCGAGGAACTAGCCTCGTAGCGCCTTGCTTCTCGAACCAACCATCCCATTCTTTCCCTGACTCACAAAAGAATTCGTATGACGTATCCCCTAGTGCGCAAACCGCAAAGTGGCACCCCCCCATGGATGGGGCGCCATCTGCGGAAGCAGCCTGCCAGAGGTCCTCGGCATTGTCGGGCTGCTCTCCCTCGCCCCATGTGCTGCAGTAGATCAAAACCCGCTGAAAGCTGGGCAATTCGGATAGTTGAATCTCGTCCATTCCCTTAACTGTGGCTGAAAGACCGAGTTGGGCTCCCTGCTTGGCGGCCTTGGATGCCAGGTCCTCCGCATTGCCCGACTGGGACCCAAAAAGAATCAGTAGGGGGAGGCCTTCAGACATGGGATCGCCTACCCAGCCTTAGGCTGGGTAATCTTTCCAGTGGACATCGATTATTGAACATAATGCCTATTCAGTCTGGACATGCACCCAAGTGGCCTGTCGAAAACGGTATTCTATGACGGTAAGATGGATCACATATCCAATCCGTCGAACTCCCCTGCACCACCAGGAGGGACTCCTCTGCTCGAAATCACATCATCAATCCTAAGAATCATCACAGCTGTCTCTGAGGCACTTTGGATCGCCTGTTCTACAACTCTGCTCGGCTCAAGTACCTTGGATTCTGACATGTCTGCTACCCCACCTTCATACACGTTAACGCCGAAGTTTACCTTGCCCTCGGAGTGTGCCTTTCTCAGGTCTATGATGGTGTTAACCGGATCGAGTCCCGCATTTTCAGAAAGCGTCCTTGGGATAACTTCCAGTGCCCCAGCAAATGCCTCTATGGCCATCTGCTCTCTGCCTCCAATCGTCTCTGCATGTTGGCGGAGGTCTCTGCTTATGGCAGCCAGGACAGAACCGCCACCTGTGAGCACTGCTCCGTCCTCGTGAGCTACGGCGACAACTCCAACTGCATCGTCGAAAGCTCGCTTTATTTCGTCGACTACGTGCTCGGTGCCCCCCCTTATGAGAACTGAAACGCTCTTTGCCTCTGGGCACCCCTCGATGAATACCATGTCTGAGTCGCCAATCTTCCTCTCCTCAACATTTGAGGCGTTTCCTAGATCCTCTGCTGACAAGTCATCGATATTTGTGACTATTCTGCCCCCTGTGGCCTTTGACAGAGCCTCCATATCGCTCTTCTTGGCCCTGCGGATTGCGAAAATCCCTGATTTGGCCATATAGTGCTGGGCCAAGTCATCAATTCCCTTCTGACAAATTACTGCCGTTGCACCAACGTCCTCGAACTTCTTCACGAGGGACTTCAGATACTGTTCCTCCTCATCCAAGAACTGGGAAAGCATGTTTGGATCGGTAATCTGTATCTTTGCATCGACTTCGGTCTTCTTGACCTCTATTGCAGAATTTACCAGGGCGATTTTTGCATCTGAGACTGACCTTGGCATTCCACTGTGGACTCTTTCCTTATCCAGAACTATGCCATCGACCAGTTTGCTGTCCCTAATGGAGCCCCCTTGCTTCTTCTGAATCTTGATGTCGTCAACGTCGACCATGATTCCATCGGGGCCAGAGTGGGCCACTGCCATTACCGCATCCACACTGATATCGGCTAGGAATTCCTTCACTGCGCCCGCGCTCTTGCCGGTTAGGGCGGTCTTGGCGACCTCCTTCAGAATATTCTCATCGACTTTGAGGGCGTGCGACTCAATGAGGTCCGATGCCTTCTCCGCAGCGAGTCTGAATCCCTCGCAAATGACAGTTGGATGCACGTTCTGCTCTATCAGATCCTCGCTCCTCTTGAGGAGTTCACCAGCGATCACCACAGCACTAGTAGTTCCATCGTAGCAGTGCTGCTCCTGGGTCTTGGCGATTTCAATGATCATCTTTGCCGCCGGGTGCTCGATGTCCATCTCCTTGAGGATGGTTGCCCCGTCATTCGTGATTACGACGTCCCCCATGCTATCAACTAGCATCTTGTCCATGCCCTTTGGTCCAAGGGTCGATCGGACAGCATCGGCGACTGCCTTGGCGGCTGCGATGTTGTTGCTCTGCGCGGACTTGCCGCTAGTTCTCTCTGTTCCTTCCTTTAGGATGAAAATTGGCTGTTGTCCAGTGTACATCTGCTCTCACGCTCGGGAATTGGGAAGTGGGCCACCTTAGGGGGGGTCATAAGGACTCGCACATGATTTTCAGAAAGCACAAATGGGAAAATGGCCTATTTATTCTGGTCTATCCACCTTTGTCCGTAGTGAGCCCACTGCTCCATGGTCCAACCCTCGGGAAGGCCGTCTTCTGGCAGGGGCGGGGCACCGGGAGGCACCTCGGGCATGGCCTCTGGCTCGGGCATGGCCTCTGGCTCGGGCATGGCCTCTGGCTCGGGCATGGCCTCTGGCTCGGGCATGGCCTCTGGCTCGGGCATTGGAGGAGGTGGCTGTTCGAATATTTCCTTGGCCCCTCCATACATGGAATTGGCGACTTCATCGGATGAAGGCAGTGATGGGGCCTGGGGAACCTCGCTTCCAGGCCAACCACTCCCAGAGACTGTCATCTCATAGTCGTCAAGAGTCGATATCTCCTCAAGGGGGGAAGTTGCTGATCTTAGGGTTCTAGCAGCTACAAACAATACCCCGAGCATTACAATAACACCCAGTACGAGGAAAATCACATTACCGCCGAACAATGCGGCTTCTTTGGCAGTAGGGCCTTCGTCAATCGGCACAGGCCTCACAAGAGTTATCATGACGGTCCTGGAAATCTTATCTATGTCGGAATCCACATCCAATGTCAACTCGAAAGTCATCTGGTCCTCGGCAAGTGAGTCGAGGTTTTCCTGGGTAACGTGGAGAGTTACCGTTACAGCACGAGTTGCTCCAGTATCCAGGACGAAGTCCCTGTCTTCTTGCTCGATCCTAGCATTTACGATATTGAAGAAAATGTCTGAATCCCTGTCTACATCCACTCTGATAAGTTGTGAGTCAGTTGGATGGTTATTCTTGACTGAGAACGTGAGCTGTATGTCATTATCCTCTTCCAAGATGGTTACATCCGAAGGAGGGAGCAGCACTATCCAACCTTGGTCCCCGACATGGAACTCAGCTATTCCTGAGCCGGATGAGGATGACCCGCTGGTGGCCGCCTCCTTGCTGGTGGCAGTCATTGTAATCGAACGGTCTCCAAAGGCCTCATCGGAGAAAGAGTATAGGACAGTGATGTTGAATGAACCACCGGCTGGAATGAAGGGGGTTCTGTCGCCATTGCCATCTGTGACGAGGTTTGAAGCCTCAACCGAGACGTCCGATAGATGATCGAAATCTATGTAGAAGGCGTCATCTACGTTGCCGTCGTTTGTAACCTCCCAACTAACGGAACGAGGCGGGTCTCCACCCCTGAAAACTTCCTCGAGCATGTCAAGATCCTCAACATCGACCAGATGTGTCTCAGGCACAGTAAGGTAGACTTTCTTCTGCTCGCCATAGCCTGGGTCGCTGACACTCCTTGCATTGATAGTGATCTCATATGTTTCTGGTTCAATTCCATAAGGCATCGGCAACTGAAGGAATACCGTTGTGTCGCCCCCAAACGGAGTTATGCCAAGGGTCCTCTGAGTGTTTAGAGACAGTCCCAAGTGCCAATTCGCATCCAAGTACAGATCGTAGGACTCTTCCGAGTTACCATGATTGACAATCAATATCTCAATTGACCTGAAGAATCCGTCTGCTGGTGACTCATACTGGGTCACAAAGGGAATTATCTCTATGTCGTAGCTAATCGGGACCTCTATGTTCAAATTCCAAACGGCCATGAAATTGGCAGGTGCTCTACCACTGGCGATCAGGGTTATCTCGTAGACCCCGGGTGAAATCTGGTCTGGAGTGATTATCTTAGCATTCAATGAAATCTCCTCATTGACCTGCAGCTCTATGCTAGTCACGAGTTGTCCCGCGGCATCGTACCACTCCATGTTCTCCATCCCCCAAGTAGTATCGGCAAAGGAAGCCCCGAGGTTCCAAATTGCGACCTGGTTTCCTGTATTCTTGAACACCATTGGAATAGTTCCATTGGCCCCCGGCTCTAGAGTTGCAGCTGGATTGGAAATGGTCACGGGCTCGAGTTTGCACGAGTAGGCCGCCTGAACTGAAACGGGAATCGTCAACGAGGCCTTGGAGAAATTTGTGGTCCCGTCATTGATATCAACGAGCCATTCCATTTCTTGGACCTCGGCCCCGTCTGGTATGGATAGGTTGAACCATGCATCCATGACAGTTAGTGCTTTGACTATATCCGTAACAACGTAGTTGTCGTGGTCCACATTATTGTTGGAGTCTATCCTAAGTGGGTAGCCGTACATCCATGACTGGTTTGAGACCTCTGTGTATAGCCTCAGGGTGACGTCGACATATCCATTGTTCCTAATTCTGCAGTGCAGGGAGGGAGGGTGAGGGTCCGCTGGTATTACGAGGTATGCATTCGGGAGCGGGTCATCACAGTCCGCCTCAATCGTATATTCGGGAACTCTCTGGATTGCAAACATCAGGAATGAATCGACGTGGATTCCCTCAGTTGCAGAGGATCCATCTGAATCAAACTTGAAGGCCATGGTGAATTCACCTGACTCATGGAGCCCTGTCATATTCCAAACCTGACGCGACCAATCCGAGTCTGCTGTTGAAAGATTGAGTGCAGAATAGTCGAAGTACTCTATTGATGAGGCTGCGTCTGCCTCTATTCGGAGGGTGTCGTTTTGCGACATCTGCCCCCATGCAGATGTTATCAAGTGCATTGATATGAAGTCGAATCCCCTGATCTTTATCTTACAGAATCTAGAGCCGTATGCAGTCGTAACTGAGGAGTCCAAAGTCCCGTATCCGAGCCCGTGACCAGGGTCGTCACAGCTATCGAAAGGAGTGAACCACCCCCACCATAGCCTGTCATGCCTGTTACTCGCGTAGTCTGCACCGGGCCTTGAGACCCTCCAGTGATTCTCGCCCTCGCTCGAGGAGGCATTGGTCATTCTCCAATGCCCATAGGTATCTGGATCCGAAGAGATTGAGTTGTCCGCCTCATATCCTGCACCTACCCAAATAGGGGCGTTTGCGTATGGGATGTTCGGACAATCATTCACATTATCGCCATCTACATCTCCACAAAATCCATTCTCCATTGGGTCATGCCAAACGGCTACCGGGATGTCTCTGGAAAGCTCGTTATTCTGGTCATTATCGTCAGCCAGGCCACCATCAATAATTCCGAGGAGCGTGATTCCGCCATACAAGTATCCATTCTCATCGATGGCACTGTGAGCAGCCGATGGGGTCCAGATGAATTCCTCTCTTACGGACTGCAAACCGGAGAGCGTCATGTTAACTTGGAATTGTGTTATCATGAATCCGACTGGATGCCAAATCTGTAGCCAGCCGTCTGCGGTAGCTGGCTGGCTCGACGTTCCTGCCTGGGTGAATGTGACATTGATTTGCACAGTCTCATCGCGAATGATATACTCAGCTATCTCGCCATTGGGCTGCTCCCAATCCATGGCATCCCTTGATGAATTGCCGATCTCTATGGATGTCACCTCAAAGTCGATCAGGGCCCTAGGTTGAGCGCCCCTCTCGACCGTTTCAAAATCCAGAGAATTGCCTATCAAGGCGGGCGACATGCTAGTGGCAATTAGCAGGAAGCACAAGAAGAGCGGATATTGACTACGCATGATGAACAGTTTTGGGGCCTTAACTACCTGTATGAAGGTTGGGACACCAAGTTCGTCAGAGTGATAGTGGAAAATCCGCCCCCATAATTTTCCATAATAAAATACATGATAACTAGCATGGGGGAATGAAGGACTTATGATTGCATGAGTTTGCGTATGCACATGAGCGATACGGAATCCCTACGTCACAGGGTCGCGTTGTCGTTCCTCGTGTTTCTACAAGTCACTCTCGTGCCCATCTTCGGGTTCTCAGCCACCTACCTTCTAAAAATCGACAGAGGGGCTTTCTCAGTCTCTGTCAGGACCGAATTGATTGAGTGGATAATTATCGCTGGCCTGCTTTATGGCGTATTCTCACTATCTCTCGCACTGCTGCTTGGTGGCTACAAGCCCCTATCAGTTGTAAGGAGAGGGGGATGGCTTCCCGTTCTCGGCCTGAGCAGGAGGAAAGGAGATCCAGAATTAGTCGACCTCTCCAGAATATCCCTATACTCCAGCCCATATGGGAGGATGACCAGATTGGTAGACAAAAAGGTGAGATCAGAGGGGATTGACCTTATTTCGGTTCATGGTGGTTTACAACTAATTGCCGTTCCAATACAGGTCCTACTGATAGCGATTCCTTTGGCCATTATGGAAGGCGTCCCGGAGTCTGTAATGAGGCCGGAAAGGGCTTTCGAATTAGGCATGGCTGGATATTTGGTATCCCTTTGGCTAGCAGTTAGAATGCAGCCACTCATCTCCCAACATCTGGTTGTTTTCGCAGCGATGTTCAGGACTGTTATTTGGAGGGTCTCGAGGTTTTCATGGATACTTCCGATACTGATATTCTGGTTCACGGCAAGATTTCTCCTAGAGGCATCTCTGGATTGGTTGGAGGTTGACTTTTCCAAGTGGAACGAGATTCATATCGAGTCCCTAGTTCTTGACAGAATAGCACCGGATGCTGAAATTCCCCCCAAGGCAATAATCGACTTCCTGATTGCCATCTCAGTATTGCCCCTAGCCACTTTCACCTCAATTTCAGTACTGGGCGGATCCAATGGAATACCCGGCTGGATGCTTTCTGCAGAAGATAGACTGGAGAATCTACAGATGGAACTCCTTGAGGCTCCTGATGAGGAGGTCCCGACTCTAGAAGATCTTGGAGTCGGTGAAATTCTCCAGGAGGATGAAGAGAGGGACGATGACGGTGGAATGATAGATATTCCATTCGAGTTGTTTGATGGGAACTAGACTGGGAAAATCATGTCGACTGTTCTATTCAAGAAGTACCATCCAGAGCCAATGATGAGGCCAAAACCCAGAGGGCTAGGCCCCCACTCCCATAACAAGGCGGAAGAAAGGATGACGATGAAAAGTGAGGGTGCTAATTCCCTAGTGACATCCGTTGAACCATGACCTTCCAGCAAGGATGACAGGTACCATGACAATGCCAAGGAAGCAACGAAAGTACCCAGGGCGACTAGCATCTACAGACCTCAGTCACCACGTAAATCTGAGAGTACGCTCTCGACCCGATCCATTCCACGTGAGATGTCTTCTCTAGAAATTGTGTATGCAAATCTAAGGTGCCCTTCTCCGGCGGCTCCGAATGCAGTCCCTGGAGAACACAGGACGCCCCCCTCCAACAATGCCATGGCGATTTCCTCACTAGTCATACCTGGAACTTCGACTTTAGGGAATACATAGAACGCACCCGTAGGCACATGACAGGAGACTCCCGGCATTGCATTGAGTCGTTCACATATCATATCCCTCCGGGCCTTGAATTCTGCACACATTGACTCGGGGTAGTCAGGCGCCTTTTCCAACGCCTGCAGTACTGCGTGTTGCATTGCGTCATTACTGCAAGCCGTGACATAGTACTGCATCTTTGTCAATTGTGCCATTGCCTCATCGTCAGGGGATAGCAGATATCCTATCCTCCACCCGGTCATTGCAAATGTTTTGGAAAAGGACTGGACCATTATCACCTTGTCATATCCGGCACCCATGAATGAAACGTGTGGCGTGTCGTAGACAATTCTGTCATAGACTTCATCAGTGATCACCCAGAGGTCATTTTCTTTAGCGAATGCAATTAATTCGTCCCTCTGCTCTTCGTTGACGTTCCCTCCCGTTGGATTGCTTGGGAAGTTGTACAGAATCGCAACTGTGTTTTCATCCAACCTCTCCTCTAGATCGGCCACAGAGGGGACGAAGCCATTCTCGAATCTACAGGGATAGAGATTTGGCTGGCCCCCGCAAATCTCAACATCGGGGGGGTAAAGTGGGAAGTATGGCTCTGGAATTAAGACATTGTCACCAGGATTGACGAGAGCCAGGAAGATGTCCAGAAGGCCATTGGTCCCACTCATAGTGATGCATACGTTGGACTCGTCAATGTCGGGCAGCAAGTGGTGCCAGAGAGTTGCAATCTTAGCTCGCAACTCTGGATGACCTGCTGTCGTAGTGTACTTGTTCCTGCCATCCCTCATGGCTTGGACAAATGCCTCGATTGCCAGAGGGGGAGGTTGGAAGTCGGGCTCTCCGAGGCCGAACTGAATAGCGTCGTCCCCAGCCATGTCGAACATGCGCCTCACTCCCGTAGGACGGATGCTGTTCGCACGGTCGGAGAATCGCACCATGGCCTGCGGAGGGAAGACCTATGATTTGAATAAGGCGGCTCGGAGGCCTCCATACCGCTCTACGACGGGTTTTCGTCGACTATCTCTGCGACCATGACTTCATCCTCTGTGATCGTGTTTGATTTCCCGCTCAGCTTGTATATCATTGACTCTATTTCCTCGTCGGACCTCAGTCTGATGAAGGCCAATGCTGCGACCCAGATTACGAAGGCACCGACGACCAGGGCTATTGCTGCGGGCGGTATCGCCATCGAGTCGCTTCCACCTCCAGTCCCATGAACAGTTGCTAGGACTGGGAGTGAGTAGCTCGTGCCAGAAACAGCCCTAACTTCAATATCATGAGATCCTAATTCAAGTTTCTGAGGATTGAGTATTACATGCCAAAGGAATGGTTCGAGAGCCCCTATCTCCGAAGGTGTCGCAGAGTATTCGGCTTCAATCCATTCCCCTGAGTCGATCCTGTACTCGACTCTGTCGATACTCCCCATCTGCCCCCATGAATGGCCCGTGGCATTGATCGTTCCATTTGAGTCCACCAAGTTGAGCAGGTGATTCTGTATAGAGGGGTCTATTTCCGCTAGGTTTTCAGCTTCGTTGAGGACTAATGCGAGAGAAACCGCCGCATAGGCGTCCACCATTCCATAGCCGAAGTCCCTGTTCCAGTACGGATCGACTTCGGGCGCGCTCGGCTCCCCCCTCCTCTCCGAAGTTTGCTTGAGGACTTCCTTAATCTGGAGAGGGGAGAGATTCTCGTTGGCCTCCATGACCAGGGCTATGACACCTGTAACTGTCGGCGTGGCATAGGATGTTCCGCTGCCTCTCCCAGTGTAGGTGTTCCCTGATGCGTCGCCACCAAGGAAGTTATTGCACCCTCCGCTAGAGACACAACCCTCTGCCTGAACAATATTGGTCCCAGGAGCGCTAATTTCTGGAATCAACTCGTTCACGGGGTTCCCATCTCCATTGTCCCTCCTTGGGCCCCTTGATGAGTAGGAGGCGACGGTGTCATCGTCCCGATTCACTGTGTTCTGGTCATCAGTAGCCGCTACTGTGATAGATAGTGAAGACGCGCTCATACCAGAAAGTCCGTCATTGTCGGGACCCGAGTTTCCTGCTGCGTTCGAGACGGTGACGCCTGCCATCATAGCATCGTCCAGAATTCGACTATGCATGTCAGAGCCATCCGATTCGCCGTTTTCGTGGCTCGTTATCCCCCAGGATAAGGAAATGATGTCGATTCCGTGATTCGCATCGTCCACCCCCGGCCAAGCATCGTCCCTATGATCGATGATCCATTGTAGGCCGTTCATCGCCGACTCGTAGAATTCTTGCTCCAATACGTAGTTCTCAAACGGGCCCGCGCCGACATCGGTACCAATCCTGACGTCTACCAGAGAAGCGTTCGGAGCTGAGCCGTAGAAATCAGATTGACTCCCATCCGACTCAATTCCCGTTGCGCTCGCCATCCCCATGCAAGCAGTCCCATGCTGATTTCCATCATCGGGGTCGAAAGAGCCGTCCTCAACCCTCCCTCCCGAGAGTACGCATTGCGGGTCGGAGTGGACAAAGCAAACTGCATCATAACCGGCAACAAATTTGCCGGATAGTCCCGGGTGCTCATTATCCACACCTGTATCCGTTAGGGCGATATTTACCCCCTGTCCACTGAAACCGAGGTCCCATGCCCCATCGGGGTAGTCGGAAGAATTCCTGGCCTTCACTGCGGGAGTCTGAATATCTCCGTGAAATACAACTGAGCCGTACCTCTCGATCATTACCACTCCGTCTAGTTCCGATAGTGCCCCCACCTCCGAGACATCCACGGGGCCGATTAGGACTGCACTGACAGAAGGAAGCTCTACTGTGATAGTGTGACCCATAATCTCCAATGTTGAGCGGTCGGCATCGGTAACGGGACGACTGAAGGAAATGCCGACATTCACTGGGCCGGTGGCACTCTGGATTGAGTCATGTATTCCGTTTCTGTCGGAATCAAGTGATGTCCATGACCACCATGGCCCTGGATTTGCCCAGGTCACTGGGGACTGTTCCGGCACACTGCTGGAAAATCCGGCGTTCCCCTCTGGCTCGGCGGGCGGGTCCAAGCTCCCGACGAGTGGCAACACTAGTATGGTGACCAATAGTAAGCCAATCCTAGTATTCACCATGGCGTTGCGAATGAATGGTGTTTCTTCAATTCGACCTATCCAAGACCCTCGCAATAGCTGGATGTCAGCATTTTGGTGGGGGCACTGGGATTTGAACCCAGATCAGCGGGTATCTTCCGCTTAGCGTGCACCCGGTTTGCGCACGCTCTCGGGTTGCGACGGGTCGGTGCTCCAGTTGGTCATCAGATCCATCAGAAAACCCACTCGTCGTCATTCCCGTGCAACTGGAGCCCGCGGTACTACCAGGTTATACTATACCCCCCTAAGGAAGTAATACTCGGTAGGGCCTCACTCTTATGATGCTCACGGTCATTAGGTCATAAAATTCTAAGAGAGACCGGTCTGCGAGGACAAAACGATCAGGCTTACAGCCATCCAGATTCCAAAGACCACTGAGGCCATGCCCCATGCCCTAGGGCGAATTCCCATGCTAATCTGCCCGAGTGAAAGAGAAATTGCCCCTGGCATGGCTGAAATTGCCCTAGACAATGAAACGGTCAATCCGGCCGATGCCACGAATGCAAGCATCAGAAAAATCGAGAGTAGCAGTCCGAATGTCCCCGACAGGGCGACTGCCCCGACCCCCTGTGGTATCAAGTAGGGAGTACTGATCCATGCCAGCCAAGCGAGCCAGAGGCCGAGATAGGCGTCCTTGTTGAATTCCCCTACACCCCTCCACTGCACGTATTCTTCGGGAAGCTTGGAATGGACAAATGTGGAGGCGAACTCAATCTCTGCAATCTTCCCCGATGTAAGAATTGCTAGCCCATGGTAAGTCAGCAATATTGAGAGCAATATTTCCACGATCAGCCAAGATGGTGAAATCCCCGTATATGCCAGTAAAGCCACTGGAATCGCCCAAACCGCAAATCCTGATGAAGCGGCTGCGGCAGTCATTATTGAGCCGGCGAATGGATTCATTTCATCCCCGGGCTCGTCCTCTCTTCCGGATGGCAGTGCGAGTATGAATAGGGGTAAGAGAGAGAATGAGAATAACATCGAGAACAAATCCAGGGGGCCATTGCCCGAACCCCTGATTCCAGATTCGACTGCCTGCTTGATCTCCTCGGACGACATAGTCCCAGGGCTCCATGCTGTGACGAATCCAGCTGGGTCGATGACTATCACGGCATCCGTGGGGCCGCTCGGGAGGCTCGTCCCTATACTGGAGTCGGGCTCATCAAGGAGTATGGGCCATGACTCATTTATCACGGCTGCATGCCCGTCTATGTTTACTGCCTGGAGGTCTTTTCCGGTTGCTATCTGTACGAACTCGACGTCCCTCTCCAATACAATCATCGCAGACTCGAAATCACCCCTCTGGTGCTCTGCATACGGGGAGCCTACTTGGAATAGGCCTATCACTACCCCATCTGAGCCCTCGAGTAAATCGTCCAAAGAGACTGAGACTTCCTCGCCACCATGAGATATCAGAACGAAAGAGGGCGCTGCCCCTCTCCCTCCGTTGGCCTCAGTATCGATATCGGGAAGTTGAGAAGCGGGGCCCAACGCAGCTATGGCTAGCAACAGAATGACAGCGTAGGCAGGCAGAGGCATGGCTGCCTCTCTAATCGAGAAACCGATCCAGCCGACAATTGAGAGTGGTACGATAATAGCGGCCCAGAACCCATTCAGCAGGGGATCTTTGTCCTCAGGCACCTCAAATCTCAGAACGCCCACTACGTGGCAGGTATCGCCTGGATGCTGATCAGTTAGAACGAAACATCCGTCAACCATGTACTTCCCGGGGGCCAATGGCTTCTCGGAAGACCAGACTCTGACTGTCCTATTGGCGTCTCCTATCATCACGCTGTGAGGTATCTCGAAATGATCCACTCTCTGGTCCTCATCGCCGTTCCGATGAATCATCTCGTCCCAATCCATTGGGCCCACGATCTCAAGCACCTGCCAGTCGAAATCCCCCTGTCCCCAAGGAGAGAGTGGAGTGAACTGGACTCTTGCCATCCTGTTTGAGTCGATCACCACTTCCAGTGACGGGTCGAGGATATCGCCATCGAGAACTATTCCCGTCCTTGCATCGAAAGAACCCCACCATAGGACGCCGCTCTGCAGGCAATCGTGTTGGACGTCCACTTTCAGAGAAATCATGTCCCCCGGAGCCAGTGAGACGTTGACGTCTGTCGCCTGGACTGTGAAAAGGTGAGCTAGCAGGAATGACTCCTCCATGGCCATGGAATTGGTGACAGCGTTGGTCAATACTGCTGATGTACCTAGACTGAGTGATACTGTGAAAGATGTCTCTGCACCTGCAGAACCGGGTAGGACGTTTGAGATCCTGCAACCATCGTTAGATGACTCCAGGGATGCGAAGAGCTGGACGGTGATATTGCCCTCGAACCTGAGTGCCTCGGACAGTGGTGCTGACTGAATGTCGATCAGGTTCGGAGATAATGAGGAGCTTGTCCTGGTGAACTCTGCCCTCCCCAGGGGCTCTCCCGTCAGGACCGACCAGTTCCTATCCAGGAAGGGGGCCTGCTCCTCTCCCTTCAGGAAAATCATGTGCTGCTCAGGAAGTTCCCACTCCTCGCCTGGTCCATCGGGAGCAATAGTGGATTGACCCAATGAAATTGACGATGCCAGCAGAACGCATACCAAAATTGGTGCCATCACGAGGGCCGGAAGGGAGCTTGCACGCCTCAGTCCCATATGCAACCCTGAGAGTGGTTGCGTTCAAACCCAACGGCTAGCAGTTCCTATAGGAACTGTATACTGGCCAGTACGGCGAGTGCCACTCCTGACAATGTTGCAAGGAGGTTTACCGTGTGCTTTCCCAAGTAACCCCTGTTCTCCAGAAGCGCTCCGAGGAGCGAGTCTATCTGGCATCCCAGCCAACCTATCGCTGAGACTATTGAGAATAGCATCAAAGTAGGAGTTTCGTCGCCGGCTGTAGATGCGACTGCTACTGAAAATACCCCAATGATGACGGCGCCGCCTAGGGCTGCGACGGTACCTGTTGGGGACATTCCCCCATTGGTGCCCGGTGGAACCGCCTCTAGGTTGATTATACTACGAGTACGCATGTCGAGAGACCCTATCTCGGATGCCAGTGTGTCCGAGCAAGCCACGGAAACACATGAGCAAAGTGCCAGGTAGTCCCAACTGGAGTCGCCGAATGACCAGTGGGCTATCGCGACGACCATCGGGGCAGCCCCATTTGCGAGGACGTTTCTCCACCCCCTGGTTCCCTCGTTTTCCTCGGCTATCGATAGTGCGAGCTTCTCCTCGAACCTCCACTTTGTTGCCGTTGAGCCTATTATCAGGAAGCTGATGAGGATGACCAGCCACGTCCAATGGCCCAATAATGACACCACCAGGCCGACGATCACTGCCATTGTGATTCCACTAGTGTCCAGCATATCTCTGACCTTGGTCACAAGGAGAAGGGACAGGACCAGCGCCAGTGAAATTGTCTGGTCACTGGACAGCTCAAGCATGGGTGTAACCGGACGCCCTCCGCCAAGTACCAGTCATGAATGATTCCCCACAACAGGGACTGAGGAATCGCTTGTAGGGGAATAAGTGAATATATCGAGAGTTAGTGCAAGTGCATGGGAGATGGAGTTGGCCCTCTGACTAGGGCGTTTGTGAATTTCTCTAACAGTAAGCCGGTCTTTCCCATTTCGCCGCCTATTGATTACTCGTCCGAAGGACTTAGTGAGAAAAGAATCTTATCTTGGGCTGTCACTCTCTCATTCCTATTAGCATATTACGCTGTATTAGTTGTTGGAATTATTGCGATAACGTTTGTCCTAATTATTATCGGAATTGGCGAAGGTGCTTCATTTTCTATTGGTTCCATATTAGTTGAAATCTTGATAATCCCGCTGATACTACTTTTCATCTACCTAGACGGAAGTATCGCCCGAACTAGGGACATGCTGAGAGTCGGTTCGCCGAAAAGAGCGGCAATGATGATTCTCGGAATTCCCATAATAGCCCTAATTGTTGACAATATATTGGTATTCATTTATGCAGTTATATTTGTATTATTTTTTGGAGAGCCTGGGACGAATACTGACCTAGGAACGACCTGGGATTCATCAAACATAGCGATATTGCTAGCTTTCATCAGCATATGCATAATGACTCCCATATCCGAGGAGCTTTTTTTCAGGGGATACCTATTGGATTCAATTAGCAGGATGCATGGGCAATGGCCCGCGATTCTAATCAGTGCCTTGATTTTTGGGCTCGTCCACCTTGATCCCTTCACAATAGGTTTGGCAACAATCGGAGGCGTAATCTATGGTTGGATCAGAATTAGGACTGGTAGTCTATTGCCAGGAATAGCCGCTCATGCCATGTGGAACACGATGGCACTGGTTGTGACCTACCTTTAGTGCCGCTCAGATCGCCCATCACTCGTGATGCCCGAGGCATCCGGTGCGGTTCCTCATCACTGCGACAGTGCATCGGGGGAGTTGTTGCGTATTGTCTTGACGAATCAGAGAACGGCACCACAGAGGCCGCAGAAGAGTTCGTCCCTCGTTCCGTCCCTCTGCATGCTCCATTCCCCACAGGCTGGACAGGGAGGGAGCCCCTTCTCGCTCGGTTTGACCTTAGTGGAACGGAATATTCGCTTGTACCTCTCCGGTCTCCACCAACCCTTCCTGGGCCTTCTTATCTTAGGCATGTCAACGCCGAGTCGACTGGGTGCTGGCTAAAGATAGTTGCCTACCGACGGAATAATCTGCTGCACCCACATGAGGGCACATGGATGTGAAGGTCATTGGTGCCGGAGTCTCTGGCCTGAGCACGGGCATTAGGCTACTTCAGGCCGGATTCAATGTGACCATAATCACGGACAAGCTCAGTCCTGAGACGGTTTCTGATACTGCTGCTGCGTGGTGGTATCCCTTCCTTGCAGAGCCATTGGAAAAGACGAATCGCTGGTCTTCCGAGACTTTCGACGAACTAATCAGGCTGATGTCTGAGGAAGGTGTGGACTGCATCACCATGCGGCTTGGGAGGGAGTACCTAGTCGAGGAATGCGAGTCCCCCGGATGGAGCGATGACATTCACCATTTCAGAATCCTTGATGAATCTGAGATAGCGGACGGGTATTCATTCGGATGGGAAATAGAGGCCCCAGTAATTGAGATGCACCTATACATGCCATGGCTGAAATCTAGGTTTGAAGGCCTAGGAGGGACCATAGAAATACGAGAGGTGGGTTCGATTGAGGACATAGAAGAGGCCATCGTGGTAAACTGTACGGGAATAGGGGCCAGGGAGCTATGCGGCGATGATTCTGTGATTCCCGTCAGGGGGCAGATCATCTATATCGAACAAGACCCGGGATTCGGGAGGTTCGACCAGCAACCGGAGACCCTCACTTACACCATACCACGAAGAGACGTGACGGTCCTAGGGGGGACCGCTCAGAAGGGAGACTGGGAGTTGGAGGCAAGGGATGAGGACACCGAGTACATCCTCGGCAAATGTGAGGCCCTGTGGCCCGAACTGGACAGGAACAAGATAGTCGGAGTGGGGGTTGGGCTCAGACCGTCCCGCTACGAGGTTCGCTTGGAGTCGGAAGAGATCGGTGGCAAGTTGGTCATTCACAACTACGGCCATGGCGGAGCTGGTGTGACTCTCTCTTGGGGGTGCGCGGACGAAGTTGTCAGTATGCTGACTTCGTGGTGCTGATCACGACCGCCCCGATCTTGTAAGGGTCGCCGTTTGATGATGGCCTCCTGTCTTCGAGCCTTCCCTTCCAACCGTCCTCGATAGTCCCTATC